>Ga0308309_10001981_pt1 | contig 12195 bp, 7 predicted proteins | sample HubBroMetageWFT5_FD_192491 | JGI IMG/M metagenome (GOLD analysis project Ga0308309, IMG submission 192491) | Warmed and freeze-thawed soil microbial communities from the Hubbard Brook experimental Forest, New Hampshire - Hubbard Brook CCASE Soil... | ecosystem: Environmental > Terrestrial > Soil...
CCGTGGTTCGGTGTAACGCCCACGGTCGCGAATAATTTTGCGATCAGCGAAGTTCACGTTTTCAACCCCAATCTGATCAATACGCTGCGCCTCGGATGGAATCGCTTCAGCCAGTTTCAGAAAGGGAGGGACGCCAACGTCGACCCCACCACGCTCGGCTTTGACACCGGAGTTGGGCCGGAAAGCTTTGGTATCCCGGAGATTGACATCGGCTCGAATCTAAACACGCCGGGTTTTACTCCGGGCCGCTTTTCCAACCTCGGCCTTCAGAACGGAGCGGGAGGTCGCGTTGCAACGAGTTATCAGATTTCAAACGATGTCAGCTGGACCCGCGGGCGGCACGCGTTTAGATTTGGCTTCAACTACTTGCATAACTATTCGGATTACACCGTCGTGGGGTCTCGCGGCATTTTCACATTCGACGGATCTCAGCTGGCGATTCCCGACAACCTGGCAGATAACGGTTTTGATGCTTCGTTGATTGATTTAATTGCCGGTATGCCTTCGCCGGGCTCGGGGTTGACGCAAATCACTCGTGTGGGAACAGACCGCGCCAACATCAGTCAGAACATCATCAGCGGTTTCGCAATGGATAATTTCAAGCTGACACCCAACCTCACTCTGATCGCCGGTTTGCGCTATGATTTCTTCACCACGGTACATGAAGACCATGGGCGTTTCTCCGCTTTCGACCCCACGCTGGGATTGGTCCCCGTTTCCGAGCTTCCCGGAGGGAAGTTGTACAACGCGCCCAAGAATAATTGGGGACCGCGCATTGCCCTTGCATGGAATCCTCCCTTCCAAATCATCCCTGGCCGGCAAACCGTCGTCAGGGCCGGCTTCGGAATCTACTACGACACGATTCCGCTGAACAATTTCGAAGAGGGATTGGCGCAAAACCCGAGTGGTCCGACGGGCGGCGTAACAATTGTTCCCACGGCTCCCATTCCTTTTGGCGTTGGTATTCCCAGCTTCGGCACCGGAACTCCACAACCGCCGTTTAACATCACCAGCATTCAACACAATCTCAGAACCCCAAACACGCAGATCTGGACCTTGAATATCCAGCAGGAATTGAGCCAGCGGTTTGTTTTTCAGATTGGTTACGTTGGCAATCACAGCGTCCATCAGCTGCAACTTCTTGATATAAACCAGCCTACTCCCGGAGACAACGATCCGGCCGCGGAGCAGGCTCGCAGACCGTTCAATCCTACTTTTCCAGAGCTATCTCAAATCAACACAATTTCGTCTGCCGGTTGGGCCCACTACAACGCCCTGCAAGCGGTCTTGAGGTCTAACGACTGGCACGGTCTCACGACGCAGGTCTCCTTCACCTGGTCACACAATCTGGACACCGGATCAGAAGTCGAGGATTTCTTCGGAACAAGTGGCTTCGTGCCCCAAGACTCCCGGAACCTAGCCGGCAGCTACGGCAATTCCGAATTCGACCAACGCCGCGCGCTGATCTTCACGTACATCTACGCGCTTCCGTCGCCGAAACTGGCTGGCGCCCTTGGATATGCGCTGAGGGACTGGCAGGTCTCCGGCACGACGACGCTGCGAGATGGTTTGGCCGCACCGCTATTGACGTTTGGCGATGAAAGCGGAGTGGGGAATTTTCACACCAGATTCAATTGCGTCGCTCCAATTCACTACCAACTGAGGGATCTAACGCAACCGTACGCCTCCCAGAGTTCATTTGCTTCACCAGCACCTGGAACTTTTGGCGATTGCCCGCGCGATCCCCTCGTAGCTCCGGGATTGAATGCTTGGGACATTTCGATTCAGAGAACATTCCGGTTTGCCGAACGGTATGGGTTGGAATTCAGAACCAGCTTCTTCAATGCCTTCAATCACCCGAATTTTGCCGAGCCATCGCCGGACATCACTACTCACATCACCGCCTCGGCCGACGACGGCAGCTTCGACTCGCACTTCGGGGTGGGTGGGCCGCGCAACATCCAGTTCATGCTTAAATTTACATTCTGAGACCGGGACAGAGTCTCAGCGGGCGCTCACCGATCGGCAGGGCTATATTTTCGGCTGAGTCGGCCACGAAAGATGACTGCTCGAAGGGTTACAGCGTGAGGAGGAATCGTGCGCATGAAGCATCACAACCGGGCAGGCCTCGTGGTGATTCCGATTGCGCTCAGCCTAATAGCAACGACCACCGCGCGCGCTCAGCTTTCGTCCCCCGGCCCAATCGCTATTTCTGTCGATGCGACCCACGCCCCACAAAGAATTCTTCACGCGAAACTCGAAATCCCGGTGCGGCCCGGCCCTCTTACGCTTTACTACCCCAAGTGGATGCCGGCGGACCACTCGCCCGACGGCCCGATTCCCAACGTTGCCGGACTGAAATTTTCCGCAGGCGGCAAAGAAATCGCGTGGGTGCAAGATGACGTGGACATGTATGCGTTCAACCTCGATATTCCAGCAGGAGTGAATTCAATCCAAGCCTCGCTCGACTTTTTGATCTCTGCGCCAGGCCCCACGATCGATTTTGCCGCATCGGGCTCCGCGAAGCTCTTCATCCTGATGTGGAATCAGGTGATTCTCTATCCGAAAGGGTGGCCCGCTGCCCAATTAACCTTTCAACCCTCGCTCACAGTGCCAGCAGCATGGAAATTCAATACCTCACTTCCCATCGCCAGCCAGTCCGCAGACACAATCACCTTCTCGCCCGTACCGCTCGATCTACTCGTTGATTCCCCTGTGCAATCGGGCGAATTTGTACGCGTCTACCCGTTAAATCCTGGCGGAAAACCCTCGCACGAGGTCGATGTGGTATCTGATGATCCCTGGGCGCTCGATATTCCGCCGGCCCTCGTCGACAATTACAAGCGGCTCGTTGCCGAGGCTGACGCGCTCTACCAGTCGCACCATTATCGCGACTATCACTTTCTTCTCACGCTGAGTGACAATGTTCTGCCCCTCGGCCAGGAGCATCACGAAAGCAGCGACGACCGCGTTGCAGAACGCACGCTCGTCGACCCGAGCTCTCGTCTGCTCGAATCGGGGTTGTTTCCCCACGAATTTTCACATTCCTGGAATGGACAATACCGGCGCCCTGGCGGCTTAGCCACGCCAGACTTCCAGGCGCCGATGAAAGGCGAATTGTTGTGGGTCTATGAGGGGCTTACGGAGTACTTGGGAACGGTTCTATCGGCGCGCAGTGGCCTTACGACCCCACAGCAGACTCGCGACTACATTGCTCTGACCGCGTCAACGATGGCGCATCGCGCGGGGCGTCGTTGGCGCTCGCTTCAGAACACTGCAAACGCTGCCCAGATTCTATATTTTTCGCCGCCTGAATGGGCTTCTTACCGGCGGAGCGTCGATTTTTATCCGGAAAGCGTCTTGATCTGGCTCGACGTCGACACCACGATTCGCAAGCTCACAAACAATCGCAGGTCAATGGATGACTTCTGTCGAGTCTTTTACGGACCTCCCGATGGGCAGCCGACGATCAAGACATACGAGTTTGACGACGTAGTCGCCACGCTGAACCAGATTGCTCCTCACGACTGGCACTCTTTCCTGCGCGAACGTCTCGATTCCACCGCAGACACTGCGCCGTTGGGGGGAATCGCCGGGGGAGGCTGGAAGCTCGTCTACAGCGATGACGCCAATGAATTTCTCTCCGCGGGTGACGCGGTTTCGGGCGGCGGCGACTACTCTGCCTCCATCGGGCTCAAAGTGAAAGGCGACGGCACAGTGGTCGATTCGATTCCCGGAATGCCTGCATTTGAAAGCGGTGTAAGCCCTTATCTGCGGATCATCGCCGTTAACGGACGAGCATTTTCCGTTGATGAGCTGAATCGAGCGATCGCTGGCTCAAGATCTTCGGCCGGCACCATCGTTATCACCGCCACAAATACCGGGGCCATCGAAACACATGAGATCCATTACCAAGGCGGGAATCGTTATCCGCATGTCGAACGAGTCGACGGGACGGCCGACTATCTGAGTGATATTTTGAAGCCGCTAATACCCGCGAAATCGCACTAACGAGACAACCTGTTATGCGCTGATTGGGGTTTCTTGATTTAGTATTGCGACCCAACGTTTGCCGCGACGGATCCAAGTGGTGGTCTCGACGACTGGGCCAGAAGGAAATGCCGCACCGTTCTGTTGGCCGAGGCGTAGTGCTTCGTAATACAGGATCACGGTTGTTGCATTCGGCATGAAACCGCGCATGTCGCGAATCTCGTATCGAGAGATCGTGCGCGCGTTCATGGTTAAAAGGTACTCTGGCTGGAGGACGATTCCGCTTTGGAAAATCATTACAGCGTCGGCGGGTACAAGCTTTTTGAATTCAGCTGCGTTTCTCTGCTGAGCAACCTCCCACACGCGTTTCTCGAGCCGAATGACAGTCTCGATGGTATCGGATTTCGATCTGGGGCTCTGGGCAAGCTTTCTCTTGGGAACCTTGGGACTCTTCATTTGATTCTCCGGCCAATCGTTCAGGGGATGGGCTTTCTTCGCAATTTTGATCTCGGCGATTCTATGCTCAGTTGCCGTGGCTTCCGTAGGTTTTGTTGGGTGGGTGCCGCGAAACCGAGCATCGAGCTCCCTACCGGCAGAAGACTCACCGGATATCACCGCAGTTCTTCCGTAGAAATCGAATCACTTGGAGGCCGAAGCTTTGTCAGCCACAACTGAACTCGAATCCGTTCGCTCCAGATTCCCCATATTCAGAAACAAAATCTACCTGAACTCCTGTTCGCAAGGTGCGTTGAGCGACGCTGTCGAGGCTTCTCTTCACGAGCACATTCGAACCTGGCACGAAGAGGGCTCGCCTTGGGACAAATGGATGGACCACTACGAAGCTGCCCGGGCAGCCTTCGCGCGGTTTATAAACGCAAAACCCGAGGAAGTAGCGATTCTATCGTGCGCATCCGCGGGCATCAGCGCAATTGCGAGCGCCCTCGACTTCCATGGCGCACGCAAGAAAGTTGTCATGGGCGAGTTTGAGTTCCCCACGATGGGACAAATATGGCTCGCGCAGCAATCTCGCGGCGCTGAAATCCGCTTCATCCACGCGCAGGATGGACGAATTCCGGCAAGTTCATATGGAAACGAAATTGATGAACAGACGCTGATCGTCCCCGTGACAGGCGTCTGTTTCATGAATGGCGCTCGTTCCGAAGTACCTGCGGTTGCCAAACTCGCTCGCGAGCGTGGCGCTCTCGTGATGCTGGACGATTATCAGGATTGCGGAACGCGCCCGGTGGATGTAAAAGCGCTCGATCTCGATTTCTATGTCAGTGGCGCACTCAAGTACCTACTGGGCCCATCCGGAATCGCGTTTATGTATGTGCGGCCGGAATTGATTCAGAAGCTCACGCCGACCATTACGGGCTGGTTCGGACAGCAAAATCCGTTTGCATTTGATGTGAAGCATTTCGATCCAGCCTGTTCCGCCCGGAGATTCGAGTCGGGATCGCCGCCTTTGCCGCATGTGTTCGCTGTGCCCGCCGCACTCGAACTTCTTGGTGGTGTCGGATTCGACCGGATTGCGTCCCATGTAGCCGGTCTTGCCCAGATGTTACTGATGGGAGTGCGTGATCTTGGGATCAAATCAAAAACCCCTGCGGATAGCCGAGGACCGCTTGTGGTATTGCAAATGAAAGATTCCGAAGCAGCTGTTCGGAAGCTGGCGTCTCATAACATCGTTGGTTCGAATCGAATGGACGGCCTCCGCATATCGTTTCATCTTTACAACACCGCCGACGATGTTCGGGGCGTGCTCGGAGTACTCAGGGACAATCTCGACGTCGCGGTCAGACAATGAGCTGCAACGCTGATTGTCCCGAAAATCCGGACCAAAGTGGTGGAAACTACCGTGGTCGGGCGCGGAGCTCATCTTCATCAGTAAAATTGTCCGCCATATGGTCGGATACACGAGTGCATTGCCGAGCTGCGCGGCGATTATGGGAGCGAGGTAATGTCTGACCAACTGGTGTTCAGGTTTCGGCTCGCTTCAGCAGGTAATCGAGACCGCCGATACGGAACCACCGGTAGCCGTAGGGCTCGAGCAGAATGCGATGCTTGCCCGAGGCGTCCGGAGTGCTGTGATCGTTCGCCAGAAGATTGACGAGCTGGCCATCGACTTTCGCGGCGGGGCCAAATTTGATTTCTGTGGGAACAGCACTCAGATTGTGCACGAACAGAACGGAATTGTTGCGCCAGTCATAGCGGATCGCAAGCACCTCGGGTTTGCCTGTTGGAATGATTGAAAAATCGCCCCAACCTATCTCCGGAACCTCCTTCCTCATACGGATCATGCGTTCGGTCCAGTCCATTAAGGAGTTGGGATCGCGCTTCTGCGCGGCGACATTTACGTGCTCGAAACCGTAAGGGCCCTGGGAGATGACCGGCAGTACGGGGTTATCGCTTTCCGTGAATCCGGCTTGCGGTTCATTGGACCATTGCATGGGCGTGCGAGCGCAGTTGCGTTCGGGCAGATCAAGATCGTCGCCCATTCCGATTTCGTCGCCGTAGCGGAACACGGGAGTGCCAGGAAGAGTCATCATCAAGCTGTACGCGAGCTCGAGCCTCCGGCGGTCACCTTGCATCATCGGGGCCAGACGGCGTCGAATTCCTCGCTTGTAAAGCTGCATATTTGGTTCGGGGCCGAATGCTGCGAAAACCGCCTCGCGCTGCTTCTTGGTCAGTCGGCCAAGATCGAGCTCATCGTGATTCCGCAGGAATTGGGCCCATTGCGCTGTGGCAGGGCGCGGCTTAGTGGTCTGGAGGGCTTTGATCAGAGGACGAGCGTCGGCGGAAGCAAGTGCGTAAAAGACATGTTGGTTCACCTCAAAATTAAACATCATTTGCAAACGCTCGCCGGAGGTGCCGAAGTATTTCATGTCCACGTGAGGAATTACGTTCGCTTCGGCGAGAATGATGGCATCACCTTCGCGCCAGGTGAGAAATTCGCGAAACATGCGAAGCATGTCGTAATTCTCGATGGGCCGTCGTACCTGGGGTCCCTTGGCAGAAATGACGAAAGGCACCGCATCCATGCGGAATCCCGAGACACCTAACTGAAGCCAGAAACCCATTATTTTTAAAATTTCCGCCTGCACTTCTGGGTGCAAAGTGTTCAAGTCGGGCTGAAAATCGTAGAACCGGTGGAAATACCAGGCTTTCGCCACATCATCGTAATTCCATGTGGACTTCTGGACGCCCGGGAAGACCATACCCTTATTCGCGTTTCGCGGTTTCTTCTTCGACCACACGTACCAGTCGCGATACTTCGACTTCGGATCTTTGCGCGCCTCTTGAAACCACGGATGCTGATCTGAAGTGTGATTCACGACCAGATCGATCAGGACTCGAAGGCCCCGCTGTCTACATCCCTGCGTGAACTCGACGAAGTCTCCGAGCGAACCGTAGCGGGGATCAACTGCGTAATAGTCGGAAACGTCGTAGCCATCGTCGCGGCCGGGCGACCGCTGAAACGGAAGGAGCCATATCGCCGTTACGCCCAGGCCCTGTAAATAATCGAGCCGGCGCAGGAGGCCTTGAAAGTCGCCAACTCCGTCGGCATTGGTATCGAGGTAGGTTCCAACGGCGAGGCAATAGACGATTGCGTTTTTGTACCAGAGGTCATTAATCATAGGTCCGTCATCGATCCTAAGTTATCGAATCGGGAGAAATCCTTGGGCTGCCAATTCGGCCGACGGCTTGCACATCGATTTTACCTTGGGCCATATTGGTTTGGACTAATGATCTTAGGGGTCGAAGAATGGAAGATTTGAAGTGGTGGCAGAGTGGCGTCATATATCAAATTTATCCGCGGTCGTTTCAGGATACCAACGGCGATGGAATCGGCGATCTTCCGGGAATCATTCAACGCCTCAACCATGTGGTGAGACTTGGCATCGATGCGATTTGGATTTGTCCGATTTATCCTTCACCGATGGCGGATTTCGGATACGACGTTGCGGATTATTGCGACATTGCTCCGATCTTCGGCAATCTTGCGGATTTCGACCGGTTGATCGCCGAGGCGCATTCACGAGGTCTTCGCGTCATTCTGGATTTCGTCCCCAACCATACGTCGAACCAGCATTCATGGTTTCTCGAGAGTCAAAGCTCCCGCGATAATCCGAAAAGGAACTGGTACATCTGGAAAGATGCAGGGCAAGAAGGCGGTCTACCGAATAACTGGTTGAGCCATTTCGGGGGCCCTGCGTGGGAATGGGATGAAGCGACAAAGCAGTACTACTACCACTCATTCTTGAAAGAGCAGCCGGATCTCAACTGGCGAAATCCTGCGGTGAAGCAAGCCATGTGCGACGTGCTGCGATTCTGGCTCGATCGCGGCGTGGACGGGTTTCGCGTGGACGTCCTCTGGATGCTGATCAAGGACGATCAGTTTCGCGACAATCCTGTGAATCATGGTTACGTTCCGAGTGAATCGTCATACAAACGGTTGTTGCCGCTCTTTACCGCCAATCGGCCGGAAGTTCACGAGATTGTTGCCGAGATGCGCGCTGTATTGGACCGGTATCCGGATCGCGTTCTGATTGGTGAAATTTATCTCCCGATCGAAGAGCTGGTTACTTACTACGGCCGCGATCTGAAGGGGGCGCAGTTGCCGTTCAATTTTCAACTTATCCAAGCTGCTTGGAACGCACGTAGTATCGCCGAGATTATGGACCAGTACGAAGCCGCGTTGCCGCTCGGGGCCTGGCCAAACTGGGTGCTGGGAAATCACGATAAAGCGCGGATCGCGTCCAGAATCGGTGAGGCGCAGGCTCGGGTTGCCGCCATGCTACTGCTCACTTTGCACGGCACGCCGACGATTTATTATGGAGAGGAGATCGGAATGAAGGACGTTCCAATCGCGCCCGACAAGGTTCAGGATCCGGCTGAAAAAAATGAGCCGGGGCTAGGATTGGGCCGCGATCCCGAGCGGACTCCGATGCCGTGGGACGGATCACTTCTAGCGGGTTTTACTATCGGAACGCCATGGCTGCCTTTGGGACCCGATCACGCGAGCGCAAATGTGGCAGCGATGTGCGACTCTGACGAATCGTTGCTGAATCTGTACCACCGTCTCATTGCGCTACGCCGAGGCAATCCGGCGCTTACACATGGGATAATTGAAGCGGTCGGTGTCGAGGGGAACATTTTGAGTTACGAACGACGCCAAGGGAATGATCGTCTAGCCATAGTCCTCAACCTGGGTCATGAACCGGCGCAAGTCTCACTTCCCCCGGGTCGAGTGCTGCTCTCAACCCATCTGGATCGCGTTGGAGAGGATGTGGACCAGGGCGTGTCGCTTCGCACGGACGAAGGAATCATTGTCAGGGTCAGTATCGAAGGATAGTTTCTCGATTCGACCTCCGGCAAGAGGCAAGTAGCGTTCGTGGCTGGTAAAAGGAGTCCGGTGTCGGGTTGATCCGACTTTGCTGACTTTTAACGCGAAAATATCAAAACTGCGGTGCAGTAAAAACGACGCTCAGCGTTCGATTTTCGCGGGCGCCTTGGAGGTGGACTGCCGCACGATGAGTTCAGGTTCGACCGCAATCTCCTCGACATAGCTTGCGCGCTTCTCAATTTGATCGAGGAGCGTCCGTGCGGCGAGCTGACCCATTTCTTGCATGGGCTGGCGAACCGTCGTAAGGCTCGGCCTGGAATAGGAGGCGCCTGGAATATCGTCAAATCCCACTACAGAAACATCCTCCGGCACTCGAAGTCCGGCTTCGTCGAGCGCTCGAATGGCGCCAATCGCGCACAAATCGTTGTAGGCAAAAAGGGCAGTAAAGCAGCGCGACTTCTCGAGAAACTCCTTGGTAGCTTCATAGCCAGGCTCCGGCGTTGCGCCGATTTCGGTCTGCGGAGCGAACTGAAGACCCATTTCAATTCCCAATTCGCCTGCTACTTCGCAAATCGCTTGCCATCGAGCCTCGGTGTCGGCACTCGCGGGCGGCCCCTTCATGAATGCGAACCTTCGATGTCCCAAATCGAAGAGGTGACGAAGGGCCAGGAGAACGGCATGACGATGGTCAAGAATGATATTAGTCACACGTTCCATGCGCTTGTGACCGGCGATGGCAACTGTTGGCAGCGATGGGTGGTGCGCGATCGATGTATCAATTGTGATGATTCCCTCGACGCCGCGCGAGACTAAGAGCTGCGAATACGATTGCAAGAGTCGAGGATCGTGGCGCTGGATCACGGTGAGGAAAAAATAATTGCGTTCGCGCAGATATTGCTCTACTCCACTTATGACCATTGCTCCGTATACGTCGCCGATTTCTTGTGCGATGACGCCGATAGTATAGGTTCGCTTTACGCGCAAGGATCGCGCTAAAAAATTGGGCCTGTACTTGAGCTCCTGCGCTGCCGCAAGAATGCGTTTCTTGGTGCGTTCCGGAACTGAAGCAGAGGCGCGGGAATTATTTAGAACCGCTGAAACGGTTCCAGGAGTGAGTCCAACATACGCCGCCAACGCCTTCAGAGTTACAACCTGCGGCTTTTCATGTTCTGAATTTTCCTTGCGACCTGCCATGCACAAGTCTCCGGGCTCGGAAGTATAGACCCAGATTGTTCAAATATCAGATATCATCGCGAAAACTTTCCCTGAAATCAGGGTCATGCGGCTAAGCAGTTGCGTACAGGAGCTACCGGTACGGTTCGAAATGAGGGAGTCAAATAATGTCACACGCATGCTCCCGCTTGACGACCGATTGGCGGCACTCTGTCATCCCCCGGACAAGCGCTGCTAGTTTCCGGTGATTCGGCTCTGCATCTGCTCGAGCGTAACTCCCTTGGTTTCCGGATACCACGCCAGGACGACGAAGAACTGCAGCACCATCATCGCAGCAAAGAAAACGAACGGGTAAGCGCCCGACGACTTGGCGAGCAGCGGAAAAGTCCCCGAAATAATCGCGTTCGTCACCCAGTGCGCCGAACTACCCAGGCTTTGGCCCTTGGCCCGCACCTGATTTGGAAATACCTCGCTGATGTAAACCCAAATGACGGCGCCTTGCGAGACAGCGAAAAAAGCGATGTATGCAATCAGCAACCAAACCAAGTAGGAGCGGTGACTCTGCGAAAAGAAAATAGCCGCAACCCCAGCGAGAGAAGCGGCCGTGCCGACCGACCCGACGAGAAGAAGCGTCCTACGCCCGATCTTGTCGATTAACGTCATGGCCAGCAGCGTTGCGCACAGATTCATCGCGCCTACCATAACGGCTTGTAGATTTCCCGAGACTCTCGTAAAGCCAGCAGAGGCAAAAATATCATTCATGTAATAGAGAATGGCGTTGATACCGGAGAGCTGATTGAATATCCCAATGGATACCGCCAGGAAGATCGGTAAGCGATACTTCCGGGAAAACAAGGGCTCCGAAGCCTCGTCGCTAGACGACTGAATCGATTGGACGATTTCGCGAAGCTCGGTTTCCGGATCCTCGGAACCAACAAGTTGCAGTACAGCGCGCGCCTCTTCCACACGGTTCTTTGTGGCAAGCCAGCGCGAACTGGGCGGGATGCCAAAGAGCATAATCAGAAATAGAAGCGAAGGGAGAGCCGCGACGCCGAATTCCCAGCGCCACTCGCTGGCGCCCAATCCTAGCCTTGAAATGCAATAGTTCGAAAGATACGCAAGCAAAATTCCGGCGACGACATTGATCTGAAACAATCCTACGAGCCTGCCGCGCCATTTTGCGGGGGCGACCTCGGCGATGTACACGGGGCCGAGCACGGATGAACCGCCAATGGCGAGGCCACCAATGAACCGGAAAAACAAGATCGCAGGCCAACTCCACGCGAACGCGCATCCTAAGGCCGACAGCACATAAAAGACTGCGAGGACGCGAAGAGTTTCGCGGCCCCCAAATTTTTGCCCCGGAATTCCAGCGAAGATCGAACCGACGACAGTTCCCCAAAGTGCGATCGAAACGGTAAGGCCGAGTTCACCAGGCGAGAGCCCGAAGGCAATCGTGAGCCAATGGGTGGTGCCGGAGATTACAGCCGTATCAAATCCGAAAAGGAGCCCTCCAAGGGCTCCCACAATTGCGCTTCGAATGAGAATAGAATTTAATTTCAAAGAGTTTCCTTCGAAATCCGTGTCGCAGAAGAATTCGCGGTGCTACAAAGCGCGGCGGCTCCTATAACACCGGCGTCATCCCCGTAGGAAGAAAGAATGATGGGAATCACTTGGGCTCGCGG
>Ga0308309_10001983_pt1 | contig 12182 bp, 10 predicted proteins | sample HubBroMetageWFT5_FD_192491 | JGI IMG/M metagenome (GOLD analysis project Ga0308309, IMG submission 192491) | Warmed and freeze-thawed soil microbial communities from the Hubbard Brook experimental Forest, New Hampshire - Hubbard Brook CCASE Soil... | ecosystem: Environmental > Terrestrial >...
GGAAGGCGCTCAGAGAAGTCGACGACGTACAACTCGACGCCGGCCATCGTCGCGAAGCCCGCGGCCAGCGCGACTCGCGCGCGGCGATGGATGAGCGCGATCTCGGCGGCCGGAAGGCTCGTCACCCAGCGACGTCGCAGCGCCCGCCAGGCGGCCAGGGTTCCCGCCACCAGCGCGACCTGCGGCGCCACCACCATCCCCAGAAGCGCGGGGAAGAACAGCGCGGTCGAAAGCCCATTCGAATAGCCCGGATAGTGGGCGAAGCGGCCGAGCGTGATCAGGGAGACGGCAAGCGCCACCGCCGCCACCGCGAGCGCGCCGAACGTGGCAAACGCCGAGCCGCGGGCCTCGGCCGTCGCGAGCTCGTCGGCGAAGCTCGTCGCGAGCGCGCGGGGATCGCCGAGCCGCTCCTCGCACCCGGGCTCGCACGCGATGTGGTCGCTCAGCTCGGCAACGATCCGGACGCGGTCGCGGCGGGTAACGCCGCGCGCGTACAGCTCGCCGGACAGGTCTTCGAGCCAGCTCATCCCATCACCGCCTCGACGGCGTGGGCGAACAGCCTCCACTCGCGCCGGCGCACCTCGAGCGCGGACGAGCCCGCGCGCGTCAAGCTGTACACGCGCCGGCGACGTCCGCTGTCCGTCGACCATGCGCTGCGCAGGAGCCCGTCGCGCTCGAGCCGGTGGAGTGCCGGGTAGATCGTGCCCTCGGCGAGGTCGAACGCGCCGCTGCTCCGCTCCTTCAGGCGCTGGAGGATCGCGTAGCCGTGCGCGGGCTCATCAGCGACCGTGGCCAGGATCAGCGGGTCGAGTTGTCCGTTGAGCGTGTCCGCTTTCATGCCTAGACAGATTAGGCATAGTCCGACTAGGTGTCAAGTCGAGTTCGCGGTCAGGCCGCGGTGGTGCGCGAGTCCTCCACGCGGGCGAACCTACCGCGGCCCCCACCTAGTGGTCGCTTTCGCAAGTACGACGACATTCGAGCGGCCCCCGGCGGCGCCTGGCGGCGTCCTCGCTCGCTCGTGTGGCAGAGCCACACCACGCTCGCTGCGTCCTTGCCATGCATCCGCCGGCGACCACTCTCGGTGTCGCCGTACCCACGAAAGAGACCACTTAGACTTGGGGGGGTGCTCTCCGCGGACCGGCTGCTGGCGTTCGGCATCACGGCGTTCGTCGTGATCGTGATTCCGGGACCGAGCGTTCTGTTCGTGGTCGGGCGGGCGCTCGCGAGCGGCCGGCGCGTCGCGGTGCTGACCGTCGTCGGCAACGCGCTCGGCGAATACGTCCAGGTGATCGCGGTCGCGTTCGGGGTCGGCGCGCTGGCCGAGCAGTCGGTGGCGGCGTTCACCGCGTTGAAGCTGGTGGGCGGCGCCTACCTCGTGTACCTCGGCGTGAAGACGTTCAGGGAGCGGCGATCGCTGGCGGCGGCGCTTGCCGCCCCGGTCGCGGCGCAATCTGATCGCCGGTCGTTCCTCCAGGGCGCGACCGTCGGCGCCACCAACCCCAAGACGGTCGTGTTCCTGGCGGCCATCTTGCCGCAGTTCGTGAGCCGCGGCGGCGGCTACGTGCCAGCCCAGATCCTGCTGCTCGGGCTCATCTTCGCCGCGATCGCGCTCGTGTCGGACACGATGTGGGCGCTCGCCGCCGGAGGCTTCCGGGCGTGGTTCGCACGATCGCCCCGGCGGCTCGAACTGGTCGGGGGAGCCGGCGGTCTCGCGATCGTCGCCGTCGGGGCCGGCCTGCTCGTGTCGGGGCGCAAGGACTGAGCGCCCCGGCGGCTGTGTGCGCTGCTCGCCTCCGACGACGGCCGATTCCTCGGCCGAGTCGCTCTCAAGTACTGGCCGCAGTACGACGAGGCCGAGGTCGGGTGGGTGCTCCGCCGCCAGGAGTGGGGTCACGGGTACGCCACCGAAGCGGCGCGGGCGTGCGCCGACTGGGGCTTTCGGGTGTTCGCGTATCCCTACCTCACGGCGATGATCGTCGCCGAGAACACCCGGTCGATCCGCGTTGCCGAGGGGCTTGGCATGACGCGGCTGCGTGTTGAGCTGCTGTTCGACGTCGCGGTGGTCGTGCACTCCGTCGAGCGTGGAACGTTTTACGCGGTAGACGCGTCTTAACGTTTCAAACCCCGCTTCCGTTGGGTACGCCGTGCGCGGCGGCCACCGCAACAGGGAGAGGGAAATGTCAGAGAAGTTCGCCTCAGCCGTTTGGGTCAAGCCGAGACGGAGGTTCGGGTTCGGCGCTGCCCTAGCGGCTCTTGGACTCGCCGTCGCGCTGCTCGTGAGCGGAATGTCCACGTCGTCCAACGCGGCGTCCACGACCCGCCACGCGCGGACCAAACACGTGCGGCAGAGCGCCGCCACTCCGGCGCAGCAGCAGGCGATCAACGGGAAGGTCAATGCCCTGCTGGGCAAGCTGACGGTCGCCGAGAAGTTCGGTCAGCTCGAAATGGCCGGCCCCAGCACGCCGACCGGAAGCGACCTCGCGTCGCTGGCCGCGGCGGGCAAGATCGGCACGGTGCTCGACCTCACCGGGGTCGACAACATCAATGCAGTCCAGAAGGCCGCGGTGTCGTCGGCCGCGAACCATTACATCCCACTGATCTTCGGGCTCGACGTGATCCACGGCTACCGGACGATGTTCCCGGTGCCGCTCGGCGAGGCGGCGAGCTGGGACCCGACGGCGGTGCAGAACGACGAGTCGGTCTCGGCCGACGAGGCGGCCGCCGACGGGATCAAGTGGACGTTCAACCCGATGGTCGACATCAGCCGCGATCCCCGCTGGGGACGCGTGGTGGAGGGCGCCGGCGAGGACCCGTTCCTCGGCTCGAAGATCGCCGCCGCGAAGGTGGATGGCTATCAGGGCAATAACTACGCGGCCCCGGACAAGGTCGCCGCGACGATCAAGCACTTCGGCGGCTACGGCGCCCCCGTCGCCGGCCGCGAATACAACACGGTCGACATGTCGACCCAGCAGCTGTTCAACGACTATCTGCCGCCGTACAAGGCAGCCGTCGACGCCGGCGCGGCGACGGTGATGAGCTCGTTCAACTCGCTCAACGGCGTGCCTAATACGGCCAACCCGTACCTGCTCACGCAGATCCTTCGCGATGAGTGGGGCTTCAACGGAGCGACGCTGAGCGACTACCAGGCCGTCCAGGAGCTCGAGGAGTTTGGCTACGCGTCCGACGGCGCGGACGCCGCGCGCCTGGCGCTGACCGCCGGCGAGAACATCGAGATGGCGGTCAGCATGACCTCGACCAACCCGGTGTTCGACACGTACGCGACCTACGGCCCGTCGCTCCTGATGTCGGGCAAGATCTCGATGGCGCAGCTCAACGACGCCGTCCGGCACGTGCTGACGCTCAAGTACCTGGCGGGAATGTTCAGGAATCCGTACCAAGGGAGCGACGCCCGCGTCACCAGCGAAGAGCTGACCTCGCAGAACATCGGGACCGCGCGCAAGACCGCGGACGAGTCGATGGTCCTGCTGAAAAACGACAGCCACGCTCTGCCGCTGAGCCCCAACGTGGGCAAGGTCGCCGTGGTCGGACCGTTGGGCGACGACCCGGTGGATCAGCTCGGGCCGGACGTGCCGATCGGTTATGACACGTCCTCGCCCAATTTCCAGAAGAACGACCAGATCGTCACGGTGGCGCAAGGAATCGGAAAGGTGGTTGGCGCCGGCAACGTCACTGCCGTGAACGGATGTGCGACGTTCACTGTCGCCGACCCCTGCAACGAGCCCGACACCACGGCGGTGCAGACGGCCGCGAAATCCTCGGCCGTGACCGTCATCGTGGTCGGTGAGCCGGCGGGCGATTCCGGCGAGGCCTCGTCGCGGAGCGACATCGGCCTGCCGGGGCAGCAGCAGGCGCTGATCGATGCGGTCAAGGCCACCGGACAGCCGTACGTGGTCGTGCTGATGAACGGGCGGCCGCTGACCATCCCGCAGCTGGGTGGCGATCCGACGACACACGCCGGTGGGGTGCCGGCGCTGCTGGAGGCGTGGTACCCGGGAACCACGGGAGGCGACGCTGTCGCGGACGTCCTGTTCGGGAATGTCGATCCGGGCGGGAAGCTCCCGATGTCGTTCCCCCAGAACGTGGGCCAGGTTCCGATGTCCTACAACGAGCTCCCCACGGGCCGGCCGTACGATCCGAACAACAAGTACACGTCGAAGTACCTGGACGTGACGAACGCGCCGGAGTTCCCGTTTGGATACGGGCTGTCGTACACGACGTTCTCGATCTCGAGCCCGCAGATCGTGGGCACCCCGTCGAGGAACGGGACGTTCCGCGTTCGGGCCACGATCACGAACACAGGTCCGACGGCGGGCGACGACGTCGTACAGCTGTACATCCACGAGGACGACACGAGCATCCTCCAGCCGGTCGAGAGGCTCGAGGGGTTCCAGCGGGTGTCGCTCGCGAAGGGAGGGTCGCAGACCGTCACGTTCAAGCTGGGACCGCAGAACCTCGGGTTCTACGACAACAACGGCCAGTTCGGGGTCCAGCCGGGTCCGTTCAAGCTGTGGGTCAGTGACAGCTCGGATGTGAGCTCGGTCACGCCCGCGACGTTCACGGTCCGATGAGGATCCGCGCATTGATCGCCGCCGCGGTGGCGGCGGCGATCCTGATGGTGGCGGCGCCGGCGGGCGCCGCCACGTTCACCCGTGATCAGCGCGCGGTCCTGCAAGGGATCGCTCGGGACACATGGCAGTTCTACGCCGCTGACGTCGACCCGGTGACGCGCCTGCCGCTGGACAACCTGGGGCCCGGCTCGACGCGCGGAACGTACACGTCGGCGGCGAACGTCGGCGTGTACCTGTGGGCGGTCGTCGCCGCCCACGACATGGGATTGATCTCCGAGTCGCGGGCCGACCAGCTCGCGCGGGCGACTCTGAAAGAGGTCGCGGGACTCAAGCGCTACGACGGCTTCCTGTACCAGTGGTACGACACGAACACGGGCGACGTCATACGGAACCCGGGGGACATCGACTGCTCTGCCGAGCCCACGCCGACGCAAGACAACTGCTGGTTCGTCTCCGCCGTCGACAACGGGTGGTACGCGACGGGGCTGATCGAGGTGAAGCAGGCCTTACCGGCGGTTCGCGAGCTCGCCGACTCGCTACTCAAGCCAATGGACTTCAGCATCTTCTACGACAACCGCCCGCAGACCGATTGCAACGTCAACGCCTCGCTCGGGGGTCAGCCGACGGGCCAGATGTACGGCGGCTTCTACGTCGACCAGGGGCCGGCCGGTTACCACAACGGCGCGCTGTACTCGGACCCGCGGATCGCGATGTACATGGGGATGGGGCGCCACCAGATGCCCGGCGATGTGTGGTGGCGGACGTGGCGAACGTTCCCGCCGCAGCGTTGCGCCACCGACCCTCCACCATCGTCGTTAAGTCCGGGCACCGGTTACTGGCACACCTACACCGACCCGCAGTCGGGCAAGCAGTTCCCGGTGTGGGAGGGTCACTACACGTATCCGGGCACGTCGCTCACGTTCGTGCCGACGTTCGCAGGTGGGATGTTCGAGGGGCTGATGGCGAACCTGGTGGTCCCCGAGACCACCTGGGGACCCCACAGCTTCGGGCTCGACGACGTCCGCTGGGCACAGGTCCAGGTCCGGTATGCGACGGACGAGCTCCACTACCCCGTGTGGGGGATGTCGCCGTCTTCGACCGCCGATGACAGCGGGGGTTACGGCGGGTTCGGGGCCGAGGGCCAGGCACCCGGGTTCGGTTCGCCCTTGGCGTGGTGCACAACGTGCGCAACCGAGACGACAGTGAGCCCGCACGCCTCGGCGATCGCGCTGCCGGTGCTGGGGTCCCAGGCTCTCTCGAACCTCGACAAGCTACGGACGCGGTACCCAGGGGTGTACACGTCCGACGGCGGGTTTTACGACGCGGTCAACCCGGTTACGGGTCAGGTTGGCCACCGGCGGCTGGTGCTCGACCAGTCGATGATCATGGCGGCGCTGGATGACGCCCTCAACGGTGGCGCGCTACAGCGGTACTTCGCCGCCGATCCGGAGTCTTATGCCGCCAAGCTGTACCTGGGCACGGAGCGGATGTCGATCCACTGAGAAACGAGCGTTGCTGGAAAGGCCCCACAGTGGGGCCTTTTCAGCGCGCCCGCTAAGCGGCCATCTCGTTCAGGGCCGCGACGAGCGCGTCGACTTCGTCGACCGTGTTGTAGTGGATGAACCCGAGGCGGACGGCCTGGTCCGCGTAGCCGAGCCGCTGGTACAGCCCTAGCGAGTACCAGGAGTCGTGGGCCCAGACGCCCATGTTCTGCTCGGCCAGCCGGGCCGCGACGTCCGCGGCCGAGACCCCCGCCACGTTGATCAGGAACGTCGGCACGCGGCCCTCCATGCTCTGAAGTCCGTACACCGACACGGCGTCGGAGACCCCGGACAGGAACCGCTCGCCCAGCCCACGCTCATAGGGGACGATCGCCGCGAAGCCGCCGACCGAGTCCAGGTACTCGAGCGTCGCGTTGAAGCCCGCGAGCAGCTCGTACGGCTGCGTGCCGGTCTCGAAGCGGCGCCCTAAAGGCGTAGACGGCGCCGGCCGGGCCTTGTACGGGCGCCACCGCTCGATCACCTCGGCGCGGCCGTACGCCATCCCGAGGTGCGGCCCGCAGAACTTGTACGGCGAGCAGATCAGGACGTCGGCGTCGATCTGGCGGACGTCGATCGGCTCGTGCGCGGCGAAGTGCACGGCGTCGATCCACGCCAGCGCGCCCGCGTCGTGGGCGAGCTTGCACACGCGCTGGGCGTCGACGGTCGTGCCGATCGCGTTCGAGGCCCAGGCGAACGCCACCACCCGCGTCCGAGGTCCCAGTTTCGAAGCCAGGTCGTCGTAGTCCAGAGTGGTGTCGTCGAGCAGCTCGACGTGGCGTACGGTGAGGTCTCGGTCGTACGCGAGCTCGAGCCACGGCGCCACCCCGCCGTCGTGGTCCAAGGACGAAACGAGGATCTCGTCGCCGGCGACGAACTCGCGTCCGGCGGTACGCGACAGGGTGAAGTCGAGCGAGGTCATGTTCGCGCCGAAGATAACCTCGTGCGGCTCGCACCCGAGGAAACGCGCCGCCCCCGTCTCGGCGGTCTCCAAGATCCGCCCCACGCGCCGGCTGGTCTCATACCCCGCGCCGAGGTTCGCGCTGGCCTCCCGCAGCGTTCGCGCGATCGCGTCGCCGACCTCGTCGGGCACCTGCGAGCCGCCGGGTGCGTCGAAGAACATGAACCCTTGCTTCAGCGCGGAGAAGCGTTGACGAGCGGCGGCGACGTCGAGCTTGTCCGCGATCTGAGCCATCGATAGGCTCCTTCCTGTCGGTCGGGGTTCTGGAGGACCCGCCGGTAAGACGGGGCTTAACGCATAACGCAATCGCAAGGTTAGTTGGCTTACTCTCACCCGGCCATGAGCGTCCGCGTCACACGCACAGCTGAGGCGAGCTGGCAAGGCGACCTGGCTGGTGGCGGTGGCCGGATCGGCGTGGGCAGCGGCGCCTACGAGGGGCCGTTCACCCTTCGCGCCCGGGTCGAGGACGTCGAGCGCTCGACCAACCCCGAGGAGCTGATCGGCGCTGCGCACGCGGGCTGCTTCACGATGTCGCTCGCCAATCTGCTCAGCGAGTCCGGACATCCTCCAGCCGACCTGCGGACGACGGCGAAGGTCCGGCTCGAGCAGCTCGACACCGGCTTTGCGATCACCAACATCGCGCTCGACACCGTCGGCGAGGTGCCGGGGGTCGACGCCGACACGTTCGCGCGGCTGGCACAGCAGGCCAAGGACACCTGCCCGGTGTCGCGCGCGCTGGCAGGGACGGAGATCACGCTGGAGGCGAGGCTTGCAAGCGACTGACCCGGCGCCGGGGGGCCGCCGGCGCACTGGGCTCGAACAGTCGGTGATCGAGTGCGCTCCCGGCAGCTCGGTCACCCGCGCCACGGGCGAGGCCGAGGAGGTCCTGTTCGTGCTGGTGGGCGAGGGGGAGGTGGCCCTCGACGGCGAACGCCACCCGGTCGAGCCCGAGACGGGCGCCTATTTCGCTCCCGGAGAGGAGTACGAGCTCAGCAACCGAAGTTCGCACCCGATGCGCGTGGTCTCGGTGCGAATCTCCGATCCAGCCCCCGCCGACGCCGGCAACGACGGCGCCGGGCGGCGCACCGTTGTCCGCCGGCTCGCCGACCAGGAGGCGCACGACGCCACCACGGCACGCTGGTTCAGGATCGTCGCTGACCCCAGCACGGGCCTCCGGTCAGCGACTCACTTCGTCGGCTACATCCCGACCGAGCGCGCGCCGGAGCATTTCCACATGTACGACGAAGTCATCTTTGTGATTGAGGGAGAGGGCACATTGCACACCGGCGGCGGCCACACTCCGGTCGCCGCCGGCTCGTGCCTCGAGCTGCCGGCTCGGACCGTGCATTGCTTGGAGAACACCGGCGAGACCGTCATGCGTCTCGTCGCCGTGTTTCGGCCGGCCGGTTCGCCGGCGGCCGCGTATTACCCGGACGGCACTCCGGCATACCCCGGGACGCCGCCGGTGACGACCGCATAACCCAATGTCGTAATCGTGGTTTAAGGATCCATCCACAGGAGGAGTTCGAGCGTCAATGAAGGTACGCATCAGCCTCGCCGCCATGGCTCTGACCGCTTTGGTCGCAGCCGGCTGCGGGAGCAGCAGTAACAGCAGTACCACTTCGGCCAGCAGCGGGAGTTCGACTGCGGCCGCAAGCAGCGGCGGCAGTTCGAAGACCTGCGCCGCGTCGATCGGCATCGAAGCACCGATCACCGGCCAGGTGGCGGTACTCGGCGACGAGCAGCTGGCCTTCGCCAAGCTGGCCATAGCCGACGACAACAAGGCCAACGGCACCAACATCACCCTGGTCCAGGGCGATACCCAGCTGAACCCCGCGCAGGCGACCACGGTCACGCAGCAGTTCACCTCGAACTCGAAGATCGTCGGCGTTGTCGGTCCGGCGGGTAGCCAGGAGGTCCAGGCGGTCGGGCCGCTGATGGGCCGCGCCGGCCTGGCGTTCATCACGGGATCGGCGACCAACCCGGCGCTGACGGACTCGGGTAAGAACCCGACGTTCTTCCGAGTGGTCTCCCGCGACGATGTGCAGGGACCGCAGGACGCCGACTTCATCATCAAGCACCTTCACCCGAAGGCGCTGATGATCGTCGACGACCAGGAGGTCTACTCGACCGGTCTCGTGTCCTCGATGATCCCGGTGTTCCAGAAGGCGGGGATCAAGGTCGACCACGAGTCGGTAAGCCAGAAGGTCACCGACTTCTCTTCGCTGGTGGCGAAGGTCACGCCGCAAACCACCGTGGTCGTGCTGCCGTGGCAGGTCGCGGCTAACGGCGAGCAGTTCGGTAAGAACCTCCAGGAGCAGAAGAAGAACGCGACGATCGTCGGCACCGACGGGATGCAGTCCTCGTCGTTCACGATCCCGGGCTCGTACGTCTCGGCGTTCGGACCCGACATCACGGCGATCCCGGCGGACGCCTCGATCGTGACCGCGGCCAAGGCCGCGTACCCGAAGTTCGGCACGTTCGGACCGCCCGTGTACGCGGCCACGCACGTGCTCGACGAGGCGATCGCCACGGCGTGCAAGTCCGGCACGCCGTCGCGCGCGTCCGTGCTGGCGGCGGTCAAGGCCACGGCCGAGCCGACCTCGATCCTCGGGCAGCCGATCCACTTCAACACCAAGGGCGACCTGATCGGTGCGAAGTGGTTCCTGTTCAAGATCAACCAGCAGGGCAAGTACGTCCTGGTCACTAACTCGTGATCAGCTGAACCGGCCCGCGGCGCGCGTCTCGAAGGCGCGCGCCGCGCCCGGGCGTTAGGGTTGCGCCAGGACTGGCGACGTATGCGTTTCTTCATCCAGGAGCTGGTGAACGGCATCACCCAGGGCAGCCTGTACGCGCTGATCGCGCTCGGCTACTCGATGGTGTACGGCGTCCTGAAGCTGCTGAACTTCGCCCACGGCGACCTGTACATGGTCGGGGCGTTCATCGGCTACTTCGTGATCCAGTGGTTCGGCGGGCCGATGGCCCTCAGCATCCCGGTGCCGTTGCTGTTGCTGTTGATGTTCCTGCTCGCCGGCGGGGGCGTGGGCGCGCTCGGCGTCGCGATTGAGCGCTTCGCCTACCGGCCGTTGAGAGATGCGCCCAGGATCGCGCCGCTGATCACCGCGCTTGGGGTGTCGTTCTTTCTCGAGAATGCGATGCTGCTGCTGTTCGGGGCGTCGTACCGCGAGTACAACACGAGCGCGTTCATCTCGTTCTCGACAGGGATCCACATCGGCGTCCTGAACATCGACATCGTCCGGATCATGGTGATCGTGCTGAGCGTGCTGTTGATGATCGGGCTGACCCTGCTCGTCAACCGCACCAAGCTCGGCAAGCAGATGCGCGCCGTGGCCGCCGATCGCGAGGCCGCCGAGATGCTCGGGATCGACGTCGACTACGTGATCGCGGCGACGTTCTTCATCGGGTCGGCACTCGCCGGGATCGCCGGCGTGATGGACGGTCTGGCGTTCAACACGATCTACACGCTGATGGGCTTCGTCGCCGGCCTGAAGGCGTTCACCGCCGCAGTCGTCGGAGGGATCGGCTCGATCCCGGGCGCGATGCTCGGCGGACTGTTGATCGGCATCGCCGAGTCGATGGTCACCGGATACATCTCCTCGACGTACACGAACCTGATCGTGTTCGGGATCCTGATCGTCATGATGCTGGTGCGTCCGAGCGGCCTGCTCGGCAAGGTGCCGCTCCAGAAGGTGTAGGTGGCAAGTTGAGCGTCGAGCCGCGAGATCCCTCGGGCACCAAAGATCCCTCGGGCACCAAAGATCCCTCGGGCACCAAAGATCCCTCGGGTACCAAAGATCCCTCGGGCGCCGTCCCCACGGACCCCGCGGGCGCTGGGCCCACCGACCCCTCGATCGGCGTCGATGAGTGGGTCGCGCGACGCGCCGGCCGCCGCGAGTACGCGTCCGGTTTGATCGGCGACGCTCAGCGGCTCTGGGAGCGCGTCGGGTGGTGGCCGAAGCTCGGGCTGGCCGCGCTGTTCGGATTGATCGTGCCGTTCCTGACGAGCAACGACTTCCAGCTCCAGGTCGGGATCAACGCGCTGCTGCTGGCTTTGCTGGCGCTCGGACTGAACATCTCCGTTGGGTGGGCGGGACTGCTCGACCTCGGCTACATCGCGTTCTACGGGTTCGGCGCGTACGGGTTCGCGCTGCTGTCGTCGAACCAGCTGAATTCACCGACCGGTATTCACCTGGCCGCGTACATCTCGCTGCCGGTCATCGCGGTCGGCGCCGCGTGTCTCGGGCTGATCGTCGGCTTGCCGTCGCGCCGACTTATCGGCGACTATCTGGCGATCCTCACGCTGTTCTTCGGCGAGGCGTTCGTCGAGTTCACGAACAACGTGGCGCCGAAGACGTTCGGCGGTCCAAACGGAATCACCGCGATCGACCCGGTCCGTGCCTTCGGCCACCAGATCACGACCAACAAGGGCTATTTCTACGCCCTGCTGGTGCTCCTCGTGCTGAGCGCGGCCGCGCTCCACCTGCTCGACAACTCGCGCACCGGACGCGCGTGGCGAGCCGTCCGCGAGGATCCGCTGGCCGCCGGGATGATGACGATCCCGGTCAACCGCGTGAAGCTGATGGCGTTCAGCTTCGGCGCGGTCGTCGCTGCGCTTGCGGGCACGATGTTCGCCGCCCAGCAGATCAACGTGTTCCCGACGGACTTCGACACGCCGTACCTGATCCTGATCTACGCGGCCCTCATCCTCGGCGGCGCCGGCAGCATCGGCGGCGCGATCCTCGGCGGCCTGCTGCTGTCGGTGATGCTCGACGGCTTCCTGCGCAGCACCACCGATGCCGGCTATCTGTTCTACGGCGTGATCCTGCTCACGATGTTCGTCAAGATCCGCCCGTGGCGTAGGCTCGCCGCGATTCTGGGGGCGACTGCGGTGTTGGGCATCGTCGTCCACACGGTCGTCGAAGCGATCAGCAAGACCGCCGTCGCGGGCGGTCCGCAATCGACCGGGTGGATCGCGGACGCCCTCCACAACTGGGTCGTCGTTCCCGCGAACCCGACGACCGCGGGGAATATCGGCTTTGTGGTGCTGATCTGCCTGGCCGTCGCGCTCCGGCA
>Ga0308309_10001985_pt1 | contig 12178 bp, 11 predicted proteins | sample HubBroMetageWFT5_FD_192491 | JGI IMG/M metagenome (GOLD analysis project Ga0308309, IMG submission 192491) | Warmed and freeze-thawed soil microbial communities from the Hubbard Brook experimental Forest, New Hampshire - Hubbard Brook CCASE Soil... | ecosystem: Environmental > Terrestrial >...
TAATTTCGAAACCGACATGGAATTCCTCCGATGGCTCACCGCTTTCGTGGAAGCGCCCCAAGCCACAGCGCAGGAGCTTAAATCAGTTGACCTCACTTTTCCAACGCTATCTGATTTGTGATGCGCCAACGGCGCCTAAGAATTATCGAGCGTGCGTGTTCCTTGTGTTGGGAGCATTGCGAAATACGATTGGTTGCGGCCGGTGGGGATGCGCGATAGACTGTTCCCGGTCGACTTCAAAAGTCGGGGCGTAGCGCAGCCTGGCTAGCGCGCCTGGTTCGGGACCAGGAGGTCGGTGGTTCAAATCCACTCGCCCCGACCATTTGTTTCAATGAGTTATCTCGTTCTTCTGGGCTTTCATCCACATCACTGTAGGTAATTTTGTAGATGTTGCTCGGCTCGTCAGCTACCCGCTGCGACTTCCGACTAGGAAAACGTCTGTTCGCGACAAGAACCCGGACAGATCTGACCCTTTGAGTTCGTCGTTCGTAAAGAAGACCGAGCGGCCTCTATGGGCAACAGCGGCCAATTTCGCACTTCAGCGGGCGTTTAGTTGGAGCGTGAGAATTCAGCGGGAATACGCGGCTATGGGATAATCTGCTCAAGAAGCTGGTTGACACGGGAGCCGACTTCACCTCTAATCAGTTCCAAAACATTGAGCACGCGCTCCATGCTTGCTCCCTGATAGATTCCGTCGGCTAACCGATACTGCTGGTCCAAAAACCGGTTCAGTTCCCCCTTCCCCTGGTCGGTTATGATGTAATAGCTTACCCGCTTATCTTGGCCAGCTTCTCTCGAAAGCTCTTTGCAGAGACCTGTGTCGCTCATTGGCACAATTTGCGCACTCACGCCGTTAGGATTTAAGCCAAGGAGTTGGCCTATGCCGCTAGCCTTTACGCGTTTGCCCACCGGTCCTTTTTGTTGGGCTTCGAACTCCCACAGAAGGGCGAGAATTGCGGCCCTTATTGGAGATATTTCGACAGTATTGGAATGGAGTGGTCGGGGAGCAAGCATCAAAAGGAGCACTCGATTCCTGTTTATATCCCGAAGAGCTTGCAAAAAATCCGGAGAAAGGTTCAGTTTTCCCGCCGCAGTGCCGGAGGATGCTGTCCGTGCGCCGGGGTTGTCGCTCTTAGCCATGGCCGCGTCACTTTATCATATCTTCCGGAAGGATATTATCATTCGGACGAATTATATGTTCACTGAGCCTCGACTAGTTATCCAGAACTATATATAGATCCTGGGATTTACTAATTTATTGATAATATTACACTTGCGTAAACACGTCAGGCGAATATCATGGAATTGCCTGCAGAAAAGAGGCCGCGTTGCGGACGCGGCCTTTGGGTCTGCCGGTTGAAAAGGATAACCGTTTTCATTGTTCGCATAGGAGGCACAATGACACGAAGATACCCAGCTACAACCGGAGATGAGGCTTCAGGAGCCTCTCCCAAGAAATATAACGAACCTAAGACCAATGAGTTACGACCTAGCTATCAGGAGGCCGATGACGCTCTAACTGCCCCGGCATGGACGGTCACCGAAGACGGGGGTCTCACACGATCCGAGATCGTGATCGTCGTCGTTTGCAGGTTGCGCTTTCCTGGACTTTAGGCGTCTGGTTTTAACACTACGATGACTGTATGTTAAGTCTAAGTGTCCAAATCGCGACACCCACCCCTATGGGTGGTCACGATAAATTCCGTTAAGTAGCGGTCTGTGACCAAGCTCACTAGAAATCATCTGCGACATAGATGAAACGAACATTCATCAAGGTCCACAAGCCTCAGCAAGCCATTTTGAACACTGATGTCACCGTGCTGTAGGTCGCCATGCGCGCCCCTCGCAGCTCTCAAACTATCATCAGAAGCGGGGGAACCTATTCAGTCCACAATCCGGAAACGGAGCAATGAGGATTGAGATACGCCTTGAGAAGACTCCCAGGAACCAGAACATGGCTTGGGCCTGCCGCGTAGCAGTCCACCTGGTATTCATCGAAAGTGATGAATAAGCCCTCGTGCTTAATATTGAATTTTGAAAAGTTCTGTGGCTCCGGTCCGGCGCCGCGCAGAATCCACTTGGATGCTTCGTTAAGCCCCTTCTCCAGGGTGAGATTCGATATGCAGTATTCCGATACCGTTTTGAGGCAACCGCTGTCACGAGCGAACAGGTCTGCGAAATCAAGACGAACGAGGGGACCTAGCTGCACGTTTTTTACCTTGGTCCAGTGGTTGGGGTGCGCAGCCCCTGCGCCATAGTGAAACACTGAAAAGCGTATGCTAACGATCTGATCCGTGTAACAAGACACCTCGAATGATGATGTAAGTTGGCTAGGTATCCCGGCGGTCCCAGAACGCTCTTCTTGTTCGGGGGCCAGCCTGAGACTTCGTGTGTCAAGCAACCACTGAAGGGCGTCGGACCGCAGCATTACGTTCAGGTCGGCAACGTCCGAATCAGTTCCGCTGAAAACGGGAAACTCCAAAGCGATCTCATACGGTGGTGCTTCATATTGCTCCCGTATTGTAGCGGTCTGCCAGCGAGATTCAAACGATGGGTCGTTCATTGGCCTTTCATTCGCTGCGCCAGGGGGCGGAGAGTCCCAAAGGCCAAAAGCGGCTACTACTCGCGCCTTGTAAAGTTTCAATGATAACCGGTCAATTTCCCCAGAGTCTGCCCGTCGATGGCAATTGGGGCATAGAGCAATCAGGTTATCGTATTCGTGCTTTCGGCATCGCTCCCAGGGAACAATGTGATGCACGTCGACGTCGGGATGGCGGCAAGTGTGGATGGAACATCGGTGCCCAGCTTCAACAAGGACGCGCCGACGGAGATCCGCAGATATCGGAGGACGCTCATTCATCTAGAGGAGCCCGCTTCCTCCCTCGGCAACTGCACCAACGCTCCTCGACGCCACGGTACCGAGCAGCGTGGATGTGAACGGGATTCTACCATCGAAGACACGAGGGAACGCCAAACCTATAATTGCTCTCGGCTTTTTGTCGAATCCCAACCGCTCAAGTCGAGAAGTCCCGGACCTGAGGTGTATTTCGATGACGTTTACCCATAGTCTATAGCCCCGTGCTAAAATCCCTCGCCGTCCCTGTGCAGAACCCTCGTCGCTAAAACAGATCGAGATACAAATGTGGTCGGATAACGAAACAGATCGCGATTTCCTTAATTTCACCGGCGTCGCTGACACCGTGGCCGAAATCGTCGTTCAGGCGAAGAGAAAGCCGATTTCGATTGGCGTATCGGGAGCCTGGGGCGTCGGCAAGTCCTCCATGATCAAGCTCGTGCGACGATCTGTGGAACAGCGCGCGGGCCAGGAGAAAAAACAGGACGGAAAATTCATTTTTGTAGAATTCAACGCGTGGCTTTACCAGGGTTATGACGACGCACGCACCGCGCTTATGGACGTTATCGGCGAGAAGCTGACCAAAGAGGCTGAACACCGCAAGAAGGGTATTGAAAAGGCCAAAGAATTCGTCGAGCGCATTCGCTGGTTCCGTCTTATGAAGCTGGTCGCTGGCTCCGCCGCGGCCATGCACGCTGGTCTGCCACCTCTGGGGTTGATTGGCGAGCTGTACGGGCTCGGAAAGACACTTCTTGGTGGAGATATAGCCCCCGAAACGGCTGATGCCGCGGTTAAGGCTGCTGGAGAAGTGAAGGAAACGGCGTCCCGGCTATTTGACCCGAAGAAGAAAAGACCGTCGCCGCCAGAGGAGATACAGGCCCTTCGAGACAGCTTTGAACAAACACTTGAGGCGATGGAGGTGACCCTCATTGTCCTGATCGACGACCTCGATCGCTGCCTGCCTGAAACGACGATCTCCACTCTCGAAGCCATACGGCTCGTTCTGTTCCTGAAAAATACATCGTTTGTGATCGCCGCCGACGACGCGATGATCAAATATGCCGTTCGCCGGCATTTTCCGGATGTGACGGAAGATCTCGCGATCAATTACTTCGACAAGCTAATTCAGGTGCCAATCCGGGTGCCGCCTTTGGGAACGCAGGAAGTGCGTGCCTACATGATGTTGCTGTACGTGGACAACAGCGATCTCGATGCCAAGGTAAAAGAGGAAATCAGGAGTGGCATCTGTAAGCAGCTAGCACAAACATGGCAGGGAAAGCGGGCCGATAGCGCATTCATACAGACTCTGCACAAATTTGACAACGAGCTTATTGGCAAATTTGATACCGCGGACAGGCTCGCGCACCTGATGACGACAGCATCCGGAATCTCCGGGAATCCCCGGCTGATCAAGCGCTTTCTGAATGCCCTCGCTATCCGGATGGCGATATCGAAGGCTCACGGCGTCGGCGTGGATGAGGCGGTCCTCGCAAAGATGCTGCTATTCGAGCGAGTGGGGAACCGAGAAGCTTATGCTGCGCTCACCAAGGCTGTCACAGAAGACCCTAATGGCAAACCTGCATTCTTGGCTGAGTGGGAGGAAAAAGCGAATGCCGGGCAAGACCTACGACTGCAAGCGCCCTGGGACGATCCCTTCGTCAAGGAATGGCTGACTCTGCCGCCGAGAATCGCCGATCACGATCTGCGAGGCGTGCTCTACGTCAGCAGGGAACATGCGCCTTTGATCAGCCCACAAGACCGGCTGTCATCCAAAGCCGCCGAACTACTCACCGCCTTACTTACGCACCCCGAGATGGCTGCGAATTTGAAAGGAGATTTGTCGAAAGTTCCACGAACGGAAATCACCGTTATTATGGATCGGCTGCTCGATCAGGCGCGGCAAGAGCAAGAATGGGGCGTGCCCCCCATCCTCGAAGCGTGCCTTGCGGTTGCCACCGCTGACCCGCCACAAGGGGCGCGCTTGGCGGCATTCCTGTCGGATCTTCCGCCAGCGCAGGTAAAGCCTAACATTGTTCCTAAGATTGGTGATCAACCTTGGGCGAGCAGCATTTTCAATAAATGGGAAAAGTCGACGGCGGCATCGATGCCGGTAAAGAAGGCCATTGAGCAACGGAGGAAAGATGGGAACGTCAGCGTCCAGTAACGGTCCCGGCCCCGGTGTTCCGCTGGTACCGCCGTGGGTTCCCCCTGTTCCGCCGCCGCTTCCTATCCCTTTGGTGCCGCCGGCAAATGGACAGGGCCCGGGACCTGCGGACGGCGATAGCCAGAACGGTTCTCCGGCTCCGAACCCGCAGCAGCCCGCGCAAGCACAGCCATCTCCCCTCGCGCCAGCTGGCCGCTTTTTCGGTGCGCGTCTCAATTTCGGAAAGTTCTCGGGTGGCGGCGGTAATCGCCGCGACATGCAGCGAGGGCTACGCGATTACGTGCGAAAGGGTTATGGGGGGCGTGCAAATGCGGTAAGGCGGTTCGGCGGCACGGCCTCCACGGCTGGCAATCTATATGGTGCCCTTTCGAGTGTTGCCGGCGGACAGGCTGCCACGCCGGGAAGTCCGCTTGATCCCGCTCTTCTCGCAGGTCGATCCGCGCGCGAAGTCATGGATGCGGTTGTCGAAGCTGTTCGTCCTGCGGATGGTACGCAGGACGCCGAGGCGAGCCGTACCGCGATTAAGGATGCTTTATCTGAACTGCTGACGATGTTCCCGGACGCCGACTTCTTGAACCTGACGGAGGAACAGCGCGTGACTGCTGTAGAGCATTTCGTCGCGATCGACGTGTACCAACGCGCAATGCTGGATATCGGGAAGGCGATCCAGGCAAAAGCGCCAACCGCAACGGTTGGTCTAGCCCGCCTCAAGGAGGTTAAGGAATACATCAAACAAACCGTCGCCGCTGCTTTTAGAAAATTGCGTGGCAACGGTCACCGCGTGACAGCCGGACGGGTCAATCAGGTCGTTCGCGCCGCGTTGGACGAAGCCTTTCAAGTATTCGAGGAATACTAGCGATGAGATTGACCTGCGCGCCCCAAAGCCACAAATTCAAAGGCGCGAAGGGCACGCTGGATGTCGTGCTATACGGGCATGCAGACCGGCAGACGCGCGGAAGCGCCGGAGCGGCGATCAAGGACGCGATCGCCAGGTCCGTGTATAGCCCTTCTCCAAGGGCCTGGGACTTCCTGTCCCTCGCGTTAGCAGTGATCGCCGCTGATTTAGCCGGGCACCGAACCAAAAGTCCCGACGGCTGGACACGGGAATTCGAGCTCGAGGTAGCCGTAGCAGATCATACGTTCTGGAACCAGCACCAGGACTTAGTCTGCCGACTTCTCGGATTCCTCACCACCGACGTGTGGAAAGTAAACTTCATCGCCGGCGGTTATTCGCCAAAACCCCCAAAGAAACCGGTGCTGCCACCAGAGGATTGCGTCAGCCTGATGTCGGGCGGTCTCGACAGCTTCATCGGGAATTTGGATCTCGTGGCGGGCGGGAAGCGTCCATTCACGGTTAGCCAGACTGTGGTTGGCGATGCGGAAAACCAGCGAGTCTTCGCGAAGATCATGGGAGGCGGTCTGCGGCATCTGCAAATGAACCACAACGCGGACGTTCCAGACCCAGAGACTCCCTCGACGCAACGTGCTCGCTCGCTGATCTTCTTTGCATATGGCGTTCTCGCCGTCACGATGCTGAAGAAATATCATGATAGCGGCACTGTGACACTGTATGTCTGCGAGAACGGTTTCATTTCGATCAATCCGCCGTTGACAGACATGCGTCTTGGCAGCCTCAGTACCAGGACCACGCACCCTGTTTTCTTCGGCCTCGTACACAAATTGTTCGATGCCGCCGGACTGCGGGTGCGCATGGAAAATCCGTACCAGCTCAAGACCAAGGGCGAAATGTTGAAGGAGTGTGCCGATAGGAAATTATCGAGCGCTCATGCGTCGCAAACGACGAGCTGCGGCCGCTACCTGATACACGGTCACACGCATTGCGGTCGCTGCGTTCCGTGCCTTGTCCGTCGCGCTGCGTTTCGAGCGTCTGATATGACTGACACGACGAAGTACGTCTATAAAGACCTTGGTCGCGATGACGACGATCACGCGAGGTTTGACGACGTCCGATCAGTCGCGATGGCGTTGGCCGAAGTAGATGCCGATGGGCTGGAACGATGGCTTGGAACTGCACTCAGCACCACTCTGCTTGGTGATGTCGCGCCGTATCAGGCGATGGTCGGCCGTGGCCTGAACGAGTTGGGGACACTGTTGAAGTCGTATGGTGTCAAGTGATCGACTTTCATTGCCACCTGGATCTTTACCCGAATCATCATGAGGTGCGACAGGAGTGCGATCGCCGTGGCATGTACGTCTTGTCGGTGACGACAACGCCTTCGGCATGGAAGGGAACATCTGCTTTGTCCTCAGGGTCGCCCCGCATTCGTACGGCGCTCGGCCTGCATCCGCAACTGGCAGGCGAAAGAAAAAGTGAGCTTGCACTGTTCGACGCGCTTTTGCCCGAGGTGCGCTACGTCGGTGAGGTCGGACTCGATGGTGCCCCAGAGTTTCGCAATTCGTGGAAGGATCAGGTGAGCATATTCGAGCATATTCTGACTCAATGCCAGAACGTTGGTGGGCGGATTGTGACGATCCATAGTCGGCGAGCAAGCCAATCCGTCCTCGACTGCCTTGAAAAGACTCCGGGCGCTGGGACTCCTGTCTTGCATTGGTTCTCCGGAAGCTGTCGCGATCTTACCCGCGCGATCGATTTAGACTGCTGGTTTAGCGTGGGGCCGGCGATGCTTGCCAGCAAGCGGGGCCGCTCACTTGTTGCTCACATGCCACATGAACGTGTTCTGACCGAAACAGATGGGCCTTTTGCGCAACTAGATGGACGCAGCATCATGCCTTGGGAAGTCAAAGATGCAATCCGTCAACTCGCTCAGATCTGGAAGGTGTCTCAGGATTCGGCTAATGAGACCGTGCGGAATAATTTCCGGAATTTGTGCGTCGAGTCACCTGACACCTAAACGGACTCTAGTTAGTGAATGCGACGATCCGGTTGATACGCTCACGGTCAGTTCGACATTGTTCAGCGAATGGGGAGCATCGATGTCCAACCAAAAATAGTACTCCCAAGCTTTCAACGACCCGGTAGCCCAGCGGATGAAAGGTGATTCCTAACGCAGGTAGAAGTCTGATTGGTCGTCATGAGGTTCTTCCAACGTAGTGTAGTCTATGGTTATCTCTTCATCCGCACAGATGTCCCGCAAAGCGAAGTAGGCGTAGTTTTTATGATGAGCGTTTGGCATTTTTGAGTGATTCAGATACCAACCGACCGACATACATCCAAAATCTTTGGGGCAATACATAGCTTCACCACGATCCACGCTAAACTGACGAAATGGCCCTGGAACGTCCTTAGTGTTTCTAAGGACCGTTGTATTGCCATCACCGAAAAGTCTCAGAAACGTGCCCGCTCTAATGTTATGAACGGCAAAAACGCCAATGCCGAATACTGCGGGTTTCAGGATGAATGAGAACTCTGTTGTTTCGTCAGACAGTTTCTCACTCTCACTCATTCTCAGCTACCTTCAGCGTTCGACGTCGATTACACTTGTCGATGTTTTTCGACTCTCATTTGAGATCTTGACTTGATGTTGGCCACGCGTGAGTTGTCCGATTATCAGTCTATCGCGATAAACGCCCCGTTCCAGGTGTTCCAATTGTAGGCTCTTGCTGTATCCAAGTGGCTCTTCCAGTTTTCATAGTCACCAAAGCCTCGCTCCCGGTAAGGATCGTGGATTTCAACATGGGTACCCTTTGGCAAAAGTGCTAGGTAATGATACCAATTCTCCTCGACCCCATAAAAATCGGAACCGCGGATTAGGACGACGACAGGGTGTCCACGGCGAAGCTCTTCACAAATATGTCTGACTCCGGGGAAGCGCTTGTCGTTTGGCAATTTCACTGAACACCCGAGCTTGATGGCTGCGATCAAACTTCGATAGAATGGTCGAAGATCGCTCTTCTTGGACAAGCGCCGCAAGGCTTTTTCGAACAATGCGCTCGATGGCTGACGATTCCTTACTTGGATCCAATTGTTACGGAAAAACCAATATGGGACAAAGATTCGGTTGGTGTATCCCAGATACGCAGATACGACCCCAATGGCTGGCGCGGTTACTCCCCAAGAACGCGGTGGCAGACCTAGTCGTCTAAATATTGACGCGAGCTGTCGCTCACTGACACGCGCGCCAACGTGACAAAGCGCACTCGCAAGTGCTGCTATGCCACAAGACCAGTTGGTCATTTGACGCATGCTATGGATCGGAATCCTTTAAGTCTCGGGTATCCCAAAAGAAAATTGCGCCGCCCTTTGGAAAGACCCAATCTTTGACTTCCACAAGTATCCTTTGATCCGATACGTTTTGGATGTTAGCTCTTGTTGCCGACACAAAGTAGTCGAGGACATCGGCGGAATCGCGACGAATATCAGCACCGCTATAATCAAATTCGATATAGATGTCGTAGGTTGGGCATACAACCGTAGTGAAGACGGCTCGATCCGACCTCCTGACAATCGTCGTAAACATATATGTAACCGTAACGTTAGTACCTAATTTCTTTTCGAGATCTTTGTGCTCACACGAAACCAAATACGGAAGCCTTTTGCCAGAATCCTTGACATTTAGTTCGATGTCGTCGACCTTTACCGACTGCACTTTCATGAAGTAGTCCGGACGAGTTTCGGCCAAATAGCCGCCAGGACTCAGCCAGCGGGCCTCGTAGCGTCGTTGCCCAAGCATCTGATTGAATTCTTCTAGGGTCCGCGCCAAAACGAAGTACAGCGTCTTTCGTCTTAGTATGGTTTCGTATCGGATTCTTACGACTAATTCGAAATACTCGTCAGCCATCCGCTCAGGGAAGGGGGATTCAGGGCAGGTCGCTATGTTTTTCAAAATTAGCTGGTATCGATAATTGGTCCACCGCTCGTCAAACCTCAGACCGTTCTCAAGAACAATATTCGTGAGCGCCTCCGCCATTCTTTTCTCACCCGCAAGACTCACAAGAAGTTGAGTCAGAATTCCCTGAATTCGGCCCTTCTGCAGAACTTGCTCTTGGACCTTTCCATTTAGAAGCACTTCAGGAAAGTCTGCGATTAGCTTCTCTTTCAGCTTCTCTAGCTCGTTGCGAATAGTCAGTTTAAGATATTTGTTGGTTTCCTCCCGTACAATCCAATCGTATGTAATTCCAACGCTCGCGGCCACAAATAAGGCTTCGGCCAGCGAAGCAAATACACCATGAACGAAAAACTGCCAGAATGTTTGCGGGAATTTTTCTCCCAGCACCTGCGCCACGTATAAGAAAACGGCGACGCCCAGCATAATGATCGCAACCAATGTCACTTTGAGCGCGAAGATTCTTCTTAAGAGAGACTTCTCGGTCGTCTGTGGATCTGACTCCAAAAGTGTGGGTTTACTGCTCGGCAAGGGAATACCTTAGAGAATTTGTCCTCAAGAGTAAGCCGACGTCGCTGTAGTCAACTCTATTCTCGCTTAGCACCAGGCAGAAAGTTTTGGCCTGCAATTCCTTCAGCGCGGCAATAACTCGCGGTTCGGCAAGACCCGAATTGCGCGCAATATCGCGAACAGTCGAGCCTGTCTCCACAAATTCAGCGGTATATCTAGCCAACGGACTTACGACGAGACACCTAACGTAAGTGGACGTTACGATTTCCAAAAGCTTGGAAAGCTGGGAATCCCATTTCCCAGACGGGAGCTTGATCGCATGTAAGTTTCCGACTAGGCACTTTGCTTCGACGCTTTTTATGGCGGCGCGACCACGTCGGACGAGATGTAGCAAGCCGGTGAGGCCGAATTGTCTGTAAAGATATGCCGCCTGTCGCGTGTATTCAACGTAGAGATCCCAGAAAGGAGTAATCTGGCCTCCCAGTTGATTCATTATGAAAACCCGGCGCGCGACGTCAGTCCCGAAGAGTTTAGCGCCTAAGTATACAGAGCCCAAGATTTCGCAGAGCCCCTCTTCTAACCCACGTGCGAGCAGGTCGGCACGCTTCTGGCCAATGATGAAATGTATGCTCTCGTGCGCCATTTGGATCGCCGAAATCCTGGGTCTTAACCGTCCTCTGTTCAAATACACTCCAGGCGGAATTCGATATTTCCGACAATCTTCGCGATCTATCGTAAGGGCCTCCCAACCCATGCCGTCGTAAGGTTGTGGGAGTGACTTGACAATATAAATAGGTGGGGTCTTAGCCCCGAGTCCCATATGTCGAAATTCTGATCGAAGTCTCTTGGCCGTAGCCTGTAGTTCGTCTGTTACCGGCGGGAAGGATTTTGTTCGAAGAGGCGCGAGTATCTTCTGAACGTCTTTGGCAATTAGGCATCGCTTTATGTCGCTTGCCCCGACTTTTCCGTTCCGTTCCAGATGAAGTGGCCACTTGATAGACCTGAGGGCAACCCCTAGTTCAGCCGGACTAGTTGTTGGCCCCTGCGGAAGCTGCCGTTTGACGTGTGTTACAAAGTCGTCCGTATCGGCACAGCTGATGTCGGCATAACACAGGGCGCCGTAAATCCAATTTGTCCTGACCATGACGCAAGTATAGTAGCAGTGCAGACTTACCGGATCATCTTGACAATGACGACGAGAGCTACTTTTTTGGACGTCTTACGCGGACCTTTCGACCGGGACCGCTACCACCGTTCCCTGCGCATAAAATGATTTTGTTTGCCATGGACTTCCTCCCCTTTGCCTCAATGGTAATAATTCTACGGACAATGTCAAGTCTCAAGAAATTCATACCAAGAATCGCGAATCGCCAGAACGAACCTTATCGCTGGTGCCCATCAGCCTTGAAGACGTGCCTGGCCTTCAGGTAGACGTTCTAAATCATGGTAACGACACGTCCACAAGAGATTCCCTGGCCGTACGACAACCCCCTATCTTTTCCAAGCAGAGCTTAAATGCAAGACCTAGACAATGTCCCGTGGATTTGATGAGGCGATGGCGTCGCGGTAATTCCGTTAGCGAGCTAGTATTGGTCTAATATTTTCTCCACCAACTGCGGAGTTCGCTCGATGACATCTTGGGCATTTTCCCAACGAGCAGGCGGGCCTTGTTGTTTCGAAGAATGAAATGACTGCCACAGCCCGCAGTTAGCCACACCGATGGCCACAGCGAAATTCCACGCTTTGGTTTGTAGTCTAAGGTCCACGCGCTCTCGTTACCAGGCATGAGATTTACTGACACTATTTCGCCGCATCCGCACGGACATAGAAACTTCAGGCTCTTCG
>Ga0308309_10001986_pt1 | contig 12175 bp, 12 predicted proteins | sample HubBroMetageWFT5_FD_192491 | JGI IMG/M metagenome (GOLD analysis project Ga0308309, IMG submission 192491) | Warmed and freeze-thawed soil microbial communities from the Hubbard Brook experimental Forest, New Hampshire - Hubbard Brook CCASE Soil... | ecosystem: Environmental > Terrestrial >...
TGGCGCGGATCTCGCAACGAGCGCAGGCTCGGACACGAGCTCGATTTCGTTTGTCGGGCTTTCCGAGTTTGCCGAACCGCTTCTCGGCATGGTCGATGAGCTGGCGCGTGATGCGGCGTTTCCCGAAGCCGAGTTCGAGCGCGAACGCCGGCAAAAACTCGAGGAAGTGAAGCTGGAGCGCACACAGCCGGGATTCCTGGCGGGTGAGCGGCTGCGGAAAGTTCTGTTCGGCGCACATCCTTATGCACAGGTTTCGCCGAGCGAAGAGCAGGTTGCTGCGTACAAGCGCGACGATTTGATTTCGGTGTACCGCGATTTTTACACGCCTGAAAACTGCTTGCTTCTGCTCGTCGGCGATTTTCAGCCGGACGCGATGCTGAAAACCGCCGAAAAAGTGTTCGGCGCGTGGCACGGAAAAAAAACGGATCCGAAGTCGTTTGCTGCTCCGCCGAATCCGCGCGGGCGGCGCGTGTATCTCGTGCATCTGCCTGGCGCGGTGCAGACGCAAATTCTTGCGGGATGCCACGCAATCACGCGGAAGCATCCCGACTGGATCAAGCTTGGCTTGACGAATAGCTTGTACGGCGGCGCGTTCAATTCGCGGCTGGTCATGAACATCCGCGAAGACAAAGGTTATACGTACAGTCCGCGAAGTGGAGTCAACGCGTTGCGGCAGCACGGATACTTTTCGGTTTCGGCGGCGGTGCGGAACGATGTGGTGGCAGCATCGCTCACGGAAATCTTCTACGAAATGGACAAGTTGCGCTCCGTGCCGGTCCCGGAAGCTGAGTTGGCCGATGCGCAGAATTATTTGAGCGGCGTATTCTCTATGGGACTTGCTACGCAAAACGGTCTGCTCGGCCAAATCGCTGTTGTTGCCCTGAACGACTTGCCGGACGACTATCTCGAAACGTATCGCGCAAAAGTACGCGCGCTCACTCCGGTCGATTTGATCGAAACGGCGCGCAAGTATCTCGACTCGGCAAACATGCAAATTGTTGTCGTGGGCGACCGCTCGCAGGTCGAATCGCAAGCCGCGCTGTTTGGCGAACTCGAAGTCTTCGACGCCCAAAGCAAAAAGCTTAGCTAGGAGCGGTTGTGATTGCCCGATAGTCATCGCTCTGGCTTCACTTGATTGGAATTTGCGTTTGCTCCTGCGGTGGCAAATCATAGAAACCGTAATCGACACGCATAAGCGGCATGCCGCCAATCTTCTCCTCCCGCGGGCCTTTCCCGCGGGGCAGCTCGAATTCAAAAGGAATCTCCACATGCCAGTGTTTGCCAAGGTGATTGACGGGCATGCTGAAAAGAATCTGTTCGCCTGGACGGATGCTGACTAATGAAGCCACATCGATCAAATCATTTCTTGGCATCGCAGCAGTCTGCTCATCTGAATCTGGCGAATCTTCGGCTTTGTGGTCTCCAGAGGCGTCGCGGTAGACAGGCAATCCATACACCGGAGGGTTTGCGACTATCCAGTAACGCAGTCCGACCTCTCCCTTGGGGCTCTCATCTGGTACGCCATTGGCGGTTAGCACGATTGGAACACGGCAATTGTTTACCACGCGAAGCCAGATTCGTGTAGCTGGCTCGTCCTCGTCCCTGGGAATGCCCGCGCCAATGTGATCAAAGCGGACGTACACAAACGGCTTGTTCTCGTCGATCACAAATCCCTTGCTGGCCTTCGTCGTCTGCGAGAAGAGCGCGGCGGTCGCTAGGGTGAAGACGGGCAGCAGAAAGAGCAGGGTTCGAGCAGAAGTTCTCTTCATGAAATCACCTTCAAGTCAGCAAGCCGTCCATCCGACAACGCTGTTCTTTATTATTGATTTATTACTATTGTTCATGCATTATTCTCGGCACCATGGCGTGGCGGTCTGTATTTCGCATTGGCCTTCTGGTGGCGACGCTTCTTTCCATCGCTACGACTTCGCCTGCCAAGAAGAAGCCGCCTGCCGCGCCTGTCAACTTAAATACCGCAACGTCGGAAGAACTCCAGTTGGTGCCCGGCATTGGGCCGGTGACCGCGGAGAAGATTTTGCAAATGCGCAAATCGTATGGGGCGTTCAAAAGTGTCGACGATCTAAGCGCGATCCGCGGCATCGGTCCCAAGCGCCTCGAAAAAATGCGCAAGTATCTCACCGTCGGCAAGGCGACGTCTGCGACCAAACCTGCCAATGCGCCGAAGCCTGCAACTCCACCAAAACCCTCCACTACTCCCGCAGATCCTCCATGCGCGTTGTTGTAGCTTACTGAGTCCCAAGCGCCCGGAATTAAAAGCAGATTCCTCGCTCCGCCCGGAATGACATTTTTGGGGGTGATACGCGGCGAATTTAGAGAGGCGCACAGAGAAGTAGTCATCAGAGGACCTGGTGGGTGCGGCGTTCGTCGGGTTTGGCTTCGTTGATGCGTAGCGGGACTTGGTCGGCGATGCGGATGCCGTAGCCTTCCAAGGCGACTACCTTTTTGGGGTGGTTGGTCAGGACGCGGATGTCTTTCAAGCCTAGGTCAATGAGGATTTGGGCGCCGATGCCGCTTTCGTGCTGGACCATGCGTTGGCGGGCGGGTTCGCGGTCGAGCTGGCCGCGTTTGTGAAAATGGATTTGCGGGAGAGCGCCCGGTTCCTCGGCGGTTTCGACGCTGAAGCCGCGGCCGGTGTGATGGAGATAGAGGAAGACGCCGCGATCTTCCTTGGCGATGGCGGCTAGCGAGCGGGAGACTAGTTCACTGCAATCGCAGGCTGTAGATCCAAAGACGTCGCCGGTCAGGCAGTGCGAGTGCACGCGGACTAGAGCGGGCGTGTCACCTTCAAGGTTGCCGCGGACCAGGGCGATGTGCTGGTCGTGGTCGACGTCGCTGGCGTAGGCGATCATGCGGAAGTCTCCGTAGCGCGTTGGAAGAACCGCTTCCGCGACGCGGCGGACGTAGCGCTCGTGTTGCATGCGGTAGCGGATCAGGTCGGCGACGGTCAACATCTTTAAATTGTGCTGCTTGCAGAACTCGTGGAGCTGCGGCACGCGGGACATAGTGCCGTCTTCGTTCATGATTTCGCAGATGACGCCGGAGGTGTTTAGGCCGGCAATGCGGGAGAGGTCAACGCTGGCTTCGGTCTGGCCGGCGCGCACCAAGACGCCACCATTGCGGGCGCGAAGCGGGAAGACGTGGCCGGGGCGGGCGAGATCCTGCGGCCGGGTCTTCGGATCGATGGCAGTGAGGATGGTGATCGCGCGGTCTGAGGCGCTGATGCCAGTGGTGACGCCGAGGCGGCCGTCGATGGCTTCGGTGAAGGCGGTGCCGTGGACCGACGTGTTGATGGGCGACATCAGCGGAAGGTGGAGTTCTTCGCAGCGCTGCTCGGTGAGCGCGAGGCAGATCAGGCCGCGGCCGAACTTAGCCATGAAATTAATGGCTTCGGGCGTGATTTTTTCCGCGGCCATTGTTAGGTCGCCTTCGTTTTCCCGGTCTTCGTCGTCGACCAGGACAATCATGCGGCCCTGGCGAATTTCTTCGACGGCTTCCTCGACGGTGGCGAAAATAGGCTGGTCAGGAGTCATGGTTTGCCTCGAGGGCATAGTGTAGCGGATTGATCGGGGGAGTGAGTAGTGAGTGGTGGGTAGAGGGTAGCGCTGGCGTGAGGTGAGGCCCCCCCGCGATTTCTGTAAGTGTTGCTGCTAAAGGGTTTAGGTTTTGTGTAAGTGGTTTGGAATCAGCCGTTACGGGAGAGATCGTAAGTGTTGCTTCTAAATGGTTTATGGACGTGTGCCGGAAAGGGGGCGCGGCTGGATCGCAGTCCATGGCCGCCCCCGGCGCGTACGGCGAATCGCGAACTAAGGCACGGAGGGAAAGAGGTCTGCGTGTGTAGGTGAGCGTGAAATCCTTTCTGGTTGTGGAAAAAGAGGGAACGAGTTGGGTTGTCGGCGATGGGCAGAGCTTGGTGTTGCGTTTAGGTGAAGATTTTAGCGAGCAGGGTACAGAGTTCACGGAGACGGAGACAGGAGGAGCTGACAGTCGAGGACTTTGCGAGCCGAACATACGGAATGGTAGCGCGGATTTGGATAACTGTCAATAAATATTACATACGAGTACTAGTGACGAATGATAGTACTTGCGCATAAGCGCGTGACCATAATCGGGCAGAGCGGAATGGCAAGGAAAAAATGCGCTAGGAAAAATTTTCATCTAACGCAGATTTGGCGGAAGAGACGCGCAAAGAAAATCAAAAACGTAGAGGACGCGGCAACCAATCGTGTATGCGGGCATCCTAGGAGGGAGGAGGTATCAGACCATGTCGCAACTTGCAATTTGGGTGGAGTTGGAAGCAAAACCAGGAAAGGAACAGGAGGTAGCTAATTTTCTGAAATCGGCACAAAGTCTGGCGGAAAGAGAGCAAGGAACCATTACATGGTATGCGATGAGGCTGGGCGGACCGAAGTTTGGAATTTTCGACACGTTCGCAGATGAAAAGGGCCGCGAAGCCCATCTGAACGGTGAAATCGCAAAGGCACTGTTCACCAAAGGGAAGGAACTTCTTGCGAAAGACCCGATGATTCACAAGTTGGATCTTCTGGGAGCCAAGGTGCCGGGCGCGGTTAAAGCGCATTCGGCTTAGGCAGCGTCCCGGGCGCATGGAGATGTGCAGTTAATCTGACAGAAGCGCCAGCTAAATCGCCGCTGAATTCAGCGGGACCAACGGCCGAGATAAGGGAAGTGCTTTCGGAGCATATCGCGACTCGATCTCGCTAGCTAATCGAGAACACTCTTCTGGTCTCATTACGGGGTGGTGTACACGCCTGGGAAACTCGTCGTAGGTTTTGCCTTCGAGACGTCTCCCGGATTTGGCTTTGCGTACGCCGCCCCATTGCTTGAAGAAGAAGGCGACTTTGCTCTTTCGGCATTGATTTCGCAGAGAGAGAACCCAGTCTTCCTTCATGGGGCGGGCACCTGCTCCGCTTTCCCCACCGACGATCATCCAGTTGATGCCTCGCAGGTCCAGATGTCCAACGTCTTCCAGAAGAGGTTCGACGGATAGAAAGCGAATCGCGGCTTCCGTTTCCTGGAGATGCGCGATTCGTGGAACGCCGTATTTTTTGTCTTCGACGCTGACGCCCCACCAGATGTGGGGTTGCTGAGCGGCAAAGCGGAGCTTGGAATTGAGAAGTTGGCGCAGGCGATCGGAGCGCTTTGTGAGAACTTGATAGGTATGCCAGTTTGCCTTGGCCATGACGGTGGCGACGGCCACGATGTAATCGTCCGGAACGAAATCGTGGAATAGATCGCTCATGGAATTCACAAAAATCATTTTGGGCTGCCGCCAGCGTAAGGGTTCGACGAGTTTTTCGGGGACGAGGCGAGGATCGAATCCCTGCTCGTAAGGGTGGCCTCTCACTCCCCGGAAACGTTCGGCAAATGTCTCGGCGTAGCAGTGTTTGCATCCGGGGCTGATTTTGGTGCAGCCGCGGACGGGATTCCAAGTTGCGTCAGTCCATTCGATGGAGGAACTCACTGACATAAGCGGTCAACTCCTTGCAACCTACAAATTTAGCAGTCGCTGGCCTGAGGGGCCAATTTGCGTCGCCTTGCGCCAGAAGTCTTCGCCACGCGCGTGTCGGCTCGCTAGAACTATGAAATAGAGAAGGAGATTGCCTTCATTTGTACGAACTTCAGTTTCTCGATCCTCTACCGTGAGATATTCGAGTTTCCTGATCTGGGCCATATATCGAGCCACAATTTTCCGCGTGATCTGTGACCATGATCCTCCAGCCTCGCAATCCTCGCGCCACTCTGAATTTCCCATCCAGTCATTGAGGGCAGTTCCCTGCGTCTGAATGTATTGCGGCAGATTCAGTCGAATTCCCATGCCGAGCTGAATGGTCATGAGCAGGTCCACCTTACGATTGTGCACCAAGCGTTTTATTGTGTTGAACTTTATTTGCAGCCCTGTGGGATCGATAAATGCAAGCGTTAGATGATCGGTTGGCAATAATTTCAGAACGTCACCGATTACCTCGTTGCAGTCCCCGGGAACGAAGACAATCCGTGATCGCTTTGGATGTTTGCTCAGCCTTTTTTCGAGCGAACTCAAGACTTCGGGTGCATCTACGAAAACGTAGTGCGCGAATTCACTGTCTAGCGCAAGCAGCGGGGATCCCTTAACTTCTTCGTTTGTGCCCCGCACGATGCTGTATCCGGGACCAGAGAAGAGATCAACATATGAGAGATTCCCAGCCCATTTCGGTCCAACGCCGCGGCTGAAAATATCTACGTAGCGCTCGAAGTAATGTTTCTTGTGGTAGACCCACGACCCCGTTGTCCGCGCGGGCAAACCGTCTGAGGCATTTGGCACGGATTCGGGCGGCAATGTCCGTCCTCCGCAATAATCCCCGTGGGCAGATTATCACGCCATATAAGTACAGGCCTAATTATTCTGCAAGTTCGTTCCTAAGCCGACCAGTGGGGAAGTGGGCGTTGGCTTAGGAGGGATTGGGCGGCCCAGTGGCCGAGGTAGACGGAGAGGGCGACCCCGTGGCCGCTGAAGCCGGCGAGGATGAGGATTCTTTTGTCGTGGGCGTGATGGCGGAAGACGGGGTGCATGCCTTTGGTAATGAGGATGGGGCCGCCCCAGCGGTGGGTGACGCGTATATTTTTTAGGGCGGGATGCATGTTGCGGACGCGAGATTCGAGCCATGCGAGGGTTTTGGCGGAGGCGCCGCGGCGGATGTTGAAGCGGAGGAGTTCGCTGAAGGTGTGTTGGGGTTTTCGTTTGGAGAAATCGCGAGAGAACATGGCGTTCCACGAAGTTGGCGGCGGGACGAGACCTGCGCCGAAGATGTAGCCGTTGTTTTCTAGGGGGCGTCCCCATAGGTAAGGAAAGTCGACGGTGTAGAAGGGGTGCCGGCCGATGAGGCCGGTGGCGCGGAGTTGGGCGGGGGTGAGCGGGGCCGTGGCCAGGGCGAGAGTGAGCTTGGGCTCGGCAAGGTTGTGGAGGCCGGTTAGATTGAGCGAGGCGGCGTTAGTGGCTAGAAGGACTTGGCGGGCGTAGAGGGTTTTTTGCATTTTTCTGCGGCCGATTTTGAGGCGGATGCGGAGAGCGAGAGGGAGGTGGGAAGTTTTTGCGGTGGCGCTTTGGGCCGCGGCGTTTGCGTGGCGCTTGGCACGCGAGTTAGCCGCCGGAGAAATGGAGAGTACTTCGGTGTGTTCCGTGATTTGAGCGCCGGCTTTTTGGGCGGCACGAGCCAGGCCAGAGATGACTTTGCCGGGATCGACCGTGCCGCCAGCAACTTTTTTGACGACGCGTAGATTGCCCGAATCGTTCCACGAGATGGGGGAGTTTTTGCGGGCTCCGGAACGACCGAGTTCCCAGGCACCAGGAAGAGTGAGGCGGGAGTCGATGTGCAGCGCACGAAGGATTTTCTTGTACCCGACCAGAACATCACCCAGACCTGCGAGAGGCCCCGCGGCGGTTTCGGAAAGTGCCATGCCGCCGGTGCGGCCGCTGGCGCCGTTGCCGATCGATTCGGATTCAAGAACGAGAACGGATTTGCCCGGGGCGAGTTTGGCGAGCCATGCGGCAGCGGAGAGGCCAGCGAAACCGGCGCCCACGATGGCGAAATCGACTTGGGCGGGGAGCGTACGCCTGGCAGGGCGGAAATCGACGGTCCAAGGAGGCACGCCCCAAGGATGAGGGTTGCGACGCATTCGAATTGGATGCGGCGACTAAAGCTTTTGTAGTGGGCGTGGCAGGACACTGGCGAGAGAGTATTTCCCTGGGCCGGCGAGCAATAGGCCGAGGGCAAGAAGCATCTCGGTTAAAGCGTATTCGAGGCCGCCGTGGCCGATGTCGTAGCCGTGCGGGAGGTGCACCATGAAGATCGCGCCCAGCATGACGATGATTACGCAGACGGCTCCAACGCGTAGCAACGCGCCGAGAAGGATGGCGAGGCCGCCGGCGAACTGAGCGAGGCCGACGAGGTAGCCGATGATGTCCGGGGCCTTCATGAAGGCGGCGAAGTTGTGCGGGCCCGGGCCGCCGAAAGCTCCAAACAAGATGGCGCTGCCGTGATAAATGAAGGGAAGCGCGCACGCCACGCGCATGATGAGGAGCTCGAGATCGAGCTCGCGCGCGCCGCCCGTCAACCGGTTAAATGTACTCATGGATGCCTCCGTTGGTTTGACGGAGAAGGTGTATCAAAAGAGCCATGGGAAAGCCAAGAAAATTAAAGGAAGCCAGTGGTCGTGGCGGGGCCAAAGGAGCTTGGAGCTCTGCTCATAAGAGCGCCAGCGACGGAGCCGGCGAGAGAACCGGTGAGTTTAGCGGAGGAGCGACGCCAGTAGGTGGAAAACGCCCGCGCCGATAAGGGCTGCACCGGGGATGGTAAGGACCCAGGCCCAGACGATGCGGCGGGTGACTCCCCAGCGGACGGCGGAGAGGCGGCGCGTAGCTCCGACGCCGACGATGGCGCCTGTGATGGTGTGGGTGGTGCTGACGGGAATGCCGAAATGAGCGGTGGCGAGAAGTGTGAGCGCGCCGGCGGACTCTGCAGCGAATCCGCCAAAAGGCGTCAGTTTGGTGATGCGCTGTCCCATAGTTTTGATGATGCGCCAGCCGCCAGCCATCGTGCCGCCGCCCATCGCCAGGTAGCAGCAAATAATGACCCAATAAGGGACCGCGTAGGTTTTCATGAGACCGCCGGCAACCAGAGCGGTGGTGATGATACCCATGCCTTTCTGGGCGTCATTGGTGCCATGGCCGAGGCTGTAGCCGGCTGCGGAGAGAAGCTGCAAACGGCGAAACCACTTATCCACTTTTTGCGGGCGCTGCCGGCGGACGATCCAGCTGGTGGCGATAGTGACGCCCATAGCAATGAACATGCCGATGAAAGGCGAGAGAAAAATGAAGAGGACGGGCTTGGTCCATCCGCTAAGGATGAGCGCTTTGCAACCAGCGTTGGCCACCGCCGCGCCGCCATAACCGCCCATCAAAGCATGCGAGGAGCTGGTGGGCAAGCCGAGAACGAGGGTGATTAGATTCCAGGAAATGGCGCCGAGAAGGCCGGCCAGAAGAACGGTTTGATCCACCATTTCGATGTGAACCATGCCCTTGCCGATAGTGGTGGCAACGGCCGTGCCAAAAATGAAAGCGGCGATGAAATTCCAGAAAGCGGCCCAGACGACGGCGCGGAAAGGCGTCAGGACGCGGGTGGAGACGACGGTGGCGATGGAATTGGCGGCATCATGCCAGCCGTTGGAAAACTCGAAGGCCAGCGTGAGAACGATTACGGCGATCAGGAGGTTGAAGCTGGCCATCGGCGAATCAAGCGCTCTTGATGATGACGCCTTCGATTACGTTAGCGACATCTTCGCATTTATCCACAGCGGTTTCGATGACTTCGAAGATTTCTTTCCACTTGATGATCTGGACGGAGTCTTTTTCTTCGTCGAAAAGCTGGGCGATAAGCGTGCGGCAGAGGCGGTCGCTTTCGTTTTCGTACCGGTTGATCTCGATGCAATGCTTGAGGGCTTTTTCGGGAGTGCCGAGGGCTTTGACGGCGGCGGTGACTTCCGCGGTGGCCGAGACGAGAACTCTGACGAGGTCCGAGGTGCCCTCGCGGATGGTATCGACGCGGTAGAGGACAAAACGACTAGCAGCGGCGTCGATGAGGTCGATAACATCGTCAAGCCGGTTGCAAAGCTCGTGGATATCTTCCCGGTCGAAGGGCGTGATGAAGGTCTGGTTCAGCTTGGTCAGGAGGTTGTGCGCGATTTCGTCGCCTTCATGCTCGATGGCCTTGATGCCCTGGACCTGCTCGGGGACGCCGGTGTAATGCGAGAGCATTTTGAGGAGGGTTTCGGCGCCTTCGTGAATGTTCTCGGCTTGTTTGGCGAAGAGGTCGAAAAAACCCTCTTCGCGCGGCATCAGCCGCTGCAAAAGTCCGTTCATGGCGTATGACTCTCCCCTGAAGAGCCGTGGTGGCGAGGCGCGAAGAGTCTAGCGGAGGAGCGGGCCTGAAGCAAGGAAGCTGAACACCGGGAAAGGGGAAGGCTGGATTACGGGTTTTCGATACGAGCCGGGCTGGAGACGGCCGGGAAGCCGGGTTGGAAAAGAAACAGAGCAGCGACCAGAAGCCAAAGAGCGGCGGCGTAGGCGGCATACCAGAAGGCCTCTTGGGCAGCGTTGGCGGCTGGCGGGCTGAAGACGACCAGCGAACCTGTTGAACAAGCGTGCATGAGCTGCGCCAAGGGGATGCTCTTGGTGTGTGAATAAAGCCAGGCGATGAGGACGCGCATGGCGGTCATGGCGGCGGTGAAGGCGAGAAAAAAGTGCACCCAATAGGCGCCATGGGGAACGGCGGTGCCGAGAAAATTGATGACGGGAACGTGCCAGAGGCCCCAGAAAAGACCGAGGAGGACAGCAGCGCGGAGAGGCGGGAGCTTTAGAAACATTTTCGGCAACGCAGAGCCGGTCCAGCCGATTTCTTCGAAAAAACCAGCGGGGATGCCGAAGGCCAGGCCCAGCCAAAAACGATTGGGTGAGTAAACGGGAGAGACGAATGTTTTGAGCAGAAGAAGAATGCCGAGGACAAAGACCGGGGGAATCAGAAGCGCGGCGTACCAGGGCGCGGGGAATCGGAAGCGGCGCATATGGGAGAAAAGATCGCGCAGACCTGCGGGGCCGTCGAAGAGGCGTGTGAGAAGAATGCCGGAGGCGCTGGGACCTACCAGCATGGCGGGAAACATCAGGATGCCGGTTAGTTTTGGTAGAGGCTGGCCGCGGAGAAGGTGAGGAGCAGCCACGAGAAAAGCGCCGAGCCAGGACAAGAGGAAAGTCAATCCAAAGTAGCAGACGACGGGATGGCGGCGGAGCCAGGGTCTGTAGGCCGGGGTCGCGGGAGACAGTGTTGACATGAGACGGCACGATTCTACATGGATACATGGAGACGACCGAGTCTTTCGATAGAAACGCGAAGAGATAAGAGAAAAAAAAGGGCGTCCTGGTTTGCACCGAGGACGCCCTTGGATTGAGGATTTGAGCTAGCTGGTAAAGCCGCCCGGAGCACAGGCTGAAGCCTGTGCTACTGGATTTAGTACATGCCGCCCATGCCGCCTGCGCCGGGGGCTCCCCCGCCGCCAGCAGCAGCAGCTTTCTCTTCCTTGATTTCAGCGACGAGCGCTTCGGTCGTGAGCATGAGGCCGGCGATCGAGGCTGCGTTCTGAAGGGCGAGGCGGGTGACCTTGGCTGGGTCGATGACGCCCATCTTGACCATGTCGCCATACTCACCGGTGTCCGCGTTGAAGCCGAAGTTCTCGTCCTTCGAGTCGCGGATTTTGCCGATCACGACAGCACCTTCGAAACCAGCGTTGTGCGCGATCTGGCGGGTGGGCTCTTCGAGGGCACGCTTCACGATGCCGACGCCGACTGCTTCGTCATCATGGAGCTTCAGCTTCTCGACGGCCGCGAGGCAACGGAGCAGCGCCGTGCCGCCGCCGGGAACGATACCTTCCTCGACAGCTGCGCGAGTGGCGTGCATAGCGTCCTCTACGCGGGCCTTCTTTTCCTTCAGTTCGGTCTCGGTGGCCGCGCCGACTTTAATAACGACAACGCCGCCGACGAGCTTGGCAAGGCGCTCCTGGAGCTTTTCCTTGTCATAGTCGCTGGTGGTGTTTTCGACCTGCGAGCGAATCTGCCTCACACGGCCTTCGATGTCCGCGGACTTGCCGGCGCCTTCGATAATCGTGCTGTTGTCCTTGTCGATGACGATTTTCTTGGCGCGGCCGAGGTCCTCGAGCTTCACGTTTTCGAGCTTGATGCCGAGGTCTTCGGTGATGGCCTTGCCGCCCGTGAGGGTGGCGATGTCTTCGAGCATAGCCTTGCGGCGGTCCCCAAAGCCAGGGGCCTTGACGGCGGCGCACTGCAGCGTGCCGCGGAGCTTGTTGACGACCAAGGTCGCCAGCGCTTCGCCTTCGATGTCCTCAGCGATGATCAAGAGGGGCTTGCCCATCTTGGCGGTCTGCTCGAGCAGCGGGAGCAGATCCTTCATCGAGCTGATTTTCTTTTCGTGGATGAGGATGCGAACATCTTCGAGGGTGCATTCCATGCGCTCGGGGTCGGTGATGAAGTAGGGCGAGAGGTAGCCGCGGTCAAACTGCATGCCTTCGACTACTTCGAGGGTCGTCTCCATCG
>Ga0308309_10001988_pt1 | contig 12173 bp, 11 predicted proteins | sample HubBroMetageWFT5_FD_192491 | JGI IMG/M metagenome (GOLD analysis project Ga0308309, IMG submission 192491) | Warmed and freeze-thawed soil microbial communities from the Hubbard Brook experimental Forest, New Hampshire - Hubbard Brook CCASE Soil... | ecosystem: Environmental > Terrestrial >...
GGAACAACTCGCGCCCATCAAGGAAGTTAACGGCTGGACGCTGACAAAAAGTGATTTCGCCGCTGTCGACGCCATTCTTCGCGGAAGTATTCGCAATCCAGTGGGGCCGGAATTCATGGCTCCCCCGGCCCGGCAAATCCTCCGCGCTGCGGGATCAGATTAAAGAAAGAATTTTGGAGGCTAATCATGAATACGAAAGAACTTTCTGCAGGTGTGGCTGGGGATGTTTCGCTTGGTGGGAGGATTTCCGTGCATCGGCTCGGATTCGGGGCCATGCGCTTGACGGGCGAGGGAATCTGGGGGCAGCCAAAAGATCGAAAAGCGGCGTTGGCGGTTCTTCGCCGGGCAGTAGAGCTTGATATCAATTTCATCGACACTGCGGATTCCTACGGCCCACACGTTAGCGAGGAACTAATTGCTGAAGCGCTGTTTCCCTATCCAACTGGCCTGGTAATTGCGACCAAGGGAGGATGGAACCGGCCTGGCCCCAATCAATGGACTCACGATGCGACTCCCGCGCACCTTCGCGAGGCAGTGGAGGGAAGTCTGAGGAGATTGCGCCTGGACCGTATCGACGTTTATCAATTGCACATTCCCGATCCGGCCGTCTCGTTTGAAGCATCGCTGGAAACTCTGGCTCAGCTGCGAATCGAAGGAAAGATTCGCACGATCGCCTTGTCCAACGTCACGCGAGAGCACATTGAGCGAGCTCGCAGAATTGTCCCTATCGTTTCTGTGCAGAACCGCTATAGCTTTGCGGACCGCGAATGGGACTACGTGGTGGATTATTGTGAGCGCAATGGAATTGTCTTTATTCCCTGGTACCCCCTGGGAGCAGGCAAGGTTGCCGGCGAAGTGCTGGACAGAATCGCCGAGGCACACCATGCGAGTCCTACGCAAATAGCGCTGGCCTGGTTGCTGCGTCGATCTCCCATCATGCTGCCCATTCCAGGCACTTCCTCGATCGAACATCTCGAGCAGAACGTAGCGGCGGGTTCCCTGGGCTTAGCTGACGATGAATATGAAATGCTTTCTGGAGTTCCCGAACTAGTCGCATCGCGGTGAACAACCGTCCTGTCGGAAAACCTGTTTCCTGGCAGCGTCTGAGGGCAAGGAGCCGTAGTACCCGATGAGGTGGCACGTTCTGGGTCCTGCTAAGGGGGTCAAACTGTGCTCAGCGAAGGGCGATTGTCGACACTAGAGATCAGCATTTGTGTGAAGCGGTCCTAGTGCGTCGTCGAGCGGGATATTTGACTTGTCAACAGTGTTGCGTCTACGCGACCTGGTAAACTCCCCGAACCAGCCCAGGATTCACTGTTCCACGTAACTTGCGGCGTCCGTGGAAGACGCGTGCTTTCACGGCGGCAATTGAGGTGCCCAAGATCTGCGCGGTTTCTTCGACAGACCGTTCTTCGATGTCGCGGAGCAACATCGTTCGTCGAATTGTTGGGCCCAAGCGATCGATCGCTTTGGTCAAGAGCTCGGTGCGCTCGCGGCGCCAGCAAGATTCTTCCGGGCTTGGACGGTGATCGACGAATTCCGTCGAGACCGATTCCGGTGCATCGTCCGGGCCCTCGAGCACGACTTCGCGAACCCTCCGCCTGCGACGAAGCAACATGTACGCCTCATTCATCACGATTCGTGTCAGCCAGCTAGAGAAGCGCGACCTCTCTTGAAAGGCGCTGAGATGAAGGTAAGCCTTGTGAAAACTCTCTTGCGCCACATCTTCGGCATCCTCGCGGTTACTCGTTATCCGTTGCGCCACGGACAGAACTCTCTGCTTATGACGAAAAACCAATTCTTCGAAGGCCTGCGCATCTCCGTGCTTTGCGGCAGCTACTAGCGCTTCGTCGGAACGCTTGTTCGTACTGTTTGTACAAGACGCTGTCATGAATCCAGTCCTCCACCGTCGGTGCGATACAAAAGCGAGACGTATTAGCGCGCCAGCCACAGCGCATGTCGAATGGACTGGAATATCGTCCAATGATGTTGGCCGCGTAGAATGCGATACCAGCCGAGAATGGATGGAAGTTTCATGGTTGCGCAGTCCTTTCTACGGCCTTGTCTCCCGCTTGTGAGTCGCTCTCAGTCGACACTTGCGCGTGAACTCTATTCATCGATTCATCGCGAAAGCATTGAGTGCACTAGTAACAGCAATCGAGGGGCCAGAGGCGCTGAGGGACGAATGCAGCTTGGAAGCAGTTGGAAGAGTGAGAGATACACCCAGGCGGACGTTCGTTGGTTGCGTCAATTGGTACGCAAACTGTCGAAGTGTTGGCACTCCGTCCGGTGGGTTGGATGAGCCGAGGCTGCCTCGGCCTGAAAACTGAAGTGCCAACATGTCCTGCCTAGGCAGAGCTAGACGGTCTCTGATGCTAAGATTTTGCGTTGCGGGGAGGACATCTTGCATGGCACCAGGAGCACTGGTGTCGATGTGGAAATCATCACGCGTCGATGTGAGGGAACCATGGCCCGGCCAAATTTCCAATTGAGGTTTGCCCGCTCCCCCGGTCTGCGCTACGGTTTTGCGGCCACTTCCAGCGGCATTGCCCTGGGCTTCGCGCTTCTGGCGCAACGCTACGATTTCCTGAACATGGAAGCGCCGCTTTTCCTGCTGAGCATTGCCGTGACTGTCTGGTATGCAGGGATTGGGCCTGCGATTCTTGCAGTTATACTTTCAAGTTTAGCCTTCGACTACTTCTTTACCGAGCCCCGTTACACCTTTTACATTACAAGAGCTGAGTTCCCGCACTATGTTGTCTTCATACTGTTTGCAGTGCTTCTCAGCTGGTTCAGCAAGGTCCGGAAGCGCGTCGAGCAAAAGCTGCTGCAATCCCGCGACGAACTGCAGATCGAAGTGGTGAAACGAACCGAGCAGGCCAGCCTGCTCAATCTCACGCATGACACCATTTTCGTCCGTGACATGAGTGACATCATCACCTACTGGAATCGAGGGGCGGAGGAGTTATACGGGTGGCTGGCAGCAGACGCAATCGGTAGCGCAGTCACGAACTCCTGCAGACACAATTTCCGATACCGATCGAAGAAATTCGCGCGGAGTTGCTGCGTGCAGGCCGTTGGGAAGGTGAACTTCGGAAGACCAAAGCCGACGGATCCGGGGTGGTGGTAGCAAGCCGATGGTCTCTGCGGCAAGATGAGCAGGGGCGGGCAGTTGCGATACTGGAAACAAACAACAACATCACTGATCGCAAGCGCCGGGAGCAAGAAATTGAAAGTCTCAATCAGGAACTGGTACAGCGTTCCGCAGAGCTCGAGGCCATCAACAAGGAATTGGAGGCGTTCGCATATTCGGTCTCGCATGACCCTGCGGGCACCCCTCCGCCATATGGCCGGTTATACGGAGCTTCTGCAAAAGAAAACTCCCTCGGTTATCGATGAAAAGGGAAACCACTTCATCGCGATGATTTTGGACTCAGCCAAGCGTATGGGCAATTTGATAGACGATCTTCTGGCTTTTTCGAGGATCGGCCGGGCTGAAACGCAAAATAGTCGGGTGAACATGGATCAGGTCGTAAAGGAAGCCCTCACCCAGGTTCGGCAAGAAACAGAGGGCCGCAAAATAGCCTGGAAGATCGACGCGCTGCCCGATTTCTTTGGAGACCCATCGATGCTAAGACTGGTGCTGGTTAATCTTATCTCCAATGCAATTAAATTTACGCGCACGCGCACGCAGGCCGAGATCGAGATCGGATGCTCCGAGGGAAAGGGAAACGATCTGGTCGTATTCGTTAGGGATAACGGGGTGGGCTTTGATATGAAGTACGCAATAAATTGTTTGGCGTATTTCAACGCCTGCACCAGGCTGAAGAATTTGAAGGCACAGGCATTGGACTGGCAACGGTTCAGCGCATCATACATCGTCACGGGGGCAATGTCTGGGCCGAGGGCGCCGTGGATGGCGGCGCAACTTTCTATTTCTCAACTCCGAAACCACGAGGAGATTTATGGAGACGATGAACAAATTGGGGCGCATTTTAATGGTAGAAGACGATCCCAAAGACGTGGAGCTTAGCCTCACGGCCCTTGAGGAATACAATCTCGCGAATGAGGTGGTTGTGACGCGCGATGGCGAACAAGCGCTTGATTACCTCTTCTGCCGTGGCGAGTACAAGGCGCGCTCCAGTGAGAACCCTGGGTAATGCTGTTGGATCTGAAACTTCCCAAAGTCGATGGGTTGGAGGTGTTGAAACAAGTTAAGTCCGACGCGACTCTAAGAATGATTCCCGTAGTTGTGCTGACCTCGTCAAAAGAGGAAAGGGACATGGTGGCTAGCTACAAACTCGGCGTGAACGCGTACGTAGTGAAGCCAGTTAACTTTCATGAGTTTGTGAATGCCATCAAGGAACTGGGCGTTTTCTGGGCCATCATCAATGAGCCACCGCCAGGAAGCATAAGAAAATAAGATGCGACACCCTTTGCGTGTTCTGTCAATCGAAGATGAACCCAAGGACGCAGAACTCATTCAGAATCTGCTGGAGACAGCAGGGATTCTCTGCGACATAACGCGCGTCGAAAATCAGGCGGGTTTTCTAGCATCCCTGAAGCAGGGCGGAATTGATCTGATTCTAGCGGACTACAGCCTTCCCTCGTTCGACGGCATTTCCGCACTGAAGCTGGCATTGAAAGCCTGCCCGGACATACCGTTCATTTTTGTCTCGGGGACGCTCGGCGAAGAGGTGGCCATCGAAGCGTTGAAACTTGGCGCAACGGATTACGTTCTGAAGACGAGTTTGTCGAAGCTTGTTCCGTCTGTGGAGCGTGCGCTGCGTGAAGCCACGCAAAAGGCCGAACGTAAACGGACCGAGGAAGCGCTCCGCAAGGGCGAGGCGTATCTGGCGGAAGCGCAAAGGCTCAGTCATACAGGCAGCTTCGGCTGGAAGCCATCCACCGGGGAGATCTTCTGGTCAGAAGAAAGCTTTCGAATCTTCCAATACGACCGATCGACGAAACCGACCGTCGAACTTGTCCTTCAGCGCGTTCATCCCGAAGACGCTCCCTCGTTCAAAGTGACCGTCGAACAAGCGTCGCTGTGCGGAAAGGATTTTGAGCACGAATATCGTTTGGTGATGCCGGATGGTGCAATCAAACATGTCCACGTTGTGGCTCGCGCGGACAGGGATGAGTCGGGCGAAATCGAATTTGTTGGGGCGGTAATGGACGCCACCGAGCGCAAACGCGCGGAAGAGGAACTCCGCCGAAGCGAAGAATTTTTGCTTGAGGCGCAGAAGCTAAGCCATACGGGCAGTTGGCGACATGCAGTTGCATCAGGGGCAATCACAGTCTCGCCGCAGATTTATCGGATACACGACATCCAGTCTGATGATAGCCCTTCGAATACGGAATTCTTCTTTACCAGGTTTCATCCTGAGGACCGCAAGCGCGTAGTGGACCTGTTTGAAAGAGCCGAAATCGAAAAAACTCAGTTTGAAGTGGACTACCGCATTGTTCTACCGGACGGAACGATCAAGTACCTCCACACGACTGGCCGTCCTATCTTGAACGATTCGGGCGACCTCGTAGAATTTGTTGGGACCGCGATGGACGTGACCGCTGCAAAGGAGGCAGAACAAACATTGCGGCGAAGCGAGGGTTATCTGGCGGACGCGCAGAGCCTCAGTCACACGGGCAGTTGGGCATGGATACCTGCGATCGGCGAGATCACGTACCTCTCCGAAGAATGCTGCCGCATCATGGGTCTTGATCCGCACAATGGACAACCGAGGTTCAGAGAGATTTTTGAGCGCATCCATCCGGATGATCAAGCTAAAGTCAGCGAAGTGCTCGAGACAGCAGAGCGCCAGAAAACAGAATTCGAGCTGGATAATCGAATCGTTCATCCCAGTGGCGAGATCAGGGACATGCACGTGGTAGGCCATCCAGTTCTGAACACATCCGGCGATCTCGTTGAATTCGTCGGCACCATGATCGACATAACCGAACGGAAGCGCACGGAAGAGTCCTTGCGGCGAAGCGAGGGTTATCTAGCGGAAGCGCAGAGGCTCAGCCACACCGGCAGTTGGGCATGGAACGCGGTCTCTAGACACAGCGTCTATTGGTCACTGGAAAATTACCGCTTGTTTGGATTCGATCCGGAAGCGGGCATACCGTCGGACGAAGTGTTTTACCAGCGCGTTCATCCAGAGGATCGAGATCGAGTGCGCAAAGAAGTCTATCTTGAACGTCCCGACGAAGGTTCTCACTTTGACGTGGATTTCCGAATCGTTCTTCCAGGAGGAGCGATCAAGTACGTTCGCTCGACAGGTCATCCCGTTCGCAACCTATCCGGCGATCTTGAGTACATCGGTACGTCGATAGACATAACTGAGCGCAAGCGGGCCGAGGAACGGACTCGACTGATTATCGACACCGTGCCGGCTCAACTCTGGACCGAGAGTCCGGACGGCGTCGTCGATTTTGTGAATCGCCGCTGGATCGATTACACCGGAATGACGCTGGAACAGGCAATTGGATCGGGCTGGAATCGAATGGTGCATCCCGATGATATTGAGCGAGTGCTGAGCAAGTGGCGAGTACTCGTAGCGGAGAGAAAGCCACGCGAGATAGAGTCGCGCCTCAGAAGGTGCGACGGAACGTACCGCTGGTTCCTCAGCCGTTGCTATCCGTTGGTTGACGGCTCGGGCCAAATCCTCGGATGGTACGGCAGCGACACGGATATCCACGACCGGAAGGAAGCGGAAGAGAAGCTACGACAAAGCGAAGCTCACCTGCAGGAGGCGCAGACTCTGGGGCGTATGGGCAGTTGGGTCTTCGATATTTCCGCAGGGACTGTATCCGGCTCCCCGGAGTTGTTTCGAATCTTTGGACGCGATCCAGGTGAAGAACGACGGAGCAAGGAAATGCTGAGAGATGTGCGCTCCATGCCTATCTTCCATAAAAGCATCCACCCTGAGGACCTGCCCTTCGTCGAGGAATTTACTGGGAAATTGGCAAGTGAACTCAGGCCTGGAGAGATCGAGTATCGAATCGTTCTTCCAGACGGCTCAGTGAAACACGTCCACAGCGTGGCTCATCCCGTCCTCGACGACTCCGGCAACGTCGTTGAGTTCATCGGTACGATCATGGACGTGACCGAACGCAAGCGCGCCGATGAGTCTTTGCGCCAAGCGCAAGTGGAACTCGCTCACGTCAACCGCGTGGCTACCATGGGAGAGCTGACTGCCTCGCTGGCTCATGAGGTGAATCAACCGATTGCCGCCTCTGTTACCAATGCCAAAACCTGCTTGCGCTGGCTTGCTGGCGACGCTCCGAATCTCGAAGAGGCGCGTGCGGCCGTTATGAGAATCGTGAAAGACCAAACGCGTGCGGCGGAAATCATCAGCCGGACACGCCTGCTCTTCACGAAAGGTACTCCGCAATGGGAGTGGGTTGACGTAAACGAAGTCGTTCAAGAGATGATCGTCCTGCTGCGCGGCGAGGCAACGCGTTACAACATATCCGTTTTGACGGATCTGGTGGCGGGGCTTCCCGAGGTCAAGGGAGATCGCGTGCAACTGCAGCAGGTGCTGATGAACCTCATCATGAACAGCATCGATGCGATGAAGGATGTGGAAGGAACACGGGAATTAGGTATCAAATCGCAGCGAGCGGAGAAGGAGGAAATATTAGTGTCGGTCAGCGATACCGGCGTGGGCCTCCCCGGGCAACAGGCGGAGCAGATTTTCACTGCGTTCTTTACCACCAAATCTCACGGGACCGGCATGGGACTTCGGATCAGCCGCTCCATCGTTGAATCACACGGTGGTCGCTTGTGGGCTATCGGCAACTCTCCGCGGGGCGCAAGCTTTTATTTCACCTTGCCCATCAAAGTTGAGCCGGCTGAATGACGTCCGCAAAAACTTCCGTGGTATTCGTCATTGATGACGATGCCTCTATACGTGAGTCCATCCAGGGGCTGCTGAAGTCCGTCGGTCTGCGTTCCGAGACGTTCGAGACGGCGGAAGAATTCCTGCGCAGCAAGCTATCGGAGGGGCCCAGTTGTCTTGTTCTGGATGTGAGCCTTCCTGGTGTTAACGGCCTGGACTTTCAACGCCAGCTGGCCAACGCGGGAATCAAAATCCCCATTATTTTTGTTACCGGTCATGGAGACATTCCGATGACGGTCAAGGCCATGAAATCCGGTGCTGTGGAGTTTCTGACCAAACCTTTCGATGACGAGGAATTGCTGAATGCGATTCGTCAGGCTCTAGATCGCGATCGTGCGATGCGCAGCGAGCAAAGTAGCAGCGCTGAGCTGCGAAAATGCTACGGGACACTGAGTGGGCGCGAGTGCGAGGTCATGGCCCTCGTGGTTTCAGGCATGCTCAATAAGCAGATAGCCTTTGAGCTAGGTATTAGTGAAATCACCGTGAAGATTCATCGCGGCCACGTGATGCGGAAAATGCATGCCGACTCTCTGGCAGAATTGGTCAGAATGGCGTCGAAACTGGGACTTTCAGCGGGCAAAAAGTAAGCCTATTGCGGGCGCGCAAGTGGCGGCAACACATCTTGTTACCACGGAAATTCTTCCGAGCTAACCCGCCGTCTTCTAGCCTTGAACGATTTTTAACGCTATCTCTCAGGCAATTTGCAGGGCTCATACGAACGTATAATTGCGGCGTGTTGGCGAGATTGTTAGATTGCGGGCATGGCCCTTCGGGAGAAGCCCAAAATGGTTGCGATTGTCGATGATGATGATCTAATGCGCAGCGCGCTAGAGGGTCTGCTGAAAGCAGTTGGCTTGCCGGCGCAAGCATTTGCATCCGCGGAGGAATTCCTGAAATCCGGCCAACAACGCCAAGCTGGATGTCTAATAACCGATATCCGAATGCCAGGAATGTCCGGTCTCGAACTTCAGGCGAAGCTGAACGCCGAAGCCTGCAGGATTCCGATCATTTTCATCACCGCGCATGGCGACGAAAAAATGCGGATGCAGGCGTTAAGGGCCGGCGCAGTGGAATTCATGGCAAAACCATTCGACGACGAAGCGTTGCTCGAAAGTGTGCGGGCGGCTCTGGAAAGCTAAGCCACACGTTGCAGTGGGCATCGTGTAGCGCAAGGAGGTATTCCGTGGCAGCTGTCGCAAGATTCGGATTCGCCGGCCTCGACCCTAATCCGCGCAGATTCGAGCAGATCATCGGCAAGAGTGCTGTGCTGGAAGCAGTCCTGGAACAGGTCCAACGCGTTGCACCCACGGATTCCACGGTTCTTGTCCACGGAGAGACTGGAACCGGCAAGGAATTGATCGCACGCGCGGTTCACAACCTCAGTTCGAGGTGCGGACGCCCATTCGTGAAGCTGAATTGTGCCGCCATTCCGTTCGATCTGTTGGAAAGCGAGCTATTTGGACACGAGAAGGGCGCTTTTACCGGCGCTATCGCACAGAAGATTGGACGTTTCGAATTGGCTGACCAAGGCACCTTGTTCCTGGACGAGGTGGGAGACATTCCATTGGCGTTGCAGCCCAAACTGCTCCGCGTGCTGCAGGAGCAGGAATTCGAGCGCCTGGGTAGCGGTCGGACTCATCAGGTAGACGTACGCCTTGTAGCGGCGACCCACAGAAATTTGGTGGAAATGGTGAAGCGCAACGAATTTCGCAGCGATCTCTACTACCGTCTGAATGTGTTTCCGGTCACACTACCTCCATTGCGTGCGCGCCGCGAGGATATTCCAGCGCTAGTTGATCATTTTGTCGAGATATATGCCCGCAAGATGAACAAGCAAATCGAACACATCTCCCCTGAAACGATGGCTGCCTTCGTCTCGTATCCGTGGCCGGGAAACATTCGCGAACTGCAAAATCTGATTGAGCGAAGCGTGATCCTCAGCTCCGGGAACGTCCTACACCCGCCTCTCCTGAACCTGAAGACGAGCGCCGAAGCGGAATCCCCGGAAGCGACCACCTTGGAGGAAGCGGAACGAAATCATATACGTAAAATACTCGAACAAACCCGCTGGGTTGTCTCCGGTCCAAACGGTGCTGCAGCGCGATTGGGAATCAAGAGATCCACGCTTTATTTTCGCATGCAAAAACTTGGAATCTCGCGTTCCAACAGGGAGCCGCTTCCCTCGTAACAATAAACAGAGCCGCCGCGTCACCTGGAGTGCCAGCATTTGGACGCCTTGTTTAGTCGGCTGGCATTCCCTCGTGCAGCCTCCCGGAGTCAACCCGTATTTTCCGTGACTTACGACTCGGCCGTTTGGCAGTCGCGTTGCTTTATTCAGTGGCGTCGAGAAGCCCGAGTTCTTTGGTGTCGACAGAATGGGAAGAATCATCATGTTCATTGAGGCCAACACCTCCGGCTACGACCCAGGCCCCACATGACGCCATCCGGAATAAGAAAGCTCTGGAGTTGTCGATGCCATGCACTGCTTTTTCTTTACGCAGCCCGGTTACCGTCCCCGTTATTTTGGTGATCGCCGCATTCGGTTCCTTCGGACTGAAGGGGCGTTCGAAGCCTTCGCTTCCGAGTCCCCAAGAACTCCGCGCGAAAAACCACATACTGTCGCTCACTCTGCACGCGGGTATCTCGAATGATGGAAAAAATTCCTTCTACTTTAACGGGCAACCAACCGCTCCGACCTTACGGCTATCACCCGGTGACCAACTAAAGATCACGTATGTCAACGATCTTCCAGCCAAACCCCCAGAAGCGTGCTTGGCCGGCCCCTGCATGGATATGACGAATTTGCATTTTCACGGTCTGACAGTTTCTCCCGACGCTCCCCAAGACGACGTCTTGGACATGATGGCCATGCCTGGACAATCGCTCCACTATACCGTTCAGATTCCGAACGATCATCCGCCAGGTTTGTATTGGTATCACACGCATCCCCATGGCGAGAGCTACCGGCAAGCGCTCGACGGCATGTCCGGTGCGCTCGTAATCGAAGGAATGGAGTCTTACCTCCCCGCACTCACAGGTTTGCCCGAGCGGGTCTTGGTGGTGCGTGGCCGTTCCGTTGAACAGGATCCCCGCTCTGATGATCTAAGGCGGCGCGTTGAAATCAATTCGTACCTTTGTGGCGGCAAACCAGATTTGCCGAGCGAGGTCATGACGGTGAACGGGTCCGTGCGTCCACAAATTGAAATCGCTCCCGGTGAACGCCAGTTTTGGCGCCTAGTGAATGCTTCCGCGGATCGTTATCTCGACCTGCAGATTGAGGGGCAAACCTTTGAAATCGTCGCAATGGATGGCCTGCCCATCGCTCTGCACGATCCCAATCGCCGAACGCGCGTCGTTGATCACGTTTTGTTGCCACCCGCAGGCAGACTGGAGGCCATTGTCACAGGTCCAGCAGCGGGCACGCCGAGACATTTGGTCTCGCGCTGCGTCGATACGGGACCGGACGGTGATCCGAATCCAGCGATGGTGTTAGCCGACATCGTTCCCCGACCAGCGGCATTGTCGACGCCAAAAGTGTTGGAGAGCTCGCGCAAACCCGATGTCAGGACTTTGGACCTAGCCGCGGAAGAGAAGGCGCCGCCACAATTCATCGTGACGTTTACCGAAGACAAGAAAGGCTTCTACATTAACGAACAAAAATTCGCGCCTGACGCCGCCCCGATGGTCCACGTGAAGGTCGGAACGTTTCAGCATTGGAGGATTGTCAATGCTACTCGCGAGCTGCATCCGATGCATATCCACCAAGTCCATTTCCTCGCCTATGCCGAAAACGATAAACCAATTCCCGATCCAGTATGGCTGGACACCGTGAATGTCCCGTACAACGGCACTGTCGACGTCGTTATGGATTTTACCGACCCTGTCATCAAGGGCATGTCCGTCTTTCACTGCCATCTTCTCAATCACGAGGACAAGGGGATGATGGCGAAGGTGCTCTTCGAATGAGTGACCTGGTACATCCCGGGGTCCGAGAATCGAAGCCTGCGGGGTCGCGCGGTCTTTCCGAAAAGGCTCCATTGCTGTTGTTTCTGCGGACGGGTATAGCTTCCAGCAGGCCGAAGTGGCTGCCACTCCTATTGGTCGTGGCGGCGATTGCCGCGGTCGCGTATGCAGACCATCGCGTTATTGTGCCCTCCCTTCTTTACCTCTACATCTTACCTCTGACCATGAGCGCGATTTTTTTGCGCAAGGAGATCAGCTACGGCCTTATCGTGGCATGCATCCTTCTTCATTATTCTGATTCCCCGC
>Ga0308309_10001990_pt1 | contig 12171 bp, 10 predicted proteins | sample HubBroMetageWFT5_FD_192491 | JGI IMG/M metagenome (GOLD analysis project Ga0308309, IMG submission 192491) | Warmed and freeze-thawed soil microbial communities from the Hubbard Brook experimental Forest, New Hampshire - Hubbard Brook CCASE Soil... | ecosystem: Environmental > Terrestrial >...
ACGAGATCACCCGGCGGCACGAAACCGGGGTTTCCAGCATTGGACAAAACAATTTCGGCCTGGTGAACAACGTCGACCTGTCCAATGCATTTGCATTACCTGCCGGAAGCATCCAACAGGGCATCGAAGCCACAGCTCTGCAACAGCAGTTCTTCCAGCAACTGCCGGCCACTGAGGCAACTCTGGCAACCATCAGCCCTCTACTGGCTGCCGGATATGCGCAAGAAGCGGGTGCATATGCCACATTCGTAGGCGGGTCTTCAGGCATAGCTGTGAATGGCAGCTACCCGGCGATTTTCAGAGCCCTCGTGGGAACTGCGATTCCTGCGCCACCGAACGGATCGAGCCCGCTCACGCAGTTCCCGACTTCGTGCAATTTCGCTCAGCCCAACGTGTTGTGTAATTCGCTGCCAGCCAACTTCCTGAGCTTGAATTCGCAAGTAGGAAACTTTCCCGTCTTCGAAGGCACCAGCCTCTATTCTCTGCGCATTGACCACAACGTGAATGCCAACAACCGGCTGACTCTACGTGCCAATGTAAGCCCCAGCACAGTTACTGGAATTGAAGTGAACGGCGAGAATCAGGTCTTCGGCCAGAACGCCTACTCGCGCACTTCACAGCAGACGTATCGCGACGTCAGCGGCGTTGTGCACGATACCTGGACGATCGGTAACAATAAAGTGAATGAGTTGAGCTTTCAATATGCCCGGCGCGGTTTGGCCTACAACTACAACACTGCGAACGCGGGTGGTGCTGACGTGGCGGAAAACATTCCCGGTTACGCCTATTTCGGCCGCGAGCCATACTCCTACGTACAGCGGGTCGAGCAGCGGTACCAGTTTACCGACAATTTCTCATGGACCATCGGCCGCCACAACATGAAGTTCGGCGGCGATTTCAACTACCTTCCTCTAGACGCCACCTTCACCGTCAATTACGGAGGCCTCTACGACTTTGGCACCACGCAGGCTAACACTTTCTTTCCGAATATTTGTCCAGCCGCGATCGCTACAGCGTGCCCAACATTCCCGGCGTTCACTGCAGTCCAGAGCTATGGGCTTGGCTTTCCGAACCAACTCGTTCAGGGGTATGGAAACCCTCACGACAGTTTCTCCAACAAACCGTTGGGCGTTTTCTGGCAGGATTCCTGGCGAGTTTCCCCGAACGTGACCTTGAACTATGGGGTCCGTTATGACGTAGAGTTTCCGCCCCACCTTAGCCCACTGAATGCGTTGGCGCAGACAGCTTATAACCAGTTGGGCCTGCAAAAAGGAATCCAAACCGACACTAACAATGTCCAGCCCCGACTGGGCGTGGCATGGGATCCCAAAGGCGATGGCAAAACGGTGGTACGAGCATCGTATGGAATTTTCTACGACCACCCGCTGCTCGCCCTTTATTTCCTCGGCGATGCCTCCGACGCTTCGCAGAGTGGGCAGTTGGTGTTTGGTCCCGGAGCTCCATGCAGCACAGCTCCAGCCGGTTCGGCCGCCGCGGCCGCCCTCTTTTTGAACGCCGCCAACACTTTTCAAGGAATCCTGAATACGTCCGCATGTTTGCCGACGATCCCCGGTTATATTGCGGCGCAGCAGCGATTTAATCCCGCACCGTTCACCGCGGCTCAATCCGCAAATCCCCAGTTTCCCGGCTTGTTCGTCAACCAGAACTACTTGAATCCATCGACCTTTTTCCCGATGGCGTTTTTGCCGTTTGGCTATCCGCAAGCGAAGAATTTCGTCTATGCCTATGCGCAGCAAGCAAACTTCAGCATTGAGCGCGACCTCGGGGGCGGATTCTCCTTAAATCTCGCCTACAACTTCAATGGCGGGCGACATCTGAACCGGCCGATCAACGCCAACACAGCTCGAGGCGATTTGCTGCTGCGCAACCTGAACGCCGCCGTCGCTGCGGGAGTGAACGCAGCCACCGATAACCCTCTTGCCGTGAGCGGTTGTGGCGTAGGAGCAGGGGGGCCTTATGTGCCTGCAGCCCTGACAAACTTTTTCCGGCCTTCCGCGGTCAATCCAGCCATCGCAATCGGACTTTTGTCGAACCCCGGTACTGCGCCCTGCGTTACAACGGTCCTGCCGCTCGCGCTGCAAGAATACGGATTGACGTCCAATTGTAATTTCAGCACGCTCGCAGGATGCGTCCCGTTCAGCGATATGGACGCCAACTTCTCGAATGGCAGTTCCGTCTATCACGGCTTCAGCGCCAACCTTCGCAAGCGCTTCAACCGGCATTATGAATTTCTCGCCTCCTATACCTGGTCGCACGCGATTGACGACTCCACGGACTTGCAGGCACCGCTCGCGCCGCAGGATAGCTTCAATCCCAGCCTGGAGCGTTCGAATTCCCTGTTTGACCAGCGACACCGCTTCGTCTTCAGCGGCGTCTACCAGACAGGAAAAGTTGGCGGTGAAGGCTTCGCGAGCAAGTTTCTGAGTGACTGGACCTTCGCACCCATCATTGAGGTGGCCTCAGGCCGTCCCTTCAACATCATCACCGGCAGTTCGGACAATTTCCAATTCTCTCCCGACACTGGCCGCCCGAACACCTTCGTCAACGCCACTTGTACCGCAGCGGGGAATCCACCGGTTAATTCCAAGTTCTCGCCCACCGGCGTGTTTCAGGAGCCTTGCCAGGCTGAGTTCGACGGCACGCTACTTTCTCTCGACGGAAACTTTCCCCGCAATGGAGGGGTTCAGCCCTGGACTGTATTCGACGATATGCGCGTCTCCAAGCGGATCTATTTTGGCGAGCGCTTCAATACGGATTTGATTGTCGACATGTTCAACATCGCGAACCGGTTCAACGCCGCCGCCGTCAATCAACTTTTTACCAACGCTGGGCAGGTGACCGCCGCCTACGATCCGCGGCAGTTCCAGTTTGCGTTGAAATTCAACTGGTAAGTGAGGCAAGGCTGCGGCCATCAAGGCCCTATAATCCAGCAGAACCTTAATCCCACAGAACCCGAACGCCTCACTGTTCGTATAGTTTTCGTATGGCAGATTCCATGGCAGATTCGAGCCCAATTCTTCCACCTTCGCCTGGCCCTGGTGCGCCAGCTCCGCATACGATCTTCCGGGGCCCGAACGGAATCCGCGCTGGCTGGCGGACACTGATCTTTTTGGCGATCATGGCGAGCCTGATCGCCGTCGTCAGTCTCCTGGTTTTCGTGGGAATGCGTCTTCTTGGGCACCATCGTAATCCCGCTTTCGGCATCGGATCGCTAACTCCGGTGGCTGCCGTGCTTAGCGACGGGGCAATTCTTGTCTTTTCCGCGGGTGCCGCTCTTATCATGGCCAGGATCGAGCGCCGCAAGTGGGGACAATATGGCCTTCCGATGGCGTTCGCGTTTGGCCGCGATTTCTGGATCGGGCTGGGCGCCGGCTTTTCCGCCATCAGCGCAACCCTGTTGGTTATCTTCTCCCTGCGCGGGTTTCATCTCAACGGGCTCGCCATCCACGGCGGCACCATCCTCACAGCCACGGCAGCATGGACGGGCGCGTTTATTGTTGTCGGCCTGGGCGAAGAGTTCGCGTTTCGCGGATACCTTCAATACACGCTTACTACCGGTATGGGCTTCTGGCCTTCAGCGATTCTTTTGTCCGCTCTGTTCGGTCTCGCCCATGCTGCCAACCCCGGAGAGAGCAAATTCGGACTGCTTTCTGTTGTGTGCTTTGGCATGCTCTTCTGCTTCATCATGCGTCGCACCGGCAATCTTTGGTGGGTGGTTGGATTTCACGCAGGATGGGATTGGGGACAAACCTACTTCTATGGCGTAACCGATAGTGGCCTGGCGGCGTATCACAACCTCTTCAACTCGACCTTCAGCGGTCCTACGTGGCTTACCGGCGGCAGCGTTGGCCCGGAAGCCAGCATTTTCACGCCCATTGTGTTGTTGACGGTTGGCATTGTCGTCAGCCGCTTCTACAGAGAGATCAAGTATCAGCCGCTCGGAGGAACCTCTTAAGTCTTGGGTTGGCCGAGGCATGAAGGCCGAGGTCCGAGGCCCGGTGTTACACTTCACCCATCACCCATCCTTGGCGCTTGCCCGGAGTCAGTTCCCAATGTCACAGCCCCATACGCCTACGACGCGGACCCGTGTGGTCCGCGAAGCGGATCGCGCCGTTTATGATCGCGAAGCTGTTTACCGCATTTTGGACGAAGGCTTTCTCTGTCACATCGGCTTCGTAGTCGACGGACAGCCGTTTGTGATTCCGACGTCTTACGGTCGAAGCGGGGACGTCCTGCTCATCCACGGATCAGCTGCCAGCCGGATGTTGCGGCAGATGAAAGAAGGCGTCCCGGTTTGTATCACCGTGACATTGCTTGATGGACTGGTGCTGGCTCGTTCCATTTTTAACCACTCGATGAATTACCGCTCGGTAGTAGTCCTGGGCAAGGCGACGTTGGTCGATGATCCGGTGGAAAAGATCGAAGCCCTGCGGCTTCTCTCCGAGCACGTCATCCCTGGCCGCTGGGCCGAGTCGCGCCAACCCAGCGAGCGTGAACTCAAGGCGACGTCAATCCTGCGTGTGCCTATTGAAGAATTCTCGGCCAAAGTGCGGCAGGGACCAGTGGTCGACGATGAGGAGGATTATTCTTTTCCGACTTGGGCGGGGATTGTGCCGCTTGAGATGAAGACTGGGGAGCCGATTGATGACGCTCGGCTGTTGCCGGGGCAGTACGCACCGCAATACGCACAGCATTATTCGCGTAAGCGGTAATGGCTCTCTTATTGCCTTTACTGGTAAAGAGATACATCCTTACAGGAAGGAGGCATGGTAAAGATGGGTCACTTTAGCACAATCAGCAGTAAGGGTCAGCTCACGATCCCGCAGGAGATTCGTGAGCGTCTCGGGCTCGAAACCGGCGACCGGGTTGAGTTTGTAGTGGAGGAGGGTCGCACCGTCATCCGGCCGGCCCGCCAGGAAATCAATCCTTGTGGAAGTTCATCGGAATTCTGGGACCGTTTCCAGGAGGGGAAGAAGGCATCAAAGCCTGGATTGATGACATTCGAAGCGATAAAGATTACGAATGAGAACGGCTGTTGACACGAATATCCTGTCCCTGTTTTGGTCGGGAGGTGCTTTGGCAGCCACGATTGCCGCCCAGTTGTCAGATGCTCGGGCGGAGGGAGCGCTGGTGATAGCGCGCCCGTCTTTGTCGAACTTTCGGCCATTCCCATAGGCGACACCCAGCGCGTTGGGAAATTGCTCAGAGAGATGAACATCACAGTGGATTTCGATCTCGGGGAAGGAGTTCGGCGATCGGCAGTGAGAAGTTTCGCGGCTTATGCCGTTCGCCGTCGCCGTGTTGGCGGTGGTTCTTCAAAGCCGTTACTAGCGGACTTCGTAATCGCACCCCATGCGTTGCTACAAGCAGACAGGCTCATGACTCGCGATGCCCGTCGCTACAGTCTGGACTTGCCAAGTCTTCGCCTCGTTTAGGCTTCTCCATGGAACAAAGCAACCATCAGTCATCTATTTCCAGAGATGGATTTGCGCGCTTGCGATGAGTGGCAGTCCCCGATGCAGAACGCCTGGATTACCGCATTGGCCCGTGCCGCCCTTTCTCACGGAATCAGCAGCAGTTTGCCCATCGTTTTCCGCCCTTCCAAGTCGCGATGTGCGCGCTGCGCCTCGGCCAGCGGATACGTGTGCTCGATTCTCAACTTCAGCTTCCCCCCAGAGATCATGCCAAACACGGCGCTCGACTGCGCCACCAGTTCCTCTCGCGTGGCTATGTAATGAGCGAGAGTGGGCCGGGTTACGTAGAGCGATCCCTTCTGGGCCAAGGTGATCAGGTCAAACGGTGCTACTGCGCCGCTAGAGCCTCCGAAGAGCACCATCATGCCGCGCGCTCGGAGAACATTTAGTCCCTTCTCAAATGTTGTTCTACCGACCGAATCGTAGATCACATCGACCCCTCTGCCCCCGGTAAGGCGTTTCGTCTCCGTTTCGAAATCGACTTGAGAATAGAGTATGACGTCATCCGCACCCGCGTCCCGCGCCAGTTTGGCCTTTTCTTCGGTGGATACTGTCGCAATCACGCGCGCTCCGATGTTGTGCGCCATCTGCACCAGAAGCAGTCCCACCCCGCCCGCGGCAGCGTGAACCAGCGTCGTCTCCCCCGACTTGAGCGGATACGTATCGTGAGATAAATAGTGGGCCGTCATGCCCTGCAACATCGCAGCGGCGGCTTGTTGATCGCTCACGCCCTGCGGTATCGGTACCAGTCGGTCGGCTACAACTGCGGCATATTCCGCGTAGGACCCCAGAAGGCCGCTCCAGGCAACGCGATCGCCCTCCTTGATCGACTTTACATCCGCGCCAACTGCGGTTACCGTACCAGCGCCTTCCTGGCCAATAACAAAGGGTAACGGCGCCTTGTAGCGTCCCTCGCGGAAATAGACGTCGATAAAGTTCACGCCCGACGCCGCCAGCTTCACTACCGCCTCGCTGGCCTTCGGTTGTGGAAGCGGAAGATCCACTAATTCCATCGCCTCAGGCCCGCCGACTTGCTTGACTTGAATGGCTTTCATGATTGCCTTGGATTGTGCGTTGAGAGCAAAGGATTCCGGTCGGTCCTGGCTTCAAGTTCTTAGCTCTGAGCCCTTAGCTTCGCATAGAGCGAACAGCGTTCAACGCGCAATCGTCAACATCCCGGCAAGAGGGATTGGCCCAGTCACGGTTGGTTTAACTGAGAACGAGTGTTGGGAACCGGGAGCTGCCCTCTGCTACACTTTGCACGTCCGCGCGAGGAACCCGTCGCCATGGCCGAGAACAAGCCCCAGAGTTTCACCACTCACGCGCGCTACGATCCGTTGTTTCATTTTTTCGCGCTGCCGGTTTTCGTATTCGCAGCCGTCGCGGCCATTGTTCATCTGGTTCGCCATCCCCACTGGCACTCCGCGGCGATGGTGCTGTTTTCAGTGGCGGCGCTGGTTGCGGTTTTTAAATCTCGTTCGTTCGCCCTGAAAGCACAGGACCGCGTCATCCGGCTGGAGGAGCAACTCCGCTTGACCGTCCTGTTGCAAGAGCCTTTGCGTTCGCGGATCCCGGAATTGACCGAAGGCCAACTGATCGCGCTGCGCTTCGCCTCGGACGCCGAAGTGGCCGGGCTGACCGAGAGGGCGCTCGCGGAAGGGCTCTCCAAGAAGGACATAAAAAAGGCGATTCAAGTCTGGCGACCGGATTACTGGCGAGTCTGAGAGGCCGCCTAATCGCAAGGACGTCCGGGCTGGTCACCGGGCGGCGGAGATTGCGATCTCGTGAATACTTGGCCAAACCTTTCACGGTTTTTCGCCGTCTGAGTATGTAAGGGTACACGCAAGCTGATCCTGCCGGGTAACCGTCGTCTGAGGTGCCGAAAGTAATCGACGCAGCTTCTTTTCGGCGTTGACCGGGGAACCACCGCAGGATACGATTTTGATAGAATCCTGTGGCCTGAGTTGAGAAGAGCAATCCGTATCTCATAGAAAATATGCGAGTTGCAAAACTCCAAATGCGAATCGCTGTGCTGGCTGGTTTAGCTTTGGGTGGTTCTGCGTGCCAGTCTGCACATAAGCAGGTCGCGATTCTGCCCCCGGGGAACGCCCCGGCGGTAACGCAAACGCCCGCAAAGCCCTCGGCGCAGGTAAGCCAGACCAGTCCGTTACCGCCAGCCGACCCGCCTCCAGCGCAGACCGAAGTTTCCGCCCCCGCGGAAACGAAGCCCCAAGCAGCCGCTTCAGATCCGGTCGGAGACCTGGTCATCCGCGTGGAAAAGGAGTACCAGGCTGGATTGGATGCCTACCGTGCCGGCCAAACCGAGGCTGCCAAAGAGAACTTCGACCGGGCCTTTAATGCCCTGCTGGGAAGCGAGTTCGACGTTCGCTCGGATGAGCGTCTGGCAAAGGAATTTGATCGGGTCGTCGAAGGCGTAAATCATCTCAATCTCGGCGAGCTGGCATCCGATTCCGACGCGCAGAAATCTGAGCCTGCACCGATCGACGAAACCAACGGCATCACTCCTGCGGCCGATCCCAAGATCAGAGCGAAAGCTCAAGCCGAGATCAAGTCAACGCACTCCGACTTGCCGCTCATGATGACCGATCAGGTGGCCGGATATATCAGCTATTTCTCCAATCGTGGCCGCGGAACGTTTGAGCGCGCTTTCGCCCGCTCCGGCCGCTACCATGACATGATGGTTCGGATTCTGAAGGAAGAAGGTGTTCCACAGGATCTGATTTATCTGGCTCAGGCCGAGTCAGGCTTCCATCCGCTGGCTGTGTCCCGCGCCGGGGCTCGCGGGATTTGGCAATTTATGGGCAGCCGCGCGCACGGTTACGGCTTGCAGCGCAATCTTTGGGTCGATGATCGTCAAGATCCGGAAAAATCCACCCGTGCCGCCGCCCGCCATCTAAGAGACCTTTATGCCCAGTTTGGCGACTGGTATCTCGCCATGGCAGCGTACAACTCCGGACCGGGGACGGTACAAGCCGCCGTCAAACGAACCGGGTACGCCGACTTCTGGGAGCTCTACCGGCGCAACGTTCTCCCCAAAGAAACGCGGAATTACGTTCCTATCATCCTTGCCGTCACCATCGTGACCAAGAATCTGTCGCAATATGGTTTTGATGACGTTTCCATGGATGAGCCGACGGCTGTCGATAAGGTAGCGATCAGTTATCCCGTGGATTTGCGGCTGGTAGCGGAATGCGTGGATGCAACTCCGGCCCAGCTGCAGGAGTTGAATCCAAGTCTGCTGCGGCTGACCACGCCGAAGGAAGGCACCTTTGAGCTGCATTTGCCTGCCGGGACGAAGGCTCAGTATCAAACCGCGATCGGCGATATCCCCAAGGACATGCGGCTGTGGTGGCGCTTTCACAAAATACAGCCGGGTGATACTTTGGCTTCCCTCGCGCGCAGCTATCGAGTGACGGCCAAATCGATTATCGCTGCGAACCAGTTCGACAACGATGACTTGCAGGCTGGTACAAGAGTGATTATCCCGGTCACGCCGGGAAAACACCCGCTGAGCGATACCGCGACCTACGCTCGCCGGATCACCCGCTACAAAGTGCGCAAGGGAGACACGGTCGAAACCGTGGCTGAGAACTTCGGTATCTCGTCACAAATGGTCCGCCGTTGGAACGGACTTCGCGGTGACAGCCTGAGAGGCAGGAAGGTGCTGGCCCTGCACTTGCCCGTAACGCCCACAAGCGAAACCGCTTCCGCCGCATCGCACAAGCCTGTTTCTCACACACGGAAGCCGACTGAAACGACGAGTGTGAAAGCGCCGGCGCACCAAGTGGCCAAATCCCTGGCGGCGAGGTCTGAAGAATCAGACTCTTCCGGATCAACGTCTTCCGAGTCAGCCGGCGTGCTCCGGCACACGGTGAAGTCCGGCGAAACTCTCTATTCGATTGCCACAACTTACAGAACCACGGTCGCCGCCCTGAAACGAAATAACGGGAACGTTGCCACCCTTCGCCCAGGCATGATCCTGGTTGTCCAGCCCACGCAGTAAACAAACATGCTGACGGTCCCCGTTGCGGCCAAACTCTTCAAAAGCCAATAGGTCCCGGTTTATGCTCGCGCTATGACATGGGCATTGGCGGGCCCGCGTTCTTTGCCTGCCTTGCGTCGAATCTTCTTCCATTCCGTCGCCCGGTGTGTTAACAGGATAGGCAGGCCCATGTGATCTCAGCCCTTGCAGGCTGCACTTAACGTCGTGCTATAATCGCGCGCCGTTCGAGCATGAGTTTGTAGTGGTCTCTTAATTTCCGGTTCCCGGCAGCCTTGCGCGGCGGTCACAGCGTGTGGAGGCCAAACAATATCAGGAGGAGCAATGACGTTCTACGATCCAACACTCTACGCACGTGATGAAGAAGAGGACTTTGGCGACAGCGGCGCCTACAGCGAGTCGCTGGAAGAGGATTTCGAAGAGGAGGAGGAAGAAGAAGAATCCGGCATGCCCGAGGGCGACATGGGCGAACCGGCAGCGCACTCGACTCCGCCGCCTCCAAAACCGGCCCCTAGGCCTGCGGCTCCCGCCAAGAAGCCCGCAGCTAAGAAGAAAGCGCCGGTAAAGAAAGCACCGGCAAAGAAGAAAAAACCGGCTCCGAAAAAAGCTGCCAAGAAACCGGCCAAAAAGAAGGCAGCCAAGAAATCTGCGAAGAAGCCTGCCAAGAAGAAAGCTAAGAAAGGCCGTCGCTAGAGGATAGTTTTTGACAACCGCGGCTTAACGAGCCGCGGTTTTTCTTTTCGTACAAGGGGCGCTACTTCTTCCCCTCTACCGCTGCCCGGCACTTGGCGTACAACTCCAGCAAGTGCGCCGCATACTCATCCGGCTTCGATGCCGAACCTGTGCCCTGAAAACCCACGCCGGAGGACGTGGTGCGCCCGTACCCTGTGGTCATGGCAACAAATTTCATGAGATCGAGCGCGATATCCTCGTTACGGCGCGCGCTCGCATGCAAAGCTGGACCTTCTTCCATGAGTCCTTCTCCTGAACCGGAAATATAAGGAAGTTCTTCGTCGTCTTCCATCGCTTTGACGCTACCATCCTGCAAGTCATCATAGCAAGGAGCGCCCACCAGTTCATGCAGAGGGAACGAATCGGGAAGAATGTTTGGCACGCCCCTGTGCAGCGCCAACCTCATTTTTCCGGAGCCGAAGGAAATTTCTCCGCCAGCAAGCGAACCCTCTTCCCGTAAATCGATCCGTGAATGCCGAGGAGGGGTCCGATTGCCATATATGTCCATCCAGCCCACTGTGGGCTCTTGAACGCGATGGAAAACGATACGAGGCCCACAAGCATGAGAATAAAATTCTCCCCGATAGCCGCGCGCGTCTCGATGACTTCAACCGGATTCAAGTTCAATTGCGCTCGCAGTTTATACGCGTGAAAATACATCAGGACGAACAACAGAAAGACGGACGCGCATCCGGCGCCATAAATTCGCATCAGCACGGAGCCTTCGTGCCAACTCAAACCGCCGGGGATGTCGATCCCGATGAACTCCAGGAAAAGCGTTGTGAAAACAAATTTCAAGGGATAGACATAAAACAACACCAGAAACAGCAGAACCACGTTCAGGAACACAGTGTAGTCATCTTCCAGGCCAAAACGGCGCGAGAATTTGTAGTGGGTTCGCCAGATCAGGATCAACTGGGCGAAGCACGCGGCGAAGGGCAGAAAACCGCGCAAATCCGCAAGGAGTTCCGCATAGCTGTGTGGGACTTCTAAAGAAACCACTAAGAGCGTGATGGCGAAGCCGAAGACAACGTCGCAGAATGCTTCCAGGCGCGTGATTTCGCCGGCTCGCCAACGGAAATATTTTTCTGGAATGATTCCTGGCCGGTGCGCACGCCCTCTGTGGCGATCGGGATCCTGCTGGGTGCTCGGGGATGGCGTAACGACCGCCGCCGATGTGAGATTTGCGTTTTCCGCCATGGCGATGATTGTGAGGGTTCAGACAGAAGTTGGCAATTGAAAATCGACCCGCTCAGTGCAGCGCAATCGTGACATCAGCCAGGCAGAAACAACGAAAAGAACCGGAGAAGGATAAAATCCGGAACCGCGCACCACTCCTGCTAGTGCGCTACTTCGCTCATGAGTGCTAAGGGATTGCCTTCGGAATCGCGGAAGAATGTCATCCATAAGTCATGTGTCGGCATCTTCGCGATCATATGCGGCTCATCCTCAAAGGTTACTCCGGCCTCCGTTAGCTTGCCGTAAGCAGCCTGGATGTTCGGAACGGCAAAATACAGAACCGAACTGGGATGATCGAACTCTGGCTTCTCGGCCCGGCTCAGCATCAACCGCACGCCTCCGCAGTCGAAGAAAGCCAGCCCCGGCGGCGCCGTGAAGAGGAGTTTCAGCCCCAGCCGTTCCTGATAAAAGGCGGTCGCGCGTTCCACATCTTTCGCATGGATGGCGATCTGCCCGATGCGGGTAATTCCAATGGCGCTTGAAGTTGTGATCATGACCGGACTTGCGATCTGGATTATATGCCAGACATCCGGCTTGTTCGTCTTTCGTAACAGGGGAAGGTTCCCGGTCCGGGTTCCAGTTTAGAATGGCTCTCCGTAGTCGAAAGTGAAATCCAGGACAGCCATGCGCCAATTCGGAATTCTGTTTGCCACTTGTCTCTTTGCCGGCGTTTTCGCCGTAGCG
>Ga0308309_10001992_pt1 | contig 12162 bp, 7 predicted proteins | sample HubBroMetageWFT5_FD_192491 | JGI IMG/M metagenome (GOLD analysis project Ga0308309, IMG submission 192491) | Warmed and freeze-thawed soil microbial communities from the Hubbard Brook experimental Forest, New Hampshire - Hubbard Brook CCASE Soil... | ecosystem: Environmental > Terrestrial > Soil...
CAGCGGCAAATTTACGTTCGCCTCCAGCGCCGATTATGTCCAGGGAATGAAATCCCTCGGCTACTCCGGCCTCACGCAAGACGAGCTGTTCGCCTTCGCGATTCACGACGTTTCCCGCCAGTTCGTCAAGGACATGGCCGACGCCGGCTACAAGAATCTCAGCACCGACGACCTCATGGCCTTCCGCATTCACGGAGTGAGCCCCGAATTCGCACGCGCCATGATCGAGCTTCTTCCGGAAAAACCGTCTCCCGACAGCCTCGTCGCCATGCGCATTCATGGCGTCAGCCCGGAGTTCACCAAGGAAATCAACGCGCTCCTCGGCAAAAGATTCTCTGTCGATGAACTCGTCGCCTTCCGCATCCACGGCGTCTCTCCCGATTTCGTCCGCGAAGTCCGCGAAACCGTCTCGAAAGACGTGAGCGCCGACGATCTCGTAGCCATGCGCATCCATGGCGCCAGCCCCGAATTCGTCAAGTCCATGAGTACGCTGATGGGCCGGAAACTCCAGGTGGAGCAGCTCGTCGCCTTCCGCATTCATGGCGTCAGCCCCGAATTTACCGAACAAATCCAGCAGCTAGTCGAAAAAAATATTTCCTCCGACGATCTCGTGGCGTTTCGCATCCACGGCGTAAGCCCCGAATTTGTAAAAAGCATGAAGGAAGCGGGCTACGCGAAGATTTCACCCGATCAATTGGTCGCCATGCGCATTCACGGCGTCGACGCCAATTTCGTAAAAGAGGTCCGCCAGCACGGATACAAGGATCCGACGATCGATGACTTGATCGAACTACGCATCCACGGCCTCCGCCACCGCGAGTCTTTGTAAGAGCTCCGCGGCCGCGCGATGTCTTTTTTTGTAGCTGTTAGCTTTTTGTAGTTGCTAGTCGTTGGAGCTGCTGGTTTTTTGTAGTTGTCAAAAGGTGAAGCGCACGCCGATCTGAGCAGCGAACGGAATCCCGACGGTCGTGCCCGGGCCGAAGAAATCGCCGAGCCCTCCGGCGGGAATAGCCAACTGGCTCAGCCGCGTCACCGGCGTCGTGGCCGTGCACGCCGCATTCGTGCAAATGTCCGTCACGTTGCCGGACGCCGCTTGCGCCGCCGGAACTGGCAGCGCGGCAACGTTGGTCACGAAATTCGCGCCTGGATTGTTGCGATTGAACAGGTTGAAAAATTCGATGAACGGCGAAACGTTCCAGTTCTCATGAAATCGGAACGGACGGCTCACGCGCAAATCAGCCTGGATATAAGGCGTTCCGCGAAACGCATCGAGCGAAGTCGGCACGCCGTTCACGGAAATGCGCGCGCTGTTGTCGGCGGTAGTGATAACGAACGGCCGCGCGCTCTCCGCCTGAATCAAAGTCGTAAGCTCGAAGCCGCCGGGCGCGTGAAAAGTTCCCGCGAGCACCGCTCGATGACGAACATCTTCTCCGGAGGGTCCGTAGTCCCCAGGCCCAAACGGATTTGAGGTATCGCAAACGCCGTTGACGTAATCGAAGAGCTCTCCCAAAATGCAGCCCCACGTTTTTGCGGAAGCCAGCGTGTAGTTGGCGACAAGGCTCAGCCGCTTCGCAACGTTTCCCTGCAGGTGCAGCGAAAGCGCTTCGTAGCTCGAACGATTGTCACTGCGAAATACGGAAATCCCGCTCGGGTAATCGTATCGCCGGTATCCATGCATGCCAGTTTCAAGAGTGAAGTCCGCGCTCAAAATCCAGTTGGCATTGAACGCGTGCTCGATGCCCGCCGTCGCATGCAACGCGTACGGCGTGTGGTAATTCGGATCGATTAACGCCGGCGGCCCCGATGCATTTTGAATATTGAAATTGTTCACCGCGTTAAAAGCTTCCACCCATCCGTTTTGCGCTAGGTCGTTGTAATAAAGTCCTACGCCGCCGCGAAGCACAGTTTTTTTCGATGAGCCAAGGCCGTACGCAATTCCCAGCCGCGGAGCAAACGCTTTGCGATAGTCGTGAGGAATTCCAGTGACGATGCCGTTTCCTGCGAGTGCGGCGTTCGAATTCTGGTCATGGCCGGACGCGATGAAGAGGCCAAACGTGGTGTCGTAGCGCAAACCGTAATTAACGGTGAGATTCCGCGTGACGCGCCAGGAATCTTCGGCGTAGAGACCGAGGCGCTGCACATTTTGCGAAAAGCTGCCATCGCCGGCGGGATTGATCGTGCAGGACGTGCCGGGAGTAACGTTCGGCGAAGGCGTGGGCGAACACGCAGTGAGATCGGTAGAAAATTGCCGCGGGTCCGCGGCGTAGTCGCTGGGGTTGAGGACAAACGCGACAAGAGTTTCGGCGTTGGCAGTGAGCGCGCCGCTCAACACCGGTTCGTGGATGAAGTTGACGCCTAAACGAAGAGCGTGATTTCCGACATAGCCTGCGAGATCGTAGCGCAATTGATATTTTTCCTGATTGCGCAGCACCGGGAATGCTGTGATCGCGGTGACGAATTGATTGTCGCCAAAGGTTTCGAAGCCGGAAGTGGTGGCTGCGGTGGAACTAAAAGGGAAGGCGAGGGCGAAACCGAGATCTGAATTACGCGTCTGCGTAAGGTGGAGGAGGCTTGCGCCGAAAACGAACGTGCCAACCCACGCTGGGCCGAACGTATGTTGATTGCTCAGAGCGAGATTCAAATAGTTGTTGTGGGCGGTGGCGCCCGTGGAAGGGAGAGTGGCTTGCTGAATGAGCGCGTCGTGAGTTGTGTAGCTATCGGCTGAAGTACGAAAGAACCATCGCGAGGAGTTGGATTGGGCCCAATCGAAACGGATGGAGCCGAGGTAGTCGCGGAAGGGAATAGAAACACTCGTGGGAACTGAAATAGAAGTGATCGTTGTGGGCCCCACGCTAACGAGACCTTGAGAGGCAAGCTGAGAAAGCGCCTGGAATTGTGTTTGGCTGACGTTGCTGTAGGCGATGCTGGCGTTTTCGTGGACGTATTCGAATGAACAGAAAAACCAGAGTTTCTCTTTGACGATGGGTCCGCCGAGTGTACCCACATAATTCTGACGTGAGAAGGGCTGCTTGGGATTAGGCGCGGGGTTTTCAATGGGGAAGCGCGCGTTGAGAGAAGCGGCGCGCTCGTAGAAGGCTTCGTCGCCGTGCCACTGGTTGGTTCCGGATTTGGTGCTGATGACGACGGAACCTGAGGTGGTGCGTCCACTATCGGCGTCTTCCTGGGCGGTTCGAACGGCAAACTCCTGGATGGATTCAGGAGAAAAATTTTGAAGAAAGCCGCCGATCCAATCGTCGGAATTGTCCACGCCATCGACGGAAACTTCATTGTTCAGGCCGGAACTGCCTCCGGTGGAAACCGCTGTGATGCGAGCTTTGGTGGGGTCGGAGGGCTCGACGGGCTCAGTGCCCGGGGCGAGGTACGCGATGTTTGCAAAGCTGCGTGCGGCTAGAGGAAGGGTATCAAGGTCTTGCGAGGAGATGATTGTCTGGTGCACGGCACTGGAAGTATCGATGGGCTGGGTAGTGATGGTGGGTGGCCCAAAATCGTCGAGGATTACGGTCTGCTGTTGTAGGGGCTGCAACTTCAGCTTAACTCTCACTTCACGGACCGAACTGACGGCCACCCTTACGTCAGAAGTCGCTTCCGCGAATCCTTTGGCGTTTACGACTACGTGGTACGTTCCAGGAAGAAGATCCTCGATGCGAAATTCTCCGCGATCGTCGGAGGTGGCTTCGCGCTGCAGAGAAGAATCGGAGGCGTGGACCACGATTTTTGCCGAGGGGATGACGGCGCCGCTGGCGTCCGCAACGGTACCGCGCAACGTGCCGTGGGGATTTTGGGCGAGCGATTCGTGGGGCACGAAGAGTAAGGCCAAAAACAGGAAGGGTAAGAACGTGGAGTTCCGTAGAGGAGACGGATTCATTGGCTGGAGACGGGTTTTCATGCGCGGCGATAGGCTACTGGAGGGATGGGACTACTACCACAGGTCGTAGAGCGGGGGTAAGCATCAGGGAAGGGCCAGCCCTAGAAAGCGGGCGCTACACTTCGGCCTTCGGGATTCGCAGAACAAGAGAACCGATAGGAAGAAGAAAGAGGGCACGGCGTGCCGTGCCCCTACAACGCTCAGGACGATCACGTCCTTGGGAAAAGCAGGATGGACTTCGAAAAGGGTCAGTGGAGGAGAAGTTCGAGAAGTTCGTGGACGGAAGAGAGGGCGAAAGGCGCCACCGCCAACGCAGCGAGGCCACCAGCGAGTAGAAAACCAGCGGTGCGGAGCCGATGGTGCGCTGGTTTTGAGGCGACGGACGCGTTGGGAAGGGCATGGAGCAAGCGGTCGACGCGGGCGGAGAGGTCGCGATCGCAGGCGAGAAGCGAAGTTGACAGAAAGGGAAGCCGAGGGCCAGAGCCCATGCGCGCGACTTGAACTAGCGCGGCGGCAAGAGAAACGGCGCGGCTTGAGTCCCCCGCTGTGGCTTGATCGTCGGCGGCCCACTCGGCGAATTTTGACCAAGTTCGTTCCAGCGTTCGGAGCGGGCGGACGAACGGAAAAATGTCTGGGGCGAGGAGAAGGAGGAGGCGCTTGGCATTATCGCGCGAAGTGCGGTGGGCATGCTCGTGGCGCAAAGCGGCGTCGAGTTCTTCGGCGGAAAGCGCGCGGAGGACGCCGCAGGAGATGAGGAGGCGCGGACGGAACAGGCCGGACATGGCGAGAAGAGGAGCTTCGTTTTCGACGAGCACTACCGGGGACGATTCGCCCGGTATGCGCGCTTCATTCCCAGCCAAGCGGCAAAGCCGATTGTGGCGCAGCGACGCGAAGAGGGAGTAGGAGGTTCGTGCGATCGAGATGAGACAAGTTGCGGCCCCGAGAAAACCGAGAATGACGCATATCACGCCGACGCGCTCAGCCGTGGCCGCGGGTTCTAGCCAGAGATAACTCGGGACGCAAAGGGCTGCGACGAAAAGGCTGGCGAGGGCCAAAGGAAGCAAGCGCAAGGAAAGCAGAAGACGGGCGGCGGCGCGGGGCGTCCTCGATTCGGCGAAGCGGATTGCGGATTTACAGCAGAGGCGAACAAGCAAGCCTATCGCGATGTTGAGCGCAAAAAAGGAGGCGAAGCAAAGAAACAAAAGCCGCAATAGGTAGGGGAGGATCATGGTCGCCCCTGGCGGAGGATTTCTTTGCGGCGGCTGCGAATTTTCTTTTCGAGGTCATCGAGAAGCTTGGCGTCGTGTTCGCCGACAGCTTCCAGCAGGCAGGAAAGCAAAAGTTCGCGGTAGGGATTTGGGCCAGACAAGAAACCGGCGACTAGATTGCCGGCGCGGCGGCGCTCCCATTCTTGGCGGGAAAGTTGCGGCGAATAGACAAAGGCGCGATCAGATTTGTACCGGTCGAGCAGACCTTTTTTGAATAGGCGATCGAGCGTGGTCATTACGGTCGTGTAGGCGAGCGGACGGTTTAGCATCGGGACTACGTCGCGGACGCTGGATTCGCCGCGAGACCAGAGAACTTCCATTAATTCGAATTCGAGGCTGCCGAGCGCGAAAGACTGGCTTGGGGAAGCGCCACGAGCGATGCGACTTTTCAGGAAGCGAATCATCGGTTGCCGCTCTCGAGGGCCGCGGCCCGTCGGAGACGCGAATGATTCTATTCCCTTTGTCGAGAAGCGGGAAGTCAAAACTAGCGGGCAGTGGGTCAGTTTCCGATTACGCGACCTATGCATTCAAACTTACCGGGACTTAGGCCCAGACCCGTACGATGGGTCAGCTTGCTAATCCGAAACACTCTTAAACACGAGCGATTGGGCGAATAGGTCCAGTAATTCATACTCAGTCAGGGACTGCAAAGACGAACCGCCAATGCGCACTCTGAAAATAATTTGCCTCGTGTTTTGTCTTCTTTCTCTGGCTTCAGCCCTCACTGGCATGCGTGCCGTTCATTGGTCGACTTCTGGCGGCCTAAACATCACGAAACAGCCCGGTGTTGGTGCTTTGGTGTGGTCGGTCTTGAACGCGCTGCTTTATGCCAGCGCAGCTTATGGCATCCATCGAAGATTGCCCGTCGTCTGGAAGCTCGGTTGGGTCGTTCTCATTGTCTCCTGCCTAGAATTTATGATTCGAGGAATTACCTCGGCGTTGACTCTCCCCGGCGGATGGGCTGCGTGTATCGGAATTGTAGTCGGTGGAATTTTTGTCACGGCATATTGGGGCGCACGGTGGAACCGGCAGAGAGACTACTTCCAGGTTCTTGCGCCCAAAGAGTAAGACGATGGACGAGCTCGTCTGCTTGAACTGAAGTGCCTGGCAAACGCGGTTACCGTACAAGTGGGTACTGGGTTCAACTTGTCCGGTCATCCTTCTTGGATTTTGCTATTTCAGGATAGTAGCCCCGAATGATTTTTCTCGTTGTAATTATCGCGTTCAACGCAAGGAAAACTCCGTCTTGCAGAATCATCGTGAGATACCCAGCTTCCGGACCTGGATTGTCGGCGACGTGAACCGACCACGCTGTCGGATGCGCAAACTTCGATAACAACTTGTTCGCGGCCTGAAATTTCGGGAATCGGCCGAGTTCTTTGGCTGCGTCGGAAACCCGCTTAAAATCGTCTTCCAGCGCAGCCATGCCCCACTTCTGAGCGAATTGAGAGAGATTGCCCAATGCACGGTCAAGGTCATTACTTTTAGAACCAGACTCCGCTTCAAACGTTTGTTGCACTGCCTTGGATAGTCCATAGAGATCGTGCAAGCTATCGTCTGAAAAACGCTTGGCGTGCTCGTCCGAAAGATTGCAGTAGTCAATCCAGATAGAAAGTTCGAGAAGATTTCGTGTTGCCCATGCCAAAGTCGATATGCGCCCGCACAGGTACGCAGGTTCTAAGTCCATTGCAGACTGAATGACCGTAATTGCAAGCTTTGCGATTTGCTCGCTGCGCCATTCCGGAAGTTTCTTGTCTCCTTTGTTTTTTTCACGTAAAGCGCTGACCAACATGAGAGATCGTTCGGGGAACAGTTGATGGAGATCGTCGAGACTTTTCTTTGCCCGTGTGGGAATTTCAGCCCGTTGCTTTTTCATCCAACCATCCCTTGGTTCGGGAATGAATTCGTCACGGTAATTTACCGCCGAACGGACGTCAGTGCCAGATTAACGCGGTTACCGGAAACTGACCCACTACCCGGCAGTGCTTGACCGGCATAAGCGTCGCGCAACCACCATAAAGTCATGCTAGCTTAGAACCAGAAGAACTTGAAACGGCGGAGTCCTCGCCGTTTTGTCGCACGAGGTCAACGAAATTGCAAACAACGGGACGATTTTTCATCCCCACTTGCGTGGGTCTGCTCCTTGCGTTGATGGCGCTGCTTGCCGGTGGGGCGGCCAGGCAGGAGTCCGTGACCTTCGATGAGATCGCGCACATTGGCGCCGGTGTGAGCTACCTTCAGAAATTAGATATGCGGATGAACGAAGAGCATCCGCCACTGGCGAAAGTGGTGGCAGCGTTGCCATTGATGCTGCGAGGAACGCATGCCGACTACTCCCACGTCTCCTGGACGTTTAGCAACAAGATTTTCTACCAGTATTTGGGCGAATGGGTGTTCGGGGACTGGTTTCTCATGAAGTGGAATGATCCGCGCACCACGCTGTTTTGGGCGCGCATGTCGATGTTGGCGATGACGTTGCTATTGGGCCTCGTCCTTTACCTATGTGGCGCGCGCCTTGGCGGCCGCTGGGGAGGCTTGCTGTGTCTCGCTGCGTTTGCGACCATGCCGGCCTTTATAGCGTTTGGGCCGCTGGTCGTAACGGATGTGGTGGTTTCGTTGTTCTGGGTCTTCACGGTTTGGCAAATGCCGAACATGTGGCGTTCTCCTACGCCAGGTGCGCTGGTGAAGTTTGGCCTGGCGTTTGCCGGCGCCTTGCTCTCGAAGTTTTCATCGGGGCTCTTGTTCTTCGTGTTTATTGCCTTGGCCTTGAGTATGCGACTCAAGCCACTGGCGGAACAGCCCGTCGAAAAAACCGAACTTCGCAATTGGCGCCGACGGGCGTGGCGCAATTTCGCCAAAGGGACCATGTGGGCCGCCCTGTTCGTGTACGTTGTGTATCTCGTGCTGTCCTGGAACGAGCCAACCAATTCCTTCGACATCATTCCGCACCTTCCCGCTTCGCTGGTGCTGCGGCGATTGCTTATGCCGCCGTGGATCTACCTGCGAGGTCTGGCCGGGTTCGCACTTAGCGCTGGGAGCCGGCCCACTTTCATTCTGGGCCACGCCTATCCGCATGGAGTCTGGTTCTATTTTCCCGTGCTCTTCGTTTTGAAGACACAGCTGGCTTTTCTCTTGCTCCTCCTTCTGGCCGTCGCCGCGGCTTTGCTGCTGAAGCGCATTGCACCCGCGCAGTCGGCCCTTCCTCCTGGCACGGCGATGCAGTGGCAAAGCATCTGGGTGTCTCTCGTGGTTTTCCTCGCTGCCTGCATGCTGAACCGGTTAGACATCAGCATTCGCCATTTCCTGGTCGCGCTCGCTCTTATTGCGCTGCTGCTCGCCCCGCTGCCACGCATGCTGGAATTGCTGCACGAGTCGAGGCCGCGCGCGGCACGTATCGGGAACTGGCTGACAATTGGGCTGGTGCTGGCTTCTATCGCTACGGCAATACGCGCGTATCCGAACTATATTCCTTACCTGAACAGTCTCGGCACGGGACGCCCAGTCTACACGCTGGTCAACGACTCGAATGTCGACTGGAATCAAGCTCTTCCCGAAGTCGAGAATTTCGTGCGACAGCGCGGACTGACGCGGATTTTGCTCGATGAGTATGGGTTTGCGGAACCGGGAGTGTACGTTCCCGAGGCGCTAATTTGGAGTTGCCAGCAACCGGGGGCACACGACGGCGGTCAATGGGCGGTAGTTTCCGCCAACTATTTGGTGGATTCGGCGAACTGCATTTGGCTGATGCAGTATCCGCACGAAGTTCTTGCCGGCGGTAGTATGTATGCAGTGCAGCTCCCCGAAATCATCCCTGCAGCAGGGCAACCCGGTGGACCGCCGCTGCCCGCGGACTATCGGTATATCCTGGGGCAGACGGAGTTCGACCCACTTTCCATATTCTCGATTTGTGCCCGTGATCCACAACAGTTGCAGCCGACCATGGACCGGATGATTACGATGGGGCAAAACGCCAGAAAGAAGAAGTAGGAACCTGACTCTCTTCGCGCCGGAGGGAAAGCGGTGCCTGGAAGCTGACGCGCCGCCGTTCAATTCGGTAACTGCGCAACGAGACAGCTTCCAGGATGATGAAGATTTCGGCCAACACCCGCTTTTGCAGTGTGGGACGCATAGAACAGTCGGACGGTTACAACAGCTTTGCGAGTTGGTAAACGACCCAGGTGCAACGACGAAAGTGTGCCGGCCGAATTGCCGGACTGGAACGGAACACGCTTACTGAGGTTGCTGGTTGGGCTTCGACATCGGCTGTTCTGGGACGGGGGGCTTAGCCTTAGGCCTGACCCCGGTGGATCCGGCGGGGCTCGCCGGGGTTTTGCGCTTCTCTTCCTGGAGGAGCTTCTTGCGATACGCAGGAGTGTAAGTTGGCGGAGACATCCATTTGGACGAATCGTAGGTTCCCCACAGTACAGCTGCAACGAAATCGACCGGGCTGAGGGAGATTTCGACCAAGGGTAGTTCTACGTAGTCGTCGGTCCAGCTACTGCCTTCTTCCTTTTTCCATCCTTCTGGCGTGAAAAGATACCAATGCAGGACATGCTGCTCGTACGAAGGCCGGTTCGACCCCTCTTCTTCGTCGGGGCAATCGATCTCTTCCTTGACGATGCCGATGTCGAGGTTTCCGTCAGCATTGGCGTCGGCGATAAGGAAGTGAGTCATGAGCGCATGGAAACATCCGCCTTCACGAGCTCGTTCCTTGGTAATGCCGAGATTAATAAGTCCGGGACGCAGCGAGGTGTCGGCGGGATCAAAAATCAAAAAGACGTCACGGCCACCAGCGCCCATCATGGAGCCCTCGGTCATCATGTCGAAGGAAGAGAAATGCAAGGCAATTTCGCCGTTGCCGATGGGAAAGGAAGTGACGTGCCTGGAGTAGAGGACGGAGGAGAAAGGCTGGCCCTCCTCTCCGGCAAGCTCTTCGGGCGGCGCAAGCCACTCTCTGGGAATAGGGATGGATTGAGTTCCCTCCGGGGAACGAAAGGAAAGAGAATACTGCTCGCTTTCGCTGAGCAGAGTGAACTGATCCGTGGAGATTTTCGGGCGATTATTGGCGGGCAACCTTGCTTGTGGCCAAGCTTCGAAGCTCGCGAAGAAGTGAACCCCAAGCAAGAACGCGACTAAGAGTAATGGAAATCGATCCTTGAACATCATGGGTGTCGAATGAACTGGCGGCCGGTGACCAAGTTTCTGCCACATCATAAACCTGAACATGTTTTGTGACACTGATTAACTTCATCGCTGGGGCTCACAGTTCGGCGCAGGTGTGCGTCGAACCAGGCCATGGTGCGCTGAGCTGCGGGATCATTGTTTCCGGCCAATTCCGAACTGATCTCCCGCGCGGACTGGTTTGCCATCCGCGAAATCGACTTCCAATAACTTTTCGCTCTGGACAGGGTGTCCCGTTTCATCTTCGAGAGCGGCGACGATGCGTTTGGCGCTGGTGTCGATGACTTCCCCCGTGGAAGGGAAAGCGAACCGTCCGTCAATGCTGAAGGTAATCCATCCCGGCTGATCGCGCAGCTTGATACTCATTTTTTGTTTTGGAGGCATCACAGTGGCGTCGAAAATATGAATGCTGGTGTTTGCGCTGTCGGCGAGCCACAGCTCCTTTTCGTCGGGAGTAAGAGCGATACCGTGGCTGGGGCAGCCATGCCGCTTCGTGGGACCTTTCTGAAAGCCCGTTACTTCGACGCGGTACAGCATTTTTCCTGATTTGTTGTCTCCCACTTCAAAACCGAGCAAATCGTTGACGTTGACAAAACTAAGAGCTTGGCTGCCGTTGATCGTGAATGGGCGAATGGAATTGCTGAACGGTCCGATTTTGTTGATGACCGAGTGTGTTTTGGCGTCCACTACGGCAAGAAGGGGCGACCGCAGGCCTGCTAGATAGACGCGGGAGCCATCGGGACCATAAATGGTGTTGTGCGCGCCGGTGTTTAGAGTGATTTTTGCGATAACGTCACCGGTGCGGGCATCCACGACGAGCCAATCGGGGCCTTCCAAAGATGGGATGTAGAGGAGTTCGCCGTCCGGGGAGATAGCCAAGCGATCGGCGCCGCCGTCGAAGACTTTCTCCCAAACTTTCTTTTCGGTGACGAAATCGAAACAAGCGACGCGCTTGATAGTGCTGACGTAGAGTTTGCCTGTTGTCGCGCTGGCAGCGATACCTTTTACATTCTCGGCGGGCTGGCCGGGTGGAACGTCCCAAGTAGGAATCCGCTTAATCCATTTGTAGGAAGCATCCATGTCGTAGACCAGAATGCCTACTCCGCCGTATTGCAGGTCGTTGCGAATGCCGGGAACCGCCACGTAGAGGCGATGCGTTACATGTTGCGCAGGAGTGAGCGCGCCTTGTTGGGAGTGAAGTGCGGACGGGGTAAACGCACAGCCAAGCGTAGCAACAAGGAAAACGCCGACGATTAGTTTCTGCATAGGAAGGCCTCTCCCGTAAGGAAATGGAGTGCGATTATGCCTCATCTGGGCGGTCGCGTGAAGAATTGGCGAGGAACCGAGGCAGCAGAGCGAGTTGGAACCGGGCGAGGCTTGAAAAATCGGGTTGGGCGTCGACTGGCCTGCAGTCATTTCAAGTGGGCGTCGAACCAGGCCAGGGTGCGTTCGACTACGTCGCGGCGGTGTTTGGGGCTGGAGAACATGTGGCCTTCGTGTTCGTAGACTACGAATTGAGTTTCGATGCCGAGCGTTTTTAGCGCGTGCCAGAATTCGTAGGATTGTGGGGCGGGGACTTCGCCGTCGCTGTCGCCGACGAGAATTAGCGTGGGCGTTTTTACTTTTTTGATGAAATTGATGGGGGAGCTTTTGGCGTAGACGTCGGGGTCGTCGTAGACGGATTTGCCGAAGAACGGGATCATCCACTGGTCGATGAGATTTTCGCCGTAGTAGCTTTGCCAGTTGGAGAGGCCTGCGCCTGCCATGGCGGCTTTGAAGCGGTTGGTTTGCGTGACGGCCCACATGCTCATGTAACCGCCATAGCTC
>Ga0308309_10001993_pt1 | contig 12160 bp, 11 predicted proteins | sample HubBroMetageWFT5_FD_192491 | JGI IMG/M metagenome (GOLD analysis project Ga0308309, IMG submission 192491) | Warmed and freeze-thawed soil microbial communities from the Hubbard Brook experimental Forest, New Hampshire - Hubbard Brook CCASE Soil... | ecosystem: Environmental > Terrestrial >...
CGGCGGGCGCTGGGTCGCCGCCAGGAAGGAGCCGGACGGCGGCGCACGATAGGGATCGCCGGGCTCGCCGCCTGCCATCGCATCGAGCAACGCAGCACTGTCGCGTACGGAGATCGACACGCAATGCTGCGCGCCCGCGCCGGCCAGGGTTTCGCCGATCGGCGCCAGGCTCACCCGGCCGCGGGATGGCTTTAGGCCGAACAGGCCGCACAGCGATGCCGGGATGCGGATCGAGCCGCCGCCGTCGGTGGCATGCGCCATCGGCAGGCCACGTGCCGCGACCACGGCGGCCGATCCGCCCGACGATCCGCCGGGCGAGAGGTCGGGGCGCCACGGGTTTATGGTCGGGCCACCGAACGCGGGCTCGGTGGTCGGCGCCAGGCCCAACTCGCTGGTGTTGGTGCGGCCGACGATCACCAGGCCGGCGCGCCGCATGCGCGCGACCGCCGCGCTGTCGTTCGCCGCCACCGGCTCCTTGGCGAAGAAGCGCGAGCCCAAGGTCGTCGGCGTGCCGGCACAATCGGCCATCAGCTGCTTGATGACATAAGGCACGCCCTGGAATGGCCCCTCGCCCGCCGCCGCGACCGATTTCTCCAAAAGCGCACCTTCATAGAAATCGGTGACGGCGTTCAGCGATGCGTTGAGGGCGCGAAGCTTGCTCAGCGTGCCGTCCAGAAGTTCACGCGCGCCGAGCTTGCGCGTCTTGACCAGCTCGGCGACGGCGAGCGCGTCGGAGGTCGCGAAAAGATCGTCCACCGTCTCAGTTCCGCCAGCGCTCGAGGTTGGCCGCGACAAAGGCATCGTCATTCAGCTCGGGATAGGTGGCGTAGAGCCGGTCGATACCGGCGCTCTGGCCGGGACTGAGCGTTTCGTGCGGATCGAGGCAGTCGATCGACGTCATCAGCCCCTGGCGACGCAGGATCTCATGGCAGCCCGGAATGCAGCCGGCGAAATCGTGATCGACGTCGAACACCACGCTGTTGCAGTCGGTGACGAAGGAATCGAGCGCCAGCACTTCAGGCGGAATGGCGCCGGCCGACACCGAAAGCTTCAGGCGCTCCAGCATCTTGACCGCGCCGCGCGTCCACACGCTCCAGTGTCCCAGCAGTCCGCCCTGGAAGCGCAGGGTCACCTCGCGATTGCCGGTGCGCACCACCATGGGCGTTAAAAGATCGGCCACGATGTGGTCGTCGTTGCCGGTGTAGAGCGTGATGCGGTCCTCGGCCTCGGCCTGGACGATGCCGACGGCGACGTCGAGCGTGCGGTAGCGGTTGAACGGCGCCACCTTGATCGCCACGACGTTGTCGATGGCGGCGAAGCGCGCCCAGAAGGCGCGTGACAGCGCAATGCCGCCGACCGCCGTCTGCAGGTAGAAGCCGACCAGCGGCATCTCCTTGGCGATCGCCGTGCAATGCTCGATCAGCTCGTCCTCGCTGGCGCCCTTGAGCGCCGCCAGCGACAGCAGGACGGCGTGATAGCCCAGCGATCGAGCGGTGCGCGCCTCCTCGGCTGCCTGCTCCGTCTTGCCGACGGCGCCCGCGATCATGACCAGCGGCCGGTCGGTCCATTCGCGCGCCGTCTCGATGGCGAGCTCCAGCACCGGGCGATAGAGACCGACCTCGCGGATGGCGAACTGCGTCGAATGCACCCCGACCGCGAGGCCGCCCGAGCCGGCGTCGATGTAGTAGCGGCTGATGGCGCGCTGCGACTGCTTGTCGAACTGGCGGTCGGGACCGAGCGCCAGCGGATGGGCGGGAATCACCGCGCCCTGCCGCAACACGGAGAGGACCGTCGCCGGCAGGTCGCGCCAATGGAGAGCCTTGTCTGGGATCATGCCGACATCCTAGTGCCTATGCCGATCGTGTGTCATCGGACTGCCGGGCTCCGCGCCGCCCACGCCCGACCCCTCGCTTAACCCGCAATCCTCGCAGGCCCAGGCAATGGACTGAAACTGGTATCCGCGGTTTTGCTGCCTCACCCATGGGGTGCACCGAAAAGTGGGTTTCCGACCTTTCCGCCCTTTCCGCCCTGCCCTCGATTCTGTCGCGGTATCGGGCGGCCGGGCCGTAGCGGGAGTTTCCGCAGTTTGCGCAAGCGTTATGCCAATCGCGAGGCCCAGCGCGGGCCGGCCGCAGCCAGGAATTTGTAAGTCCCGCAATTTCCGCAAGTGATATGCCAATGGCCGGTGGCTTGGCGTGGCAGGCGTGGGACGAAGCATTGCGCGTGCCCGGATCGTGGCGACCGGGAATTCTTTCGCACCGCATAGAGGTCCGGAAATCGACGTCAGGCGCGGCCGCGTGTCGTGTCACCGAGCGATGGCGCTGCGGGAGATTGTCGAGGCGAGCGAGCATGATGCCGATCCTGTCCAGGTGGGGCTCGGCAGCCATACGCCACAACATTGCTCAGGAACGTCAAGGATAAGACGTGCGCGACGGCTGCACTTCGGACGCGCAAGATAATTCTTGCGTACCGGCATAGAGAGCCGGGAGAGCGCGGAGCGTCGGCGGTACACCATGAGTAGGGGCACGCTCGCCGGCGATGCTAGCAGAGTGCTAGCAGGCGGCACTGGAATCGCAGGTCGTCTCGTCGCAGCAGGAACGGAGTGGCACCGCCCTCGCTAACGCAAATACGTCGAGGTGAGTAAACGCAAGTCCTCACCTGTGACTGTGACGGCGAGGACATTGCTCAAGCCTGCCCATGACTTTGGAGCCAGCCCGCGGTGGCCTGGTATCACGATCACGCTGCTCGGCGTCGAGCGGCCGGAACGACGCCACCGATCACTTGGAATCGCGTCATCGCTGGGCGCGCGCCACTCCAGTGGCGCGCGTCTTCTCATGCTCATGCGGACCGCGAGTGTCTCGCTTACGATCATGAGCGGGCGGGACGCCCGCGGTCCGGAAGAGCATGACGCGCCCCCAGCGCAGGCGTGCGCTCATCCAATGAAATGTACTCCAGACGCCGGTGTCATCCTGCAAATCTCATGCTTCGCGCATGGTTTCACATTCATGAGCGCGGCTCAGCAGGGCATACAATAACTACTGGCTTCTCATCGGCGCGGCCTGCCAGCACCTTCGCTCCCACATTCGCCCGTGGACGGGCGTGTCGTATAGGAGTGAAGCGCCATGAAGATCGTAGGTTTTTGCTTGATGACGGGCCTGGCGTTGGGCCTCCCGTTTGCCGCATCCGCGCAGCAGAGCGGCGCCGGATCACCCGCGGACATCAAATACTGCAACGCGCTCGCCAAGTCGTACCAGACCATGTGGTCTATGCAGGAAGGGATGCCGGTCGCCGATGTCGTCGCTTTGAGCCGGTGCGATAGCGAACCGAAGCAGACGATTGCCCTGCTCGAGAAGAAGCTTACTGACAAGAAGATCGACCTGCCGCACGACGACAGGGTGGCGCAGCCGGCGGGCTCAACGAGCAATACGCAGTAGGGTCCGAACATCGGCCCGAAACAAAATCCGATCCTCGTTCCGGCTCGTCGTTGGTTGCCTCCCTGCGACGGGCCGGATTTTTGTCGATCTCATTTGGTCATTTCCGCCAAAAGGGGCTCGATCACCCTTTTGGACTTGGGCGGCTCGCGGCCGGCGCGCAGCATGTCGATGAGCGCGCGCAATGCTGACGGGACCTGTCGGTGTCCGGGATAGTAAAGGAAGTATCCCTCGTAGGGCGGCAACCAGTCCTCGAGCACGCGGACCAGCTGGCCTGATCGTATGAACGGCTCCGCCGGCGGCAGGATCGTATAGGCAATGCCCAGACCATCGACCGCCGCACGGACCGCCAGGCCGGGGCTGTTGACTGTCACCGGGCCCCGTACCGAAATCCGCCGTGACTGGCCATTGCGCTGGAAGGGCCAGACGAACACGCCATCGCCCCAGCGATATTGAATGCAACTGTGGTGCGCGAGATCGTCCGGCGTACGCGGTGCCGGCCGCCGCGTAAAATAAGCCGGCGCGCCGACCACCGTCACCTTCATCGGCCCGGTAACCCGGACGGCGACCATGTCCACCGCCGCGCGCTCCCTTATGCCGATCGCGGCGTCGAAGCCCTTGGCCACGACGTCGACGGGCGCGTCGTCCACCTGAAGATCGAGATGGACGTCGGGATAGGTCGCGAGAAAGCGATCCCATACCGGCGCGATCGCCGCCGCAGCCGCGCCGGCGCTGGCGTGGATACGCAGCCGCCCGAAAGGCCGGCGCCGCTCCTGGTCCAGATCCTCCAGGGCGCCGGCGATCTGGGCGATCGCCGGCCGCAGCCGCTCCAGCAGACGCCGTCCCTGGTCGGTCAGCGCGACGCTGCGCGTCGTGCGATGCAGCAGGCGGACGCCGAGGCGCTCCTCCAGCTGTCGCATGGCGTGGCTGAGCGCAGAGGGTGTAACGCCGACCCGCGCAGCCGCGGCCCGGAAGCTGAGTTCGTCAGCGACGGCGACGAATGCCGTCAGATCCGAGAGGTCGCCGCGGTGCATTCATGAGTCCATCTCAACACCGAATGCATATAGGCAGGATTTTCATCAGCACCGTTGGCCAATTAGCGTAGGCGCCATGCTCGCTTATCAAAGCTCGGGAGTCGCTGCACGCTGCGGTCGAATTCAGATCGAGCGAACAATCGAAGGCAAAGGGCAGCATTCACTGGCAGTTAGCCAAGTTCAGGGCCTGCAAGAGCAAAGAGGTGGGTCGGATCATCAAGCCCCTTGGCCTCGCCCAAGGTCATGCGCATGTAGCCGCGCGGCGTGGTCGCACCCTGCGCCTCGAGCCAAGCACGGACCGTGCGATGGGCTTCTGGCACGTCGATGATGAACGGTCCCGGCGCCGACGCTGCCGCCTTGGCGATCAGGGCCAGCGCGATCGCCTCGCTGTCGGCCACGACGGGACCGAGCGAGGTGGCCATCCGTCCCTCGCGTCCCAGCACGAAGCCCGCGACCTTTCCGCCCGCGTCCTCGGCGATCCATGCACGGCCGGGCTGGCGCAGCGCAAGATGCGCCAGGATTGCCGGCCGCTCCATGCCGGTCAGCGGCCGGTCGTAGAGGGCGAGCTTGGGCAGGTCGGCCGGTCCGACCGGACGCAGCTTGATGCCGGCGGGCGGACGCGTGGCCGCGTCGTTCACACGGTCGAAATGCCAGCGCGAGATCCGGTAAAGATCGCGAAAGCCCAGCGGCAGGTAGATCGGCCGGCCTTGCTCCGTGGCATCGAGACCCGCGACCGCACCAGCCGATCGCACCTCGTCGATGCAACGCTTCAGAAGTTCCCTGCCGAGCCCGCCGCGCCGCCGCTGCCTGGTCACCAGCACCATGCTGATCCAGGCGAGCTTCTGGCCGAGCGGCAGGATCAGCGCGCTTGCCTGCCATGTCCCGTCGGGACCAATGCAGCCCAAGCCACGGCCGGCGCCCAGCATGAAGCGCCAGTCGGCGACGTTCTGGTTCCAGCCCGCTTCGACGGACAGCGGCCACACCGCTTCGCAATGGCAGGCGTCGATCGGTACGACATCGAACGCCTCAGTACTGGCCATCGCGCACCTCGTAGTGCGTGGGCTTGTTCAAGGTGGCCATGTCGCGGGCGAGCCAATCGGCGGTCCATTCGATCATCTTCGCCAGCGGCACGGACGGCGGACCGAACTCCTTTACCATGCGGCGCGCGTCGTTGAGCCAGCCCGTCGGTGCTTCCTTGCCGGTGAGATTGGGTGTCTTGCCCAAAAGCTTGCCGAATTCGGCGGCGAGCCAGCGGATTTCAATGGTCTCGGGGCCGGTGACGTTGATCGGCGAGGTCGGTGTCGTGGCATGCGCAAGACAACGCAACGCGATGGTGTTGGCGTCGCCCTGCCAGATCACGTTGACATGGCCCATGGCGACGTCGATCGGCTCGCCGTCGCGCACTTTGCGGCCGACGTCGTGCAGCACGCCGTAGCGCATGTCGATCGCGTAGTTCAGCCGGAACAGGCGGCCTGGCGTACCGTGCCGGGCGGAGAAGTATTCGAACATGTGCTCGCGGCCGACGCATGAGTTGGCGTAGTCGCCGGACGGCGGCACCGGCGCCACGTCCTCGTTCGCCCCGCCGCTGTCGACCGGCACGAAGGGATAAACGCAGCCCGTCGAAAAGGCGACGATGCGCGACGCCTTGAACACCTCGGCGACCATCGCCGGCACCTGCACGTTCATCGCCCAGGTGAGCGGTACATTGCCGGCGGCACCAAACTTGCGACCCGCCATGAACACGACATTGGCGGCCTGGGGCAGCTTCTCGAGCGCGGTGCGATCCAGAAGATCGGCGGAGATCGGCTCGACGCCCGCCCTGGCGAGCGCTTCGCGCACACCCGGCTCGCTGAAACGCGCGACGCCCATCACCCGCTTCGACGGCGCCGCGCGCTTGGCCAGACGCGCCAGGGTCGGACCCATCTTGCCGCCGACGCCCAGCACGATGATGTCGCCAGGCGTTGCGGCGAGATCGGCCACGAGCGCATCCGACGGCGCGGTCATGAAATCCTCGACGGCCTCGACGCTGTCGAAGCAGTTGGGCAGCTTCGGCTGGCTCATGTCGCGGCTCCGCTGGTCATCGGCTTCATCGACTTGAAATCCATGTCCGCTCCAACGGCAAAGCCCGGTCCGCCAAGCGAACCCAGCACCAGCTTGCCACCCATGGCTTTCAGGCGTGCCGGCTTGCCGTCCTTCTTTTCATATAGGTCGGAATGGGCGGCTACGAAGGCCTGTTGCTCGGCCTCCGGCGCGAAGCTCATGCCGTCGATGAAATGATGGGCGTTGCGCTCGACATGCGTCATGCCCAGTAACGACACCAGCGCCAGGTCCTGCTGCACGCTGACGCCGGGCCAGGTCGTGAGATCCTCCGCCGACATGAAGTGGCCGGTGCCCAACTTGGCGACGCGCGCGGCATTGAGGATCGACTTGTAGAACCCCTTGCAGTTCTTGCTCGACACGCCGGCATAGCCCAGCTTCAGCGCCGCCGGGAATGACAACAGCTCGCCGTCCGATTCGTCGATGATCACTGGCCGCAGCCTGGCCAGCGGCTCGACCGACCGCGACAGCGCCACGGCGCGCTTGATCGGCTGCTCGATGAACAGCGTCGACTTCACGAGCCTGACCAGCGCCGGCGTCTCCTCGACCTTGCGCCACAGCTCGACGATGCCTTCGACGTCGTCATACTGCTCGTTGCCGTCGAGCGTGGCGCGGTAGTCGCCGGCACCGGCATCGAGTATGGCAGCGATGCGGCCGAGCCTTTCGAGGTCGGCCTTGATGTCGCCGCCCACCTTCAGCTTGTAGTAGCGGCCGCGGTAATAGGAGACCACTTCCTCAAGGGTCTCGGGCAGGCCGTCATTGACCCGCTCGGATGCCGGACGATCGGCCGCCGTCAGCGGATCGACCAGTCCAACCGTATGGCGGACCTCGATGCTCTGGCCCGGCTTCAGCCCGGCGAGGAACGGCGCCAGTTCTGCGTCGGTGATGTCGGGTGTCAGCGACGTGGCGCGAATGCCGGGCAGATTGCCGGCAATCATGGCGGCGAACGATTTACCCGTGGCGCGGCCCAGCGCATCGAGGACGGCGCGGTCGAGCAGCGCGGGCCCGTAGGCCGCTACCAGCGGGTTGAGCCCCTGCGCCGCACCGCGCTTTTGCTGCTCGACATAGGTGCCGGCGAACAGGTCGAAGGCGTTATCGAAGCCTTGGGCACGGTAGAGCTCGATCGCAAGATCGAGAGATCGGCGCAGCTGATCGAGGTTCTGGGCGTCGGTGAATTCCGGACTCTTCTCGAACCACTTGGCGGCCAACGCCTCGGCTGCCACACCGCAGCTGGTCCGCCCGTCGGCCAGCGACACGCGCACTTTGATCACGGCCTGCGTGGCGTCGGTGACGGTGATCACGCCAAAGCGGAAGGCGAGGCGCATCTTCACATGCCGCTCGTAGCGCTCGACTTCCTGCAACTTCACTTTCATGCACGCGGCTCCAGCAGACCCGCGACATAGCCGATCATGCGCGCCGCGCAGGTCGGCCCGTCGGGCTCATAGACGAAAGGCTCCATGGCGATCCAACCGCCATAGCCGGTTTCCCGGAGCGCGCGCACGATGGCGGCGAATTTGTCGTGGCCCTGACCCGGGCCGCGCCGATTACGGTCGTTGAACTGGATGTGGCCCAAAAGGCCGGTCGGCATCCATCGCCGTATGGCGTCGGCCACCGGCTCGGGTTCCATCAGGCTGGCGGCCAGCGTGTCGACCATAATGCGCAGCGCCGGATTGCCGATCCTCCGCGCGATTTCCGCCGCCTCGGCAAGGGTATTGACGAAATTGCAGTCCGGCCGGGCAAGCGGCTCGATACAATAGGCCACCTTCGCGGTGGCCGCCTGTTCGGCAGCCAGGATCCACGCCTCCTCGGCGCGGGATGCATCGTCCGACGTGGCGACGCGGCGCTGCGCCGGCGAGCCGTGCACCAGGTAAGCGCCGCCCAGCTCGGCACAAAGGTCGACCGAGGCGCGCAAAACGTCGACGCTCTTCTGCCACACTGTGCGATCCGCCGTGGTGATCGAGAGGCCGGCGGGTGCGGCCAGCAGCCAGTGCAGCCCGCTCACCTCGAGGCCGCTATCGGCGCAGGCCTTGCGGATATCGGCGCGCTTCGACGCCGGCATGCGCCATGCATCGTCGCCGAAGGTGAAAGGCGCCAATTCAAGGCCACCATAGCCAAGGGCCGCCGCCAGCGCGCACTGGCGCTCGAACGAAAGCTCGCGGATCACCTCGTTGCAGAGAGAAAGCCTCACCGATGATCCTCGCTTTGCGACCCCACGCCTTGACGGGCAAATCCGCGTTCGTCAGTCTGACTGAAATGCGAGGGAATGATATCAGCGGGATGAAAGCGATGAACAGATTCGTCGCTCGGCGCGCATGAAATTCTCGACCCTCAGCCGTCAATACTGGCCGACTCTGGTGCTGTTCGCCCTTCTGCTCGCGAGCTGGCAGCTCGCGGTGAGCCTGGGCGGCATCCGTGAATACCTGCTGCCCTCGCCGCTCGCGGTCTGGAACGCGCTGTGGCACGGCGATACCGCCTGGCTGCCTCATCTCTGGACGACGACGCTCGAGATCATCGGCGCCTTCTTCCTCGCCGCGATCGTCGGCGTGGCGCTGGGCGTGGCGATCGCCTGGTCGCCGCTGATGGCCAATGCGCTGGTGCCGTTCCTGGTGTTCGTCAACACCCTGCCCAAGGTGGCGATCGCGCCCTTGTTCCTGATCTGGATGGGCTACGGCATCCTGCCGAACATGCTCATGGGGGCGCTGATCGGCTTCTTCCCGGTCGTGATCAACACCGCGGTCGGGCTGAGCCAGGTCGAGGCCGACATGCTCGATCTCGGTCGCGTCTTCAACGCGCCCAAATGGAAGATCTTCGCCAAGATCCGCATCCCCAACGCCCTGCCCTACATCCTGAGCGCGCTAAAAATCACCGCCACGGCCGCCGTGGTCGGCGCCATCGTCGGCGAGTTCGTGGCCTCGCAGAAGGGGCTGGGCTACGTCATCGTCACCACCCAGAGCAGCATGAACACCTCCGTGGCGTTCGCCGCGCTGATCTGGATTTCCGTAGTGGGGCTCGCCCTCTACGGCGCCGTCGTCGTCGCGGCGCAGGTGTGGGCGCCGTGGGCCGAGGGGATCGACTGAATCGGGGAAGGCATCGGGGAAGGGAAAAGGGAAAACATCATGACTCGCACATTGTCACTCGCGCTGGCCGCGCTCCTGGCGGCGGCCGGCAGCGCCTCGGCGCAGGAGAAGTTCACCTTCGCCCTCAACTGGTTCGCGGTTGGCGACCATGCCGCCTACTGGGTGGCGCTCGACAAGGGGTACTACAAGGCCAAGGGCCTCGACGTGACCCTGGAGAATTCCAAGGGCTCGGGCGATTCGATCGCCAAGGTCGACACCGACCGCGCCGATGCCGGCCTGGCCGACGCCGCGGTGGTGATCGCCTCGGTGGGCCGCGGCACCACCATCAAGACGGTGGGCATGGTGTTCGACAAGACGCCGCTCAACATCTTCAGCCTCAAGAGCAAGCCGCTCGCCAAGCCCAAGGACCTCGAAGGCACCACCCTGGGTGCGCCGCCGGGCGACAGCCAGCGCCAGATGTTCCCGGCCTTCGCCAAGGTGAACGGCGTCGATGCCTCCAAGGTCACCTGGGTCAATATCGAGCCGGCCGCCAAAATCGCTGCGGTCGCCGAGAAGCGCATGGACGGCGTCGGCGACTACTTGACCGGTCTGCCGCTCTACGAGAAGGCCGTCGGCAAGGGCAATGTGGTGATGATGCCGTGGGCCGACTTCGGCTTCGACATGTACTCGATGTCGATCATCGCCAGTGCCAAGACCATGAAGGAGCGGCCGGCCGTGCTGAAGGCGTTCCTCGAGGCGTCCTACATGGGCTGGCGCGACGTCATGGCCGACCCCAAGGGCTCCATGGAAATCTTCAAGAAACGCGTGCCCGAGCTCGATGTCGAGACCACGACGTCCATCCTGATGATCGGCCTCGGCCTGATGAAGACCGAACGCTATGCCAAGAACGGCATCGGCTGGATGGACCAGAAGAAGATGTGCGATTCGGTCGACCTGGTGAACACCTACATGGGCCTGCCCAAGAAGGTCGACTGCAAGGACGTCTACTCGACCGAGTTCTTCACCGAGGTCGAGATGCCGAAGTAGAACCTGGAATCACAAATGCCTGATACAGGACCCGCTGTCATCCCGAGCGCAGCGAGGGACCTTTCCTGTGGCCTTAAAGGCCCCTCCCTTCGGCTTCGCTCAGGGCATACGCTTCGCTCGGGGTGACAGTTGTGACCTTGAACGGCGAACTGATCGGCCTCGACGGGGTCGGCATGACATACAAGGCGGCGAGCGGCCCGGTCGAGGCGCTCACCGGCATTTCGCTTGGCGTCGGCGCCGGCGAGTTCGTGTCGCTGGTCGGGCCAAGCGGTTGCGGCAAGTCCACCCTGCTGCGCATCGTGGCCGGGCTCAGGCCGGCGACCGTCGGCACGGTGACGGTTGCTGGCCGCAGCGTGCGCGCACCCATTCCCGACATCGGCATGGTCTTCCAGGCGCCGGTCCTGCTCAAATGGCGTTCGATCCTGCAGAACGTGCTGCTGCCGGCCGAGCTGGCCGGCAAGGACGCCGGCGCCCTGCAGGCGCGCGCCGAGCAGCTCTTGGACATGGCCGGGCTAAAAGGCTTCGGCGACAAGCTGCCGCGCGAGCTGTCGGGCGGCATGCAGCAGCGCGCCGCGCTCTGCCGCGCGCTGCTGCTCGATCCGCCGCTGCTGCTGATGGATGAGCCGTTCGGCGCCCTCGACGCCATGACCCGCGACGACATGGCGCTCGAGCTTTTGCGCATCTGGGGCGAGCGCGATCTCGCCCGCGAGGCGCGCAAGACGGTGCTGTTCGTCACCCATTCGATCGCCGAGGCGGTGTTCCTGTCCGACCGCGTGGTGGTCATGTCGCCCCGCCCCGGCCGCATCGCGGCAGACCTGCCGATCGACCTGCCGCGTCCCCGGACCGTGGAACTGCGCGCCTCCGAGGCGTTCGGCCAGTTGAACCTCGACATCTTCCGGGCCCTGACAGGACGGTCTTGATTTCATTGCTGGGAGCGCGCCACTCCGTGGCGCATCTTTGTCGTCCAAGCACATGAGCGCCACGGAGTGGCGCGCTCCCAGCAAAGAAGGTCGGTTGGCGGGCGACGCCGTCCCTGATAAGACGCCAGCGAAAACGCCAGGAGAAGACATGTCCCTCGCCGCCACCCCGATCAAGAGCGCCGCCAAGGGCATCAGTGCCGATGCCAAGCCGTTCGACTGGGAGGATCCGTTCTTCCTCGACGACCAGCTCAGCGAGGAGGAGATCGCGATCCGCGACGTCGCGCGCGATTACTGCCAGGACAAGCTGATGACGCGCGTGCTGGAGGCCAACCGGCACGAGAAATTCCATCGCGAGATCATGAACGAGATGGGCGCGCTCGGCCTGCTCGGCTCCACGCTGCCCGAGAAATACGGCTGCGCCGCCGCCAACTACACCACTTACGGCCTGGTCGCGCGTGAAGTGGAGCGCGTCGATTCCGGCTACCGCTCGGCGATGAGCGTGCAATCCTCGTTGGTCATGCATCCGATCTATGCCTACGGCACCGAGGAGCAACGCCTAAAATACCTGCCCAAGC
>Ga0308309_10001995_pt1 | contig 12151 bp, 13 predicted proteins | sample HubBroMetageWFT5_FD_192491 | JGI IMG/M metagenome (GOLD analysis project Ga0308309, IMG submission 192491) | Warmed and freeze-thawed soil microbial communities from the Hubbard Brook experimental Forest, New Hampshire - Hubbard Brook CCASE Soil... | ecosystem: Environmental > Terrestrial >...
CGCAGGTAGGTCACTAAAGTTGCGCCTGAAATGCCTCGCTACCAATGGGCACGTGATGTCGCAGGTGCAACGCTTCATAAATCACACCTGAAGTGCCTCTCAACAAATGGACACGTGATGTCGCAGGTGCAACGTACGGATGGTTACACACGTCGAGGGAGGAGTCAAATCACCCGTTCGATCTTGCAGACTGGGTTTCAGAGAGAGAGAGTACCTCCCAATCTATCTGTCGACTTTCCTGGTTGGCACGTCCGGGCGAGGATCACCAACAAATCCGTCCCGATTGGGCATTTTCACGCGAGGCAGCGTCGCTTCATTCAACTCTGTTTTTTCGTCGACAATTCCGTTCAAGTACAGAATAAACGCGGTAACCGCGTACGTCTCGTCGGGCGTAAGACTTCCTGGCCGTGCATACGGCATAGTGCGATGTATGAAATCCCAGACCGTCGTCGCGTAAGGCCAATAACTGCCCACCGTCTTCACCGGGTTCTTGCTCTCCAGCGTACCCTGACCTCCAACAAGCGCGGGATATTGCAACATTCCCTGGCCGCGATCTCCATGGCAGTTCGCGCAGAGCATCTGATATTCGTGTCGTCCTTGGGTGACCGTACCGCGTCCCACAGGCAACCCGGAGCCATCCGGGGCCACCGAGATGTCGCGCTGGCGAATTTCTTCTGCGGACGCTGGCCTTCCGAGTTTGTAGCTTGGACTTTGTGCAACTGCGACTGTAACTACAGAGATCGCTGCGCAAAGTATGAAGAGCCTAGCCTTGTTCATGGGTCACCTTCCCATCTTTGTGGATGTACCACGCCTTAATGCCGTTGTAATGGTCGTTTGCGTTTAATCCGCGTACCGCCACGAGTTCCTCTCTAGTCGGTTGTAAGTAGCCGGACTCGTCCGTGCATCGCGATTGAAGCGACGTTTCTTTCCCATCCCACCACCACGGAAAGCGAAAGCGAGTAACTGCTTTCGGTAGGATTGGCTCATTGAGTTGTGCGTCTTGCCAGCTCTTGCCGCCATCCGTAGAAACCTCAGCCTTGGTGATCCGTCCTCTGCCCGACCATGCCAGTCCAGTAATCTCATAGAAGCCCGGACCAGGTAGTTCCTGCCCACCCGCAGGGCGCGTAATCACAGACTTGGCTTCCATTACGAATGTGAACTGTCGCGCCTTTCCATCTGGCATCAGGTCCGTATAGTGACCCGTTTCGTACGCCGTCATGTAAGGTTGATCGACTACGTGAACACGTCCCAGCCACTTGATGTTTACATTCCCTTCCCAGCCCGGAACCACGAGTCGTACGGGATATCCTTGCTCCGGGCGCAGAGCTTCGCCGTTTTGTCCAAAAGCCACCAACACATCATCAAGCGCCTTCTCAAGAGGAATGCTGCGTGCTAGTCGGCCTGCATCCGCGCCTTCAGCGACGATCCACTTCGCGCTTGGTTTTAATCCGACTTGCTCGAACAGAGTCCGAAGCGGAACGCCCGTCCATTCGCTGCAGCTCAGAAGGCCATGGCTCCTCTGCGGATTCATGGCGGGCCGCCCTATCTGCTCACCGCCGCTATTGCCCGCACATTCGAGGAAGTGAATTCTCGAAACGGAAGGAAGGCGATGGAGGTCGTCCATAGTAAAGATTAGCGGCCGGTCCACTAGGCCGTGGATCATTACCTCGTGAAGGCGAGGATCAATTTCGGGCACTCCCGAATGATGGACCTCATAATGTAATGCTGAGGGCGTGATAATGCCGAACAGATCCTGTAGTGGTGTTCTGCTATAGCTTGATGCTGGTGTAATTGACTCTGGAAAGAACCGAACGGATTTTTCGAACGGCGACCGTTCCCCGTAAGCGCGTCGTGGCGCTCCCAATTCCTGCGGGAAGCCAACCTGAGGGATAGCCGCGGCCCCCAGGGTTGCGCTCGCGGTTGTTAGGAACGCTCTTCTGGTGAGTCCGCGCCTTTTCATAGATTCCTAGAAACCGTGGGGACGACAATTTGTTTGGCTCTGATGTCGAGCACACTAGGAGCGAGCCAACGGAATAGAAATGTTGCTGAGATTGCTCCAGTAAATTGAGCTCCCATAAACGCGGGTACGTCCACTGGGCGAATTCCTGCGAATGTGTTCGAGAATGACCGGGCGATTGTGACGGCTGGATTTGCAAACGATGTTGACGAGGTAAACCAATACGCGGCAGAGATATAGGCGGCGACGGCGAACGCTACCATGTCCGAGCGTTGACGCGCGCAGCCCCAAATCACGCAGACTAGACCGAACGTCGCGACAAATTCGCTAAATGCTTGTGCTGAACCGTTTCGCGCATGAGTGGACACCGAAATAGGTGCCAGGCCGAACATCAGGTGCGCTGCGATTGCGCCGAACACCGCACCAGCAACTTGCGCCGGGATGTAACACGCAGCTGCCGTCCACGGCACACCCCGCTCCATCGCATCCACGAGCGTCACGGCGGGATTGAAATGTCCGCCTGAAATCGGCCCGAACGTGAGAATTAAAGCGAATAGCGCCGCGCCGGTTGAGATGGTGTTGGCCAGAAGCGCTATCGCTACGTTGCCACCGGCTAAGCGCTCTCCCATGATCCCGGAGCCAACAACTGCGGCGACCAGGAATCCAGTGCCGACAAACTCCGCAACAATTTTGCGTAAAAGAGTGTGCGTCATTGTTTCCCGATGCGATCGATTTCCTTTTTGATTGCGAGAGAATCGAGGCTTGCAAGCGGCAGGCTGAGAAACAAATCAATTCGGCGTTTCAATATAAGAAAGGCCTCGCGGAACGCTCGGTCGATTTCTTCTGGCGTACCAGTAACTGCGGCTGGGTCTGGAATTCCCCAGTGTGCGGTCATGGGTTGGCCGGGCCATATGGGACAGACTTCTTTCGCGGCGTTATCGCACACCGTGAATACAAAATTCATTGTGGGCGCGCCGGGCTTGGAAAATTTCTCCCAGCTCTTGCTTCGAGCACCTTCTACCGGCAGATTGGAAGACTGCAACAGCTTCAGTGCTTCAGGACGGACGGTCCCCGACGGAGAACTCCCTGCGCTATACGCAGTGAAGTGCGGATGGCGTTTGCCGTTGAGGATGGCTTCGGCCATTATTGAGCGAGCCGAGTTGCCCGTGCAGAGAAACAGAACGTTGTAATGTTGCGACATAAAGATTCCCCGGCACCTTTTAGTTGCAGCAGGTCGCGGTTTCCCTACTTGCTGATTTGCACCACGTCGCGTGGCGATACCGCTTTATTTCGCGTGCAGCATTCCGCATATAGAAATTGCAGAACTTCTTGCAGCGCCTCAGTGTTCGCGGAATAGCGCAGAAATGTGCTTTCGCGGTTCACTAGCACGAGGCCCTCATTCCTTAACTTGTCGAGATGGTGGGAAAGAGTGGAGTTTGGAATATCGAGCTCCGATTGAATTTCGCCGACCACTAAGCCTTCAGGATGCGCCGACAGCAGAAGCTGCATGATTCGCAGACGCGGTTCCGTCCCCATAGCCGAGAACATATCGGCGAATTTGGCGACTTGCTCTGAGTTCTTTTTTGTGGACAAGTTCGTGGCCATATTTCGACAATTGCAGAAATATGGAGGAAATGTCAAGAACTAAAAACACCAGGGCCTTATAGTTAAACAGGAGGTCCGTTTCGACTAGGACTTACCGTCCGCACGAATCGATTAGCGAATTTCCATCGGGTCGCCAGTCTTGTGCTCCTCAATTTGGAAGCGCAAGAAACTGTGGATGGCGGAAAGGGCCACTTTATCGGTGGATGAGATAACGACGCGTCCGCCGGTTGGAGTCCCCTCAAAGGAATAATGAATCTGTGTCCGCAGCTTCTTCATCTCCGGCACTCCAGGCGGCACAGTGTCGTGGACGAACATGGGAATATCGAAATCGCCATTTTCAAATGCTTTCGCGATATGGGCCAGGTGCATGCGAATATTGGCTCTATCGGAAGCATCCGCGGAATCTTTCACTTCTACCTGAATCACTCCGCCGCTGGAATTCAGAAAAAAGTGATGCGTGGTATCCGTCTGCGAAAAACCCATGCCCTTCTCGCCGCGTTCGTTCATCTTGGCGTGAGCATCGTGCATCGGACACGACGTGTGCGAATCTTGCGTCGGTGGTTTTTGATCGCTGGAAGTTTGCTGAGCACCCGCATTGCCAACGCTCCTGATCAAACACAGCGCTACAGCGAAAATGATTCTCACACTCGTTTCTCCTTTTTCGGTTTGCCGGGAGTCAGAACTCCAAGAGGAGATCTTCGAGTGCTGCTCTTCGGGTGAGTTGCGGCAAACGCTTCCAACAATCGAGCTTGCTTGCCATGCGGTGTCTGGGCTAGAAGGCGGTCCCATTGGGCGAGTGTTTTGCGTAACTCACGTTGGCAGGACCGCAACTCGCGAAGTCGGACCTCGACATCGCCTAGTTTCTGAGCGGCCAACTCCCGCACGCGTCGGCAGGGCGCAGCCCCACTGTCGCGTTCGCGAAAAATCTCGCATAGCTCGCGAACCGAAAAGCCGATCGACAACGCCGCCCGGATTAATCGCACGCGATTTAGGGTCTGAGGCGGGAACAGCCTACAGCCGTTGGCCGAGCGCGGCACGGATGGCAGAAGTCGGCGACGCTCGTAATAACGTAGCGTGTCCGAACTTACTCCCGACAATCGTGCTAGCTCGCCGGAATTCAGGGGCCGGTTTGTTGTTGCGTTTGCTCTCACGCGAATAGCTTCAACCCTGGAACGGTTCCAGGGTCAAGGAAAATCCTGTAGGAGTAAAAAAAAAATGGGAGCGGCTGGCGCTCATTTACGAAAGGCCGTGTCACTGAAATCAGGGTAGCATAGGGGAGCGCCATCCGGAATCGGAGGAAGAGGTCGTCCGATGAGGAAATTATTCTGGTACGCGACGCTCGTAGTGCTGGAGCATGCCATAGTCGTCTTTTGGCATCTCGAACTTCTCGCGAGATTGGGTCCCGCGCTCAGACCTGACCAAGTTCCTTTTTTCGCTGGCCTCGCGAATGCGATTCCTCTGGTTGCCTTGTTTTTGTTGTGGGCTCATTTTCCCAAGGTAGGTGCCTGGCTCCTTCTGTTTTTGGCCGTGCCGCTCGCAGTCGGGGGATATTCCCATTTTCTGAGTCCTGGTTCGGACAACGTGTTCCGGATGGCGCCAGGTGAATTGACCTCCGGCCTTCGGATCAGCGCAGTGCTGCTATTGGCGCTTGAGTTGTGGGGTTGCTGGTTGGGCGTTCAGATTCTTCGCCGCTCGTCGTTGTCCGTCGCGAGTGTGTAACACAAGATAATTCCGTCGCACGTGCAGACGTATCGCTATCTGAACGTGAGTGAGCCAGCCTTATGAGTTCATTTTTTCGGTTCTTCTTCAAACCAACTACAGGCCCCGCGAGCATCATCCTGATTCGTCTTGCTGTCGGTATGGTCTTTTTCACCCAGGGCATTTTGAAATACATCGATCCCAATGTGGGTGTGGTTCGCTTCACTAAGATTGGATTTCAACATCCGTACTTCACTGCTCATTTCGTCGGGACGTTTGAGATAGTGTGCGGCTTTTTGGTATTGCTTGGATTATGGACAAGACCAGCCGCCTTTCCGTTGTTAATTGTGATCTGCACCGCAATTGTGTCCACCAAGATTCCGGAGCTGTTGCGCGCAAATCAAGGTTTCTGGTACATGGTGAGCGACATGCGTACCGATTTTGCGATGCTGTGCTCGCTGCTTTTCCTAATCTTAGCGGGCGGCGGAACTTGGTCGCTTGATGCCCGGCGTCGCGCCTTAAAGATTTCGGAGAATCTATGAAAGATTTTCAGAAGGCCAGGCGGCAATTTCTGAAATCAACCGGTTTTGCTGCCAGTGCTCTGCTCATTTCGCCAAAAGAAAGTCTCGCGCACATAGCCGTGAGCAAACCTCATGTTCCACAAACAGAAGCGGTCCAAAATAATTCGACGAGTGCAGCGGACTACACATTGCATATCGAGGAATCTCCGATTGAAATTGCGCCCAAGCGAATTATTTCGATCAAAACGTATAACGGACAGTTTCCGGGGCCACTACTGCGATTCAAGGAGGGTCAGTCGGCAACCGTTGCGATATATAACGAGACGGACGCACCCGAGCAATTGCATTGGCATGGCCAGAAAGTCTCCACCGATGTGGACGGAGCCGCCGAGGAGGGCACGCCGGTCATTCCTGCGCATGGCAAACGCGACGTCACGTTCACGCCAAATCCTTCAGGTTTGCGGTTTTATCACACGCATAATCGCGCGGGTGCAGACCTTTACGCTGGCCAATACAGCGGCGAGGTCGGTGCGGTATATATCGAACCAAAACACGATCCGGGCGCATATGACCGCGAAGTGTTTCTCGTGCTTAAGGAATTCGAACCCACATTCAGCCGTGGTGGCGACATGGCGCAAGATTTCCTGTCTCCTACAACTCGAAACAAGGCACTCGAAGAGACCGGTGAATCCGCGATGAAAGCGTCGCTCGCCAAGGGCATGCCCCACGGATATGAAGTGGGGTACGGCTCGTTCACCATTAACGGACGCATGCTCGGACACGGTGAACCGATTCGTGTGAAGCATGGCGAACGCGTGCTATTCCATGTTCTGAACGGAAGCGCCACGGAAATTCGTAGCCTTGCTTTGCCAGGCCATTCGTTTCAGGTTGTGGCGCTCGATGGCAATCTGGTTCCGGACCCGGGGCAAGTTCCTGTGTTGTGGATCGGCACTGCCGAGCGCATCTCCGCCATCGTCGAAATGAGGCATCCTGGTGTTTGGATTATGGGTGACCTCGACAACGATGATCGGCGGCACGGCATGGGTATCATAGTGGAGTACGCCGGGAGCACGGGGAAAGCGCAATGGATTGCTCCGCTGCCTTTCAAGTGGAACTATTCACGTTTCGGGAAATCCGGAACTACGCCGGCGTCTGCTGATGAGATTATTGACATGACCTTTGCGAAAGACAACGCCGCCGAGGAAGGCTTCAACCGTTGGACGATCAACGGCGTCGCTTACCCGATGCGTAACGAAATGGCTCCAGCCGCGTTTCATTTGAAGCAAGGCAAGCGTTACCGCCTACGCCTTCACAATGCCAGTGACGACATCCATCCAGTGCATCTACATCGCCACAGCTTTGAACTCACCAGCTTGGCCAGAAATGTCACCTCAGGAATAATGAAAGATGTCTTTATGCTCGGCGGGTACCAGGAAGCCGAAGTAGATTTTATTGCTGATAATCCCGGATTAACCTTGTTCCATTGCCATCAGCAGCTGCATATGGATTTCGGATTCATGACGCTATTCGACTATGTCTAGTCCGGACTCTTCTTATCCTGTGGACAACCCCACGCTCTCTGAACTTGCTGCATTTTTTCTGCGATTGGGTACAACTGCATTTGGCGGACCAGCAGCCCATATCGCAATCATGGAGGACGAACTTGTTCGCAGGCGCGGTTGGATTTCGCGCGAAAAGTTTCTCGACATGCTTGGCGCAAGTAATCTGATCCCAGGCCCCAGTTCTAGCGAACTGGCGATTCATATTGGGTATTTGCTTGGTGGATGGCGCGGGCTTCTAGTGGCGGGAATCTGTTTTATTCTTCCGGCAGCGGGCATGGTGGGCGCTCTAGCGTGGGCTTATGTACATTTCGGCAAACTAACAGCGGTTTCCGGCATCCTCTACGGAATTAAACCCGTGGTCATTGCTGTCGTCCTTCAAGCCCTTTGGGGTCTGGGACGAACAGCAATAAAGACCCGGTTTATCGCTGTCGTGGGACTTATTTCCATAGGTCTGGCTGCGTGTGGACTGCACCCTCTTCTATTACTCTTGATTGCAGGAGGTGCGGTTATCCTAGCCGAACAAACGATTCGTAGCGGTGTAAGAACTGAATTTGCACCGCTTTCTATACTGCGTTCCGCAGTGCGCTGGCCAAACTCGCTTACCGCAGCGATCAGTGCCGCATCGGCAGCTGTCGCTCCACTCAGCCTGGGATCGGTCTTTCTTGTTTTTCTAAAGTTCGGAGCGGTTATATTCGGAAGCGGATATGTATTGTTGGCCTTCCTTCGCGCAGACCTGCTTATTCACCGCGGCTGGTTGACAGATGCACAGCTTATAGATGCCATCGCGATTGGGCAGGTAACGCCCGGTCCCGTTTTCACGACATCCACATTTATTGGCTACTTGCTCCGTGGCATACCGGGCGCATTTGTCGCCACTGTTGGAATCTTCCTTCCAGCCTTTCTACTGGTAGCAGCCAGCGGCCCTCTTCTGCCACGCATTCGACAATCCAAGATCGCAGCATCATTTCTCGATGGCGTGATCATCGCTTCACTCGCGTTGATGGCTCTCGTCAGTTGGCAACTCGGTCGAGCGTCAATCGTAGATGTGTGGACGGCGATACTTTTTGCCGTCTCGCTCCTTTCTTTGCTGCTATTCCGATTGAATTCAGCATGGCTCATACTTGTCGGGGCGCTCGCGGGCCTGCTGATTCGAGCCTAACTTTGGAAAGTTTTAGTGTGCTTGGACGCAAAATGGCAATACCGAGCTTGCCATTTCACTTACAAAAAGGCAGTTCGGCTTATAAATTTCACAGCAGAAGATCGGTACGGTTATCTCTCATGGAAATCGGGAGAAATGTGAGAAAAAGGCGCACGAGTTTTTGTATAATTTGTACGATTATTGCAACCGACTGTAAATAAGAGAGATAGCAGGTCACATCGCGATAGAAGTGATTGGCGAATTTTGACAATCACCGATATTCTCAAAACTCTTAAAATACCGCCGATTTTGTGAAAAATTTCCGCCGAAAAATTATCATTATTCCGTTAAAATTCCATTTCGTCGTCGGCCACACCTTCGCAATAACCCGCAATTTAAATCGTAATCGCAGTCCACTTCCGCCGTATTTACCACCCGCGATCCCGCGCGCGCAGGCGATTGCAACCTGGACCTAAATTGATATCGCGCCAAAACGGGACTGTATGGTTATTGGGGGGGTACGTAGAGAACCCCGTCAAAAAGAACGAGGGGTATGGTTACAGGGCGGGGAAAAGTGATACACCCGCGGTTTTGGCGCGATAAAACAATTTAAGTGTAAGTTGCAGTCGCCTGCGCGTGCGGAATTGACAAGAAAAACCACCCAGGAATTGGAAGAAAAAACTCTTTTACGTGAGATGTCCGGTAAACGTTAATCAGGTATTGGCGCACCGCATACCGTTCGTGGCTTTCAGCCGGGCATCCGGGTCGTCAATGTGGGAAGGCCGACACGCAGCAATAACTTTTGGAAACGCGGGTTGTCCCGCAACCCGTCCATGCTCGGGTCTATATGAAGATAGATAAGCCAGTGTGAGTGCTCTTCGTAGGATTTCTCCAAATAATCGAGCGCGCGTTCGTTTTCTTTCAAGCCGATGTGGATTCCGGCGAAAAAGTAGGGTGCGACATATTTTTGCTTCGCTAGTTTCGCCAGGTTGTCGAGTATCTGAACGGCGTCCTCTGTTTTGCCAGCCGCTCCGAAAGTGTGCGCCAGTGCCGCTCGCATTAGAGGACTGCCACCAGAAAACTTCACCGCCTTCTCGCCCTCGGTGATGGCCAGTTCGTAGCGATCCTTTTTCCTTAACAACAGGCCGAGAATCCAATAGGTGACAGGGTAGTTCGGATCCAATTCAATAGTTCGGCGGAGTTGTTCGATGGCTTCATCGTATCGGCGGGCACAGTACAATTGCCATCCCGCTGCGACGTTGATAATCAGCGACAATGGATCGGACTCCTGGCTAATCTTCATTACAGTCAATGCTTCTCCGTGTTTTCCCATGGTCATTAAATACTCGGCGTACCAGTGGTTGGCAGTAGCGTAGGTGGGAGATAGTTCGAGGCTGTACTTGAATTCTGTCTGGGCTTGTTCCCACTGCCAATCGTGAAGCCATAACAGAGCCGCCGAAGGCGCGCGAGCTTCGGCTAAGCTCGGGTCGAGTTTCACGGCTGTCATCGCTGCTGCTTTGCCTTCGGGGAAGGCTTCCTTCGGCGGCAAATAACTGTTCCATCCCAAGAGGACATACGAATCGGCCAAACCCGCGTAGGCGAGAGCATAGCTGGGGTCTTTCTCAGCCGCTTGTTGAAAGTAGTCGATTGCCTTATAGACCCTTCTTCGGTCCATCTGTTCCAGTGATGACGGCCTTTCAGGTAAAGCCGGTATGCCTCGGCATTTTCTGTATGACGTTTGGTTAGCCGCTTCTTCTCTACGCGGGTTAACTGCAAACGTAATTTTCCCGATATCTCGTTGGAAATTTCATCCTGGACCTCAAGAATGTCGCCAGACTTCCGATTGTATTGCGCGCCCCATAGTCGAGAGCCAGTAGCTACATCTACTAATTCGGTCCCAATGCGCAAAGAACCACGGGTTTCCATTATTTTTCCGGTCAGCACGGCACGAACATTCAGCTCACGACCGACGGCTTGAGGGTCAATCTCCCGGTGCTTGTATCGAACGATCATAGAGGACAATACCCAAGGAAAACAGGTCGGTGCGGCCGTCCAATTCCTCGGCCCGAACCTGCTCGGGAGACATGTAGGCCACGGTTCCGAGAGCGGTGCCCGGGCTGGTGAGATGTTGTTGGTCAATGTAAGACTGATTCTGGGTGGGCTGATCCCAATTCTCGCTTGCGCTAGTCTCCGCGAGAATATTTTTCGCGAGGCCGAAGTCGAGAATCTTGGCGTGCCCTCGCTTGGTGATGAAAATATTGGCGGGTTTGATGTCGCGATGAATGATCCCTTCGCTGTGAGCGGCATCGAGCGCATCGGCGACCTGGATGGTAATCGCGACAATGCGCTCTGTATCCAGGGTACCTGCAGCTATCCAGTATTTCAGTGTCACGCCGTCCAGGTACTCCATGGCGATGAATGCACGGCCTTCGTGCTTCCCAATTTCGTAGATGGTGCAGATATTCGGGTGATTGAGCGCAGAGGCACCCCGTGCTTCACGGCGAAAGCGTTCTAGCGCAAGGGGGTCTTGGGCTGCACTTTCAGGCAGGAACTTTAAAGCGACGAACCGGCCGAGTTCGTTGTCTTGAGCTTTGTAGACTACGCCCATGCCGCCAACTCCTACTTCTTCCAGGACACGGTAGCGTGAGATGGTTTGTCCGGCAGCGGAGTCGGCTTGAGTCACGCTCAATGGTAGAACGGGGAGATTTTCGCGCATATTGGTAATACTGCCAGGTGAGTAGTAACTTCCGTGTAGCCGACAATCCGTCGAGAATTCTTGGGCGCGGTCTTAAGACTGGACCGAGAACTATTTGATTTGAGCTAGTTGGGTCGACCCAGCCGAGGACCGTCGGCTCTCTTTCGTTTGGCGTCCTGCCACCCGATGAGATTGAGATGGGGCCACGGCAGCATGCGCAAAGCAGGGAATCCGTTAGAGACGGCACCCCAGACCTGTCATTAATGACAATTGAAGGTATTTCTGCCTCGCTTTAGAAAAGTGGCTGATTTGTTGTTGAGGTTGTTGACGTGCTGCAACCTTCACCGAGCGACGCTACCCCTTCACACAAATCAGTAAGCCCTTGCGCAGGACACAGAAGGAGGAGCGACCATGGGAAAAAAAAGCAAAGATAAGAAGAAAAAGAAGTGGAAAGACGAGGAAGAGGAAAAGCGGGACCAATCAGGTCCAAGCCCCGCGGGGGCTTATGCAGACGGTCATCCTCTCGATCAGATACAGTATCTCGAAGCAAAGCTGATTCTGAAGCCGGACCGCTTTATCTCTGTCGAAAGTTTCCGGGAATTTGGGAAGCTGGTAAAGAAGACCGCAAAAAAAGAAGAAGTGGATTTCATTCCGGATGCGGAGGCTGGTTTGCGGCCCAATATCCGCGAAATTCTTTTCCTAGATACGCCCGACTTCCGCTTGTACAACAATGCCTTCATTCTTCGGCGACGGATCACGTATGTGGACGGTTTCCCTGTGGGTGACCCGGAGATCGTTTTCAAATATCGTCATCCGGATGAGAAGGCGGCAGCGGCGGTAGATGTTCGCCCAAAGATATCCGGAAAGTATCGGATTAAATTCAAAGCCGAGGCACTGCCACTCAAGGATCGCATTGGCTCCTACCGAGTTCTCTATTCTCACAATTGTGTGTTCGGTTTGAGCCAGGTGCACGAA
>Ga0308309_10001996_pt1 | contig 12148 bp, 10 predicted proteins | sample HubBroMetageWFT5_FD_192491 | JGI IMG/M metagenome (GOLD analysis project Ga0308309, IMG submission 192491) | Warmed and freeze-thawed soil microbial communities from the Hubbard Brook experimental Forest, New Hampshire - Hubbard Brook CCASE Soil... | ecosystem: Environmental > Terrestrial >...
ATTCATCTTAAGTTTTTGCATCATCATTGGAATTCGTCTGGCCTTCGAAATCCCCTCGGACCTTCGCGCCAATTGGGTCTTTGCGGTCTGGATCGATCCGAACGTCTTGCAAACTCGCTCCATCGCTCGCAAAATCCTTCTGACTTTTTCGCTAGTCCCGCTCGTACCAATTTGTTTTGTCTCGTCCGCGATCCTCTGGGGCTTCGGAGTCGCGGTTCTGCACACCGCCATCTTCGCCGCGTGTACAATGGCTTTCATTGAACTTCTTCTGCTGCGCTTCCGCAAAATTCCGTTCACCTGCTCTTACCCACCGTTTCAAAGCCACTCCGCCCTGATTTTCGTGGCTTATCTCTTTGGGTTCGTAATCTTTACTTCCTACCTCCCCGAACTTGAGCTCTGGTCTCTCGCTGATCCGTGGCGCGTGACACTCTTCCTCCCGCTCGTAGCGGCAATCCTTGTGGCCATCCATCAATACCGAAAACAAATGCTCGACATGGACAAGCATCTGATCTTCGAAGAAATCTCTGCTTCCGGCTTCTAATACTTATTTATTACAAGAACCTAATCGCCCCGCGAGGAACCCGCAGTTGCTGGGGAGACTCTCCGAGCGGCATGAGGCAGGTTCGGCTTCCGAAGTATTTACCGCTGACATGAATCATTCTGAACAGACGAATCACGAAATGCTCATTACTCTTGCAGAGTAAGCGTAGAGCAGTCAGATTCCGGGAGGAATAGAAAATGCCTGTAGCGACGGAGACAAGATATGCCAACATCGTGGCGGCGAACAAAACCGTCATTGGTTGCGGAGTCGTCAACGCCCAGAACCAGGATTTGGGCAAGATCGAAGACTTGGTATTCGACGCCACCTCAGGCCGCATCGCTTACGCGGTGTTGTCCTTCGGCGGTTTCCTCGGATTGGGTGACAAGTACTTCGCCATACCCTGGAACGCGTTCCACTTTGACCTGGCGCAAAAGCGCGCTGTCCTGAATCTCGACAAAACGCGCCTGGAAAACGCACCGGGCTTCGACAAAGACAAATGGCCTAACTTTGCAGACCAGCAATGGGGCGCCGTTATTTATAAGCACTACGGTTACACGCCGTATTGGGACGAACTTCTGCCTCCGACCCGCTAAGAAACCGCATCGCGAACCCTCGACCAAATTGCCCCTGCGTTTCTTCTGCGCAGGGAGCAACTTTCTGTCCCGAGCAAGCACTCTAGAATCGTCTACCAGACGTACGTTCCCACCGCTCCTGCATTGAGTGTTGTCTTGAAGGATCTGCGATGGTGTTGAACATCGAATGTCTGTGGAGACTTCCCATCATTCACAACGATTAGTACGGTCTTGCCGCCGGGAGTTTTGAAGGCGACATTGGGAAGTGTTGCGGGGGAGCTGGAAGCGACACGGACCGAACCCGGGCGCACAAATTTCGAAAAGTGGGCCATCGCGTAGTAGGCCAAATTGCGCGTGACTTCGTTGCCGTCGATGGTGACGGCGCCCTGACAAATTCCGCATCCTCCGTTATCCGTATGCGGTTCAAATTTAGAATTCGCGGCAAGGTTCCACAGCAGGACATTGCGGCTCCAGTTTTGCAGCGCTCCAATGAAGGTGCCTTCGACAGGCTTAGCGATTGAGATTCTTGCACTCTCCGTTGGCTCAACCGCCATGAATTCCGTGAAATACAAATTCTTTTGCGGGAAGGCGTTGTGGACTCCAGACATGGCTCCGATTTCACCGCCATACAAATGAAAACCGGAACCATCCACGTAGGGATTCGCGAGAGGATCACTCAGAATGGAAATCGCGTATTCGGGGACGTCGCAGTTGTGATCGTAGAGAATGATTTTTGTGCGTAGCCCCGCGGCTTTGAACGCGGGTCCCAAATGATCCTTGATGAATGATGCTTGTTCTTCCGCGAGCATCACCATGCTCGGCGTATTTTTGTCGTTGAGCGGCTCGTTCTGAATGGTGATGGCGTCAATGATGATCCCTTCCGCTTTCATCCCTTGGATGTATGTCACGAAATAATTTGCGTAAGCTGCGTAATACTCCGTCTTTAGCTTTCCGCCTTTTGCGTCGTTATTCGTTTTCATCCAGGCGGGCGGCGACCACGGCGAGCCCAGTATCAGAATTTGTGGGTTGATCGCCAGAATTTCCTTCAAGATGGGAATAAGTTCCGTGCGATCCGGCGCCAGGCTGAATTTGGCCAACGTGGGATCGATTTCTCCCGCGGGTAGATCGTCGTAGGAAAAAACGTGATCATTCAGGTCGGAGGAACCGATGCTGATCCTCAGATAGCTGATACCGATATTCTTGCCGTCCACCGCAAAGAGCTCCTTGAGCAGGGCGCCTCTCTTCGCCGCGTCCATGTGCGCGAGATGCTGGGCGCTTCCCCCAGTCAGGGCGAATCCAAATCCGTCGATGGTCTGGAATGTTTTTTGATCATCGATCTCAATGGTAGGTGCATAGTCTGTGGGCTTGCCAAATTGCAAAGAAGGTTTTTGCTGCTCGAAGAGTGCTGACTTGTCTGCGTTCGTCAGCCACAACTGAACTTCTCCGCTTTTTTGAGACCTAAGCGACACAGGTGCGAGCGCCAGTCCACACGCCAACAAACAAATGACAATTCGTGATTTCATGCCACTCCTCCGCAGCGAGCCTCTAGCGGTATTGCGATTACGAGCATCCGAGCCGAGCAAGAGTATGTCAACTCCGGCTCAACCTGCTAACCCGACTTGGTGGAAACGGTTATGCCAGAACAGAACGTCCCGTGATATTGTGCGTCGGAACCGATATTCCTGCGGGAGAGTGAATGATGCAAAGGCGCGCGTTTATGAATTTTACGGCCAGCGCAGCGACGGCGCTGGCTTTCCAGCCACTTGTGCGTGCCGCGGAGCAAACGCAGAAAGCTCCAGTGCTGTATCCCGATCCAGCCGTCGAGGTGATTGACCCGCGCTTCGCGAAATACAAAGTCGGCAACGCGGCGGTCGAGCGCCTGTATACCGGGACGCGCTGGGCAGAAGGGCCGGTGTGGTTTGGCGATGGGCGCTATCTCCTTTTCAGCGACATCCCTAACAACCGCATGCTGAGATGGCTTGAGGACACGGGAGAGGTTAGCGTCTTCCGCGGCCCTTCGAATTTCAGCAACGGCAATGCCCGTGACCGCCAAGGCCGTCTGCTCACCTGTGAGCACGACACGCGGCGCGTGACGCGTACCGAATACGACGGCACAATCACCGTGCTGATGGACGGTTATCAAGGCAAGAAACTGAACGCGCCGAACGACATCGCGGTGCACTCCGACGGCGCCATCTGGTTCACCGATCCGGGTTACGGCATCATGTCGAATTACGAAGGCCACAAGGCTGCCTTCGAACTGCCCGCCAACGTTTATCGGCTCGACCCGAAAACGCGCGAGGTTACCGTGGTGGCCACCGATATGGATAAGCCCAACGGGATCTGTTTTTCGCCCGACGAAAAATTGCTGTACATCGTCGACACCGGCGCTCCAAAACATCCAACCGACCCGCATCAAATTCGCGTTTACGATGTCGTGGATGGTGTGCGTTTGAAGAATGGGCGCATGTTTGTGGACATGTCGCCGGGCAACTCCGACGGGATACGCTGCGATGTGGACGGAAACGTGTGGTCCGCGGCAGGGTGGGGTCCTGACAATTTCAACGGAGTACATGTGTTTGCGCCCGACGGCAAGATTATCGGCAAGATTCACCTTCCGGAAACGTGCGCAAACATTTGCTTCGGCGGCGCGAAGAAAAACCGCCTGTTTATGGCGGCAAGCCAATCACTGTATGCAGTGTATGTGGGAACCGAGGGCGCACAGTTACCTTGACGCGGCAATCGTGGGCGCGATGCAAAATCGCGTTCGTGCGTTTTTCAATTCTGAAAAATTTTGCGGAACAAACGAATCATCTCTGCGAAGGCGAGATCTGTCGCTTCTGGATCGAAGCGGGGGCCTTCATCGCGCGTGAAGGCGTGCTCAGCTGGGTAGAGCAGCGTGTTGTAGCGAACGCCGGAATTTCGCAGCGCCTGATCAACCGTTTCGCGACCCGTGTCGGGCACGTGCGGGTCTTTTGTCCCGAAGATCATTAGAAGTTCGCCGCGGATTTCTTTTGCGCGGGCCAATGATCCAGAATCCGCGTCTTGGCCGAGCTTGCCATCGTGAATGCCTGTGCCGTAGTAACAGACTGTTGCGCGCACGTCAGGCTGGAACGCAGCACGAAATGCGAGGTGGCCACCGATGCAGAAACCTGTCACGCCGATTTTCCCGCGCGCGACTTTCGGATGTTTCGAGAGCCAGTCCAGACCAGCGCGGCAATCCGCATCGAAATGCGCGACTGGAGTCTTGGCGGCGTCTTGCTGGCCGCGCGTGCGCCCAGCGTCATCAAACGGAATCGCGGTTCCCGGCGGTTCGATGCGGCGATAAATTTCTGGGGCGGCGACGACGAATCCATAGCCGGCAAGCCGGACGCAGAAACGCAGCAGGGGCGGCGTGAGTTGAAAAATATCGGAGTAACACCAGATGCCGGGAAATTGGCCTTCGGCCTTCGGAGCAACGACGAAGGTTCTCATCGGGGAGTCCGGCAGAGGGATATCGGAGTATTCGGTTTGGACGATCATTCGATTCTCTCCTCGGCAATTTTTTGCGAAGAAACGGACGACATCAACTTGCGATGATCCGAGTACTGAGTTTCGACAGAGATGTAGTCGTGCTCGTCGCTGAGAAAAGCGGCAGCAGAGCTGCCGCACTCCATATCAATCGTGCGCGATTGCTACATTAGGCCGCTTTGTCTCGCAAGTTTTAGGGCTTCGATAGCTGCGCCGCGCGCGCCTGCGGTGTCGCCATTGGGCATCACGTAGATGGGTATGGAGGCTTGCTCTTCTCGCTGAGCAGGCATGCCCACGCGAATCTCGTCCAGGAACCAGCGTTGGAATTCCTGACTCGTCTCGAGCGCGCCGCCACCGACGATGAGGGCATCGGGATCGAAGGTATTCACCATTTCGTCGAAGAAGAGTCCCAGAGCATGCGCCTGCACACGGAATATTTCTTTGCACAACGGATCGCCCTTGTCGGCGAGACCGCGTACGAGTTTTGCCGCTTGGTGGGGATCCAGTTTTGTGAACTCGTGATTTGGGTAGCGAGGCAGAAAATACGGCACCAAATTCCTCTCGATCGCGGTTAAGGAGCAGAGCGACTCGAGATCGCCGATCCGGCCGCAATTGCATAACGGTTTCAGTCCGCTGGTGCCGGCGATGCTTTGGTAAGGAAGCAGCACGTGACCGAGTTCCCCGCCGAACCCATTTTTTCCTTTGACGACATTGCCCTCGAGGATGATGCCGCCACCATTGCCCGTGCCAATGATGGTCGAAACCGAGGTCTCGCGGCTGTTTGAGCCGAAGATCGTGTAGTGGCCCCAGAGCGCGGCGGCATTTCCGTCGTTTAGATAAGAGACCGGTTTATCGAGCGTGTGTGCCAAGCCGCCGCGAATATCGAAATCCGCCCACTTCGGATGCACAAAATTGGTGGAACCGCGCGCGCTGAGCTGGCCTGCCGCGCTCGCCGGACCAGGCGTGTCGAGGCCGACGGCAACTACATCGGAAAGGAGAACTCCTACGCGTTCGGTGGCAATCTTGAGACCGTCTGCAATCTGGCGGAGGCAGACCTCGGGTCCCTGTTTGGAAAGGGCGGGATGTTCGCAGAGACTATCGATGAGAAAACGCTCTTGCTGATCCACCAACGTATAGTTGATGGCCGTTCCGCCAAGATCCACTCCCGCTACGACTGGCACGCGGATTCTCCTGTACTTTTCGATGATTGCTTGGTTCAGCGTAGCAGAGTTTTCCTTCGCCTATCTTAGAAAACGATGGTGCCGGAATACTTTGGAATGGGATAGCGCGATTGCTTACGCCAGAGAGATCGTTTCATTCACGAAGCCGGTTATGCTGGGCACGCATGCCTCCGAAACGTCGTCCTGTCGTCCTGCTGATACACTACACTTCGCGATGAGCTCGCCATTCTGCAATGTTGCACTGCCCGTCCCCCTGCGTACGACGTTTACGTACGTTATTCCCGAAGACCTCCGCGGATCGCTGCAGCCGGGGACTCGCGTGCTCGTTCCGTTTCGCAAGAAATCGATGGTCGGCGTGGTTGTCGAACTGGTTGAGAAGCCGCCTGCGAATACGAAGCTTCGCGAAATCACCAAAGTGATGGAATTTGGGCCGGCGCTGACCCCAAAGCTGATTGAGTTGGCCCAATGGATTGCCAATTATTACCTTGCACCTGTCGGCGAAGTTTTCCGCGCTATGTTGCCACCCGTCACGGAGCTGAATTTGCGGCGGGAGATTGTCTTGACTGGAGCGGGCCGCGGCGCGGCTGAGAGTCTTGGCGGCGGAGAACTTTCTCACGGTTTGAGCGGTGCGGAAGCTGCATTTCTCGAAAAGGCGAACGCAAAAAAGGGTCCGGTGCTGATCGGCTCGGCGGCGAAGATGGGCATCAACTCCGCTGCTTTGCAAAGGTTGCAGCGGCTTGGGCTGATCGAAGTTCGGGAGACTTTGCAGGACACGAAAAGAAAATCGCAGACGATTGTCGCGTGGAAAGGATTTGCGGACGGGCTAGAAAAAACACTGAAAGAGAAACAAGAGAAGGTCCGGGAATTGCTTGAAACAGAACGCGGGCCTTTGCCGCTTCCACAACTGGTCAAGCTCGCTCAGGTTTCGCGGAGTTTGATTGAGCGCATGCTCGCAGATGGACTGCTTGAGAGTTGGGAAGAGCGTGTCGATCCCGCAGAGGATCCGTTCGATGTGGGATACACGCCGCCAGCTCATGCTTTAAATGAAGAGCAAGAAAGCGCGATGAAGAGTATTCGCGTGCGGTTTGAGCTGGGCGAATTCGGCGTGCAGTTGCTGCATGGAGTGACCGGCAGCGGAAAAACGGAAGTTTATTTGCGTTGTGTACAAGAAACGCTGGCGCGTGGGAAGACGGCGATTATTTTGGTGCCGGAGATTGCGCTGACTTTGTGGATTGGGCGGCAGTGCCGATCGTGGTTTGGGGCGAAGTATGAGGGCGTCGCAGTTTTGCACTCGGCGTTGAGCGACGTGGAGCGCGCTCGCGAGTGGTGGCGCGTTCGAAATGGCGAAGCGCGCGTCGTGGTGGGGACGCGGTCGGCGGTATTTGCGCCGCTGCAGAATCTTGGCTTGATCATTGTGGATGAAGAACAGGAGAACAGTTACAAGCAGGAAGAGACGCCGCGATATCACGGGCGGGATGTGGCGATCGTCCGCGCAAAGAGCGAAGGTGCGCTGGCGCTGCTGGGTTCGGCGACTCCGTCGCTGGAGACGTATCATCACGCCCGCAACGGGAAATACGATTTGCTTACGATCGCCTCGCGTGTTTCGAATCGTTCGCTAGCCTGTGTCGAAGTTGTCGATCTACGCGAAGATTTTCAGAAGACTCATAAGACCAGCCCACTTTCCATCGCCCTTCACGAGGGAATACAGGAATGCCTTGCCAATAAAACGCAGGCGCTTGTGCTCATCAACCGGCGCGGGTATTCGTGGTCGGTTTTGTGCAGGAGTTGCGGCGCGAACGTGCAATGCGTGAATTGCAGCATTTCGATGACGTATCACAAGAGCCGCAACCGGCTGGAATGCCACTATTGCGGATCGATCCAGCAAGTGCCAAAGCAATGCCCGAAATGCCAGTCGCAGTACGTTTATTTTTTCGGCGAAGGATCGGAGCATCTTGAGGAGAGACTGCGGAAGGAATTTCCCGGTGCGCGCATTGCGCGACTCGATCGCGATACTGCGCGGACGAAACGGCAATATCAGGAATCGCTCGGAGCTTTTGCTGGCGGCGCGCTGGACATTTTGGTTGGGACACAAATGCTCGCGAAGGGGCACGACTTTCAGCGTGTCACACTGGTCGGCGTGATCTCGGCGGATTCATCGCTGAGCATGCCGGACTTTCGGGCGGCGGAGCGAACCTTTCAATTGCTGACGCAAGTGGCGGGACGGGCGGGGCGCGGTGAGTTGAAGGGGCGCGTACTGATTCAAACGTATTATCCGGAGCACTATGCGATTCAGGATGCTTTGAAGCAGGATTATGCTTCGTTTTTCGAGCGCGAAATGCATTTCCGTCGAATGATGGCGTATCCGCCATTGACTTCGCTTGCGAATGTGATTGTGCGAGACATTAACCTCGAAAAGGCGATTCGTTTTTCGCGCAAGCTTTCTGAATATTTCTCGCCGCACGATGGGCATACCGTGCGCATACTTGGCCCGGCAACCGCGCCTCTGGCGCGATTGAAAAAGGAGCATCGCTTTCAATTTCTGCTCAAGTCGCCGAAGCGTTCGGTTTTGACGAAGTTGTTGAGCGGAGCTATGACGTATTGCGACGAGCAGGAGATTCCGCAGACGGCGGTGCTGGTGGATATGGATCCACTTAGTTTACTTTGATTTTAGCTGGCGGATTGGGACCGGGCGGGGCAAGCCCCGCCCCTACAGATCAAAGACGCGCTAGCGGCTGATTAGAAAGATGCCGGCGAAAATCGCGACGATGCCGAGCCACTGCCAACTGGAGACGTGTTCGCGAAGGAAAATGGCAGCTAGGCCAACTGTCACGGCTCCGTAGAGCGAAGCTAACACGCTAACTACGGCGACTTGTTCGAGGCGCATGCCGAAATTGTTCATGACGAAGGCGCCCGTGTCCGTCAGGCCCATGCCAAGAATCCAGCCGGCGACGCGGTCCGTCGGCGGTTTAATCGGCTGACGCGCGGCCAGAATCAGTAACGCGGTGAGCGCCGAACTTGTCAGCCGGATGAGCCAAACTGTTTGTGTCGCTCCGGTTGCGGGCACGACTCGCGTGCCCAGCAGCCAAAATAAAAATCCAAATCCAATCGCGGAGCACAACGCCAGGGCTACGCCCTTTCCGCTGCGTTGCAATCCTTCCTGATCATCCGCATCGGGAGCTTTCTCTCCGGCTGCAACAAGCACTACGCCGAGCAGCGTGCACGCGATGCCAACGGCACGCGCCGCTCTCAAGTGTTCGCCGCTCAGGAGAGAAAGGATAACGGTCAATACTGGATAGCTCGCAGAGATTGGCGCGACAATGGAAAGTTTGCCGATTTCAAACGAGCGATAGAGTGTCAGCGTCGCGACAAAATTCAAGGCCCCGGCGAGCACGCCCCAGCCCCATGGTTGCCAGCCGGAACCATCGGCGAGATGGCCCCAGCCACCGAGCCACGGCAGAAAAATTGTGAGCAGCAGGAATCCGGTGAACTGCATATACAGCATCGTTCGAAGAGCGCCAATGCGGTGGGTGGCGAAACGGGCGAGAAAATCCGAGCCGCCCCAGGAGAGAGCCGTCAGAAGGCCCAGCAAAATTCCCATGGTGGATTAAGAGGACTTGCCCGCTTCGGCGGACTTGCCTTTCTTCGCTTCGAGGCCGAGAACGGCCATGACTTTTTGCAAGTCTTTCCAGACTTCGCTTTTCGCGCTGGGATTGCGCAGCAAATAGGCCGGGTGATACGTGGCCATCAATTTTCGGCCGCGAAATTCGAGCCACTGTCCTCGGAATTGCGAGATGCCGCGATTTGTTTCGAGAACGGTCTGCGCGGCGGTGCTTCCGAGGCAGACGATTACTTTGGGTGCGATGGCGTCGATTTGGCGCAACAAGAACGGCGAGCATTCAGCGACTTCGTCTTTTTCTGGAGCGCGATTTTCCGGCGGGCGGCATTTTACGACGTTGCAGATGTAGACGTCTTTGCGCTGCAAGCCCATCGCTTCGATCATTTGCGTGAGAAGTTTTCCGGCGCGGCCAACGAAGGGGAGGCCTTGCATGTCCTCATCGTGACCGGGGCCTTCGCCGACGAAGACCAGTTCGGCTTTGGGATTGCCGTCGCCGAAGACGATTTTGTTGCGAGTCCGGTGGAGTTTGCAGCGCGTGCATTCGCCGAGATCGGTTCGAATCTTGAGCAACGTGTCATCGGGAACCTTGTCGAACGATTCGAACAGCGACGGTCCCGCAGGGACCGGCAACACATCCGGCTTACGCGCGGCTTGTGGAGGTGCAGATTGGATGGGAGCAACTCGCGGCGCGGATTGCGCGGGCTTGGGAAATTCCTGTTTACGCGTAGACTTTGGCAAAGCCGCTTCCTCGTAGGAGATTTGCTGGCTGACTGTTGCAGTGACAGATTCTATGGCCGGCGCGGTGGTCGTGGGGATACCGCTGGCACCGCGGGCCTTGTAGAAGAGACGTATGCCGAGGTCGTCGTAGAAATTAAGGCGTTGGGAGACTTTCTTCTGAAGGGAATCGGCGATTCGCTCAGGCATGCCCCGCATCATACAGGAGAATGGTGTGCGGCGCGGAGGGTTCGCAAGCGAACAACTTCGTCGAGGACGCGCTGGGCGACTTCGGACTTGCTTAGCTTCGGCAACGCCAAATCGCGGCCATCGCGCGAAAACAAGGTGACAATATTTGTGTCGTGGTCGAAACCGGCGCCTTCGGCGGTCACATCGTTAGCAACGATGAGATCGGCGTTCTTTGCGGCAAGTTTTTTCCGAGCATTTTCCGCGACGTGGTCCGTTTCGGCTGCGAATCCAACAATGAGGCGGTCGCTTTTGGTCTGTGTGGCTTCGGCTAAAATATCTGGCGTTGGCTCGAGGCGAATCGTTAGGGGCTCCCGGTTCCGCTTCATTTTTGCAGGTTGCATTTCGGCGGGTCGATAGTCTGCGACGGCTGCTGCGAAAATCGCGATGGTTGATGCAGCGAGACGCTCGACAACGGCCTTGCGCATTTCTTCGGCGGTTCGAACGTCGATACGTTCGACGCCTGCGGGTGTTTCCAGGCTCACGGGGCCGCTTATGAGAAAGACTTTGGCGCCACGGCGCGCTGCTGCTTCGGCAACCGCGAAACCCATTTTCCCGGAGGAGCGGTTCGTCAAATAACGGACAGGGTCCAGGTCTTCGCAGGTGGGTCCGGCGGTGATCAAAATCGTTTCGCCTTGTAAATCTTTTTGAGCGTGGAGTGTTTCGCGAACGGCTGCGACGATTTCCTGTTGTCCCGCCAGGCGGCCGGCACCGGTCATTCCACAGGCCAGATAGCCTTCATCGGGGTTGACGATTTTCACGCCGCGAGCGCGCAGCTTTTCGATATTTTCCTGGGTTGCGGCGTGATTCCACATGTTGACGTTCATTGCGGGCGCGACGATTACCGGCGCGGTCGTCGCCAAATAGAGCGTGGTCAGGAAATCGTCGGCGATGCCGCGCGCGAATTTCGCGAGAATGTCGGCGGTGGCGGGAGCGACGAGGAGAAGGTCGGTGCGCTGGGCCACGGCGATGTGTTCGATGGCGCTTTCGAGATTGGCCTCGCCAGTGGAGGATTTTTCGAACAGGTCGGTGATTACTTTTTGGCCGCTGAGAGCGGCAAAGGTCAAAGGGGTGACAAATTCGCGCGCGCCGCGCGTCATGACGACTTGTACGGTGAAGCCGTCTTGTTGGAGGAGGCGGACCAGTTCGGCAGCTTTGTAGGCTGCAACGCCGCCGGTTACGCCTAGGGTGATTCGCATCGCGTCCTGTACCTGTAGATCTTACATCTTGCCAAGCTCGGGCACGATGAATCGTGCCCCTACAAATTCCGTCGTGACTACTCGTTGCCTTTGTTCGGGCGGGGCAAGCCCCGCCCCTACAGATACCGGAGAAGAGCGGGCACGGCGTGCCGTGCCCCTACAAATTCCGCGGCGGCGGCTTGCGATCGCGGCCTGCGGCCGTTTACTTACGGCGCTTGTTGCCGTCTTTGTCTTCGTCGATCGAAGACGGCTCGATGAATTCGTACTCGAGGAGACTGTTCTCGAGTTCTTCGCAAGCAATCCGAGTCGCTTTGAGCGTTCTCGGGTTTTCAATGAGCGACGGCGCACCTGCCATAATTTGGCGAGCGCGTCTCGCCGCCAGCACAACGTACGCAAACTGGCTCTCCGGAGCTTTCGTGGCTACAGTCATTTCAGTCTTTCCCCCCAAACGATGCCAGAAGTTCTTCCACCCGCGGTCTGCGCCGAGCGGCGGAACAGCGAATCGCAACTACAATGGCTTGCGCTTCGTCTCCCGCGCGTTTCACGTCTTCGTTCACGACGCAATAATC
>Ga0308309_10001997_pt1 | contig 12144 bp, 6 predicted proteins | sample HubBroMetageWFT5_FD_192491 | JGI IMG/M metagenome (GOLD analysis project Ga0308309, IMG submission 192491) | Warmed and freeze-thawed soil microbial communities from the Hubbard Brook experimental Forest, New Hampshire - Hubbard Brook CCASE Soil... | ecosystem: Environmental > Terrestrial > Soil...
CGGCGCTCACCGCCAGCACGCGCCAATCGATTTCCCCCGGCAGGTGCATCGACACCCCTCCCCTCGCCGGGAACAACACCACCAGTGCATGCCGGCACCAATACGCAACAAGCAGGCCTCCCGCTGCTCCGAAAGCCGAGAGGATCACGCCTTCGGTCAGAAGCTGCTTCAACAACCTCCAGCGGCTCGCCCCGATCGCCAGGCGGACCGTCATTTCGTGTCGTCGCGCGAACGACCTAACCAGCAGCAGGTTGCCGACGTTCGCGCACGCAATGAGCAATACAAAAAACACAACAGCAAGCATGATTTCCAGCGTTGGCAGCAGCGTACGCGCGTTATTGAACGGCGTTTGCCACAATGGCCACAGTTGCATACTGCGCCCGCGGTTCGTATCCGGATAGTCGGCCTCCAGCCGCTTCGCCACCGCGGAAGTCTCCTGCCGCGCCTGCTCGCGGGTCACGCCCGGCTTCAGCCTCACGTACGCTTCAATCCACCGTGCCCCGCGGTCCTCCAGTTTGTACCCGCCCGATTCAAAGATTTCTTCCATCGACGCCGGCACCCAAAAGTGCATCGCCCAGCCGACGAAGGTCCCATGAAATCCTTCCGGGGTGACCCCAACAATCGTGTGTACCACTCCATTGAGCCGCTGTGTTTTCCCGATGATTTGCGGATCGCCTTTGAATCGTCCTTGCCATAGCTGGTAGCTGATCACCGTCACAGGATGCGCGTTCCGCCCCGTGTCTTCACCCGGCTCGAAGCCGCGCCCAAGAATCGGATGAACGCCAATAGCATCAAAATAGTTCGCCGATACGATGCTTCCGGTAGTGCGCTCGGCGCGGTCGCCGATACTGAGGGTAGTCCCCGTGATCTTGCTCACAAAAAGAGTGTCAAAAAGCGTGGAACTCCGCTGCAGATCGGCGAAGTCTGGCCAGGAAAGGGGGGTGCCGCCAGCTTCGCCGCGCTCCGTTCCACCAAGTGCGAGCAATCTCTCCTGATGACTTACCGCCGGGTACGGCCGGAATAGAATCCCCTCGACCCAACTGAACACCGCCGCATTCGCCCCAATCCCCAAAGTCAGGCACAGAATCGCCAGAGCGGAAAAGCCCGGGCTCCGCCGCAGCATCCGCAAACCAAACCGCAAGTCCTGAAGTGTGGTTTCAATCATGGGCACTCCTCTCTGCTCGCGATAAAGCTCCTTGGTCTGCTCTACGCCCCCAAAATTTCGCAATGCCTCGCGCCGCGCCTCTTCCTCGCTCATACCCGTATGTCTGTTTATCTCCGCTGCCATTTCCAAATGCGAACGCACCTCCGCGTCTAGCTCTTGTTCGAGATGCTTCCGCCGGAAGAGTGCCGCAAGACGCCGCATCAGAGTTTTGCCGAAATCGCTCATAGTCGAGTTCGCGGTACTCGCAAGAGATGCAGCGCCCTCGAGGAATCGGATGTTGGAGAATGACAGCTCTCCTTTAGACGGTCAACAGGAGAAAACGCGAGCCTATCACACCCCTGTTGCCCGTCAACAGGAGATCCCCAACCGCCATTTGGCCGCCCGCATGCCCGAAAGCCTCAAAATTGTCCTTGCCTTTTTCCCATTTTCTGCTACACTCTTTTCTAGGAAATTGTGCGACTTTGGAGTGCGGCAGATCTTCTGCCGCTTTTTTTGTTTTAGGCGCTGCCCCCGTCGTTCCACGTAAGTCCTTTAGAATGAATGGTTCGTGGAATTCCGCGTTTTGCCTTGTTTTACCGCTTTTCTAGCCCCGCAACCCTTTTAGAATGAACACTTCTAAGACGGGGCCCCAAGTGCTCATTCTAAAAGACTTCCAGGAAATGTTAAGTCTTTTACAATCAACACTTACGAAAAAAGGGGGAGGGGGTACCCTCTAGCCGGGAGCATGGAAGACGACCGACGCCCTCTCCCCCGGCTGATCGGATTTCTGCCAACCGGCGCTACTGCGGCCGCGAATAATTCTCTATGTTCGCCGGCACTGGAGTTGCCTCAGCCCCTCGAGGATCGCGCACCGGCTCTCCTGGCGTCCACTTAAGGGGCAGTACCCCGGTCCAGGCCGAGCCCGCATATTCCTTCGCGTCGTCCACCGCAAACCCAGTGCGTATCTTCGCGGACGCCTCGACAAGCGGGACTGACAGTATCATCGTGGCTCCAATCTCTTGCGCCGTCGGTGGCCGCACCGTAGCCCACCTCCCGCGGATCACGTACTCGACGAAGTCCCGCATCGCCGCAAGTTTCGCCTCATGGCCCTCGACGATCTCTGCCTTCCCGATAACCACAACGGACCGGTAGTTGACGGAATGCCCCATGGCCGTGGGCGAGAACACGATGCCGTCCAGCAGCGTCACGCTGAGGCAAAACGGCGCGCCGCTCGAAAGCGTCTTCATCAGCCGGCTTGCGGGCGACCCATGCAGCAATAGCCTGTCGCCCACGCGCACATAGTTCGTCGGCACAACGTACGGCTGCCCATCCGCAATGAACGCAACGTTGCAGACAAACGCCTCGTCGAGGATTTTGTAAATTGTTTCCCGTTCGTAATTAGCGCGGTCCGGCTTCCGCCGCACCTTGGTCTTTTCCGTAGGTGTGATTTGGCTCATGCATCGAGGCTATCGCCAGCAAACCGAAGCCGCAAGCGCCAAAGTGGCACAGGCTTCAGCCTGTGCTCTTTTCCAGACGCACTGCCTGTTGCGCTCTGACACTGCTCCCATAACGAGCGCAAAGAAGTCCTGTCATTCTGAGCGAAGCGAAGAATCGTGGCTTGATCGCGATTCGAGGGATTCTCTCCCGCACACGACGCGTACGCTCTACTGGAGGTGGCCTTTTCAATGCGCCGGCGAAGCCGTGGGTGCAGGTTTTGCCGCGCCGCGCACCACGCGGAATCCGATATATTCCGGCGCAGGCGTGCAACTGGATTTTGCATCAGCTGGACAATCGGCGCTCCCGCCAATCACTTTGCCTTTGCCGTCGCGCGTCAGCACCCACTCGGCAACGTTTCCGCCGAGATCATAGATCGGCTCTTCGTCGTCTTTGCCCTGGCCGTGGAAGCTGCCCACTTCCTTGAGCAGCGGCGCCGTGCCAGCAAGTTCCTTCGCCTTTTCACGGAGACGCGTCGCGTCCTCTGGATTCGGCGCATACCCGGCCCAGTAGTCGAGCGTATTTTCGTTATCGCGGTTTTCGTAGAGGTCTTTCACTTCGTCTTCAAATGGCAGCCGCCATGTCTGGCTTGTCTGAGTTGAAAGCCATGCCGCATAGGCTTTCGCATCGGCAAGGGATACAGTTGTCGCCGGAAGATTGTTTCCATTCGGTTTTGTGAGCTTGGTAGGTTGCTGGTCTCGCGAGAAGCCTTGGAATTGGCCGACGGTTACTTCGAAGCGTCCGATTTCGAGATCGCCACGCTTCACCAACTCAGGAACTAAGATGGATTTTCCTTTGGAGCTAAACCCAACGCCATAGTTGCCGGTGCTGGTCCCAACATTTTTCGCGCGCAATGCCACGTCGAGCGGAGAGTCTTTCTTAAACGCCTCGTTTTCGGGTTTGGCGGTCTTGAAGAAATATTTGTCGAACCACGCGACTTCGTCTTCCACTTTGCGGATCTGATGCGTCAGCTTCTGCGGGCCGTGCGGCTCGCCGGGGAACACCACAAATTTCACCGGAACTTTGCCGTAATACTCCAGCGCGCGGAAGAACGACCAGCTTTGCGCTGGAGGAACGTTTCGATCCGCGGAGCCGTGAAAAATCAGAACAGCCGCTTGAACCTTGTCCATCTTGAAGAAAGGCGACTTCTTGATGTAGAGCTGCGGATCTTCCATCGGCGATTTGCCGAAGTAATACGAATCGAACGAATCGCCAAAATCCACGTTGCCCCAGTCGCTGATCCACTCCACGTCGCCCGCACCCACGCTGGCCGCTTTGTACCGCGCCGGATACGTCGTGATCAAATTGATGGAAAGAATGGAACCGTTGGACCAGCCGAGCGTCGCGATTCGATCTGGATCAGCCATGCCCTTGGAAATCAAATAATCGACGCCCATGTTGATGTCCGGCGTTTCGAGGTCGTAATACTTGCCACAGCAAATCGATTCCACCCACTTCAGCCCGTAGTTGGCGCTGCCGTGATAATTCGGTCGCAGCACAAACGCACCGCGTTGTGTCATCAGATTGACGGGATACGCCCAATTGTCGTCCCACGCGTCCGAGTCCCAGCCCGTCGGGCCGCCGTGAATCGCGGTGATCACCGGATATTTTTTTCCGGCTTCGTAGTTCGTCGGGTAGTAGAGGATGCCTTCTACCTCTTCGTCGAGAGAGCCTTTCCAGCGGATAACCTCTGTCTTTGCGAACGTTCTGCCGGTGACGAGCCCTTCGTTGAGTTTCGTGATTTGCACGGGCGAAACGATCTTCGCTCCGTCGAGCTGCGCGTGATAAATCTGCGGCGGCTTGCTCGCCGTGGAATATTCGTAAACGATTGTTTGTCCGTCTTCGCTCAACGCGAAGCCGCGAATATTCTTCGCGTGCTCGCCAGTCAGTGATTGTCGGTGCCAGGTCCAACCGGACGCCGTTTTCTCCGCGGTGTACCGTGCCAACTCAGAATGACTCCCTGCCGCTAGATCAGCAACGAACCCTCCTGGCGCGCGCTCGAGGCTGAAACTGAAGCCATTTTCCCAATCTGGAGCAATCTCCGTCGCCTTGCCCGACGACAAATCGTAGAAAAAGCCTTTGAGGATTGTCGCGGTCAGGAATTTCGGATCGGTCGAATACGGCGCCACGGCGTAGAATCCTGATCCGTCCGCTGCCCACTCGAATCCATACGGGCGGACGCGCCCTTCCGCGAAAATTTGTTTTTCAGTGCCATCGCTCAGATTGTGCAGCACGGCTATCGGCGGAATTTTCTGATCGAATTCGTAGTGCAGGCTTTTCGCGTGCGAAGCCGCCACGAATTTTCCGTCTTTGGAAACGCTCCAGCTTTCGATCCAATCCGTGTTCGTCGTCAGGCGTGCGATTGTTTTGTCCTTCACGCTGATCTTGTACAGCCGCACCGGCGGCGCATGATCGGCGTCATCGACGATCTCGGAGTCGTCTTTCTTTTTCTTCAGCTCTTGTTCGTAGAGAGCGGGATCTTCTTCGGCGTTATAGATAATCGTGTCCTTGTCCAGCCAATCGATTTGGCGCGGCGCGCGCGTCAGCTCCGTCAGCACCCAAGGCTCGCCGCCATGCGGGTTGATCAGCCAGATTTGCATCGGGGCAGTGTCCGGCTTCGCCTGCGGACGTGCTCGCGAGCTCACGAAAGCGATGCGCTCGCCGTCGGGCGACCATCGCGGATTGGAATATCGGTCGCTGCCGCGTGTGAGCTCGATTTCCTTGTTCTCCGTAAGGCTCGACAAATAGAGATTGGAAACGCGCGCGTCTTTTTCTTTGTCGGCTGTCGACTTGACCCACACGAGCCATTTTCCATCCGGCGAAATCCGCAACTGGCCGGGATATTCCTGGAAGATCTCGTCTTCCGCTTTCCACGGCTCTACTCTTGCCGCAGCTTTTGCGTCGTCCGCCTTCACAGCCTCTGAAGGACGAATCATCGCCGCAGCTGCGCATGCACCTGCCAGAAAAATTCCCGCCACAACCGTTTTTCGTCGCTTCATCTCGTCCTCACTTTGGATGGAACTCAAATAACGCGCAACTGTCACTCATCTCGATAAGTGGCAAAGCATAGTCCAATTGACGCCGATAAGGAATCGTGTACTCTTGTCCCCACCAAACCGCGCCGAGGGTCACGCATGGCAAAACAAGAGCCGATTTTCACCCGAGCCACGTTTCAGTTTTTTCGCGATTTGGGGCGCAACAACCGGAAAGTATGGATGGACGCGAACCGCGAGCGCTACCAACAATCCGTCGTGCAACCTTTTCGCCGACTGCTCGAAGAAGTCAGCCCGGCCATCCTGCAACTTGATGCGCGTTTCGATACATGCGGGCGCACGGGCGCGAATTTCTCGCGCATCAACCGGGACATTCGTTTTGCGAAAGACAAGACTCCGTATCGCGCGCAGATGTATTTGAAATTCTCCGCGCCGTTTCCGGGCGAAGGCGAAACCGGCCAGCTCTACACGGGAATTTCGGCCGACGCCGTGACCGCGGGCTTTCGCATCTACGCCGGTTCCAAACGCAAGGAGTCCGCGATAGCGCTGATCGCCGACTCGCGCGTTCTGGCGCAACCGAAATGGATTGCGCAACAAAAGAAGCGTCTGAGCAGACGCTATGAAAGTTATTGGTACAGCTCGCAAAAAGGCGACTGGACGGAACAGGCCGGCTGGCCGATGGACCCGGAATACTGGAAAAAAGTTCAAGCGTGGATCGTACGGCGGAAACTGAAAACCGCCGATGCCACGCGAGCCACTTTTCCGCGAGAGATTGCGAAGATATTTCGCGAGCTCTATCCGCTGCTGCGATTTACTTCGCTACAGGATTGAGATTTGCGACGAAATGGAGAATCGATGAACATCCAAGCCATGCATTTTCCGATCGTGCCCGGGCTTGTGAGAAAAATCGCCGCGGCCGCGGCGCTATGTTTGAGTGTTTTCTCCGTTTCCTCGATCGCACAGGTGGCCGGAACATCCAAGGACTGGCCGAAAGCAACTCCGAAAGAATTTAGCATTGATCCGCAAAAACTTGCGGCGTTCGACGCCGATCTTGCGAGCGGGAAATACGGACTCGTGGACAGCATGCTTGTCCTGCGCTGCGGGACAGCCGTCTATGACAAGTCCTATCCGCACGACTACGGCCAGATTTACGGCGAACGCGCCAAAAAAGAAGGCCCGCTGAATCACGACTTGCACGGCCCGTACAATTATTTCAGCACGGAATTTCATCCGTTTTACCGCGGCAGCGACATGCATACGATGCAATCGGTCTCAAAAACGGTTACGTCCATCACCTTTGGAATCGCGAGAATGAGGAATGAATTTACGGCCAGCCTGGACGCGCCCATCTTGCAATTCGTCGGGGGCCACAAAATCGCAAACCTCGACGATCGAAAAAAGCGGATAACGCTGCGCAACTTGCTTACCATGACCGCAGGCTTGGAGTGGCACGAGGATCTGGCCTATGACGACCCGAAAAATTCCGCAGATATCATGGAAGCGAGCCACGACTGGGCGCAGTACGTGCTCGACCAGCCGATGGCGGACGAGCCTGGCAAGAAGTTCGTGTACAACAGCGGAGCGACAATACTGCTGGCGCAGATCTTCAAGAAAGTGACCGGCAAAAATATCGATGAGTACGCGGCGGAACGCCTCTTCAAGCCGCTCGGGATGCGCTACTACTGGAAGCATTCGCCGACCGGATTGCCGGATACGGAAGGAGGACTGTATCTCTCCGCGCACGATCTCGCCAAAATCGGCCAACTGTTTCTCAAAGGCGGGATGTGGGAAGGGAAAGAAGTGGTTTCTTCCGCTTGGATCAAGGATTCCGTTGCACAACACGTGGCTGTCCCCGGCGGGGACTGGAAATACGGCTATCAATGGTGGCTGCAACCGATTGGCAGTTCGCCTGAGGATATAGCGTGGGCCGCTCGCGGATTCGGGGGCCAACAACTGTTTGTCTTGGCGGAGTATGACATCGTCGCAGTCTTCACGGGCTGGGACATTCTGCCGTCGGACGAGAAACGGCAGCATGATCAGCTTGCGCGCATTCTCGATTCAGCTAACCGGTTCTTTGGCTGCACAGAATAGCGTGCCGTTTTACTATTTCGCGTGGGAGCGATCGCTGTAGCGCGGAAACGCGAAAAGTAACTCGACAGCCGCAGCCGAGATCTAAGAAACTAGCGAAAATCGGAATCCTACACAGATTTCCGAATACCTCTGTTGTTAGGGGGCGGTCGCGTCTTCATGAATCTGCTTCAGTCAATACGAGAGGATATTCGCTTTGCGTTACGGATGATGAGGCGCGGCCGCGGTCTGACTGCGGTGTCCGTTTTGTCTCTCGCGCTCGGAATTGGCGCGACCATTGCGATCTTTTCGGTGATTTATGCGATGGCGCTGAGGAAGTTGCCTGTGGAGCGGCCGGAGGAGTTGGTCGAGTTGGATCGTGGTACCGGCTTGGGCCTCAACGGGCACTCGTACGCGGAGTGGAAAGTCTTTCGAGATCGGCAGAATATCTTTTCGAGCGTTCTCGCTTACAACTACTTCGACGCCCGTTTCGTAATCGCGGACTCAAACGGACAGGAGGAGGTATATGGGGGCTATGTTTCCGGCGATTACTTCTCAACCCTTGGCGTGTCAGCCGTTTTAGGCAGGGTCCTGCAATTTTCGGATGACCTGTCTGGCGCGCCGCCCGTATGCGTGATTAGTCACAGATTGTGGCGGCAGCGGTATGACCAATCGACAAGCGTTCTCGGCCGGGCGATCCGTGTAAATGGAAACGAATTCTTGATCGTTGGAGTGGCTCCCAAATCTTTTTTCGGGGTGGAAACCGACGGCATACTTGAAATCTTCATGCCGCTCGAGGCGCAGAGAACGTACAGAGACTACCCGATACTCTACGGACATCAGACGCCGTCGCTGGACGATCCGCGTGCTTGGAAGCTGAGCTTCGTGGCCCGGCTGAAGCCGGGAGTCAGCGTGAGCCAAGCCAATGCCGGATTGCGGGTTCTGGTTCCAGAGATATTCAAAGCCCTACCGCCGAGATCTAACGAAAGCGGAGGGCAATCCGTTGCACACGGATCTCTCGACGCATATTCCATGGCGAACGGTACGTCCGTTACCTGGCTGCTATCGATGGACATCATGCTGCTCTTGATGGCGATGGCCGCGGTCGCCTTGATCATCGCCTGCGCGAACCTAGGCAATCTGCTGCTCGGGCGGGCTGCAAAACGGCGGAGCGAGATCGCGACTCGTTTAGCCATTGGCGCGACGCGGTGGCGCCTGGTGCGGCAACTGCTAACGGAGAGTGCTGTGTTATCGGTGGCCGGCGCTGCGACAGGTCTCATCATCGCGCGTTGGGCGACTCAAGCGTTGTTGTGGGCGCTTTCGTACCCGGGCGACCCCATCCTGCTGGATTTATCGTGGGACGCGAAGCTGGCTGCCTTTGCCGTGAGTATCACTTTGGTGTGCGCTCTGCTCTTTGGATTGGCACCGGCGTTCGGGGCGACTCAAATTTCGCTTTCTTCGGCGATGAACAACGGCGTGACCACCGGAGTACGCAGAAACCGGTTCATGAATTCTGGCCTTGTTGTGGTGCAGGTTGCCTTATCCGTCGCAGTGCTTGCCAGCGCGGGCTTGCTGGTCCGCACGCTGCAGGCGCTCCTGGCACAGGATCCGGGCTATGATCCTAAAGGCGTCATAACGGCTCAGGCGAGCTTGCCAGGCGCTCGCGAAAATCTGCATTACGAAGCCATGGTCGGGGAGGAATTGCTGGTGGCATTTCGATCGTTGCCTGGTGTCACCTCCGCGTCATATGGCCGCACTTTTTCGAAGACGACGCTTGCCCAGTTAGTGGTTCCGGGGCCAGGAGGATCCGAGCGAAGAACTGGCGCATATCTCGGCTTCAACTCTCCCGATGGTTTCCGAACCTGGCGGACTCCGGTACTAGACGGTCGGGATTTTAATGACACGGACACCGCCACGTCGGTTCCGGTGGCTATTCTTAGTGCAGAGCTCGCCAGAGTGCTGTTTGGCAAAGTCAATCCCGTCGGGCTGACATTTCGTGAGGATGATGGCGAGGGTGACGGGCACGATTATGCAGTCCAAGTTGTCGGCGTCGCTGGAGACATACAACTTCGTCGCCCCGGTGATGCGCCCCTTGCCATCTTGCAGCGGCCGGTTTCCCAATGTGGAAGTTCATGCTTGGGAATAGGCAACTACCAGGTTCGAGCTGCCGGCGCGTTGGCCGAAACGGCGAAACGTCTCGAGAAGGCAGCGGCAACGATCGATCCCCGTATCGTTTTGAAATGCGAGCCCCTGAGTAACATGATCAGCAACTCCGTCCACCGAAATCGCGCCATGGCGTTGATCGCGACGACGTTCGGTTTGTTTGTCGGGCTGCTGGCGATGATTGGCGTTTATGGTGTGACATCTCATGCGGCAGCGGAAAGGACGCGCGAAATCGGGATTCGGATGGCCTTGGGCGCGAATCGAGGCGACGTATTCCGCATGTTGCTTGGCGAAATGGCGCGGATAGTGTGCATCGGCATAGCGTTTGGCGTGGGAGCTGGCATTGCGGCGGCGCAGATGATTCGCGGAACAATCTGGGGCGTAAAGCCAACGGATCCGCTGAGCATTGGTTTTGCCGTTGGCTTGATGCTTCTGATAGCCGGAATCGCCGCGTTTCTCCCTGCGCGTCGAGCGATGAAAGTCGATCCAATGGTCTCCTTGCGATACGAATAACGTTAACGGGAGTCAGGTGTCGTATGGTCCCGCGCGCAAACGGGGGCATTCAATTTCTAGTGATCACGGCGCCCAGAGGCGCAGGCCGATGAGGTGCCATGAAGCGATGAAAATGGCGACGACGCAGCAGGCTAGAGCAACGAGCAGCGAATGAACGCGCGCGCCATTGTGAATTTCGCTTTTTGGAGCGCGAACAGCGAGCAGCAGCCCGTAGAGGGAAAGAAGCGGAAATAAAATACCCAGGGCGAAAATACCCGCAGTCCAAACGGTGAGCTTCCCGGTATCCGCGCCGCCAAGTTTCGTGAAGCAAAAAACCAGCGCTACGAAAGATAGCGTCGCAAGAAGCGGAACCGCGCGCACCGCTAGATGTTTAACGTCTTTCATTCCTCCAAACAGTTTCCGCAGAATCCAAACCATCGCGAAGAGCACGGAAGTCACCATCAACACCACGCAAAGAACAAGCAGAGCAATCCGCGCATAGGGCCAGGCGATGTTACTGCGCTCGCCGTAGGAGAAACCATCCATGCCCTGGCTGGAAAGCACCATGTGGCCTGCGCTGTCCGTGACAAAGATGGAGGTTGCTTCGGGTTCCTTTTCGCCGCGAAAGAAATTCTTGCCTACAGGAATCAGGGGCACGGTTTTCCCGAAGAGGCCGGACCGCGTGAGCTGTCCATTGATGACGCGGATGCGTACGCCCCCGGACAAATCCTCGATGAATGACAAAAGCTGGGACCGCGGCGCGCCTGGTGCGTAGTAGCCTGCAAATTTCTCGAGCTCGCCTGCTGAGATAGAGACCGCGGGCTGCTGCGGCTTTGGAAAATCCTTCGACAGGAAATCGATGGCCAGCCGGTTCAAATCCACCAGCACTTGAAACGACTGCGTGCTGTTGAGCAGAACGACATAACCCCAATTTTGTTCCGGCATGTAGCGATAGGAGGAGATGAATCCATCGATCCCTCCGTCGTGGCCGTGAGTAACGACCCCTCCTTCGACTTCGGTATAGTTCGCGAGGCCATAGCCGAGGCGCAGTCCGTTTTTTGCGGCCAAAGTCGACTCGACCGATTCCATGCGGATGACGGACTCCGGCTTCACGATTTGCGCATCCGCTGTTTTTCCGCGGCGAAGAAGTAATTGCACCAGCTTCGCCAGTTCACCGGGTGAGGCTTTCAGATCGCCCGCGGGACGCAGGTAGATATAGGGATAGCCCTGGAGGGCGTGGGGCGGATTGCCGTCGTAAGGAGTGGCGAGGAGAGCTTTATTCGCGTCGGTAAATGCGAAATCGGCGTTCGCCATCCCCAGCGGCCTAAGAATCGTTTGGCGGATGTATTGATCAAAGGGAGCACCGGTGACCTTTTCGATGAGGTAGCCAGCGATGCCAAAACCCGGATTGGAGTAAGACATGCGCGTGCCAGAAGGCCAGCGGACGTCTTGCGGTTCCCGAAAACGTTTGAAGACTTCGAGAAGCGAAAAGTCATACCGGTCACTGAAGTTATAGACTTCGGAAGCTTGCATGTCGTCAAATCCGGCAGTGTGCTCGAGCAAATTTACGATGCGCACGGGATTGGTGGACTCCCAGGGGTTATTGACAGGGACTTCCGGCGCGACATCCTGCAAGCGCGCTTCGAGATTTATTTTTCCTTCTTCCTGCAGCTTCAGAAGCGCAAGCGCGACGAAAGATTTGCTGATGGAGCCGACGCGAAATTCCGTGTCGCATGTGACGTCGCGGCCGCCGGCGACGTCCGCTTTTCCGAATCCGCCGCCCGCGAGCAA
>Ga0308309_10001999_pt1 | contig 12140 bp, 9 predicted proteins | sample HubBroMetageWFT5_FD_192491 | JGI IMG/M metagenome (GOLD analysis project Ga0308309, IMG submission 192491) | Warmed and freeze-thawed soil microbial communities from the Hubbard Brook experimental Forest, New Hampshire - Hubbard Brook CCASE Soil... | ecosystem: Environmental > Terrestrial > Soil...
GCCACAGCGGGCGAGCTGAAAACCAAGCCCACGCAGCACAGCGTGAAGGAACTCCTCAACATCGGAATTCAGCCGGATATTCTGATTTGCCGCAGCGATCGCCCTCTTGGCAGCGACCTGAAAGCGAAGATCGCGCTTTTCTGCAACGTGCACGAGAACTGCGTGATTTCCGCGCCGGACGTGGGCAACATTTACGAAGTCCCGATGTCGCTTGCTTCGGAAGGGCTCGACGAGCAGATTCTGCGGCTGCTGCGGCTGGAGGCGCCCCCGCGCAACCTGAGCGGCTGGCTCGCGATGCTGGAAACGCTCGAACATCCGCAGGGCGAGGTTCGCATCGGGGTGGTGGGGAAGTACGTGCAGCTCGAGGATGCTTACAAGAGCCTTCGCGAGGCGCTCGGCCACGGCGGGTTGGCGAACCGGCAGCGCGTGGTGATCGAATGGGTGGAAGCCGAGGAGCTTGATTCGGTGGCGACCGCGGAGCAGCGGCTGCGGCATGTGGATGGCATTCTCGTTCCCGGCGGGTTTGGGAAGCGCGGAACGGCGGGGATGGTTCACGCGATTACGTTTGCGCGCGAGAAGAAAATTCCGTTCTTCGGGATATGCCTGGGGATGCAGTGCGCGACGATCGAATACGCGCGGCAGGTGGCGAGCATTGCGAACGCGGACAGCACGGAATTCGATCCTTCGACGCCGAATCGCGTGATTTACAAGCTGCGCGAGCTGCTGGGCGTGGACGAAATGGGCGGGACGATGCGGCTGGGCGCGTGGCCGTGCAGGCTGGAGCCGGCATCGTTTGCCGCCAGGGCTTACGGCACCACGGAAATTTCCGAGCGTCACCGGCACCGCTACGAATTCAATTGCGAGTATGAGCAATCGCTGATTCGTGCCGGGTTCCGCATCACGGGGCGGACGCCCGATGGCGTGTATGTGGAGATCATTGAGGCGCCCGACCATCCCTGGTTCCTTGGGTGCCAGTTTCACCCTGAGTTCAAGTCGAAGCCGCTGGCGCCGCATCCGCTGTTTGCGGCGTTCATTCGAGCTAGCCTGGAACACAAGCGCTCACGGGCTGGCGTAGCAGCCGAAGCGCATGTTCCTGCCTCCGACCCTGCCACGGATTAGCTCTGATTCGCATTGCAGTGGTGGGCATCACCGGGAACTTCTTTACCCTTACGCATAGCCTTTCCAGACGCATCCGCTCCCCGCGGCTCGCGGTGCTAACCTTGTAGGTTCAGCGCCGGAGGTATGGGTGTCCGCATCTTCATCGCCGCCAGAACACATGGGGATCGACAAGCGCCGAACCACGCGCATCGTGCAAGCGATTCCCATCGTTGTGCGGGGCATGGACGCGCTGGGGCAGGCGTTCAAAGAGTCCACAAGCACGGTGATGGTGAATTGCAACGGGTGCAAGTACCGGTCGAAGACTTACGTTCCCAAGGATACGAGAATTACGCTGGAAATCGCCGCGTCCGAGAAGGGCGCAGCGCCGAGGATCGTCCCTTCGCGGGTCGTTTGGGTGCAACGGCCGCGCACGTTCCGCGAGATTTTTCATGTCGCGATCGAGTTCGAAACGCCGGGGAATGTGTGGGGGCTCGATTTTTCGCCGGATGATTGGTTTCCGCACCCGGATGACGAACACCTGGAAGTGCCGGTATCGGCGGAGCTGTCTGATGGAGCGGATGCGGAGGAGCACCACCAGCGTTCGGTTCCCGCGATGAGTTCTCAACCGGTGGTGAGGGCGATCCCGGGGCATTCGCCCGCTTTGGTTGTCGCAAGCGCGGTCGCTGCTCCCGCTCCGGCTGAACCGCCGCCGTTCGCGAGTGCATCAGACCGCGGCGCTCCCTTTGCGATGCGCGTTCACGAAAAGCTGAGCGATCCTGAGGTTGCCTTCGCGCGGCAATTGGTGATGACGGCCGTGGAAGCCGCGATGGCGAAGGAAATACAGAGAATGCGCGACCGGCTGGAAGCGCGGCTGCAGGAAACCGTTCAGGCTACGGTTAAGTCGCTGGCACAGAGCATCGCCGAAACGGTGATGAAGGATCTGGTTGAGAGCGCCGCCGAACGGACGGCCACGATCGTCGTTGAGGCGCGGAAGATTTGTACGGAGAATGCCGACGCACTGGACGAGAAGATTCGCCAGGTTGTGCGCGAAGTTGCCAGCGGAGAGCAAAAAGGCGCGGCGAAGATTTCCTCGCGGAAGAAGCAGCGCAAAGGTAAGAAAGGGCACCTGGAAACAGTGGCGAGTTAACCCCGCTTTTTGACGCCGCGATCGAGCTTCCTGCTAATCCAATTTTTCAACGAGCGGCCCAGGCCAGACCGTCCGCTCCTTTTCCCGCATCAATCGCGCTTTCCGTTTGCCAATTTTCAAGATTGAGTACTGCGACCTTTCCGCTTTGGTCGCAGGAGACGTAGGCGCGCTTGTCGTCTGGGCGAATCACGATTTCCTGCGGCGCGGGCAAGACGTCAAACGTGTGGGCGATTTTCATCGAAGAGAGATTGAGCACAACGACCTTCGAGGTGGATGGCTGCGTGATCAGCAACCACTTTCCATCGCGTGTCGCAGCCGTTCCGTAGGCGACGGCGGGGAGCGCGACCCAATCCTTCAATTTGTTCGAGGAGGTGTCAATCACGGCGAGGCGAGGCTCTCCCTGGTCCGCGGTGAACACCCAACGGTCGTCTGCGCTGATCGAAATTCTCTGGGTTGTGTGCGCCACGGGAATCACGGCCATCACTTTAGAGTTTTCGAGATCAATTGCGGATACCGTGCCGGGGCCCACATTCGCGGTGTAGCCGCGCTTGCCGTCACTCGATAGTGCAAGCATATGCGATTCCGTCTGCCCGGTGGGAATCGTGGCGAGGAGTTTGTAGGTATGCGGGTCAATCAACTGGATGTCTTTGTCCAGCTCGGTCGTCACGTAGAGCAGGCTATTTTTCGGGCCGAAAACGGCGCAATGCGGACGCGTGCCGTGGCCAAGGTCTATTTTTGCGACGATCTTGCGGCTCTGTAAATCAATCGCTGTGATGCTGGTGCCATTAGTTCCGGGCAAGCCGACGCCGGAGTCGCCGTAGATGGGAACGAACGCCGTCTTTCCATCGGGAGATGCGGCAACTTCGTGGCCAGTCACTCCTTCAACTGGGATGGCGATAAGCTGGCGGCCGGAGGCGGGGTCAATGATCCCCAGAGTGGCCTCTCCTTTGTTCGCCACGAGCAGCCAGCCGCTTGCGGAGGCAGGATCGGCGGGACGTCCGCCAACGGCGGCAAGCACCAGCAGGAGGGAACTGGCGGCGGTGAAAAGCTGCGCTGAAAATGTCATCGTGAAAGCCCCTTCGGTTAGAAAGAGTGAACGGATTGGAGGGCCAATAATACTCCCTAATCGCGCGGAATCCAGCACGGCGGGCGATTCGGGGAGCGCGCGGGAGTGAGCGATTGTTAAATTCCCATGAAATGTCCATCGAGCGCCTTGACCAGTCCCACCTGCCGCGCTACGCTATTTGGAGGAAGTACGCTCTTCGTGAGCCGGAGGATTGAGGCCACCAAACCTGATGAAACAAACCGTCCGAATGGTTGGGGGTATCAACGAATTCTTCGGCACTCTCGATGAAAATTTGAAGTTCTTCGAATCCGCCCTGCACGTCACCACGCAACTCAAAGACCGCGACCTGGAAATCGAGGGGGCTCCCGAGCATGTGGAGCGCGCGGCGAAGATCGTCGTGGAATACAACGAACGCGTCCTCGGCGGACGTGTGCCGGATAGCCACGAAGTGAAAGCGTTGCTCAGGGTGGCGACAGAAGACCGCTCACGAACGGGACCTAATGCGTCAGCTGCTGCCACAGGTGCTGCGCCGGCTCCTGCGTCAACTGCTGGAAATCACGGCGCTTTTTCTCAGGTGCATACCCGTTCCTTCGGGAAGAAGACGGTCGCGCCGAAGAGCACGAACCAGCGCAAATATATCGAGGCGCTCGAATCGTTTGACATGGTATTCGCCATCGGCCCGGGTGGAACGGGGAAGACATATCTGGCCGTTGCGATGGCAGTGGCCGCTCTGCTTTCGAAGCAGGTGAATCGCATCATCCTCGCGCGCCCCGCAGTGGAAGCGGGCGAGCGGCTGGGATTTCTCCCGGGTACGTTGCAGGAAAAAGTGGACCCGTACATGCGGCCACTCTATGACGCGCTCCACGATCTTCTGGAAGCGGACAATCTCGAACGGTTTCTCGAGAAGGGCATCATCGAAGTGGCCCCACTGGCCTTCATGCGCGGGCGCACTCTGAACGATTCCTTCGTAATCCTCGACGAAGCGCAGAACACCACCAGCGAACAGATGAAGATGTTCCTCACGCGACTGGGATTCAATTCCAAGGCCGTAATCACTGGAGACGTAACGCAGATCGATCTCCCCGATTCGCGGCGATCTGGTTTGATCGAGGCGATGGACGTGGTAGGCAATATCGAAGGGATTGCTCTTGTGTACTTCGATGAACACGACGTGGTGCGGCACAACCTGGTGCAGCGCATCATCAAGGCATACGAAGAATATGATCGCGGCCATTCCGCTCACAACGGCCGCGGATCAGGCGCTGGCACCGCTGGCTCGACTGGCGCCGCGACTCATCGCCCCAGTAATCGGCGCGACTAAGCCCTTCGTTATGATCCCTTTATTCCACTTTGCGACCCGTCCCTATGTATCCCATGCGCTGCAGCGGATGCAGCCCTCATGATTATCAATCGCCAGCGCCGGGTTTCACTTCACGCAGCTGAGCTTGAGAAATTTCTCGCGCGGGCGCGGCGGGCGCTGCGCGTGCGCCCAGGCTCGCTGACCGTGTGCTTTGTCACCGATGCCGAGATTGCCCGCTGGAACCGCGCCTACCGTGGAAAAAACCGGCCGACCGATGTATTGTCGTTCCCAGCCGATGAAGACGCGCGCAGCAGAACACAGCGCAAGGCGAAGGCTCAACGCAGGGGCGGGTTGCAATTCACGCCGCGCGGACCGCATCCCACCCCGTATCTGCCGCCTTATTTGGGCGACATCGCGATCGCTCCCAGCGTCGCGAAGCTCAATTCGCGCAAGTTTGGCCGCACCCTCGATGACGAGCTGCGCATCCTTATCCTCCATGGAATGCTTCACCTGATGGGCTACGACCACGAAACCGACAACGGACAAATGGATCGCCGCGAGAGGCGCCTTCGACGCGCGCTGGGTTTGAGCTAGCGTATGCCAAGCCTGCTTTATTCCATCGCCGTGCTCGCGCTGGCCACCGGGCTGGTGGTGTTTTCGTACCTTGACCGCGTCTACCGCGAGCTGGGACGCCCGTGGACCGGCCGCATTCACAAGCACCTCGACGAATTCGAAGCCGATATCGAGCCACGGTTCCATATGGAGCGCCGGAGCGCGGCGCTGGCGTTTAGTTTGTTGGCGCGGTTATGGCTTGTGCTTGTCGCTGCGGTCACCGCGCGAGGAGTGATTTTCTTCGTCCCCGGAACATGGGAAGCCGCGCTGGAGATGGTGGTATTTCTTTCCGCGGAAGTTGTGATCGCGATGCAATTTCTTCCGTCACTGCTTCTGGCAGGGCTTTCGGGAAACTGGGTAGCTCCGTTCGTGCCATTTGTGCGGCTGTTCGTATGGATCATCTGGCCGCTTCAGGCGATTCTGGAATTCAACGTCTCCATCCTGCATCTTTCCGAGGAAGAAACCAGCGAGCCCGTGGCTGAGCAGCAGGCCATCGAGGCTTTCGTGGACGCCGCAACGGAAGAGGGAATCATCGAGCAGGACGAAGCGCGGCTGATCGAACAGGTGGTCGAATTTGGCGACAAGCGTGTCCGCGATGTGATGACGCCTCGCCCGGATGTGATTGCCATCCGCGCTACGGCAACGCTCGAGGAATTGCGCGATTTGGTGGTGGATACAAAATTCTCGCGCCTGCCCGTGTATGAAAAATCGCTCGACGATACGCAGGGCATCGTGATGGCGCGCGATATGCTCGAAGTGCCCGACCGCGACGCCGGGCGCCGCACGGTTCGCGAACTCATGCGGCCGGCGCTTTTCGTGCCGGAAACGAAATTCGGATCCGAGCTGCTGAAAGAAATGCAGAGGAAAAATCAGCAGATGGCGATTGTGATTGACGAATACGGGCTGATGGCCGGCGTGGTGACGATCGAAGATCTGGTGGAAGAAATCGTCGGCGAGATCGGCGAAGAAGATCGCCGGCCGGCGCCCGATGTGGTCCGCGAATCGGGCGGGGCGATGGTGCTGCGCGGAAGCGTACCGCTGGACAAAATTGGAGAGCTATTCGGCGTGACACTCGATGCCGCAACGCAGCATTCGAATGCCACCACGATCGGCGGCCTGCTCAACGCCCTTGCGGGCCATGTGCCCCGCGCGGGCGAAACAATCGAATCCGACGGGATTCGGTTCGATGTGCTGGAAGCGAACCAGCGCAAAGTGCTCCGCGTCCGCGCTCGCCGCCTTTCCTCCAGCGCCGCCGCTTCGTCGCACAGCATTTGAATCAAGGCTGCTGAACGGTTACACGCAAGTTGTACTTTCCCTCGGTTTCGGCATCCACCTTCACGCCGCCCGGAAGATATTTCGCGAGCACAGCAGGGTCGGCCCACTCCAGGTTCCAGCCATTTTCGACGGCGATAACCGTGTATTTACCGGGCACCACGCCATCGAGCGAAAATGACCCGTCGGTATTGGTCTGATCGCGCCGAAATGATGAAAGAGAATTTACCGGGTCGGGCGGCACAAGCACAATCATCACGCCACTTACCGGCTTGCCATCGCGAAGCGCAACGCCATCCACACCCGATATGGCCGGGGAAGCAATCAGCGTAATCGAAACATTTTCGGAACCATTCAACTCGACGTAATTGCCGGCGATTTTGCCACCAGATGCGGAGACGAGTCTGGTGACAAAATTAGAATCAGAATTTACAGTAACCTCATATCGCCCTGCGCCAAATGAATGATGCTGGACCTCGAATTTGCCATTTGGGGAAATCCGCGCCATCTGGACTTCCTCAGTTTCAACATTGCGAATTAATACTTTTCCAAAATTAGCGGGCGCGGCGATTCCCTCGAATTTCACGGTTCCTGAAATCAACGAGCCGCCTGATTCCTTCTCGATGTCGATTTCTCCACCATCTGCCGCGTTCAATTCCCTTGTCTGCGTTGAGAATTGCTCGCCCTCTCGCGTCGAAGCCCGAAGCGCATAGCGCCCAGGCGCAAATCCTCCTATTTCCATTTCACGCCCGTTAAAGCTGGAAAAGGCAACCGGAACATCCAAGGCAATCTGGCCGAACACTCTTTTCGAAACCGAGGTGTTAAGGTTGGGGCCATCGCGTGATGGCGATGCGCTAGCACTCGTCACGCGCATGTGAACAGCGGGCACAGCCAGAAGATGGACGTCTGCCTCCGCGTGATCTCCGGCTTTGAGGATAATTGCTTCGGCTCCGGAGTCATCCGTTGTGTCGGGATAAAAAGTCAACGGATAGGCGAGGTCGAGGCTTGGGTCAGGACTTGTGTCCTGGCCGTTTCGAGACGGCCCATGCTGAACGTACTGCGCGTACCAGGGCTGCGCGGAAACTGCCAGGTAATAGGTGCCGGGCTCAAGATGGGGCAGTCGAAAATGCCCTTCGTCATCGGTTGAGGTCCCGTTTTGCTGCCGGATTCCAAGTTTTCCCGCATTGGTTCCTTGCGAAAACAGGATGACTTGAGCGTTCCGAACCGGGTCGTTCCCCTCGTCCGCGATCTGGCCGCTTATCGAAGAATCGGGGACGAGCCTGAACACGAGATTGCCCGAATCAAGACCCTGTCCGACAACGATAGATGTGGCATACCCGTCATGCTGCATGAATGCCTGCCGGACGAAGCCCCGGTGTTCTGCCGTGAGCATATATTTGCCCGGCGCAACATGGTCGAATTGGAAGTTGCCTTCGTTGCCGGCAAAGACTGTTCGGTCGCCGCCTTCGGTTCTGGCCAATGTGATTTCCATTTTTGCTTGAGGGATCGGTTGCCCGGTTTCGGAGTTCACCACCTGGCCGTAAATACGAAAATCTGCCTGGATGGTTGCCGTGGCACCGGATTGCTGGGGCAATGCCGCAAAGAGAGCGATCGCCAAGAGCAGCATCGAATTCACAAATGCCTCCCTGGTGCGATTCGCACGCGCCGAGTGATATGCCGGTCGCGTTCGCTATGGATTGCGCTTCTCCAATGTGCCATGAGGCTCTCTCAGTGTCCTCTACTTACAAGTTCCAACTGGATCGTCGCCGCTCCGTTGGCCGCGAGAGTGAGTTCCTTTTCTCTGGTCGCAAATGGAAGCAACGCTTGAGGATTCGCGTACTCGAGATCTTCGAGGCGGTCGAACGCAATGGCGTTGTAAGTTCCCGGCGCGAGCATGGAGGCTTGAAAATTCCCCCGGGCGTTGGTCTCAATCACCCGAGGTTGTGTGGGCGAGCTGTCCGATATCAACAGAACAGCTCCTGCGACGGGTTGATCGCCGTTCATGACTGTCCCATTCAAAGTGGCGCCGTCGTCGCGCAGTGTGACTTGAATTCGCTCGGGTGCGGTGCCCGGCGCGATCACGATTGGATCGCGAAATAAATCTGAGGAGCCATACGTCGCGGATGCCACATACCACGGGCCCTCCGGTCTGACGATTGCTTGATACGTGCCGGGAAAAACGTCGGGAATTGCATCTCCACCATGTCTATTGTTGCTGGAATTCTCCGTTTCCGTCATGGGGAGATTGGTCGAAACAAGCTGAATATTTGCAGGGTGCCGTGATGATTCCTGCGCACGATTGGAAAGCTCGAAGGAATAATCCACGTCTATGGACAAAAGCTGCTCGATCGAAACGTGCAATCCCACGAGATTTGAATTTAGATTCACCGGCGTGGTTCCGACGAAAGTTTTCCCGTTATCGCACTGGCAGATCGCGACGATGATGTATTGCCCTGCTGGCACTGACGGGGCTTGAAATATCCCCGTTTGCGGATCGAACTGGACCTGAAGCGGAAACTGTTCGCCGGTGGCGCTCACAAACAAAATTTCCACCTGGCCTCCGCGAGAGAAGCCCGAGATGGTGCCGGCAAGCTGGTAGAGGGGACGCGCGGGCGGCGAGAAACTCGCGTCAAACCGAGTTCCGGGCTGGACGATGATCGGACCGGCAGAATCGAGGTCGGGAACGCCGGGATAAAAAGTCAACGGGAGGCCTTGCTTAATCACTGACGCAGGAGGCCCGATGTTCATAAATAGCCCGTTCTGGTTCGAACTCACAGAAATGAAATAAGTACCTGGCGTCAATTCGGCAAGGCGGAAGGCGCCGTCTTCATCGGTGACCGCGTTGCCTTGAGGCTCTTTCACCAGGTGGCCATTTATGTTGTGCATGTGCGTCAGATTGACAGAAATATTTTCCAGGGGTTCGCCATTTTCCTGCGTGATGCGCCCGTAAATTACGCCTTCGGGAATCAACTTCAAAACGATCGGTGGAGTGGATGGCTGCAGATCAAACGAATCAGGACGATGATTTGCTTCGGAGAGCTCGTATTCGTTGAAATACCCTGGCTTGCGGATATTTACGACCACGGGCCCGGGACGCATTCCCTCGAAATCAAATTTACCGTCCGGGCCGGTTAGCATCGCCCGAGATATTGCGCCGCCGGCTTGTACCAGGGCTTTGTGAATGGGCTCGCCGGTCGCGGAATCAACTACGGTCCCCTTCAGGCTTACCGATCCCTCATCGGCGGTGTTCGACGTGGAATTTTGATACGCGGAAATGCCGCTGGGGAAGAGCGCAACTCCCAGCGCCAGCAAGACGAAGTGCCCTAGACATCGAAAGAGTGCTTCCACGCTCCAACTCCTATGGCCTGCCGGAGTTCACAATGTTCCGCCGTTTAAGATGCGGAATCAAGCGGGTTGGTTTTCGAAAACTCCATTCGGCTTCATGAAGCCGGCGGAGGTCCACAGCCGGGCTAATTCCGTTTGCAGGAGCGAAAAATCTCAATAGCATTTTTCTATTACGCTGAAATTGGGCGGAATTTGCGCACTTTCACCTGCGCGGCAGTGTTAGTATCTGCCCGCCCGCTTCACGCAAGCAGCGCGATATTCCATTGGACACCATCGAAACTAAGATTCACTCAAACGACAGCCTTCGCCGTGAGCTCGGCCTTGGTTCGGCCGCGGCTGTGGTGGCTGGCGAGTGCATCGCTGTCGGCATTTTTCTTACACCGGCCGGGATGGCGCGTTCCTTAGGTTCGCCTTTCTGGCTGATTTTGGTCTGGGTCGCAATCGGCGCGATGACTCTCTTCGGCGCCCTATGTTATTGCGAACTCACGGCGCGGTTCCCGCGTGCGGGCGGTCCGTACGTGTATTTGTACGAGTGCTTTGGCCCGGCGGTCGCTTTTCTGTACGGCTGGATGTCTCTGATGGTTCTCGATCCGGGCATCGCTGCCGTGCTCGCCACGGGAGCGAGCGCGTACCTTGCGTTCATCGTTCATTTGTCTCCGGCGGGAATTAAATGGGTCTCGGTGGCAATCCTTTGGGCGATCTGCCTGATCAACATTCGAAGCACGCGCTTGAGCGCGGGATTTCTTCGCTGGCTCACGTGGCTCAAATTTGGCGTTCTATTTGCAATTGTCGCCTGGGCGATTGCGTTTCGGCTTGGCTCGTGGGGAAATTTCATTCCGTTCGTGCCGCAGCGCGCGGGTTCGTTGCCCCTTGCTCCCGCTCTCGCGGCCGCCACGGTCGCCGCGTTTTTCTCCTTCGGCGGCTGGTGGGACGTGAGCAAAGTGGCGGGCGAGATTCGCGACCCGGTGAGGACTCTTCCGCGAGCGCTGGTCTTCGGGGTGCTTGCCGTGACATCGATCTACGTCCTCATCAGCGGGATTTTCATTTACCTTGTCCCGCTCGAGAAAGTTTCGTCGGACGAAACCTTCGTAGCGCAGGCGGGGCAGGTTCTGTTCGGACACTTCGGCGGGGTCATCTTGTCCTCCATCGTGGTTCTTTGCGTCTTGGGTAGCCTCGCGGTTGCGAGCATGGCTGCCCCTCGCGTGTTTTTCGCCATGGCTCAGGGCGGCATTTTTCTTCCGAGCGTGGCTCGTTTGCATCCGCGTTACGCGACCCCCTCGCGGGCAATCGCGGTTCAGGGAATACTAGCGACGATCCTGATCGTGTTCGGCACTTTTCAACAGATCATCTCTTATTTCATTTTCGTCGCTGTTATTTTTCTGGGACTCAGCGTTGCCGGATTATTCGTGCTCCGACGCCGTGGGCAGGTAGCCTCGCCTTTTCCGACGCCCGGGTACCCCCTCACTCCCATCGCATTTCTCGCGATGGTTCTGGGTCTGCTGCTCCTGCTCGCGATGCATTCTCCTCGCGAGGTGGCTCTGGGGTGCGGAGTTGTTCTTGCCGGACTTCCTGTCTATTATCTGTTTATGGCCAAGCGAAGAATTTCGAGCTAAAGATTATTTTTCAAGGAGGGTTCGATATGGCGCCTCACGACGACGAGAAGGCGGCTGCTCCTGCCGACGCTGGCATCTCGCCGGGGACGAATCCCCAAGCTCCCGACACGAAAATCCGCATCATAGAAGATGCGGCTGCTACCGGCGATGTGGCCGCGGTCTATGATTTTTGGCGCAAGGGCTCCGGCCGCACGAAGGTTCCCGGCATCCTCAAATGCTTTGGCGCGCGCCCGGATTTTCTTCGCCAGGTGATGGAATTCTCGAATACCGTCCACTTTTCACCGGGCCACCTCGATCGCCGGCGAAAAGAAATGATCGCGAGTTACGTCAGCTACCTGAACAAGTGCCCCTATTGACTGGACTCGCACGCCTACTTCCTGCGTGTTCAGGGAGCCACCGATCAATGCGTAGCTGCAATATTCGAAGGGAAACTCGACGAAGCTGGCCTGTCGCCGGCCGAGCGCGTCCTTCTTGAATACGTGGAAAAGGTTACGCGAGATGCTGCGCGCACCACGCACGCCGACGTGCAGAAATTGCGCGACGCAGGTTGGAGCGAAGACCAAATCGCGGAGGCGGTCTACGTTACCGCAATGTTCGCATTTTTCAATCGCGTCGCCGATGCATTTGGCGTTCCTTCGCAGGACTACTTGACGACCAATAAGTTGACCTCTTGATCGCGCCCGGGGC
>Ga0308309_10002000_pt1 | contig 12134 bp, 10 predicted proteins | sample HubBroMetageWFT5_FD_192491 | JGI IMG/M metagenome (GOLD analysis project Ga0308309, IMG submission 192491) | Warmed and freeze-thawed soil microbial communities from the Hubbard Brook experimental Forest, New Hampshire - Hubbard Brook CCASE Soil... | ecosystem: Environmental > Terrestrial >...
TGAGTGGCGATCGCGTCCATCAATGGCGGCGACAGGCAGTCGTATGGCTCTAGTCCGAGTTCCTTCAGCCTGCCGCGAATTCCCGCCATTCTTTGCGGATCAACGCCGCTTTCGATCAGCGACGACACGAAGGCGGCGAATTCCGGGGGCGCCCAGCCGAGTTCCCGGAACAGCTCGGGATGCACGAAATCGAGGCCATGGAACGGATGGCCCGCATTCTCGATGCGCCCGTACATGTGAACCCCGCACCCCTTGCAGGCGTGGCGCTGGATCGCCGCGGCCGCGTCCACCACGGCGAGTTTGTCGCCGTTCTCCGCGACGCTGAGGTTGTCGCGCGGCACGACGGCGACCACCGAGAAGAATGTACCGGCCGGCTTCCAGCACTTTGTGCAGCCGCAGACATGGTCATGGGCGACTTGCCCTTTGATCGTAACCTTCACCGGCGAGCCCGCGCATTGGCACACCAGTGTACCGCCGGCAAAGTCCGTAGCAGCCGGCCTGATGCCTTGATCCACGGACGGGTGAATCCGTATCGCTTCAGCCATTCCGCTCTCCCTGGTTACGGGTTGTATTGCCTGATGGTCGTTGCGTCGCACTCCGGCTTGTGCACGAGAAGCTGGACCCGGCAACCGCTGTTCGTCAACGCAAAGAAGAAAGCGGACAAAGAAAAACCCCGGCAGCGAGCCGTTGCCTGCCTATCTGATCAGGCTTCCCGACTTGCGGAGCGCCAACGCCGCTGCTTTTCGCGGTTGCCGCAGTTGTTCATGCTGCACCACCGCCGACGATGGCCTTTGCTCAAGTCGACAAAGTAGACATCGCAATCCGAAGCCCCACACTTCTTCAGCCGGCGGCGATCGACGTCGATCAGCAGATTTTCGATGGCAAGCGCGCAGGCGTGCAGGGGACTTTCGACGGTCACCGGACGAGGCCAGCGGTAGAGCGCAAGACTCCGCGAGGACGGCGCCACCAGAACGCGGGCGACGTGCGCCGCCCGGACAGCGGACGCAATGGCATCCAGGTGGCTTCGCGATACCGGTTCGTGCCTGTGGACCGCCGCCAGTACATTGAAGAAATGCTCCCGTAGCTTTCGGGCGCGCCCGGCAACGCGTGAGGCTGCAGGCCCGGCGAGAGTCCGCAGCGTCCGCGCCAGCCCGGGCTCGACCAGCCCTGCCAGTTGGGCGAAGCGCACAAGGTCCCGATAGGTGGCCAGGTTCTCGATCGGCCGGTCGAAAGGCCGCTCGTCCAGCGTATTGACGAAGTCCAAGGCTGGATGTCCCCCGCCCCACTCGAAGGGATCGCCGCGCTTACTCATATCCGTCCTTGCCTGGCATGCACCGTCATTCTATCATAACCTTTATATCACGTTTATATGGTTATGCGCGTCTGACTGCGCGGGAGTGCGTATGACCCAAGCGGCAGCAAGCGAACGCACGGCCGCCGAACGCACGACCGCGAAATATGCGCGCGGTGCCCTGTTCGGGCTCGCGGCGGTGAGCATCTGGGCCGGAAACATCGTCGTTGCCGGACTCGGCCTTCGATCCAGCCTGACGCCCTGGGATATCACGGCGATCCGCTTCGCCGTGGCAGGCCTGGTCCTGCTGCCCTTCCTGATGCGGCGGGGACTTGCCCTGGACCGCCTCGGTAGGCTCGGCGTGGCGGCGCTCGTCCTTGGCGGCGCACCCACGGTCATGCTGGCGAATGCAGGACTGCTGTTCGCGCCCGCGTCACATGCGGGTGCCTTGTTTCCCGGCGTCATGCCGCTGATGGTCGCCGTGCTGGCCGCCATCATCCTGAAAGAGACGTTCACGCCCCAGAAGAAAGCGGGCTTCGTGCTCATCGCGACAGGCGTCGTCGGCATCGTCTGGGGCAGCGGTGGCACGATCGGCACGACACAGAATATCGGCCACCTGTTCTTTCTCGGCGCCGCGCTGGCCTTCGCCTGCTACACGGTCGCGATGCGCCGGGCGCGCCTCGACGGGCTTCATGCGGCCGCCATCTCGGCCGTCGGCTCGATGCTGATCTACCTGCCGCCGTATTCGATCCTGGCCGGTTCCGGCATGTTCGATGCGTCGCCAGGGGCGATAGCGCTCCAGGCGCTGGTGCAGGGTCTCCTGACGGCGGTGTTTTCGTACGTCGCCTACGGTCTCGCGGTCGGCATTCTCGGCGCGTCCAGCGGTGCGGCCTTCGCCGCCTCTTGTCCGGCGATCACCGCCTTCATGGCCATTCCAATTCTCGGCGAATGGCCTTCGGCGATCGACTGGATGGCGATCGCGCTCATCTCGATCGGCGTGTATGTCGTGAGCGGCGGACCGCTGCCACGGGCGCGAGCATGACTTTGCTACGAGCGCGATCCGCCGAAGGCAGAGGTCGTGAACCCACCGGGGTCCGCCATCAAACCTTCGAAGTCACTGCATAGCGATGGCGCGAGGTCAGCGGCCACCGGCCATCGATTACCAATCAACTCTTTGGCTGCAGTGCCGGCGGATCTGGCTCTGGCAGCAGCGCCATGGTCAGCATGAACACCAGCGCGAACAAGCTGGCGGCAAGTAACGGAAACATGAACCTGAAGCCGAGCGACGCATCGGGCGTCGTCCACGCCCACAGGGTGCCAATGGCACTCGCCATCATAAAGACAGATCCAATGGTGGCGAGAATGGCCAACGTGATTCTCTGAACTGGGATATTCATCTCAACCTGCCTGCTGCCATCGATCGCCGGGGCGACCCGGTGATGCGGCGGCGATCAGAGCCCAACCCGCCGGGCGCAGATCCGCCCGGCGAGGCCTCAAATCGAGGAAATGTCAGTACAGCGGGAGGGAGAAGTTGAGGTTCAGGCTCGGCTGGACCGGCTGCGCATAGACCGGAGCAGGTGCCACCATGATCGGGGCCGGCGTCACGATGACCGGCGGGCGTTGGTAGACGACAGGCCGCGGCGGTTCATGGCGCCAGTGTTCGTGCTCTTCGACGTACTGGCGGTGTTCGCGGCGCCATTGCTCGTCACGCCCACGATCGTCGTCGTGCGCCTGGGCGCCCATCGCAAGGAAGATACCGGAACCCGCGATCGCGGCGGCCAGGATGGTCTTCCGTACAAGTCCACGCATTACAGCCTCCTGAGACAATACGGGATGACAACTGCTTGTCGTCCCAACAGAGGGGGATACGTGTCGGATTGTGACCGCACGGAGGAGATGCTTACAGTGACCTGTCAGTTGGCTGAGCGGCGCCATCGAATGGCGTGCGATTCCTCACATAGGCCGGCTTTCCTGGCAGGTACGGTTTCGGCCCAGCTCTCCCAAATGTAGCCCCGGGCGCGTTTGGGTTCCCCTGGCGACCAGGAGCACACGACCATGCCGAACGCCAAGTTCTTCATCGATCCGACGCTCGCGGCGGCGGCGGGTCCCTACTACACCCTGTTTCCGGTCGAGCCCACGCCGTCGGCCACGAGCGCGGACTGGCTCAAGCCCGACGGCAAGCCCGCGTTCCCGAAGTCGCAGAACCTCGATGAGTGGCTGGTGGCGATTGCGGGCGGGGCGTCGTCCGGTGGCAACGTCGTGCTGGTGAGCCATGGCAACACGCGCGGGCTGAAGCTCTACATCGGCGACCAGAAGCAGGACGTGCATCTGGAGCGCGAGGCCGCCGACGCCATCCGCCTCAACCAGGCGGGCAAGCAGAGCGATCAGGACACGGCGCAGATCCTGAAGATGAAGCCCGATGCCTACGGTAAGCTGAAGGGGCAGATCGAAAAAGTGCAGGCCCTGGGTCTCAACCGGGTCGATGCCCGCGCCTGCAACATCGGCCAGGACGCCGATGCGATGAGCGCCATGCAGCAGTTCTTCAACTGCAGCACCTTCTGCGCCCCGAAGATTCTCGACAGCTTCGGCGCCATCGCTTACGGCAAGTTCGTCACCGACCCCGCCACCTTCGACAAATGGGTGAAGGACCATGCCGGCGCCGAAGTCGCGGGCGCTCCGCCCAACCGCTTCGGCTTCTACCAGAACCTGTCGAAGGGCGTGGGCTCGGAGGCGATGGCGGAATCGGCCAAGGGCGTGAAGGCCTGGGCCGATTCGAAGATGCCGGCCGGCGGCAATTTCACCGGCAACAACCAGCTCTTCTACCACGCGCTCACCGACCTGAAGAAGTTTGTCTTCGCGGGCGAGTCCGCCTTCCGCGACCAGCTGGTGGAGGCCACCAAGGGCAACGTGCCGTCGCGCAGGATCGACATCAACGCGCCGCTGCCGCCGCCGTGAGAGTGGGGCTCGAGCGGCCCTAGCCCGGGGCCGGCCACCCTTTCGGCGCCAAGGCGCCGGCGGCTCTAAGTCGTACGCTGCTCACTGTGACGCGCCGCCAGAACCCGCACCAACGCCGCCAGGCTTCGGCGAAGGCTCGGGATCCCATGAGAAATCAGATGGGCCACGCCATCGGGGTTGTCCGCGCTGGCTCGGATGCGGTTCGACAAGTCGATCGAATGATCGTGCACTTGCCTGAACAGGTCGCGAATCAAAGGACGCGCGTGTTCGGGATGAAGCGAGCCGTCCAGCTCCAGGGCGTTCAACAGCTCCTGCCGGATCGCGTGGTCGTGGGGATGGCCCCAGGCGCGCAGGCAGGCTTCGTCCAGCGCCTCGGCCCTCCTGTGAAGTCTGCTGAGCACTGGCCCCCGATCGACAACATTCTGTTGCGCGGCTTCACTACATCATCGGACGCTGCCGCTGTCGAGCGCTGACGCGGGCCTGCTTTGGGATCATTGGTCATGGTTGTCGGAGTGAGCTCCGCACTGACGGCGAGCGAAGAGCGAGCGCGACCCGTAGCTGACAGAACGCGATGACCTGCGCCGACCGAGCCGCTCAGCCCGGTAATCTCGGCGACGCGACGGACCCGAATTCTCCAGCCGTGAAAGGAGGGTTTCCGCCGGTTCAACTGTCCTTAAGCGAGCGGGCCACCCCGAAAGGACTGCGGATAGACTTGCCGCTCACGAGCTCCGCAATGACGCCGGCCGAGTTCTTCACCGCGGTAGGCCGCGCGCTCTATGAAGATGAATTCGTGGGGCCGATGGCGAGTCGACTCGACGTCGAACGCAACACCGTGGGCAAGTGGGCGTTCGGAAAGTCGCGAGTACCGCCACGCGTGTGGCTCGAGATCGCCGGAACGCGAAGAGAAGTTGCCCGGCGCTCAAGGTCGCCGTGTTGCGGTTGGCCAATCGGGATTAGGTATCTAGCGGTTGGAGGCCCCGCGTTTGAGAAACCCCCACATCAACTATAGCGCCCGACCGCGAAGGCGCCTTGCGAGGTCGCGCGGCCCTAAGCCGTCTTTTCGGCCTTCAGCCCCAGCTTCTCTATCGTCTGCTCGCGCATGACGAACTTCTGGATCTTGCCGGTGATGGTCATCGGGAACTCGGGCACGAACTCGATGTAGCGCGGGATCTTGTAATGGGCGATCTGGCCCTTGCAGAACTCGCGGATCTCGTCGGCCGTCGCGCTCTGGCCGTCCTTCAGCTTGATCCAGGCGCAGATCTCCTCGCCGTACCTTGGATCGGGCACGCCGATCACCTGCACATCCTGGATCTTGGGATGGCTGTAGAGAAACTCCTCGATCTCGCGGGGATAGACGTTCTCGCCGCCCCTGATCACCATGTCCTTCAGGCGGCCCACGATATTGACGTAGCCCTCAGCGTCCATGGTCGCGAGGTCGCCGGTGCGCATCCAGCCCGCCGCGTCGATGGCGTCGCGGGTCTTGTCCGCGTCGTTCCAGTAGCCCTTCATCACTGAATAGCCGCGGGTGCAGAACTCGCCGGTCGCGCCGCGCGGCACCGCCTTGCCCTCGGGATCGACGATCTTGATCTCGATATGCGGCAGCACCTGGCCGACCGTCGAGACGCGGCGCTCCACCGGATCGTCGGTGGCGCATTGCGTCGAGACCGGCGAGGTCTCCGTCATGCCGTAGGCGATGGTGACCTCGCCCATGTTCATCTGGCTCTGCACCTTCTTCATCACCTCGATCGGGCACGGCGAGCCCGCCATGATGCCGGTGCGCAGGCTCCTGAGGTCGAACCGGGCGAACTGGGGATGGTCGAGCTGAGCGATGAACATGGTGGGCACGCCATAGAGCGCCGTGCAGCGTTCCTCGGCGACCGCCTGCAGGGTCGCCAGGGGATCGAAGGACTCGGCGGGATAGACCATGGTCGCGCCGTGCGTCAGGCAGCCGAGATTGCCCATCACCATGCCGAAGCAGTGATAGAGCGGCACGGGAATGCACAGGCGATCGGCGGGCGTGAGCTTCAGCCCACCGGCCACGAAGTAGCCGTTGTTCAGGATGTTGTGATGGCTGAGCGTGGCGCCCTTCGGGTGACCGGTCGTGCCCGAGGTGAACTGGATGTTGATGGCGTCGTCGAACTGCAGCTTCGGGCCGAGATCGGCGAGCTTCATCCTCTCGGCATTGCCGCCGGCGGTGGCGACATCGTCGAAGTTCAGCATGCCCGGCGTCTTCTCGGGCCCCAGCCGCACGATGTGCTTGAGATGGGGCAGCTTGTTCGCCTTCACGAGATCGTCGGTGATCTCGAGGTAGTTCGAGGTTTTCAGCGCCGGCGCCAGGATCAGCGCCTTGCACTCGACCTTGTTCATCGCGTACTCGAGCTCGGAGCGCCGGTAGGCCGGGTTGACATTGACCAGGATCAGCCCCGCCTTGGCGGTGGCGAACTGGGCCAGGGTCCATTCCGAGCGGTTGGGCGCCCAGATGCCGACCCGGTCGCCGCGCTCGAGCCCGAGCGACAGCAGGCCGGCCGCGAGATCGTCGACCCGCCGGCCGAGCTCGCCCCAGCTCCAGCGCACGTTCTGCTGGCGCACCACCAGCGCCTCGCGGTCGCGCCAGGTCTCGACCGCGCGGTCGAAGAAGGCGCCGATGGTCTCGCCCAAAAGTTTCTTGTCGGAGATGCCGTGGTCGTAGGAGATCTGGGTCATGGGGCGCGACATTAGCGGGAGGCTTGCCGGCCCTCAATTAATCTCGCGCGAGGCCCGGCCCGCCAAACCGCTAGGGTCCGCCTCATGAAACTCGAATTCACCACCGTCGACGTCTTCACCGACCGGCCGTTCGGCGGCAATCCGCTGGCCGTCGTCACCAACGCGGAGGGCCTGTCGACCGGGCAGATGCAGTCGATCGCCGCCGAGTTCAACCTCGCCGAGACGACCTTCGTGCTGCCGCCCCAGGACGCCGCGCACACCGCCGAGGTGCGCATCTTCACGCCCAAGGCCGAGCTGCCGTTCGCCGGCCATCCCAATGTCGGTACGGCCTTCGTGCTGGCGCGCGCCGGACAGAGTTATAGCCGCGCCGTCGCGGGCGACCGGCTGGTGTTCGAGGAGAAGGCCGGCCTGGTCCGCATGGAGCTCACCCGCGAGGCGGGCGTCGTCACAGCCACGCGCCTGGCCGCCCCGGTGCCGCTCAGCATCGGCGAGGAAATCGCGCCCGAGATCGTGGCCGAGGCCTGTTCGCTCAAAGCCGATGACATCGAGGTCAAGGGGCATCGGCCCTGCATCGCCTCCTGCGGCATACCGCTGGTCTTCGCCGAGCTGAAATCCCGCGCCGCGCTCGCCCGGGCCGCCATCCGGACCGACGTGCTGGCGCGGCACTTGCCGATGGAGCGCGCCGTCGGCATCCACTTCTATGTCGCCGCCAAGGAGCATGGCGTGGAGATCCAGTCACGCATGTTCGCGCCGCTGTTCGGTGTGCCCGAAGATCCCGCGACCGGCGGCGCCAACGTCGCCCTGATCGGGCTTCTGGCCCATCACCGGCCCGAGGCCGATCTCGTGCTGGCCAAGACCATCGGCCAGGGCTTCGACATGGGACGGCCCAGCATCCTCGAAGCTGCGGCCGAGAAGAAAGCCGGCACGGTGACCGCGACCTATATCGGCGGGCGCTGCGTGCCGATGATGAAGGGCACGATCGAGTGTCAATGACGGCGCTCATGACTCCTCCGCCCGCTACGCGGGCACCTTCCCTTCGCGGGTTCCGCGAAGGGAAGGAATGATGAATAGGCGAGTTCGTTCCATCGGAGGTAGCGCGGGCGCGATAGACCGGTTCGCGGCTGAGAGCCGCCCAAATCACAACTTGGACCAATTGCACACGGTTGGCACTTTCAGCCCCTCTGCGCTATTGTTCGCTTCGTGCCTCAGGGAGAACTCTGCAGATTGGCAGAACAGAAGCGCGCAGCGGCTGAAGAAATGCGCCGCATCGCGCGGACGCTTTGGTTTTGCACGGATCGAAACCGCGTCATGAGACGGGCTGCCGAGTTGGAGGCCGAATCCAAGTGGCTGCTATTGGATGCCGCAGCCGTTGTAGCGGCGCTCCTCTCTCAGTCAGCTACCCATCAGCAGCAACAAGCAGAGCGTGGCAGGCAGAAGGGCAATTCCTAGTTTAGGACACTGGCCCTCTCCTCACGACAGCATCAGGACCGAAATTGACCCCGAAGCGGACATGGCGGAACCGATTATTCGATTTGCCAATTATGCGAACGCTACTCCCTCACCGCCTTGAACGAGGCGCAGGCTTTCGGCTCGATCCGCGTGAGCGTAAAAGTGTCGTCCTCCGGGCCGAGCGTCACATAGTTGTCCTGAGTTTTGCTCAGCTTGTCTGGGACGGTTGTGATCGGACTTTGCAGGAACAGGGAAAGGGACTTCGCGTCCTGCGCCGGGTCGATCAGGAAGTAGCCGCCCTCCCGGTCGGTATTGGGCACGGGGACCATGCAACCGAACGCCGCGGGCTTGTCGAAATTTGCGAATAGCTTGCGGCCAAGGGGGGCGGAATTGGCCCCCTCCGACCAGATGCAGCCGGCCGCGATCCGCTTCGGTGCGCCCGTGCGCGGGGTCACCACGACGGTGACGTAGGCCTGCTGGAAGGGGTAGTAGCCCTGCTGGAAGGCGAGGAGGACGCTTTTGGTCGTCTGCTTCGGATGCTGCGCCAAATGTTCGGGCGAATAGTCGCGTCGGAAGCAGAGCATCGAACTCTCGGCTGACGTGAGCGGAGTAAGTGGATCCTTCAAATCGGCTGAAAGCGCGGGCATGGCTCCGGCGAGCACGGCGGCAAGACTGACGCTCAAAGCCAACAAGCGATTGGCCACCACTCTTCGAACTTCCACCGACGCGTCCATCGGAGACCTCTCAGAGCTGCGTTCGGCTTCATGCCGCCGGAAGGATTGGTCCCTTCGTTGAAACTGTCAATTCGCGTTAAACAATCTTGGGTATTCTCTCGGCAAGACCGGATTAGCTCACGCACAATCATGTCCGCTATTGGCACCAAGCCGACCCCTCGGCGCCGAGGTATGTCCGCTCTCAGGGACAAAGCGGTCGTTCGGTCGGATCAACCGTTAGTCTGAAAGTGGACCCGAAGCGGAAATGGTGACCCGCCTGAGTTCCCGGTCCCCTTCGATCTTCGGTATGCGATCCGAAGTTTCCGCCCTGTCATTTTTGTTGGCTGGCGCGATCCAAGAAGATCTTGTCGGTCTCCGCCGATAGGATTCCGCCGACAATGAAGCCTTTGTAAAATGGTGAGGCTTCCACAATATCTTTAGCGCGGATGCGCGGATTATCGACGCCGAGCACGCCTCCGATCGAGGACCCGAACACCGTACCTCCGATGCCGGCAAAGACCAGTGCGCTCTGGCACATCGTGCATGGCTCGGCAATCGAGTAAAGCACGCAGTCTTCCCATTCCCGGTTGCCGTTGCGCCGAATGTAATTCGTAAGACAGGCGAACTCGCTGTGCATGGTTGGATCGTAGTCGGAGTTGTTGATGCCCCGCCCCATGACTTCGCCTGTTGCCGGTTTCACGATTACCGCCGCCGTCGGAATTTTTCGGGTACGAACAGATTCGGCTATCGCCAACCGCATATACTTCTCGTGGTCAGCCTGCGAGAGCGGCGGCACCGCCGCCGCGGACGTTCGTGGCAAAGCGCTGCAGATCAACGCCGAGCTCGTAGCTGCTCCGATCGAAGAGATGACACTGCGTCTGGAAATCATCTTTAGCTCCAATCTTCGAATCCGCCGACAGGCAAGCCGGCCCCTGAAGCCTTCTGCCGCGAGCTCCTAACATTCTGCGAAACCACTGTCTAAGCGTCCATGAGAGTGATGCAATTTGGCGGGGGCCGAGGACGACATGGCCTCCGACGCCATTCCAACGCAAGAGAGAGACCAGATAGCGCGCGCCAACAGCACTAGGCGAAGGCGACCGAGCGGGTCAGCCACCGCGGCTACCTCACGCGCAGATGTCCGCTTCTGGCACAAGCGGTCATTCCTATTGCGTCGGTGAACGTCGCCTACTGGACCCGAGGCGGACATCGACAGTTCAGAAACACTGCCCTGCAACGTGTCATCAGACCCCATTTCGCGACGCGCGAATCCATGCTGCAATCATGTTCTTCGGGGAGCAACAGTCGGCGCAGTCCCGGGCCTCGGATGAGGGAGATGCGACAATGAGAAAGAGCACGCTGATCGGTGTCAGTATTGCGGTATCGATCGCCGTCCTGGCGGCCGGTGTCGAGATTTCCGCTCAGGACAAGTACACCGTCAAAGTGCCCAATGGGCTCGCCTTCTCCGAGTTCAGGGGATACGAAGGCTGGTCCCTCATCGCGATCAGTGAGAACGGCGGCAAGATCGCCGCGATCATGGGCAATCCGGCAATGATCGACGCCTATAAGGAAGGCGTGCCCGGCAACGGCAAGGCTTTCCCGGACGGCGCCCGGATGGCGAAAATTCATTGGAACCCCAAAAAACAAGAGGCCTACCCCGGTCAGCCGACGGTGCCGGGGACCCAGCATGACGTTGATTTCATGGTGAAGGACAGCAAGAGGTTTGCGGACAGCGGCGGATGGGGATGGGGCGCGTTCGAGTATGACGCGGCGTCCGATACGTTCAGGCCCGCCACTGGGGCGGACAGTCCGCCGCAGGAAAACGACGCGAAGTGCGGGTTCGCGTGCCACACGGTGGTGAAGAACCGCGACTACGTTTTCACGGAGTACGGAAAGAGGTGACAACAGCCGCCTGCTGCGGCGGGAGTTGACGGTGCGGCTCCCGGCAGCGTGTGTGGTGCTGGCCGCTGCCCTGTCGCAACCGACGCTGGCGCGCGTCGAGCCACAAGGCGGGCCCGCCAGTACCGCAGGCGATGAGACTGCAAAGGCCGCGACGACCGAGCCGGAGCCGAGCGGGCTGCGGGTGGCGCCTGCATCGTTCTCCGCAACCCGCGCAGCTAGGATGTCTTCCTAGAAGAAGACGAAGGACCGAACCACGACGTTCTTGCGGCAGCGAGCATCGGCGGGCGCGGTCGGGTCGACGCAGGCGGTGTGGAACGACCAGCGCGAGACCGAGCCGTCGGTGACGGAGTCGTAGCACTTCAGCATCGAGACCTCCGTCGGCGTCTGCCGGGGGAACCAGTACCACTCGTGGTCGGGACGGCAGGTGAAGCGGGTGGTCTCGCCGACGCGGTCGTCGTAGATCCGGTAGTTGGTGATGTACGGCTGGTCGGCGAAGGACGGCCAGGCGCAGAGCACGAAGGGGAACTGCTCGACCGTCTCCATCGGCTTGGCGAGATTGATCGATATGAACCGCCGCGACATCTTCGCGTCGGCCTCTTCCTCGGTGTAGTTCTGCGCGCGCCCGAAGTTCCGCAGGTTCCTGGTGAGCAGCTCGCGGCAGCGCACGCGGCCGCTGTTGTCGTTCAGGTCGTTGTGCACGAGGTTGGCATAACGGGCGTTCACGCCCGGGTTCTTGTTGTCCTGGTCTTCCGTGCGGTCGCCCGCGTAGTCCTTGTCGAAGACGTCATGGTTGTAGACCAGGGCATCGGTCGCGCCCGGAAAGAAATCGAGGAGGAGCTTCTCGATCTCGGGGTAGAACACGCGCTCCACCTCCGCCGAATCGTAGAAGTTCGAGCACTTGGACTCGAGGTGCGCCAGCGAGACGCCGAGCCGGTCCATGCATTCGGGGCTGCTGGGCGAGAGACCCGGGTAGTATTCGCCGATGCGCCGCGCGTCGCGCATCACCTGCGGGAAATAGAGGTCCCGCCGCCGGTTGGCCTCCTCGTTCCTGCGCAGGATCTCCGCGACGTCGGCGCGCGCCGGGTCCCGCCAGATCGCGTTGGACGGGACGACAGAGTAGGTCG
>Ga0308309_10002001_pt1 | contig 12127 bp, 9 predicted proteins | sample HubBroMetageWFT5_FD_192491 | JGI IMG/M metagenome (GOLD analysis project Ga0308309, IMG submission 192491) | Warmed and freeze-thawed soil microbial communities from the Hubbard Brook experimental Forest, New Hampshire - Hubbard Brook CCASE Soil... | ecosystem: Environmental > Terrestrial > Soil...
GGCCGGTTTCGTGAGGGCGCTCACGAAGAGCTCGCGGAATTGGCCGGGATGGCCCGAAAATTTTTGCGCGAAGGAAAGCGGAACGAGCACGGCTTTGTCCTCGGCATCACCCGTTGAAACGATTCCCACAACACGCAAGGGCAATTGCCTATCCCTGTTCACCGGCGCAACCACTGGATCGACTGGCGGAACAACTGACGGTACGTCTGGAGGATCAAGATAAATTGATTGCCCGAGGGAGATGCCGCCGGGAAATGTTCTGGCGAAAGCTTCGCCGACCACGCACTCGTTTTCACCATCGCCAAACCATCGCCCCTGAACTTTCCACCAGGGATGCGTGAAGCTCACACCGGTTCGAAAAGTCGTTCCATCAGGGATTGGCACATCGTGTTCGTACCATGTCCCGATTAAGGTGGCGGCTAAAGGCGCTGAATTATTACCCGGATGAATTTGGGCAGGGACGTCGAGAAACGGCGTGAAACCAAGAATATTGTGGCGCCAGAAAATCGTCTTGAGTTTGCCGAGGTCGCCTTGATTCAAATAGGCGCCTTCGTCAACCGGGCGGTAATCCACACCGCCGATTTCAACGGGCAGAGTATCGGATTGCGGGGTGACGATGAGATTTGCGCCGAGACTGCGAAATTCGCGCGCGAGACGGTCGCCCACCTCGAGCGCCACCGTGAGCGTGGCTGTCGCCACGGCGATGCCGACGACGAGCGCGGCGGCCGTCAGAATTTTGCGGCGCGGATTGCGAGCGAAGGAATCTCCTACCAGGCGGGCGAACATTTTTAGGAATGGATCGTCGAGGCGGCTTTGGCGAGCGCCGAAAGATCCACGATCACTTCCCCCCCTTCCACCTGCGATTTTACCGCGATGGGATTGCAGCCGCCGCTATCCCCGATGGAGGGAACGTAAATCGCCGCACCACAATTGCGGCAAATGATGTTTTGCCCTTCCTGGCGGTAGCCGGCGGCGCCGCAAATCTGGCAAGCGTCGAGCGCCGTTGCATAGTCGCCATTGGTCTTGTGGATCACGAGGAAGCGAATCACGGTATTGTCCACATCGGCGGTGTAGTAATGCAGGCTCGAATCCGTAAGCTCGGAAAGTGGGATGCGAACGTGGCCATTCTGCCCCACGAGCATTTTCGCATGCACCGGCGCATTCGCGGCACGCGCGTACACGTACTCCGCCGTAAGCGAGAGCACCACGGCGACGCACAACGCGGCCGCCGCGAAGCTCCATCGTCGCTGCCGCCGGAATTCATATTCGCGCTTGCGCCGCTCGGCCGGGTTCGCCGCCGCATCCGGAGCGGGCGCCTTGGCTCCAAACCATTCGCGCAACACCACCAGAGCCGCAGCGCCCAGGATCACCACGAAGAAAAAAATCTCGTTGCGAACAATCGGGCCGACCGTCGCCATTTCTGTCTTGCTGGACCAGATCCACTCCGCTTCGCTCAGCTCATGCAGCCCGGTCAAGGTAAGCTGGAAGGCGACCACCATCAGGATCGCGCTGGTCGCGGAGAAAAACCGGTGCAGCGGAATTCGCAGCGTTCCTTGAAAAAAGAAAATGCCAACGGCTACCGCGATCGCGATGCCCAAACCCGTGCCAATCCACACTTGAACTCCGGCGCTCGAAAGCTCCACGGCGCGCAGGATCAGAACCAGCTCGGCACCTTCACGCAAAACCATCAGAAAAACGAATGCCCCGATGCCCCAACCAGCCGTGCGCGTGGACTTTTGCGCGTAGCTCTCCACCTTTTTTTCGATTTCCTTCTTCAGGCTGCGCGCCACGCGGTTCATCCACACGATCATCGTGATCACGAGCGCAGCCGCGACAAGCATGAGCACACCCTCAAAGCCATCCTCGCTAACGCGCCAACGCTGGAGCAACACAGCGGCCGCAAAACTCGCGCCGGAGGCCAGAAGGACCCCCGCCCAAACGTATCCTGCCAGTGCGCGACGGCCGGTGCGGTTGAGGTAGACGAGCACGATGCCGACGACGAGCGCGGCTTCGACACCTTCGCGGAGGGCTACGAGGAGAGCGGAAAGCATGAAAGTCCTAGTTGAAACTCGTTAACAACTACAGAAGCGAGTCTATCTCTGCACAGTGCTAAAATCAAGAAAATTCAGATGATCCCCCGCATCCCGAACCCACCCTTCCTTGTACAATGAGCGTCTAATATTCTATGGTGGCGCGCCTTCCAATACGAACCACTGCTCTTGCCGCACTATTTTTTGCCGCGTCGCTCACCCTGGCAGGATGGCTGGCATTCCCCGCGCGAGCTTGCGGAGCAGGCCGCCAATCGGATCAGGATGACCAGCCCGCGGGGCCCAAAATTTCCAAATCCGACGCCAAGGAAGCCAGGGATTCTTACAAAGCAGGCGTCCGCGCGGAACACGGCCAGGATTGGTACGGAGCCTACGAAGCCTATTCCAAAGCCTCGGCGCTCGATCCAGGCAATCAACAGTATGCGCAGCACCGCGAAGCGGCGCGCGGGCGCGCAGTGCAGGCGAAAATGGATGCCGGCGAACGCGACGCCGTCTCTGGACGAATCGAGGACGCGCGCAAAGAAATGATGGCGGCTCATTCGCTCGATCCATTCGACCAGACGATCAATGAGCGCATCCGGGAGCTGGGCAGCGCGGAGCCGGAGACGGAGCCGGTCGCGCAAGTGGTGCGCCAGCTCGAGCCGGCTGGCGAGGTGCATCTGGAAACAAAACCCGGCAATCGAAGCTTCGATTATCGAGGAACTACGCAAGGCGCCTACGAAGAAATCGCCCGGCAGTTCGGCGTGGATACCGCGTTCGATGTGGATCTGCTTTCGCGCCAGATTCATTTCCGCGTCCCGGACGTGGATTTCACCACCGCGATGCAGGCACTCGGTGACATGACCGGAACCTTCTGGCGGCCAGTGACAAAGCATCTTTTCTTTGTTGCGCAAAACACCCCTGCAAAGCGCAAAGATTACGACGTTTCAATCGTGCGCACGATTCTGCTGCCCTCCTCGGAAACCACGGACCAAATGACGGAGACGCTGCGGATGGTCCGCGAAATTGCGGGCATCACGAGGTCCGCATTGGACTCAAGCGCGCGGACAATCACTCTGCGAGCCAACCCGCGCGCCATTGCCGTTGCCACGGACCTGATCGAAAATCTGGAAAAACCGTCAGGACAGTTGGTTCTGGAAATTGAAATACTCGAGGTGGACCGCACGTACGCGCGCAACCTGGGACTTACTCCGCCCCAGACGGGCAAGATTTATACGCTCAGCTCGCAGCAGGTGCAGGAGGCGGAGGCTTCGCAAAACGGATTGATTTCCGTAATCGAGCAGGTATTCGGAACCCCGTCCGCTCTCTCGGGTCTGAGCCCGAGCCAGATTGCCGAGCTACTGGCGGCTGGGCAATTGGGGTCGTTCATACCAGACGTCGTCGTCGTAGGCGGCGGAAAGACCACTTTTCTAGTGCAACCCCCGGGCACTTCCGCGAATTTCAGTGAGATGCTCTCGCTGGTGAAGCACGGTCGCCGCATCCTGCTGCGCGCCGGAGACGGGCAGCCCGCGACATTTTTTGCGGGCGAAAAATATCCAGTCTCCCTGGCGCAATATTCGGCGAGCCTCGGCGGAGCGGGTGTGGATGTAGGCGGTGTGAGCAGTTCGAGCTTTCCAACGGCGAATTACGCGACGGGCAACGGCCCCACATTTGTCGCCACCGCCAGCCTGCGCAACAACGGCGTGGATGATTTGATCGTCACAAACTTTACGGACAACACAATTTCCGTTCTGCTCGGCAACGGAGATGGAACCTTTGCGACGCAGGCGACATACGACACCGGCACAGCCCCCGCCTGGATTGCCACGGGGGATTTCAACAAAGATGGGAACGTTGATATCGCCGTGGCGAATCAAAACTCAAATACGATTTCCGTTTTTCTCGGCAACGGGGACGGAACTTTCCAGACGCCAACAACCATAACGACGGGCAATGGTCCCGTTTCCGTGGTCGCGGCAAATATTCACGACGCGAACGGAAACGGCAACCTGGATCTCGTTGTCGCCAATCATACCGACAACGGCATTTCCATTTTCCAGGGCAACGGCGACGGCACGTTTCAAACGCCAGCCACGGTGATCGCTCTCCCCAATGGTTATGCGCCCTCTTCCCTAGCGGACGCGGACTTCAATGCGGACGGGCACATTGATCTGGCCGTCACAGACCAGGGCAACAATTCCGTTTCCATTTTCCTCGGCAAAGGTGACGGCACGTTTCAGGCGCGCGTGGATTACCCAGTAGGAAATTCTCCCGTTTGGGTGTCCACCGCGGACGTGAATGCGGACGGCATCCTCGACCTTGCCGTGGCAAACAATGGCCCTGCGACAACCACCTTGAGCGGTGATTCCGTCTCGATTCTCCTTGGGCAGGCGGTTCCGAATGGCGCCACGGGCAGCGGCGCGTTCGGCACGCAAGTCGCCTACGCGGCTGGAAACGGGCCTACCTCGATTGCCGTCGCCGATTACAATGTGGACGGGTTGGCGGATCTCGCCGTCACCGCTGCAACTGACAATTCGGTTGCGATTCTGCTGGGTCAAGGTCCCGGCACGTTCGGCCCTTTTTTTGAATTGCCGGTCGGGACCGATCCACTGGCCGCGGTATCAGCCGACTTCAATGCCGACGGCCGCTCGGATCTAGCGGTCGCAAACAACGGTTCAAACAACGTTACCGTCATCCTGAATTCGGCTTCGTTCTCACAGGGAAATGGTCTCGCGGGCACGCAATTCCCGGGCGCCCAATACATTGATCTAGGTTTAAAAGTGAAGGCCACGCCGCGGCTGCATCAGGAAAATGACGTTTCACTTCAGCTGAATTTTGAGATCACCAGCCTCACTTCGGCAAGCTTCAACGGCATCCCCGTGATCAGCAATCAGACTGTCGAGCAGATGGTGCGGCTCCGCGAAAACGAGACGAGCGTGCTGGCCGGAATTCTTTCTTCGCAAATCAACAATGCGATCGATGGAACGCCAGGAATCGCAAACATTCCGGCTCTCGGCAGCGTTCTAGGAAACGGCAGTGCGCAGGATGAGGACGATGAGTTGCTGATTCTGATCACGCCGCGAATGGTCTCTCTCTCGCCGCGCCACGATCGCGTGATCTACGCCGGCCAGGGCGCCCCCGAGGGATTTGGCGCCGCAGGACCAGGCCGCGAATTGCGCGAGGGTTTGCCGCTGCGCACGGAACCTCCGCCGCAGGCCGAACCGCCGGAGGAAAACGTGGGTGAGCCTCCACCGCAGCAAGCGCCGCCGCAGCAACAGCCGCAACAGCCGGCTCCGCAGCAGCCTCAGGCGCCGCCGCAAAATCCGCCGCAGCCGCAAAGCTAAATTATTTGCGCGATTGGTTCAGGGTGTAGCTTCGAGAACGACGACCGGCTGGTATGTCCGCGGAACGACAGGCTCTGCGATGGCGATCAATTGCCCCTGCTGATTGAACACGCGCAGTCGCGAGGGTTTCCAATCTCCCGAATCGAGCTCGGCCGGTGCGCCCTGCGCCGCCGTCGTCTGCCCCGGCTGAATCTGCGCCAGCGGAAGGTTGAATTTAGCGCCATGGCGCACGCGCTTCTCCACAATCGGAAGCACCGTGGCGCGCGGCAACTCTCCGAGCAGATTTTCCAGGGGCGTTACGCGATCAGCCATCCGCCCCGCCTTCGCATCTTGTTCGAGCTCGGCGAGCGGGACCGCTCCATCCAGCGTAAATTCGCCCACGGCGGTGCGAACGATTTCCGCCAGGTGCGCGCCGGCGCCATGAAGCTTTCCCAGATCGTGAGCGAGCGATCGAATGTACGTCCCCGAGCCGCATTCGACAGTGAATCGCGCGACCGCGCCCTCGATCCCCGTCAGCCGAAATTCGAAAACTTCCACTTCCACTGGCTCCAGGTTTACCGGCTTGTGTTTTCGGGCCAGCTCATGCGCAGGCCGCCCGTTAATTTTCTTTGCGGAAAATGAGGGCGGCATCTGCTGAATTTTTCCCAGGAAGGTTGCGGCCAGGGCCTCGATCGATTCCGTATTCAACGCGGGAGCGGAATCCGGGCCGAGCGCCTCGCCGTCCGCGTCATACGTATCCGTGGCAAACCCGAAACGCACCGCGCAGGTGTAGCGCTTCCGCCGCCCCGCGTAGAAGCGCGCAAGCCGCGTGGCGCGCCCCAGCGCGAGCACCAGAACTCCCGTCGCTAGCGGATCGAGCGTGCCAAAATGGCCGATGCCGCGAAAGCCCACGAGTCGGCGCACTGATTCCACCACATCGTGCGAAGTCTTTCCGCGCGGCTTGTCTACGACGAGTATTCCGTCGAGAGGGGGAGGCTGTAAAGTTTTTGGCATGAATTCCGATTTGATTTTGCGGAGCGGCTAAGCGCGGCGCTACATCTTCTCCGGAGGCTGGGCCTTGCGCAGCAATTCATCAATGTGCTCGCCGTATTTTTCCGATTGGTCCATCATGAATATCACTTCCGGCGCGCGGCGCAGGTGCAACCGTTCGACTAGTTCGTGGCGAACGTACCCGGAGGCTGCCTTGAGCCCCTTGAGCGCCTTGGCGATTTCTTCCTCAGTCCCTTCGAGCTGAACGAACACCCGCACCGTCTGCATCCCCGGTGTGAGCCGCACCTCGGTGACAATGACCGGAAGTGCCAGCCGCGGGTCTTTCAATTCCCCCGCCAGCATCAGGCTCACTTCCGTTCGAATTTCCTCGGCAATCCGCTCCGGACGAAATCCGGGTGAGTGATGTCCTTCGTGCGTCATGCGCTTTCCTCGAAATATTCAATTTCCTGCGAGACCAGGTTGCGGTCGAGCAGACGTTCCGCTTCCGTTGCGATCGCGGACATGGATTCTTCCAGATGCTTCGCGTCGCCCGAAATGCTGATCACGCCGACGCGCGAACGCTGCCATAAATCCTGATGTTCCAGCTCCGCCACCGCGACATTGAAATGGGCGCGCAGCGTGTCTTTCAGGCTGCGTAACACCTGCCGCTTATCCTTCAGGGAGCGCGCATCGGGAATGTGGATTTCGATGATGAGGAGGCCGATCGGCATTACCGCCCCCAGCAATTTCGCCGGACATGTCTAAAAACTGCCCGCGGCCGGCCACGCCCTCACGCCGGCGCGAAACAAAAACTAGGCAGACGCGTCCGTGGCACTCTGCTTCCCCGGGCGTCCGCGATCCGGCAGGCTCACGTCAAGGGCCGCAGTCTTCTCCATCTTGAAGCACTCGAGCAGGTCGCCAACTTTCACGTCGTTGAAATTCGAAATGCCGATACCGCATTCAAAGCCTGCGCGGACTTCATTCGCATCATCCTTGAATCGCTTCAGAGAAATGATGCGTCCGGTGTACACAACCGAATTGTCGCGTATCACGCGCACATCCGCGTCACGCTTCATGATGCCATCCTGCACCGAACAGCCCGCAATCATGCCGACACCCTTCACTTTGAAGGTGTTGCGGACTTCCGCGCGGCCCAGCGTCAATTCCTTGATCACCGGCGAGAGGAGTCCGGCGACGGCCTTCTTCAATTCGTCCTGCAATTCGTAGATGATCGAGTGCGAACGGATATCCACGCCTTCGCGCTGCGCCAGGTCCAAAGCCTTTCGCTCAGGTTTCACGTTGAATGCAACGATAATGGCATTGGAAGCCGTTGCGAGGATGACATCCGATTCCGTCACCGCGCCCACGCCCGCTTGAATCACTTTCAGCGTCACCTGTTCGTTCGAGAGCCGCGGCAGCATTTCGCTGAGCACTTCGACGGAACCTTGCACGTCCGCCTTGATCACCACCGGCAGTTCCTTCATTTCGCCGGCTCGCAATTGTTCGTGCAATTGATCCAGCGTCAGGCGCCCCGAAGCTGCCGTCTTCGCAAGAGAAGCTTCTCGCTGCTTCGCCTGCCGGTATTCGACGATATGCCGCGCCTTCGCTTCATCCGCCACCTGGAACTGATCGCCCGCCTCGGGCACGCCTTGCAGTCCGAGCACTTCCACCGGGGTGGAAGGGCCTGCCTGCTTGATGGGTTCGCCGTGGTCGTTAAACATCGCGCGGACTTTGCCGTACACCGCGCCCACGATGAACACATCGCCAACATGCAGCGTCCCGTTCTGCACGAGCACGGTGGCCACCGGCCCGCGGCCTTTGTCCACGCGGGATTCCAACACGGTGCCGCTCGCTGGCGCATCGGGGTCTGCCTTGAGTTCGCGGAGATCGCCAACCAGCGAAATCATTTCCAGCAGCCGCGGAATATTCTGTTTTGTTTTGGCAGAGACTTCCACCGTCACGGTATCGCCGCCCCATTCTTCGGGCATGAGTCCCTTGTCGGCGAGTTGCCGCTTCACGCGCTCCGGTTGAGAGTCGGGCTTGTCAATTTTGTTGATGGCCACGATGATCGGCACTTTCGCCGCGCGCGCGTGGGCAATCGCCTCCTCGGTTTGGGGCATGATGCCGTCGTCGGCTCCCACGACAAGCACGACGATGTCCGTCACCTTCGCGCCGCGTGCGCGCATCCGGGTGAACGCTTCGTGGCCGGGCGTATCCACGAACACGATCTTTCGCTCGCCCACGTGGACTTCATAGGCGCCAATGTGTTGCGTGATTCCTCCCGCTTCGCCGGAGGCCACTTCGGTTTCGCGAATCGCGTCGAGCAAGCTCGTCTTGCCGTGGTCCACATGGCCCATCACGGTAACCACAGGGCCGCGCGGCACCAGATTTCCAGTGCGCTCTTCCTTGACCTTTTCTTCCTGGACGATCTGCTCTTCGAAGGAAACCACCTGCACGATTCCGTTGAACGCCTCGGCGAGATTCGTCGCCGTAGGCGCGTCGAGAGCCTGGTTGATGCTGGCGAATACGCCGCGGTCGAGTAGCGTCTTCAGCAAATCCTTCGCGCGGATGTCGAGCTTCTCCGCCAGCTCGCGCACCGTGATGCCTTCGGTAACTGTGATCTGCCTTGGCTCGCGCTGAACCGGTGCGATGGGCTCCGCCACCGCGCGGCCCGGGCCTGCGCCTGCGCGCGTGCGAACGGGATGCAACTTGCGTTCGCCCTCCGCATATCTTTTTTCGATAAGCGGACGCCCGCGCGCGGGAGGTTTCCGCGCATAGAGCGGCTTTCCGGGCTCGGCCTTGGGAATGCCTGTTGCACCCGGTCTTTGTTGGCCGATGGGAGCCTGATTCGGGCGTCCCCCTCCGCCTTGGCCGGGGCGTTGCGGAAATCGCGATGGCGGACCGCCGGGGCGCGACGAGCTTCCCGGGCGTGTTTGACCTGGCGCTGCAGATGGCCGCATTCCCTGAGGCGGCGCGCCCGGACGTCCCTGGTAAGGAGCAGGCTGGCCTGGGCGTGATGGAAATCTTTGGCCTGAAGCCGGAGGAGCGCCAGCAGGCCTTGCCGCGCCGGGTGCTGCAGCGACGGGACGATGACCCTGTGATGCGCCTGGCTGCGCGGGTACGGTGCTTGGCGCAGATGGACGCGCAGGCGGCGCACCAGTCCTCGGCGCTGCGGGCGATACGCCGGGCTTGCCCGGTGCCGCTCCCGCAGGAGCAGGAGCAGTGGCTCCCGGCTTGGGAACTGTTGGTACGTGCGCTACCCCCTGACTGCTCGGAGGCGCTGCGGGGCGTGCAACTGCAGCTCCAGGACGCGCTCCAATCGGTTGCCCGGGCGTTGGCCCGGATCCGGGCGCGACAGGCGGCTTGGCCGCCCCAGCCGCAGGTGCCGCGGGATGAACTCCTGGCGCAGCTTGCGCGGGCGCAGCTGCCGGAGCAGCTGGCTTGGCTGCCGCAGCGGGAGCCGCGGCTGTCTTCGCAGGCTTCGCCTTCGCGGCAGTCGCTTTCGCAACCTTGTCCGCTTCCTCGGCGGCTTCTTGAGCCGCCAGATTCTGGAAATGCTTCCGCACAAGCTCGGCATGGTTCAAATCGAGAGAGCTCGAGTGAGTCTTCTTCTCGGTGACACCAATATCCGGGAGATAATCGATCAAGACCTTAGCCTTGATTTCGAGCTCCCTAGCCAGCTCGTTAATGCGGACTTGATTAGGATCTGACATCAGTCTCCGTGTTCCCATCCTCGCGCAAAACTAATTTACCGCTTCTTTGTTACTCTGGCGTTTCTTGCTTCTCCGCGTGTTCATCCGGCCCCGCGGTGGCTGCCTCACCCGTATCCGCGCTTTCTTCGGCGGCCGGGTCCGAAACAACTTCCTCTTCCGTCGCTTCTACAGCAGGAGCCTCTTCAACTGGATCCAAAGCAAGAGGCGTCTCCCCCGCTTCTTCCGAGCTCGCTTCGGGCGCGGCAGCCGCGGCTTCGGGAGCAGCAGTCGCTTGTGCCTCCAGAGCTTCGAAGTACGCGGCAACGGACTGGTGAATCTTCTCCACCATTTTCTCGCCGATTCCGGGAATTTCAACGAGCTGTTCCGGCGTCATGTCGGCGAGTTTTTCCACCGACGTGATCCCCGCCGCCTCAAGCTTCTCGATGGTCTTCGGGCCCACGCCGATCAATTCAGTAAGTGGCGTTCCCGGGGCCGTGAGCGCGGCCATCTGCGCCTCGATCTCGCGGCGCTTTTCTTCTTCGCTCTTGATGTCAATATTCCAGCCGATCAGCTTGCTCGCCAGGCGGACGTTCTGCCCCTTCTTGCCGATGGCCAGGGAAAGTTGCGTATCTTCCACGATCACTTCCAACCGCTTCTCTTCCGAATCCACGATTTGCACGCGAGTAACTTTCGCCGGGCTCAAGGCCTTCTGCGCGAACGCAACCGTTTCCTCGTTGTAAGGAATGATGTCGATCTTTTCACCGCGCAGCTCGCGGATGATGGACTGCACCCGCATTCCTTTCATGCCCACGCAGGCGCCCACCGGGTCAACGTCCTTGTCGCGGCTCTCGACGGCAATTTTCGTGCGCTCGCCGGCTTCCCGCGCCACGGCCCGAATCTGCACTGTGCCATCATAAATTTCGGGCACTTCCATCTCGAATAATCGCTGTACAAGGGCGGGATCGGCCCGCGAAACGATAACTTGCGGCCCCTTCGCCGCACGCTCCACGGCGCGAATCGTCACCCGCAGGCGGTCGCCTACGTTGTACGTTTCCAGCCGCGATTGTTCGCGCTTCGGCAGGCGGGCTTCCGTCCTCCCGAGGTCAACGATCAGGTCGGGCCCTTCGGTTCGCTTCGCCACGCTGTTGATCAACTCTCCCACGCGCGTGTGAAACTCGTTGTAGATCGTGTCGCGCTCGGCCTCTCGCACTTTCTGCAAAATTACCTGCTTCGCCGTTTGCGCCGCGATTCTTCCCAGCACATCCGTGGGTTTCACTTCCGTAATTTCGCCCCCCACTTCGATTGCTGGATTCTGCTTGCGCGCGTCGGTGAGCGAGATTTCACGCACGGGATCAGACACTTCCTCCACCACCGTGTGGACCGAGAACACATCCACCTGGCCTGATTCCGGGTTGAACTTCGAACGGAGATCCTCTTCAGTGCGGTAGTATTTCCGCGCCGCCACCACCATCGCATCCTCAATTGCCGCGACGATGATCTCGGGTTCGATGTGCTTTTCCCGGCTGATCAGCTCGATTGTCTGGTACAGCTGACTTGCCATTCCCGTTTCTCCCTAGATCTCAACCACCAGGTTCGCCTTCTTGATTCCGGCAAACGGCACCGCAATTTCGCCCGTCGGAAGCATCAACTTCACGGCTCCATCCGCGTAACCCGCCAGCCGCGCTTCGAAATAACTCTTGTCCTCGAACGGCTCATGCAGCCAGATTTTCGCCAGCCGCCCGGCGAACCTCTCGTAATCGGCCGGCTTGATCAGCTTGCGATCAAGCCCCGGCGAGCTCACTTCCAAAATGTAGCTCGGCCCCGGCACCAGTTCCTCAACATCCATCAGCACGCTCAATTGCTCGCTCACCCGCTGGCAATCCATATGGCTGACACCCGGACCATCCGGGCCTGGCGAATCCGGCAGTCGGTCAATATAGACCCGCAGGAGACGCTGCTTGCCGATCTTCCACTCTATGTCGAAAATCTCGAGGCCCAGCGAGCGAGCCACCCGCTCAGCTGCCTCTCGAACCTTTTCCAGTTCCATTTCACTTTACAGGGGGCGCCCATCCCTGGCAGAGACCTGTGCACCCCG
>Ga0308309_10002002_pt1 | contig 12125 bp, 10 predicted proteins | sample HubBroMetageWFT5_FD_192491 | JGI IMG/M metagenome (GOLD analysis project Ga0308309, IMG submission 192491) | Warmed and freeze-thawed soil microbial communities from the Hubbard Brook experimental Forest, New Hampshire - Hubbard Brook CCASE Soil... | ecosystem: Environmental > Terrestrial >...
CGGCAGTCCAGTGCTTATAGAAACGAAGCCACCCATCCCTGAGCGAGTGACGGAGGTTACTCTCGACGAGAACGTTGCGTCTCTCAAGGCGGCCTTAGGCATTGCTTGCGGCCCTCCCAAAGACGCGGCAATCCAGACGCAGCTCGATCAAGCGGAGCAAGAGCTGAGCGTTTTGCAGCGCCAGCTCGTTCTGGACCAGGACGCCTACTATTCCAAGGTCAATTACGCCGCAGACACCGCGGGCAAAGCCCATCTCGATGCCGAGCTACAGCAAAGTCAGTACCTCCAGTCCGAGATTGAGCGGCTGAAAAGCGAGCTTGCCGCCTCGCGGCCAAAACAAATCGCAAAGTAAGCGGCTGGGCCTAGCGGGCGAGTGGAACATCCTTTGCTCATCGAGAAGAATTTGACCTTGTCTTTTTCCGAGGGTGCCCCTCGATAAGAACGAAGGCGTTGTAAAGAGACACCTTTTCGCCGCAATGCTCTGCAGCACCGCTGGGATCTCAGAGAGGTGGAGGACCGAAGTGGTATGCTCGCCCAGTCCGCCGCCGTGAAGAAAAAAACAACCATCTCTGTGCCACCCGCTTGCGGCATCGCGTCGGAGATCGACACTTCGGCTGACCTGAGTCACCCCAGCTATTCGGGAGGGCTTTGCATTGAGACTATCTTGTGGCGCATCGCATAGTGAATGAGTTCGGCGAGGGAATGGCAGCCAAGCTTGAGCATTATCTTTGATCGGTGTGTCTCGACGGTCCTGACGGCGATTCCCAGCAATGCAGCGATCTCTTTATTCGCTTTCCCCTCGGCCAGGAGACGGATGATTTCTACCTCACGCGGAGTTGTTCGGGAGGCTACCCGCTCCCCTTGTCGGTGTCGGCTTCTCGTTTTGAGAAAACCATCGAGAACGATTTCGGATACTTTGGGAGTTAGGAAACGTTTGCCCTCTACAACGGCTTTCACGGCTTTCGGAAGAGTGTCTGTAAGATCGGATTTCAGAATGTATCCGTGAGCCCCTGCATCCAATGCACGCTGCACCATTTGGTCTGACTCGTGCATTGTGAGTACAAGAACTTTGGTGTCCGGAACCGCCTCTCGGATTCGACTTACGGCCGCGACTCCATCCAGTTCCGGCATGCCGATATCGACTACGGCCACATCCGGTTTCAGCTCGATAGCCTTTTGTACCGCCTCTCGGCCATTCGCCGCTTCGCCGACAACCCGCCAGCCGCGTTGGGAACTAAGGACCGCCCGCGCACCACGCCTCACCAACCCGTGGTCGTCAGCTATCAGAATGCGAAGGTTTTTCACGTTCGTTCTCTCCAAGCGGTATTGTCACCCGCACAGACGTGCCGTGACCGGTGGAATCAATCTCAAGACACCCGCCGACCAGCTTCACTCGCTCCCGCATGCTGGAAATGCCAACACCCACCGCTAATTGGGAATCCGCTCCACCCCTCCGTGTACCGGCAGAGAGTCCGCGGCCAAGGTCGCTGACTTCCAGCGTGAAATCCGAGCCGCGATGAATTCGTACCTTGGCTCGCTGGCTTCCCGAATGGCGCTGGGTGTTGGTGAGGCTCTCTTGTACCACCCGGAATACAGCCAACTCGATATCTCGTGTCATGCGCCCAAGGTTCGGTGGCAGCTCCAATTCCACCTGGATTCCACTTCGCTCGCTAAAGCCGCCTACATACTCACGAATCGCATCCCCCAAACCCGCCTGATCCAAGATGGGTGGGTGCAACAGGTAAGAGAGCGTTCGGACTTCACGGATACACTTGTCTGCCAACGCCTTGCACTCGTCAAGAAGCCGACGTGATTTTCGCTCGGCCGAAGCCATTGAGCACCCCAACTGGCCTTGCATTGTTGCCAATGCGACGAGGTCTTGACCTGTAGAATCGTGCAAATCTCGGGCGATCTTGCGCCGCTCCTCGTCCTGCAGGCGCAGAAGCTTGCCTGAAAGTCTCCGCAGTTCCTCTTCCGCCTGCTTGCGCTCGGTAATGTCCTCCCCCGAACTGAGGGTGCCGGTGATGCGCCCTTCTTCATCCCGCAATAGTGTATTGCGCCACCCTATCAACCTTTCCTCGCCGGATTTAGTAAGAATCGGGTTCTCTATATACGAGAGATCTCCGCCGAGAAGGTTGTGGAATGATGCGGAGCTTATCCTTTGTTCTGACTGGAAGACAGGTATCGATCCAGTCGCGCCCGAGTAGCTCCCGGTCTTCCCATCCCAGGGTGGCGCATCCTTTGCGGTTAATCATGGTGATCCGGCCTTCGAGGTCGAGAGCGAGCAGAATCACCTCGGCAACATCCAGGTATCGTTGCGCTTGTTCCTGCTCTTGCCGAATCGCCGCATGCGCCCGTTTGCGCTCGGTGACATCCTGTAAAACACAAGCGACTCGATCGACACCGTGGGGACCTTCGATGGGAAAGTAGGAAACGTTTAAGTCTCGCTCGCCAAGATGGGGATACTTGTATCTCAACTCGTAGTGGACGACCCTGCCTTGGAAAGACTCATCCAGTTTCGGCTTGGTAATGCGATCAAAAACCTCTCTGTCCAAAAAGTCCGGGACCAGACGTCCCAAGAGTGTTTCTCTCTCCAGGTTGCGATACTTCAGGAATGCACGGTTGGCGAGCAGGTAGCGGTATTCCCGGTCAACGACCACGATCATTTCTTCCAGACCTTCCACGGCTTTTTCGTACTCTCGCTGCCTTTCTTCCGCGTGCTTGCGCTCCGTGATGTCTGAGGCGCTGCCTACGATTCTGTAGAGGTGGCCCTGCGCATCAACGATTGGATAGCCCCGTCCCGCAATCCAGCGAGTGGAGCCGTCCGGGCGAACGATTCTGTATTCTTGATCATCGACAGCCTCTCCTCTCGTCAGGCGCTGCAAGAAATCACTAACCCGTCCGCGATCATTGGGGTGGATAGCTTCGAGCCAGGAATTGGGATCGGCATACAAACTTTCGACCGTGCGGCCCCAGATTTTCTCGTACGTACGGTTGACGTAGAGATGTGTACTGAAATCAGCCGAGCTTAGGGAGAGAACTATCTGCAAGTTGTCCGCAATCTGGCGAAATCGTTCGCTGGTTTGGAGCTCCTGTGCCTGAGCGGCGAGTCGGCGGTCCACCGATGACGTCAAGATAACTGTGCCGAGGACAAGAAGGGTAACAATAGAGATTCCATAGCTGCCGAGCGGGGAGATGCTCACAGTGTGCGACAGGTTCAGCAACATAGCAGCGGGAATGAAGCTGCCTGCGGCCATGGCGGTGTAATGCATCAGGGAAATGGCGGCACCCATCCCAGCAGCGCTGATGAGCCTGGCCAAAGTGGTTCCCCTGAAATCATCGCGGTAGTCGAAAGTGAACATCAGCGCGAGACGGGAAAACAAGATCGCAAGCACAACGGACAGAGTCACGACTAGGGGGTCAAAGCGGGCTACCGCGGCCATTCGCATGGCAGCCATGCCAACGTAATGCATGGCTGCCATGCCGCCGCCGATGATCAGGCTGCCAGTCCACGCCTCAGCTGGCCCCATTTTTTGTCGAGTCGCAACATAGAGTGCTATTGCGGACGCAAGAACACCTATCACGAGGGACGCCAGAACTGTAGGCCAGTGGTAGGCCACTTTGACCGGCAAGTGGAACGCCAGCATTCCCTTGAAGTGCATCGCCCAGATTCCGATGCCCATCGCAATGGCGCCACCGGTCAGCCAGGCTGCGCGAGGCCAGCCGCGCGCGGCGGTTACGCGTCCGCCAAGATCGAGTGCCGCGTAGGAGGCGGCAAAGGCGATTAATATGGAACGAGCTACCTCGCCGTAATTGTAGGAACCTACAAGTGGGGCCCCGATCTGGATCATGGTGCCCTCCGCCAAATAGTGCACGGGATGCACATCGGTCACCGCGATGGGGACATGGGGACGATTCCAGCAACTATCAGAACAACCGAAGTCAGTAATGATTATTATACCAGAATTTACGTACGTAGTCTTTCTAATCGGTAATAGGACGTCGGCTGGGTTGGTGGTGTAGTGAATTGCACTGCGTATTTAACGGTATTGAAATCGTATTACTGATTTAGTGACTATAGTTGAGGTGCCCTTACCCCAGTAAAGAAAGCTCGAAAGAATGGAAGAACTCGCGGACCCTTCCCGCGCGGCGTTCAACAGGCAGCCTGGTTTTGGCGGACTTATTGGTGAATCCGCTGCAATGCATCGTCTCTATGAGCTGATCGCAAAGATTAGCCTAGGCACCTCCCCCGTTCTCCTCTTGGGTGAGACCGGGACTGGAAAGGAACTGGTAGCGCGTTGCATTCACTTCATGGGGTTGCGCGGTAATAAGGCGCTCGTTCCGATTGACTGTTCGGCACTGACTCCCTCATTGGTTGAGTCCGAGCTCTTCGGGCATGTCAAGGGTGCCTTCACGGGCGCGGACCGCCTGAAACGGGGTCTTCTCCAAATCGCCAGCGAGGGGACCGTCTTTCTGGACGAAATAGGCGAGCTCCCCATATTTTTGCAAGCCAAGTTGTTACGCGCTTTGCAGGAAAAAGAGATAAGGCCTGTCGGGTCCACGGAGAGAATTCCCATTAACGTTCGGGTCATCGCCGCTACACACCGGGACCTCGAAGCGGCTGTCCGGGCGGGGACGTTTCGTCAGGACCTCTATTTCCGATTGAACGTCGTACAGATTCGGCTGCCGGCGCTGCGCGAGCATAAGATCGACATTCCCTTGTTGGTCGCCTATTTCCTGGCCAAATTCTCCGTCCCGCTACAGCCCAGCCACGTGCTCTCAGACGACGCATTGCGGCGATTGCTGGCATACGACTGGCCGGGCAATGTCCGCGAATTGGAAAACGCTATCGAGTGCGCAGTGGCTTTGAGTTCTCACACCGTTCTGACGGCAGATGATCTGGTTTCGATCCTCTACCGTGCTTCGGCCCCGCAAGTTTCCAATATCGACGAGCTACTCCCTTTGGCGGAAGTTATGCGTCGCGCCCTTTTGCTTGCACTGCGGGAAACCGGAGGGGATAAACTCGCCGCCGCGCGCCTTTTGGGCATTGGGAAGACCACCCTTTACCGCAGGCTCAAGGAGTACACCACAGCTCCCAAGCCAATGGACCTGGATACAGGATAGGAGCATCACTCACAATGGGACAGAACTCTAGTAGACGCGCCGTGGCAAAGCCCGCCATGGAGAGCGGACAACTGGCAAGGATCTTGTTGGACTCCACAGCGGAGGCGATCTATGGGATAGACATGCTGGGCGACTGTACGTTTTGCAATTCTGCGTGTCTGCGCCTTCTAGGATACAAGAACCAAGTCGAGCTCATCGGTAAGAACATGCACGCTACGATGCATCACACTCGCCTGGATGGAACGCCCTACCCTGGCGGCGAATGCCGTATTTACTCGGCTTTTCGCCGTGGCCAGGGCACCCACGTCGACGACGAAGTCCTCTGGCGCGCTGACGGAACGAGCTTCCCGGTTGAGTATTGGTCCTATCCAATACGCGAGAACGACCTTTTGATCGGTGCTGTAGTAACTTTCCTCGACATCACAGCGCGCAGAAGAACAGAGGTCGCGCTACGGCAAAGTGAGGAAATGTTTCGCCAGTTGGTGGAAAACATCCGGCAAGTCTTTTTCATTTTAACTCCAGATCCCCCGAGAATGGTTTATATCAGCCCGGCTTACGAGGACGTTTTTGGAAGGCCCGGTCACGAACTTTACACACGTCCTGATGCCTGGACAGATTCGGTTCATCCGGAAGATCGCGGTCGCGTACTAAGCGTTTTTGAACAGTCAGTCCGAGGTGTCGGAACCGCCATGGAGTACAGGTTGAAGCGACCCGATGGATCGATTCGTTGGATCCACGCACGTACCTTCCCCGTTCAAGACTCACGGGGTAAGTTGGGCCGCGTTGTGGGTATTGCCGAAGACATTACCGACCGCAAAGAAGCGTTCGAACAAATACAAGCCGCCGGAGCAACCGCGGAGGCTGCAAACCGGGCAAAGAGCGAATATCTATACAACATGAGTCACGAAATCCGAACGTCTACGAATGGCATTATTGGGATGACCGACCTCCTGCTCGACACGGAGTTGACCACAGAGCAAACCGAATACCTTCAGATGGTCAAGACCTCTGCTGACTCACTCCTGTCGTTTATCGAAGACACTCTTGGGAAACCTAAGGAAGCCAGGGACCGAGACGTGTGAACAAATAGGTTTTTGAAGCAGAATCAGGCGGGTGGCCCGAGGATCCGGGGCTCCGCTACCAAACGGGAATCCTTCGGACACCGACAAATCAAAACAACACGGAGGGTGCCCCGGGTTCGATTTTTGAACTTGGGTCTTGGAGCTAACGCTTCTTGTTTAAAGTTGGCGAGTGGGGAATCTATTTCTAATGTATGGAACCTAGTCGGTAAAAACGACGCCCACCGCGATTTGCCCCTTCTCCGCACCCGCATCAATCCGCACCACATAACCCTTCAAGCGCATCGACGATTGCAAACCATCTTCGCCCGGCGTCTCCATCGTAACTTGCAATTCCGACTGCAGCTGCGGCAGGTTTTGCAATGAAATTAGTGCACCCTGCAAAGAAATGTCGCGCACCACGGTCTCTTCCTGGAACTCTTTTCCGTCTTCTGTCACTCCCGTAACCTTCGCTCGGAACTGTGCCTCTCGCCGCAAGGACGTCCGCGCCCCCGGCATGTGCGCCTGCACATTGTCCCCCGGCGCCCCCAGCGTAATCACCATGCCTTCGCTGGCTGCAAACACGGAATCAAACTCTTCGCGCGCCTGCCGCAGAATCGAATCCACCATGCGGTCCGTCGAGTCTGGATCGTGATGAAACAGCACCAGCGTCTTCGCGCCAACTTCCCGCGCCAGTTTCACGCCTTCCTTCCACGACGAATGCCCCCAGCCCTTCCGCGTGGTCTTCAACTGGTCCGGCGTAAACTGCGCATCGTTAATAAAAATGTCCGCGCCCGCAGCCAGTTCCCGCAGATTCTCATCCAGTTTCGGATCGCCAGGCTCGTTGTCCGTCGCGTAAACCACCGTCCCCGCCGGCGTCTCCAGACGAAACCCAAGGCATCCCTGCGGATGGTTCAGCCACCGCGCCGTAATCTTGTTTTCGCCAATCGTGAACGAATCTCCGCCTTCCACTTCCTTGAACTTCCTTTTCGCGTTCATCGCGGACATGTCCACAGGAAAATACGGCAAGGCCATCTGCGCTTCGAACACCTGTTTCAAACTGTCGCGCCCCAAAAATTTCGAACGGAAACTATAGAAATGAAATTCGTTATTCTCCGCATAGAGCGGCGCAAAAAACGGAATCCCCTGAATGTGATCCCAGTGATAATGCGTCACAAAAATGTGTGTCTCGGGATTTCCACCGCCGTTCGGCGTTCCCCAGCGGCTACCGAGCATGCGCAGTCCGGTCCCGCAATCCAAAATAAATTGCGTGCCGTCCGGCGCGGTCAATTCGAGGCAGGGCGTGTTTCCGCCATAACGCCAAGTGGCGGGATCCACCGTCGGCGTCGACCCGCGAACACCCCAGAAACTCAGTTTTGCAATGGGAGCCGTCATTTCCCTCAGCGCACATCCCCTGTGCGTCGGCCATTCCCGCCGCTTTTCAGCGGAAGGGGGAAGCTAGTTCGATGTTGGCAGCCGCAGGGAAATGCGTCAATGAATTCGCGCCGGGGACGTGTCAAACTTCCCACTGGTAGCACAGGCACTCCTGCCTGTGCGCTTTTGCTGTTTCCGTCATGCGGTGCGTAACCAGGCGCGGTCTAGGCGCGGCTCGCCGCAGTCGCGTAAAATGGAGCGGATGGACTGGATGGACGACCACTCCCACGATCATAACCACGATCCCGAGCACGGCCACCATGATGGCCACGTGCACCATCCGCACTCGCACGATCACCACGGCCACGCCCACCCGCCGTTGCGCCCGTCGGTCCTCGCCTGGGCCATGGTCGCCACGTTTGGCCTGGTTGTCGCGGAAATATTCGGCGGCGTCCTGGGCAGGTCCGTTGCTCTATTAAATGATGCCGTCCACAATCTCTCCGACGTTCCCGCGCTAGGCATCTCCTGGCTAGCGATGCGGTGGGCTGAACGTCCCGCGGACAGCGAAAAAACCTACGGTTATCACCGCGCAGGCATTCTCGCCGCCTTTACCAACTCCCTGTTGCTCGTACTTCTCTCGCTCTGGCTAGGCTACGAAGCCGTCGAACGCTTCCGCTCTCCCGTCCGCGTCGTCGAAAGCTGGATGATCTGGACGTCGCTTGCCGCGCTCGCCGTCAACGGCGGCATCACCCTCGCGCTCGTTCGCGGACACAAGGATCTGAACCTGCGCAGCATACTGGTCCATAACTTCGGCGACGCCCTCTCCAATATCGCCATCATTGTTGGCGCCATCGCCATTCACATGACTGGGGCGCTGTGGATCGACCCGCTTCTCGGCATCGCCATCGGCCTGCTGGTGCTGTGGTCCAGCATTGGGATTCTGCGTGAGTCGTCTCACATTCTGCTGGAAGGGCGGCCGAGGGAGATGCGCGTCGAGGAAGTGGCGCGCGCGATCCTAACCGTTGAGGGAGTGCAGGAAGTGCATGACGTACACATCTGGTCGCTCGGCGGAGGGCATAATGCGCTGAGCTTGCACGCGCGGATTCCGGACATGCATCTGGATCAATGCGAGCAGCTGCTGAGGGCCATAAAAGAAAAGGCGGCGAAGGAATTTAAGATTGATCACACTACTGTCCAGCTGGAGAGAGCTGGACTTCCTGCCGTTTCGGGCTACGTGATGCCTGAACCCGTAAAAAAATAAAGTTCCAAACAGGCAGTGGAAAAATTTCAGACCGGCGAGCGGAAAGTTAGGCCGCGCTGTTCATTGAATTGTTGCGTGGCGTCCAAGTCCAGCTTGTCCTTGGTAACGGTGTGGCGCAATCCTTCGCTGGTGATATAGCGGAGCGTGCCATTTTCCCATGCGTAGGCCGACGCAAAAAATACCGTTCCATCGCGGCGCACAAATACATACTGTTCCGCTTCCTTCTCGGAAGCCGTCTCGGGCGCTGGTGCGTAGTCGCGGGACGGTGCTACAGGGCGATCTCTGTAAACCGTTCGCACCGTTTCTTGCTGCCCCGTATCCGCCTGTTGAACATTGGCCGGCGCATCGTCTGCGTACTCATCGGAAGAGAACGGCATAGAGTATCCGCCGCCGTAAAAGAACGGGATAAACGTTCCCACAAACTGATGATTTCGGTTGTGGTCATGAATTCCATTCGGATGGATTGCCGCGACGTGCGCGTAGTCGAAGCCCAAGCCGGGCACCATGTCCTGAGAAAGCAGCTGACGGCTGGAGCCAGCGCGCTGCACCGGAGCAGTCGAGTGCTGAATAGGACGAGCCACAATCGCACCGGAACGGGTGCGCACATACCGCATTCCCCAAGTGGAGTGAGTTCCAGAATTTAATTGAGAAGTTGCGTGGGTAGCGACAGGGGGTGCAGCGTGCATCGCGACATGCGGGGCGGGTGCAGCCATCGCCGGGCGAGCCATTCCGCCGCCCATTCCTCCGCGTTGTGCGGCAGCGATCGCGGGGAGAGCCGCGAGGGAAACGATAGCAATCAGGAAGCGGCGCATGGTGAGTACCTGGGTTCCCGGGCCGCCGGGCCTTTCTTACGTGTACATGTATAAGGATGCGCCATTTGGAGTGGGAGTTTCAAGGGTTGAGAGTGAGTAGTGGGTAGTGAGTGGTGAGTAGTGGGCCGTGCTCCGTGACCCGTGTTCCCTGACCTGAGTCCCGTGACCTGTGTTCCGTGACTCGTGGACACTGCGAGGAGAGTTGGACCTCTCTCCTTTGAAAGCAGGACCCCCCACCCCGGGGGGGGGGTGTCCGCGAGTTATGTCGTACACCCATGAAGGGATTGGAGTTGTGGGGATTCCTGCGTGTCGCGCAGAGACATGAGGCCCATCGCCCATGGCACTGGGTAAGGGGGACCCCTCCCCCCTGTTTTTTGTAAGAATATGATTCGATTGGAGTTAATGGGTGGGGGTGTGCGAAGAATATGATTCTATGGGAGTTAGCGCGTGGGGATGTTGAAAGGTTTGAGAGTTGGAAGGTTTGAAAGTTGCGGAAGGAGGACAAAGAAAGAGACGTAAACGCGCCGAGCGGATCGGGGTGAACTGCGACGCCGGGACCGGGGCGGGGCTGAAGGTGGGTTTTAACACAGAGGACACAGAGTGCGCGGAGAGCCTTTCGCGTTCGCTCGCTTCGGGGCTTCCTTCGAGGATCCCTTAGGGTCTCAGGGTAAACAGGACAAACAGGGCAGGCAGAGTAAACAGGGTAAAGGGAACGGGTGGGATTGGCCCTTCGAGGCTCGCTTCGAAGCTCAGCGTAAACAGGGTAAACGCAAAACATGGGGAATGGTAGCAGGAGTAGTTACCGATTGTCAATAGTTTTGTGAGTTACTGAATCGGCATTCGAACGGGGTAAACAAAAGTTGAAGGATTTTAAGGGGTTGGGCGGGGGCTAACTAATTTGATATGGCTGTGGAAACTTGTGGGAAGATCAGAGGATCTCATGCATAAGACCAATATGTGGACACGCGGAAGAAAACCTCCGACCCACCCCTAGTTTCCCAATAGAACCTAACCTTCGGGCTGCCCTGCGTCGGTAGCCGCAAGTTCATCGCGCGGGATGTAACGACGGGCAATAAAGACTCCTATCACAGGCACTCCGGGCCATCGCCCCTGGATGACTGCTTTTACAGCCTTGAAATGCGACCCCGTAGTGAGAACGTCATCAAATATGCCGACTACTTCAGGGTTTGCACCTGCACAAAGTAATTCGTCGACCTTGTAATAGTTGACTAGCATATTCGGCGGAAGACGGCACCCGTCGTGGAAGCTCGGTAGATTCCCGGTCTGAAGGACTAAATCTCGGATGGCACAATCAAGACCTAGAGTCATGCGGTGGATGACTCGGAGTAGTCGGTCGTCGTAAAGCGCCTCGCCTTTGGCTTTGGAACAAGGCATTGGCACCAAGACTGCCTTCTTCAGCCAGTCCGCGTTGAGCACTGAGCGCAGTTCGTCTCCCGCTTGACCGATAGCGCTCTCTTTGTATTGGTACTCAGCTCTTCCCCGGCGATCAACTGGCTTTTTCAGATTTATGATGAGATCGTTCGTAGAGCTGTAGTATGGCCCCTGCCTCGGAGTGTACTCACGCAAATAATAGCATTCGTCGTCTTCTGCTAAGTAAGAGTGGTCCGGACGGGTGTGCTCATCGATTTTCTGGAGCCGTAGCATCAAGATGCTTTCGTATATCCTCGTAGTCTCTAACCCGAACCGCGCCACGCTCCTGATACTCCAGCGGCCATTTAAGTTTGCGGTCTTCGAAGCAACTCTCAAGAATGAAGAGCTTACGATTCTGCTGGATGGCCGCGCGAGCTTGCATCAGGGTGCCTGACGTGTCGCTCGCTTCTACAATCACAGTCGCCATTGTTAGCGCGGACATGGTGACATTGCGCTGGGGGAAGAAGCTTCGGTTGCTTCTCCAATCCTGATGGCTGTAGTGAATTACCGGAACTTGGCTGATCAGCAGGAAATCGCGCGCGAGCTGCTTTTGAAGATCTGCGTTTTCTTGCGGGTAGACTCGCGAGAGCGGCGTGCCAATTACGGCGATAGTTCTGCCTTTGCATTCAATCGCCGTCTTATGGGCCACCGTGTCGATGCCGGAAGCCAGGCCGGAGACCACTGTGTAACCATCCCTTACTAGCTCGCGAACAAGTTTTTGCGTTCGCGCGAGTCCCTTGTCGGAAGGTGTTCGGGTACCGACCACAGCGACACAGGAAGTATCGACTAAATCCCACCAGCCCTGAAAATAAAGTAGTTCTACTGGATTCCTCGCGTCCAGAAGCCGAACGGGGTATTCGCCGGTACCCTGAAGACGAATTCCAAAGCGTCTAACATCAGCTTCCTGCAAAATCTCTGTTGCCTGCCTCGCGAAGCTTTCGGCCACGGCGGGAAGTATGAAGTCGGTCGGTACGGCGTTTTTCTTGCCACGGAACAGATCTGCGATCGTCTTAAAGCTCTGACGTGCTTCCGTCCACAGACACTCATAGGCCCCCATTTCAAGCC
>Ga0308309_10002005_pt1 | contig 12116 bp, 11 predicted proteins | sample HubBroMetageWFT5_FD_192491 | JGI IMG/M metagenome (GOLD analysis project Ga0308309, IMG submission 192491) | Warmed and freeze-thawed soil microbial communities from the Hubbard Brook experimental Forest, New Hampshire - Hubbard Brook CCASE Soil... | ecosystem: Environmental > Terrestrial >...
TCGGTGCGGCAAGAGCATCCTGATCCCGGTCGCGATCAGGAGCCCGGCAGCCACCGAGGAAACCCCGCCAAGAATGTTTTGAAGGACCGGATGATGAGCGTGCTCGAGGAACAGCAATCCGAGCGCAAAACCGATTGTCCAGGGTATCACAAGGAAGCCGGCAACAGCGGCGATTGCTCCGACGGCGCCGCGCAGCTTTGCCCCGACGCAAACGGCGATGCCGACAATGTTCGGCCCGGGCAGAAACTGGCACAAGCTCACGATATCGGCGAAATCCTGTTCGGTTATCCACCGGCGCTGATCGACGGCAATGCGGCGTGACCAGACGAGCCCGCCACCACCGCCGACGCCGTATAGCGAGACCTTGAGAAATGCGATGAACAGAGTTCCGAGCGGAACCGGCGCCGAGCGTTTCCGCTCTACCGCCGCCGCTGATGTTGTCGATCTCGGCATGACGAGGATCCCGGAAAGTGAGATTGGAAGAACTCTGACGAATTCGACGCAGCAGAGTCGAGGAGCTCGCGGGCGGGAACAGGGGATGGCTGGCATTGACAGCTTCTTCGCAATTTTGCTAAGTCATGGGACGTAGCATTTTTGCTAAGTGAGGCCATGAAATTGTCTGACCGCCAGACCCCGCATCACGATGTGTCAAACGACAGCTCTGTGCTCGCGGCCGAATGCGCGCGGCGGCTCGCCGAGCTCCGCGCCCATACCGGCGAAACGCAAAAACAGCTGGCGCTGCGCTTGTGTATGACGGAGTCGATGATCTCGCGGCTGGAGCGCGGCGATCATGTTCCAAGCCTCCACACTCTTTGCCGCATCGCCACGGCGTTCGGCCGGCGGCTGGAGATCGTGTTTCACGAACACGAACACACGCATGCTGACGGTACCCGACATACGCATCCTCACCACCATGACGACGGCGATCACCAACACGACCACGGAGACGAGGCATGAACTATGCTCCCGAGCTGTTGCTCATAGGCGCCGTCGCCAGTGTCGGCGTGCTGCATACGATCGTCCCGGATCATTGGGTGCCGATCACGCTGATTGCCCGGCAACGCGGCTGGTCCAAGGCCGAAACGGCCCGCGCGGCGTTTCAGGCCGGCACCGGACACGTGCTCTCAACCTTACTGATCGGGTTGGTGGTGTGGTTTGCCGGCGTCGTTGTCGCGGCGCGTTTTGGCCGCCTCGTCGAGACAGCCTCGAGCATCGCGCTCATCGCTTTTGGCGGTTGGATCGCGATTTCGGCGTGGCGCGAACTGCGAACGAGCGGCGGGCATGGGCACAGTCATAGCCACGGCTTCGGACACTCTGAGGAGCACCAGCACCACGATGACCAAAATCAGGTGCATGGGCCGGAGCTGCAGCAAATCGCGACCGGCGACGGCGTGCTGGAATTATCGATCTTCGAGGCGGGCGCCCCACCTCGTTTCCGCCTTTCGGGAGTGCATGCCGACGCCGTTACGGTTGAGACGTTGCGTGAGGGGGGCGCTCGACAAGGCTTCCGGTTCGCAAGACAGGGGCCGTGCTGGGAATCCGTCGAGGCAATCCCGGAGCCGCACGGCTTTGAAGTCACGATTACCATCGAGCATGATGGTCACGCGCATACCTACGAGACACAATTCTCCGCGCATGACCACGGCCACATATACGAGCATGAACTCGCGCCGGCAGACGACCCGCTTTACGCACCGCTGCGAGGCGAGACCGTGGCGCTTACGCGGCACATCCACCTGCACCGGCATGGCCGCGGCGCGCCGCATGGGCATTGGCACGATCACCTGCCCGCCACGGCTCACCCGATTGCGTCAGAGCTCACATTCGAGCCCCCGCTGCACGAACACCGTCACAAAACGTCGGCGCGCACAGCTCTGCTCTTGATCCTGGGCTCATCGCCGATGGTGGAGGGTATCCCGGCGTTCTTCGCTGCCGGAAAGTATGGGCCCGGCGTCATCGTCGCGATGGCGCTGGTGTTCGCGATCAGCACGATTGCGACCTACACGCTGCTTTGCGTGTACTCGACGGCGGGATTGCAGCGCGTGCGGCTGGGCGCATTTGAGCGCTACGGCGAAGTCCTCAGCGGCGCGTCCATTGCGCTCGTCGGAGTGGCATTCGGGATCTGGCCGATTGCGTAGGCGGGAGCGTCTGACGCTGACGCGAGTTCCGCAGGAGAGCTGAGGCACTTGTCATCCCTCGGCTTCCGAACTAGATAAACTGCATTCGGGGATAGGCAGACTCCCCGCTAGGCGATACCCGCCCAAGCTCTGCGCCTCTCGCCAAGCGAGGAGTGCGCGCGCATGGACGGAGCCAAACCAAGCTCTATTTCAGCTTCAGAACTTTACTCCGGTATTGGCACCGCGCAGGCGCCGCGGGTTGTTGATGCGCGCGGCGACCGGAAATGCCAATCAAGGCGTGCTCCGCCGGCCCAGTTCTTGGCCGCCCGACCCCATCGCCCTACGGAACCGGGATCGGCAGCTAGAGCCAGCCGGCCTGAGCCGTACCCGGAGCAGGCGAGCCGGAGGCGCATAGTGCTCCGGCATCGCCTCGCCGCATCAGTATTTCGGGCGGTGCGAGACTGCCCATTTGCGGGCGTGCTCGATGGGCCCGCGCGGCGGTTGGGCGGCGCGAAAGCGCTGGACGGTCGGCAGTGCCTCCATCTTCTCCCGCCATTCCCGGACCGCCGGGAAGTCCGCGTACATCGCCTTCGCTTCGGGAGCAAAGCCAAAGGCGTAGGTGCTGGGCAGCAGGTAATAATCCGCGAGACTCACCTCTCCGCCCAGCAGGAAGCCCTGGCCATGCGACAGCTGGCGCTCCATCACTTGCAGCGCGACCTCGATCTTCGGCAAAGCGTGCGCGACGACCTTCTCGTCGGACGGGATGCCAAGTTGTGGAAAGACGTTACGCTCGTGCGAGACGTGGTAGCACATGTACGGGTAGTAGTAGGAATTGACTGCACTGATCCACTGGTTCATCCGCGCGCGACCCTGGGCGGTCTCTGGCTGCAGCGACGGCGTCGGGAACACCTCTTCCAGATAGGCGACGATCGCGCTCGTCTCGTAGAGCGTGAAGTCGCCGTGCTGCAGTATCGGCACCCGGTCGAACGGGTGCAGCGCCAAGTGTACCGGCGAACCCATGTCGGGTTCGAGGTCGCGGAATCTGTAGGGCAGGTCTTTGTGCGTCAGGACCAGACCCACGATCTGGACGAAAGTGCTGCGGGGAAATCCGAGCAAAGTCAAATCGGACATGGTTTTCTCTCCAATCGTGTATGTCCCCAATTCACTGCAGAAACCGGTGCGGGACGTGAGGACGCGCACCCGCCCGAGAAGTCGGGAGGCGTGCTAGAGCCGCCAGAAGGCCTTGTCGGCTTCTCGAAGCGCCTCTTCCCGCGAGACGCCGATATCCTTCAGGAGGTGGAAGTCGTTGCGCTCGGCAATTTCGCGCAGCGCCCGGCGCTGGCGGGAACGCGCAAACCATCGGACGACTATCGAGCGTGTGCCGGCGATGAACCCGATAAGCTGGGCTTTCGAACGAGACAGGGCGCTTGGCGCGACGTCCCAGAAGGACAGCCAGTGGGGAATCAAGGTGGACATGGCAGGGCTCCGATGTTGGTGCCGGGCCGCAGCGCCCGGCCAGACGGAGCCGATCAATAGGAGCAGGCAAAGCCTGCGCGCAAAGCATCGTTTCTCGGGGCTGCCCGAGTTTTATTCATGGAGGCGGAGTTGCGTCGATCTCTCCCACAGCTGAATGCGCTGAGATCATTTGAGGCCGCGGCGCGACACCAAAGCTTCACCCGAGCCGCGCAAGAGCTTTGCGTTACGCAAGGGGCTGTCAGCCATCAAGTGAAAGCTCTGGAGGCCGAACTCGGCCTGAAGCTTTTCAACCGTGAGCGCCAAGGGCTGGCTATCACAGACGCCGGCCGCGACTACTTGGCCGTGGTGCGGGATGCGTTCGACAGGATCGCGCTCGGTACTGATCGCCTGCTGCAGCGCCAGCACGCGGGGGTGATCACCGTCAGCATGTCACCGGATTTTGCCGCCAAATGGCTGGTCAGCCGCCTCGGGCGGTTTGCCGAAGCCTATCCCGAGATCGAGCTGAAGGTCTCGGCGACGATGCACCACGTCGACTTTGCTCGCGAGGATGTCGATCTCGCGATCCGTCACGGCGCCGGCAATTGGGTTGGGCTCGATGCCGTCAATCTGTGCGCGGAAGGGCTGTTTCCGGTCTGCAGCCCGGCTCTCCTCGGCAGCCAGCGCGGAATCCACAGTCCGGAGGACGTGCTGCGGTTTCCTCTATTGCATTTGAACGACCGGAGAGACTGGTCGAGATGGCTGGAGGCGGCAGGCGCATCGGGAGAAGGACTCTTGCACGGCCCGATCCTCAATCACGCCAGCATGCTGATCGATGCCGCTATCGACGGTCAAGGGATCGCACTTGCCCGCACCGCTCTCGCGGTGGCTGACCTGATCAATGGTCGCTTGGTCCGGCCGTTCCAGACCACCCTGGCGCTGAAAAACACCTATTGGATCGTGTGCCCCAAGGCGACTTCGGCACTTCCAAAGATCGCCGCGTTCCGTCGCTGGCTCCTGGCGGAGGCTGCGGCGGATGCGAGGCAGCTCGACGGAATTGGGAGCACGCGCGCGTCGGCTCGCGACGAGAGCCCAGCGCGTGCGGCGTAGGGACCGACGGCGGCATGTGATCCGGGCGGTCGGGATGAAGCTGCTCTTAATTCGAGGAGGCGACATGGTTAGTGTGAAACAGTATAGGATCGCGGTTCTCTGGCGTGGCGATCGGGAGACTCGGCGGGCCGCGACTCCCCAGAACAACCGGTTTCACCGCGTTTTCGAAGAGCTGGCAGCCGTTGGGATTTATGCCGAACCTGCGGTTTATGCCGACCACATCGTCGAGGAGGTGCGTGAGCAGCTCTTGGCGGTTGATGGAGTGCTCGTGTGGGTCGATCCGATCCATCAAGGGCAGACCCGGTCTGTGCTCGACGCGATGCTGCGAGATGTCGCATCGCGCGGACCCTGGGTCAGCGCGCATCCCGACGTGATCCTCAGGATGGGCGTCAAAGAAGTCCTGCATCGCACGAAGCATCTCGGATGGGGCACCGATACTCACCTCTATCGCACGGCCGCCGAATTCGACGAAGCCTTCCCGTCACGGCTCCAATCGGCGGGCCCGCGTGTCCTCAAACAGAACCGGGGCAATGGCGGCGAGGGGGTTTGGAAGGTCGAACTGGCGTCCGGGACGGCAAGCAAGGCGAGTGTTGTGCGCGTCCTGCATGCGCTCCGCGGCAGCGTCGTCGAAGAAATGTCCCTTGGGGAGTTCATGACACGCTGCGAGCCGTATCTTTCATCCGACGGATGCATCGTGGATCAACCGTTTCAGCCGCGCCTGCCTGACGGCATGATCCGCTGCTACATGGGTTGCGACAAGGTTGTCGGCTTCGGACACCAATTTATAAAGGCGCTGATCCCGCCGCCGCCCGAAGGTCCGGACTCCCCAGAGGCGCAGCCCGGTCCGCGTATCATGCATGGCGCTCACGCGGGGCCGTTTCAGGCGCTCAGGGCGAAGATGGAAGCCGAATGGACGCCGCAGATGATGGAGATCCTGGGCATCGATGCCGCGTCGCTTCCGATCATCTGGGACGCCGATTTTCTCTACGGGCCACGCACTGCATCGGGCGAAGACAGCTACGTCTTGTGCGAAATCAACGTCAGTTCGGTCTTCGCGATCCCGGACCAGGCACCGGCAGCTATCGCTCGTCTGGCATGGAGTCGGTTGCAGAGCGCACGGAGAAAATGATGGCTTCGCCCGATATAGCATCGAATTTAAGGCTCTCCTCCAGAATCAGCTCTCTCTTAATTTCGTTCCGCGCGGTCTTCGAGGCTTGAGCGACGCCTATTGTAAATGCGATTTTATTTGGTCACTGGGCGAACGGGCACCAAGCATCAGATCCAGTGCGCAGGCTTCTTGGAGGCAAGCTGAAGGAGATCTCCCAACGCGGAGGCCGCGATAGTGGCCAACGAAGCAGCTTCTCAAGCCGGCGCACCAATGCTTCAAGTTCGCGATCTTCGGACGAGCATCCTCAAGCCTGCCTCCTTTTCCTTATCGGCGGGGGAGGCTCTGGCCGTGCGGGGACCTTCTGGGGCGGGCAAGACGTTGCTGCTGCGCGCCGTTGCGGATCTTGATCCCAATGAAGGCCTGGTGACCCTCGACGGCAGAGACCGCTCGACCATCGCGGGACCTGAATGGCGCCGCCTGGTAGGCTATGTGCCGGCCGACCCGGGCTGGTGGGCGAATACGGTCGGCGAGCACTTTGGCGAGTGGACGGCGGCGCTTGCCTTCGTCAATGACCTAGGATTTTCGGACGAGGCGAAGGCGTGGCCGATCACACGGCTCTCGACCGGGGAGCGGCTGCGGCTCGCGCTCGCCCGTGCGCTGATAGTGCGGCCAAAGGTGCTGCTGCTCGACGAGCCGACCGCAGCTCTGGATGTCGCTTCCGTGGCGGCGGTCGAGTCGCTGATCAACGCGCGCATGCGGGCGGGTCTCGCTGTGTTGTGGGTTACGCATGATGCGGAACAAGCCAAGCGCGTGGCGCATCGGCACCTTGTGGTTGAAGCCGGACAGGTCCGGGAGGAGGCCCCAGAGTGGACAATTATATCCCCCTGAGCTACTGGGACCTCGCGGCAGCAAGTCTTCTTGTTTTCATCAATGCGGGCCTCTCCGTGATATTCAGGCTGAGAGTGCATCGCAGCCTGCTGATTGCGGCAATCCGCATGGTGGTGCAGCTATCGCTGGTGGGCGTGGTGCTGACGACGCTGTTCTCGGCCGTCTCGCCGCTATGGACCGGCCTCGCGGCGCTGGTAATGGTGCTGTTTGCGGGGAATGAAGCAGCACAGCGGCAGGAGCGGGGCCTCTCCGGCTGGTGGTCCTACGGGCTGGGCACCGGCTGCATGATGATGTCATCGGTTGTCGTGACGGTCTTTGCCCTCCTGACCGCGCTGCGGCCAAACCCCTGGTACGACCCACGCTATGTGATACCGCTCTTGGGCATGATTTTAGGCAACTGCATGACCGGCATTTCCCTAGGTCTCGACACCCTGACGACGAGCCTCGTCAGCCGACGTGCCGGTGTGGAAGCTCAGCTGATGCTCGGCGCGACCAGGTGGGAGGCGGTGGCGCCAGTGACGCGTCAGGCGCTCCGCAGCGCGTTGATGCCCACCATCAATTCGATGTCGGCAACCGGCGTCGTCTCTCTGCCCGGCATGATGACCGGGCAGATCCTCGGCGGGGTCCCGCCGGCAGAAGCGGTCAAATACCAGATCCTCGTCATGTTCATGATTGCGGGAGGCACGGGCCTAGGCGCGGTCACGGCAGTGCTCGGTGGTGTCTACCGCGTCACCGACGGGCGTCACCGCCTCCGCCTCGACCGGCTGCGCCCGCCGAAGCCGGCATAGCAGAATGCCAACTCAACAACTCGCGACTAGGGCAGGGCTTTCAGTGACTTCGATCTGGTCGAAGGGATAATGCGAACAGTATCACACGGCTGCGAGATTGCCTCGAACGTCCGACTATCCTTCGGGTCCGTCCTGCGGTGATCGTAGATGCGATTGGTAGCGATGTTGGCGGCCGAGCCATTGCGATGGGATCAGTGGAGGGACCCGTGCCGTTTCGGATGAGCTCGGCGTCAGCGCACTCTCGGTCGGTATTATCGAGTATCAGAATTTAATAAGGGTCCCCAATAACGGCCTCGCGAGTACGCTCCGCACCCGGCAGCAACCGCGCCGAGTTCAGGATGAACGTCATCTCGGATGCGACGTGGATGAAGGCGGCAAGGAGTGGGTTGAGGAAGCCGAGGCTGGCAAGCACGATGCCGATCGTATCGACCGCAATCGTGCCCACGAAATTCTGCCACACGATGCGCCGCGTGCGCCTGGCGATCGCGACCGTGTCGGCAAAACGGACCAAATCGTTACCGAGCAGCACGACATCCGCGCTCTCGCGCGCCACATCGGTACCTGATCCCATGGCGACGCCGACCGTGGCCTCGGTGAGCGCCGGGGCATCGTTGTTGCCGTCGCCGAGCATCGCGACCACTCGGCCATGCGCGACGAGCTCCTTGATCCGGGCCAGCTTGTCCTCCGGCAACAGGTCGGCCTCTACCTCGCCGATGCCGAGACTGCGAGCGACGGCGTTGGCCACCGCTTTCGTGTCACCGGTGAGCAAGATAGTGCGCAGACGCATGCGTGCGAGCGCTTCGACGGCGCGTCTGGCCTCAGGGCGCACGGTATCGGCAACGGCAATCGCGCCGAGCAGCCGGCCGTCGCGCGCGACAAAGATCTCCGATGCCGCCTCGACCCCGGCCGCCAGGGTCGCCGGCACCGCCACGCCGTGATCCATCATAAGCCCACGGTTGCCCACCAGGATCGTCGCCCCGCCTACCACCGCAGTAATGCCCCGGCCCGGCGTGTAATCGAACCGCTCCGGTTCAAGGATGGTGCGGCCCTGCGCCCGGGCGTAGGTCACTATTGCCTGGCCGAGCGGGTGCTCGGATCGCACTTCGGCGGAGGCGGCGGCCTCGATGATCATCCCGGGCGACACGCCCTCCGTTGGTACGATCGTCTGCACTTCCGGCCGGCCGAAGGTGAGGGTGCCGGTCTTGTCGAGAACGATCGTATCGACCCGGCCCAGGCTCTCGAGATAGAGCCCGCCCTTGATGATGGCGCCGAGCCGCGCCGCACGGCCGATGCCGCCCAGGATCGCCAGCGGCGTGCCGGCCGCAATCCCGCAGGCGCCGGCGACGATCACGACCGAGATGGTCGCGCGCACGTCGCGCGTGATCAGGAAGGTGAGTGCCGCAGCCCCGAGGGCAAAGTAGACCAGGTAGCCGGCCAAACGGTCGGCCAGCCGCTGCACCGGAGCACGTGACCGCTCGGCACGTTCGACCGCTTCGATAATCTTGCCATAGCTCGTGTCGCGGCCGATGCGCTCGGTGCGGATCTCGATCGCTCCAGATTGATTGATCGAGCCTGCATAGACGGGAGAGCCCGCCACCTTTTCCACCGGCATCGATTCGCCGGTGATGCGGGCCTGGTCGAGGAAGGAATGGCCGCTCAGGACCGTGCCGTCGACCGGCACGCGCCCGCCCGGATTGACGAGGACGGCGTCGCCAACTTTGAGATCGTCGGTATCGACATCGCGCACCGCGCCGCCGCGGCGAACCGAGACTGAGCGCGGCAGAAAGTCGAGAAGGTCATGTATTGCCCGCCGGCCGCGCGAGACGGTCATGCCCTCGAGCACTTCGGCCACCAACACAAACAGCGTGATGACGAGGGCGGTGAAGAATTCGCCGATCGCTGCCGCGGCGACGATCGCGATGCTCATGGAGAGCTCCATGGTCATCCGCCGCGCGACGATGTTCTCGGCCGCTTCCTTGAAGATCGGCCAGCCGCCGACAATCACGCCCAGGACACCGATGACGCTCACGCTCGCAAGCGGCTCCCACAGGCGAAACCACACCGCGGCCGCGGCCAGGGCGACGAACGCGATGCGGGCAGCCTCCGGCCACGCGAAGGCATGCTCGCCGTCATGCTGATCGTCGTAATCGTGGTCGTCGTGCGCCTCGGTCGCCGGAACCGTTGTGCGCACCTGCCTCTGCTCGGCAACGTCCGGGAGCACGGGCGGATCTTCAAGGACAGCCATAGGGGAGTTCCTTCACTTTCAGGTAGGCGCGCACGACTTCGATCAATTCTTCGGACCCCTTGGCGCGCTCGCGGTCGGGATCATTCGCCGGATCGGAGACGTGGAAGCGGATGTGATCCTCCACGATCTCGGCCATAAAGCCGTTCATGGCGCCGCGCGCCGCTGCAACTAGGTGCATGACTTCGGTGCAACTTTTCTCCGCCTCTAACGCGCGTTCGACGGCCTCGATCTGCCCGCGGATGCGGCGTACGCGGTTCAAGAGCTTGGTTTTTTCGCGGATCGTATGGGCCATGGATTTCCTCAGTCGTATAGGATACCCCCCTATGTATTATGCTTCCCTTATAAGTCCAGGGCTGCTATAAACCCTGCGTCATTGGGGAGTAGCCGCCCGCGTTCGTTGCGGGGTCTGCGTCAACACACTTGGCTTTGGCCATGGCGCAGGCGACCGAAGGATTGGCGAGACCTTTGGCATTGATTTCCTTCCCGGGCCGGGCGGGGAATTGATGTCATCGGCTCATCCGCCCGGCCCGTCGGACGGGCACATGGCGCTCACCCTCATTCTCTTTTTCGGCTCCGCCGTCGCGATCTATCTATCCTGCGAATTCTTCGTGAACGGGGTGGAGTGGGTCGGTCAGCGCCTCAAGATCACACAAACTGCGACCGGCACCATCCTCGCGGCCTTCGGTACCGCCTTGCCGGAAAGTGTCGTGACATTCGTCGCGATCGTATTCGGAGATACCGATGCCGAACGTGATATTGGCGTTGGGGCTGCGCTCGGCGGGCCGCTAGCCCTCAGCACGCTTGCCTACGGGGTCGTCGGCCTCACCCTCATGGGCTCCGCGCGTCTTAAAGTGCGCCGAAAAGAAGCCCTCGATATCGATTGTCGTCGTCTCAGTCGGGATCAGGGGTGGTTTCTGAGCATCTTTTTATGCAAGTTCGTGCTCGGCCTAATCGCCTTCCCGGGCAAGCCTTGGTTTGGTTTTCTGTTCCTCGGGGCCTATGCTTTCTACGTGTGGAAGGAATTGCAGAGCGAGGCAAGCGCCTCCGGGCGTCACGAGCTCGAGCCCTTGAAAGTCCGGCCAAGAGATGCCGATCCCACCCTCATTTGGGCCGCCCTGCAAACGATCGCCGCGCTCATCGTAATTTTTGCCGCCTCTCGCATATTCGTGAACCAGCTCGATGTCATCGGCCCGTGGCTCGGCATGCCGCCGCAGCTTGGGGCCCTGCTCTTGAGCCCGATTGCGACCGAGATGCCGGAGACGATGAACGCGATCATCTGGGTGAGGCAGGGCAAAGAGCGTCTGGCCCTCGCCAACATCAGCGGCGCGATGATGATCCAGGCGACGGTACCGACCGCAGTTGGCCTCTTTGGCACTCCGTGGCTGTTTGACAGACCCTTGATCATCGCCGGCAGCGTAACGACGCTTGCGGTCGTGGCATTGTTTTTGATGTTTCGTGGCGGACGGGTCACCGGCAAGCGCCTGTCTTGGGCGAGCCTGCTCTATCTGCTGTTTGCTGGCGCCCTCCTTCTGCATTGAACCATTATTCCCGGATGTTTTCACGGTTCGGTGCCATGATCGTCGGTGAACGTCCTGCGGCAAATCCCTGGTACCACCCCCGCTACGCAATACCGCTCCTCAACATGATTTTAGGCAATGGCATGACCGGCATCGCGTTAGGTCTCGACACCCTGACGACGAGCCTCGTCAGTCGACGTGCGGGTGTGGGAGCTCAACTCATGCTCGACGCCACCAGGCGGGGGCCGTGGCGCCGGTGACGCGTCAGGCGCTCCGCGGCGCGCTGATGCCCACCATCAATTCGATGTCGGCGACCGGCGTGGTCTCGATGTCGGGCATGATGACCGGGCAGATCCTCGGCGGGGTATCCCCGGCAGAAGCGGTCAAATACCAGATCCTCGTCATGTTCATGATTGCGGGGCGCAGGCCTTGGTACCGTAACAGCGGTGCTCGGTGGCATCTACCGCTTCACCGACCGGCGTCACCGCCTCCGCCTCGATCGGCTGGGGTCGCCGAAGCCGGCATAGCCGAATGCCCACTCAGCCCGTAGGAAACCATTTGATGATCGCATCGGCCGGTGTTTTTGGTTCCCTACGCTGAATTCGACGGCCCCTCGCGACCGGTGCGGCTGCATCCACGCTCTTGCTGTTGAAAGCAGGCCTTCTAATTGACTGTTGAGTCCGCAGAGAAGGCGGCTCATCCATAAGCAGAGGTTAGCCGATGAAGCGGCTCATGAAAATCCCGACGATCACTGCGGTGGCGACAGGCGTGCTCGGCGCTCCGGTGGTGGCTGCCGCTGAGCAAGCGCCTTATGCCCACGTGCTGCTGATCAGCATTGACGGCATGCATTCCATCGACCTGACCAATTTCCTTGACAATAGTGCGCACCCT
>Ga0308309_10002006_pt1 | contig 12111 bp, 11 predicted proteins | sample HubBroMetageWFT5_FD_192491 | JGI IMG/M metagenome (GOLD analysis project Ga0308309, IMG submission 192491) | Warmed and freeze-thawed soil microbial communities from the Hubbard Brook experimental Forest, New Hampshire - Hubbard Brook CCASE Soil... | ecosystem: Environmental > Terrestrial >...
CTAACGATTGCGCATTGGTTCATCGCCCAAGTAACATTCGTACACTCCCATGTCTCAAATTGTGACCGACGAAGTAACTATGCCCGAGCATTCCAATCGAAGTTCATCCGCGGCAGATGCGACCTCAACTGGCTCGGGCCACCGATCTCCGCAACGAGCTTCATCCGCGGAAGTGTCGTCGGCTCCCGAAAAATTGCCCGATGAAACTCCGCGAGCCGCGGCTGACGCACCTTCCACCGAAGTATTCGCGGTCTATGGGGTTGAGCCGGAGATCCAGGCTTACGCCATGGCGAAGTATTCGCGCTCGTCACTGTCGATGAAGGAATCGCTTCGCGAAATCAGCTCGCAGAAGGCCGAGAAATTCCTCAACACGTTTTACTTTCAGTACGGCCATCGATCGATTGCCGATCTGGCTCATATCGCATTGGCCATCGAGCGGCTCTCGATCCTCGCCGCCATCGAACTCGCAGACGAGCAGCGCTGGGATGGCCAGGAGCGCTCGACGCGCTATCAGGATTTCAGAAAGAGTGGCTACTACGTTCCCGACTTCGGCGCCGACGACGAAGCCCGCAAACTCTATCGCGAAACCCTCGACGCTCTCTTCGCCGACTACGACGCGCTCTCCGCGCACATGACGCAGCACCTGATCAGCATCACGCCCAAGCCGGCCGACATGAAGCAGGACGCCTACGAGCGAACGCTGAAAGCTCGCGCCTTCGATATCACGCGTTATCTGCTGCCGCTGGCCACGAACACTTCGCTGGGAGAGATCGTCAACGCGCGCACGCTGGAGACGCAGGTTGCACATCTGCTCTCGCACACGCACCACGAAGTTCGAACGCTTGGAGCGTCCCTGAAGAAAGCAGCTACGTCTGCGGCGTACAACGTGAACTCCGACTCGTTTCGAAATTTGGTGGACGAGATTCGGAAGCTCAGTCCCGAGTTGGGCGCACGCGCCGAGCAGGAATTACTGCACGAAGTTCGCGTCGCGCCGACGCTGGTGAAGTATGCGGACCCCAATCCGTATGAGATGGAAACGCGGCGCGAGCTGCGGCAGGCGGCACGCGAACTGATGAAGCATGAGCAACTCGCGCCCTCGAAAGCGATCGTCGATCTGCTCGACGAAGAGCCGCTGGAAGTCGAGATCGCAACCACGCTGCTCTACGAGCACTGTCATTTTTCCTATCGCCAGGTACGGCAGGCGCTGCAGGTTTCGGGTGAGCGATTCCGGCGCGAGATCATCGATCTCGGCCTGCGCCATCGTGGCAAACACGATGAAATGTTGCGCGCCTTTCGTGCCGGCCAGCAATTCCGCTTTGACATCCTCATGGATACCGGCGGCTTCCGCGACATGCATCGTCACCGCCGCTGCATCCAGGTGATGCAGGGATTCACGACGCAGCACGGCTATGAGATGCTCCTCGATATTGAAGACGCCGGCATGCGCGGCCGCTTCGATGCCGCCATGCGGCGCACCCAGGCTGCGATTGAGAAACTTGCCGCACGAAAGACGCCCGAGGCGGAAGAGAATTCGCAGTACGCAATTCCGCTGGCCTACCGCAAACGCGCGCTGTTCAAGATGGACTTCGCCGAGGCCGTCTACATCTCCGAACTGCGCACCACGCCGGCCGGCCACGTTTCCTACCGCAACGTGGCGTATGCCATGTACGAGGCCGTGGCGCGGAAGTTTCCGGCGCTGGCCAAGTATTTTCGCGTACATGATGTGACAGCGCCGGTGGACTTGCTGCAGAGGTAAGGCTTCCATCCGGGTAAGAGCAGCTTTTTATGATGCGGGTGTATTTTTTACTTGGAGTCTTGCTCGTTCTGAGCATGTCCTTAGCCTGTAAGGAACGGGAATACGCTGGGCCGTTGATCGTTCACGTTCTCCGCGCCCCATCGGCATCATTTGCGAAAGATCTAAGGCGAGCAGATTTGCAGTTTGGCTTGTCAAGAGCACATGTCCACAGCGGGGAATGGATAATGATTGCCACAAACGAGGGCAATTCGTATCCAATGCTTGTGAGTCGACTCGCAGACTCGCCGTGGGACCTGTTGATATTGAATTCGCCGTCGGACCTCCCGGAGAGCGGTGTAGTCCGGGACCGCATAGGAAGAACCGCAGCCTGTTTGCGGGGGAGCACCAGCTTACATTCCGGCTTGGGTTTCGGGTGAAAAACGAGAGGCGACTGAGATGTATCTGCGATTTCTCGTGCTTCACTGTGAGGCAGGCGGATCTCATTAGAATTGCTCCGCCTAACTCGCTGTAGCGATCTCTAGATTTATCTTGATCCTGCCCGTCCACGCAGTTAGAATCTGATCAAGAGGTACCCATGCCGCGAAGCGTGAAGATCGCTCCCGAAATAGACGCCAAGCTGTATCAGGAGCTCGTCTCCGTGGCCAAGGAGAACGGGCAGTCGCAGCGCTTTGTGCTGGAACGGGCGCTCGAGCACTACCTACACAACGTGGTTCCTTCGCAGCGCATGGTAAGGCCTGAGGTGATGGCCGCCTATCGCCGATCCAACGAAAAGTATCGCGAGTTATACAAGCGGCTGGCTAAGTGACTGCCGAGCGCGTCTACCTGACCGTGGCTGAAGTCGTCGCCATTCACCATCACCAGATTGAGGAATACGGGGGCGAGCACGGCCTGCGCGATCAGGGCTCGCTGGAAGCCGCGGTGTTCCGTCCCCAGACCGGTTACTACAACGACATCAGCGAAGAAACGGCTGCGCTGTTAGAGTCGCTGGTCAACAATCACGCCTTTGTGGACGGCAACAAACGCGTAGGATTCGCCGCGATGCATACGTTTCTGCTGGTGAATGGATTCGACCTGAATGTCAGCAGCAAGGCCGCTTATGAGTTCATGATCAAAGCGATGGAGGAAGGCAAGTTCCGCTTCGGGCTGATTCACGAATGGATTGCAGCCCACATCGTTCCCCTTTCTGGATAGATTTCGCGGGCAAAAGTGCCCGCGCCACCCTCTATACGACCAACGTACCACTATCTACGTGTCCCACATACGTTGCCCGTTTCGGGACATTTCCACTGTTTATTCTTAAGATTCGCCTTTTATTCGCTTCGTTCTGTATGTATAATCCGGCCAGATTAGTTTTGCATTCTCAAGGAGCCACTCTCCATGGCGGATGAACGGGGCAAGGCAATTGAGTTGGCGTTTGCGCAGATTGAAAAGCAGTTTGGCAAGGGGTCGATCATGCGGCTGGGGTCGAAGGAGGCGATCGTCCCCATTTCGGTGATCTCGACCGGCGCGATCTCGTTTGACGCTGCGCTGGGTGTCGGCGGCTTTCCGCGCGGGCGCGTGATCGAAGTGTTTGGGCCGGAGTCTTCCGGCAAGACCACGATTACTTTGCAGGTAATTGCCGAGGCGCAGAAGTATGGCGGCATGGCTGCATTCGTGGATGCCGAGCACGCCCTCGATCCCGGCTACGCCAAGAAATTGGGCGTCGACGTCGACAATTTACTGGTTTCGCAGCCGGATTACGGCGAGCAGGCGCTCGAAATCACTGAAGCCCTTGTGCGGTCGAATGCCATCGACGTCCTGGTGGTCGATTCAGTGGCGGCGCTGGTACCCAAGGCCGAACTCGACGGCGAAATGGGCGACAGCCATATGGGCCTGCAGGCGCGGCTGATGTCGCAAGCGCTGCGTAAGCTGACGGGAACGGTTTCCAAATCGCGTACATGCCTGATCTTTATTAACCAGATTCGCGAGAAAATCGGCGTGATGTTCGGCAATCCGGAAACTACGACCGGAGGAAAAGCGCTCAAGTTCTATTCTTCTGTGCGCATCGACATACGGCGGATCGGGGCCATCAAAGATGGCGACGTGGTTACGGGCTCACGCACCCGCGTAAAAATAGTAAAGAATAAAGTGGCTGCGCCCTTCCGCGAAGCCGAGTTCGACATCCTTTATGGCGAAGGAATCTCCCGCGAAGGCGATCTGCTCGACATTGCCGTAAACAATAACATTCTGGAAAAATCCGGATCGTGGTTCAGCTACAAAGGCGAGCGCATCGGTCAGGGGCGCGAAAACGCCCGCCAGTTCCTCAAAGACAACAAAGACACCATGGCCAAGCTCGACACGGAAGTACGCAAGGCACTCGGATTGATTGCCGTTCCCGCGCAGGCTCAGCCAGCCGCAGCCCCGGGACAAGCCGCGCCGCTGGGAGCCAGGGTTACAACCATGCCAAGCGCCGCTCCCGAGGGGGCAAGGGTTCCGGTAGCGGCAAAGCGCTGATTCCTTAGATTTGTCATCCCAAGCAACGCGAGGGATCTTGGTCTTTGCTTGCGCCGTCATTAACTTGCGTTCCAGGCAAGAACCAGGGTCCCTCGCTGCGCTCGGGATGACAGTCCCTTTTTTGACTCGTTCAGCCAACTCCCGCCAATTGCCATTCCCACACCCGCCCGCTAGAATCTTGTATTCAGCCCACCGTTCCTGTGAGGACCATTGCACAAGGGTTTAGCGATCTACCCCGGTTCGTTTGATCCGACTACCAACGGACACCTCGATCTGATCGAGAGGGGCGCGAAAATTTTCGAGGACCTGGTAGTGGCCATTCTCCGCAATTCGGAGAAAAGTCCAATGTTCAGCGTGGTCGAGCGCCGCGACATGCTGCGGGAACTCACGGCGCATTTGAAGAATGTACGCATCGACACTTTCGACGGCCTCATGGTCGAGTACGCGAAGTCGCTGGGGGCAACTTGCATCCTCCGCGGTATCCGCGCGATCAGCGACTATGAATATGAACTGCAAATGGCGCTGATGAATCGCAAGCTCGAGCCGACTTTGGAAACCGTTTTCATGATGCCTGCCGACAAGTATTCTTATGTCAGCTCCCGCCTGGTTCGCGAAGTGGCTCAGGCCGGCGGGCCGGTGAAAGGACTGGTTCCCGAAGTGGTCGAACAAAAGCTTCGCGAAAAGCTGGCCATCGGCAAGCAACAAAGAGAGACTCGATCGATCGAAATCCTCGATCGAATCGACCTTGGCGGCAAAGAGCTGAACCCAAAGGAAACGAAAAGGAAAAAGAAGGCATGACCACCGCCACGACCGAAGCCCTGAAGCTAACCGACCGGATCAACCGCATCGAGCCCTCGGCCACCATGGCCGTAGTAGCCGAGGCCGACAAATTGCGCGCGCAAGGCATCGACGTTGTAGATTTCGGCGCTGGAGAGCCCCATTTCTCGACGCCGCAGCACATCAAGGACGCGGCGATCGCCGCGATCCAGGGCAACTTCACCAAGTACACCGCGGTTCCGGGCACGCCCGAACTGCGCGATGCGATCGTTAAGCGCCATGCGGTCGATTTCGATTCCGACTACCGCCGTGAAGAGTCCATTGCGGCGACCGGCGGGAAGAACGCTCTCTTCAACGCGATTCAGGTGCTGGTCGATCATGGCGACGAAGTGATTTTGCCAGTCCCCTACTGGGTTTCGTTCAAAGACATTGTGCGCTATGCCGGCGGCGAATGCGTGTTACTGCAATCGGATGAGGCGCAAGGTTTTCGCGTTACGGCGGAGATGATCGCACGATTGATCACGCCGCGAACCAGGGTCATCATTTTGAACTCGCCCTCGAATCCTTCCGGCGCAGTGATGAGCGCCGAAGACTTGACGCAAGTGGTTCGTCTCGCCCACGAGCGCGGAATTTGGGTTTTGTCCGACGAGTGCTACGTCTATCTGAATTACACCGGCAAGAATTTTTCGGTGGGATCGCTGCGCCAGTTCAAAGAGCGGATTGTGGTGCTGGGTTCGCTATCGAAAACATATGCGATGACGGGATGGCGTTTGGGATACGCCCTGGGACCGGCCGCCGTAATCGGCGCAATGTCGAAGCTGCAGAGTCAATCCACTTCGAATCCCACATCGATTGTCCAGAAAGCGGCCGTGGCCGCGTTGAAGGGACCTCAGGAGTGCGTCGAACAAATGCGCCGCGAATACATCGTACTTCGCGACCACGTGGTAAAGGGCTTGCGGTCGATTCCTGGGATAACTTGCACGATGCCGGAAGGTGCGTTCTACGCTTATCCAAATATCTCGGCGTTCCTGGGACGCGGTAACGTGAAGTCGGCGTCTGACGTGGCCGGACGGCTGCTCCGCGAAGCGCATGTAGCGACCGTGCCGGGAGAAGGCTTTGGCACCGGCGAGCACATTCGCGTGTCGTACGCTACTTCAAAAACAGAGTTGGACCGCGGCCTGGAACGCATGCGGAAGTTTTTCGCGTCGCTGTAGCTGCGGAGAAGAACCGAAAAAGCGCGGTGATTTAGTTCGGCTGATCGGCCGTCCCCTCGTGAACGGCTTTTTTTATTTGATTCATTTTTATGGGCGAGTTATATCCATTGCTGATGCTTCCGGGATTCGACCCGCGGCCCTGGGGCACTCACGATCTGTCGCCGATTTATCCCAATCGCCCATTTGAAGAAAAAATTGGCGAGGCCTGGCTCACAGGGGACGACTGCCAAATCGCCAATGGACCTCTCACCGGGCAAACGCTGGCGCAAGTGAGCCGGAGCTATGGGCGGGAGCTCGTCGGTCAAGCGGCACGTGATTCCCAGCGCTTTCCGTTGCTCGCGAAATTCCTCTTCCCGCATGAAAAACTTTCGGTGCAGGTTCATCCCGATGACGTACAAGCCGTCAGTGTAGGTCAACCCTGGGGCAAAACCGAATGCTGGTACGTGGCGCACGCGAAGCCGGGAGCGCAAATCGGTTTGGGGTTGAAGCCGGGTGTAACGGTCGGACAACTCGAGCGAGCTATCGTCGAGAAGCACGCGGAAGAACTTTTAAACTGGCTCGACATCTATACCGGCGACATGATTTATGTCTCCGGAGGAACTGTACACACGCTCGGTCCCGGCTCGATCATCGTCGAAACGCAACAGCAGTCCGATACGACTTACCGTCTGTATGATTACGGCCGGCCTCGCGAACTGCATTTGAAACAAGGGTTGGCCGCCGTCAAGGAAAAAGTAGCGTCAGGAAAAGTGCTCCGGCCTGCCCCCTCGCAGATGGACCGCAGCAACAATCGTCAGTCTGCACTCGTCTCCGCCCCTTATTTCATCGTCGATATGTTTGAGATGAAAGACGTGCAGGAGTTCAGCACGCGCGACGAGTCCGGAAAAAGTTCCGTACAGATTCTCGTTGCGGTGGAGGGGTGTGGCATAGTGGAGTCGTCAGGGGCCGAACCCGTTAGCTTTGCGAAGGGAGATGCCGTGGTGGTTCCAGCGTCGCTGGAGAACTTTACGGTGCGTCCACAGTGGACGCTCGAATTTTTGAGATCTCGAGTGCCAGGGGCGCCACTGGGCGAGCCGGCAACGCGAATGTAAAAAACGTGGCATCGAATACATTGGCCAAGAATCCAAACTTCTATCCTGTAATTCTCGCCGGAGGCCGTGGTACTCGCTTCTGGCCCCTCAGTCGGAAGAAGCGCGCCAAGCAATTATTGGCGCTCGACGGCAAGCAGACGATGCTTCAACAGACGGTCTCTCGCCTGCTTCCTCTCGCTTCCCCAAAGCAATTCTGGATCATCACTAACGATGATCTTCGGCCCGCGATCCTGAAGCAGCTCCCGCGAATGCCCAAACCACAGGTGCTGGCGGAACCGGTTGGGCGCAACACCGCGCCTGCGATTGGACTCGCTGCTTTCCTATTATTACGGGAACAGCCCGACGCCGTGATCGGAATGTTTCCCTCCGATCACGTGATTGCCGACGAGAAAGAGTACCGAGCGACCATCGAGTGCGGCGTCGAGATCGCCGCAGCAGGGGAGAACATTGTTGTTCTCGGAATTCGGCCGAGTCGCGCCGAAACCGGTTATGGATATATTGAAGCAGGGCGCGCCTTCCGTGGCGACGCGCTCCACGTACGACGTTTCACCGAAAAACCCAATGCCGAAAAAGCCGCTGAATTCGTCTCTGCGGGAAATTATTTTTGGAACAGCGGAATGTTTTTGTGGAGTGCGCGCACCTTAGCCAACGCTTTGCGGGAACATCTTCCGAGAACTGCGCCGATTCTCGAAGAGATCGCGGCAGCTTTTGGAACGTCCAAATTTGCGGGCACGTTCCGACGTTTATACCCCAGGTGCGAGAACATCAGCATCGACTATGCGGTGCTGGAGCCGCGCTCGGCCAAAGGTGAAAAGGCGGGAAACATTTATTGCCTACCAGCCGATTTTGGCTGGAATGACCTCGGCTCCTGGAACGCGCTGCACGAGCACCACGCCGCCAAGAGCGATCCGATCGAGGGAAACCTGGTCAATGCCGCCGGCGTTTTCTCGCTCAACGCGCGCGGTAATTACGTTTATGCTCCGGGAAAGTTTGTGGCTACCGTCGGAGTGAACGATCTGGTCGTCGTCGAAACCGAAGACGCCCTTCTAATCACAACCCGGCAACATGCACAGGACGTTGGTAAAGTAGTGAAGCATCTGGACGAGAGGAAACTGCACAAACTGGTGTGAAAACAGTGGTCAGTGCTCGTGGTCAGGGGCCAGTTAAGACCGAGAACCCCACTGACCACCGGTGACTGACCCCTGACGACTGGCCCCTGGCCACTGACCCCTGAATCCCGTGGCTCAAGAAATCAAATTCGGCACCGACGGCTGGCGCGGCATCATTGCCGACGATTTCACTTTCGATAACGTTCGTCGCGTCGCAGGCGCTATCGCTGCGTATGTATTGAAGAACGAGGACGCACACGGCGGCGTCTTCGTCGGTTATGACACGCGCTTCGCTTCGCAGCGTGCGGCGCAGGTAGCCGCGGAAATAATTGCCGCTGCCGGCATTCCGATAAAACTGGCTAACGACTACACCCCCACGCCAGCCGTTTCCTACGCCGTGAAAAACAACGGCGCCGCCGGTGGAATCATGGTTACGTCCAGCCACAATCCGTGGAACTGGAACGGCATAAAGTTCAAAGCAGGATTTGGCGGCTCGGCTACACCTGCGATCATGAAAAAGATCGAAGACGAATTGCGAGCCGATGCGATGCCGAAGGGCTCGAAGGCCGCGATCGAAGAGACCGACTTCAAGGCCTCGTACGTCGCCGCGGTCACTCGCTTCGCTGACATGGATCTGATCAGCAAAGCCAAATTCAAAATCGCCATCGACTCCATGTACGGCTCCGGCCGCGGAGTTCTTGCCGGTATTTTTCGCGAGGCCGGGGTTGAGCACGTCACCATCCGCCAGGACGTCAATCCATTGTTCCCCGACATCAATCCCGAACCCATCGAGCCGCACGTTGCTCTTCTGCAACAAACGGTGGTCCGCGAAAAGTGCGATGCCGGCCTCGCCACCGACGGCGATGCCGACCGCATCGGCGCTGTCGCCGAAGACGGCAGCTTCGTCGACTCGCACAAAATATTCTGTGTCCTCCTGCGCTGGCTCCTCGAAAGAAAAAAGTGGCCAGGAGACGTTGTGCGCGCTTTCAATACAACGCGGATGCTGGATCGCATCGCTGCCAAACATGGCCGCAAACTTTACGAAACTCAAATCGGATTCAAGTACATCGCCGACCTGATGATGGAACACGACATCTTAATCGGCGGAGAAGAATCCGGCGGCATCGGCTATTCGCGCTTTCTGCCCGAACGCGACGGCATTCTGAATTGCCTGTTGCTTGCCAATGTGATGGCCGAGGAAGGTAAGCCGTTGGGCCGATTGGTTGCGGATTTACAACGGGACTATGGTCCGCACTATTACGGGCGGCGCGACTTGCACATACCGGAGGAAATCAAGCGAGACGCGATCCAGCGTGCGCGATCTGAAAGCAGCCAGAAGCTGGGACGCTATCGGGTCGTAAGAAAAGAAAATCTCGATGGAATCAAGTTTTTTCTGGACGCGCCAACGAATGGCGGTGGTGCGGAGGCGTGGATCCTCTTCCGCGCTTCGGGAACGGAACCTCTGCTTCGCGCGTATGCGGAAGCCTCGTCGCCGGATTTGGTCAGCGAAATCCTGACAGCTGCGGAAAGTTTTGTCAGGAGCGGCAATTAGCCCGCCCTAATCGCGCCAGAGACTCCCCATCCTATGCACTGTAATGCGATACTTCTAATTGAGCATGAACTTCGCACAAGACTCAGGCGCGCTCGCGGCCGATTCGGCGGAAGCGCGCCGCTACAACCGGACCCAGCGCTGGCTAGGATTCGCTGACTTCGTCATCGGAGCAGCTTTCCTGATCGTGCTGCTCCTCACCGGGTGGACGAATTGGTTGCGCGACCTTGCTCTGCGGCGGGGATTTCAGAACTATACCGTCGCCGTGTTCCTCTATTTGTTATTCCTGCTGCTCATCAGTAAAGTTCTCGGCTTCGGACTCGATTACTACGGATTCCGCCACGAACAGAAGTTCCAACTCTCCAATCAGAAATTCCGCTCCTGGCTCTGGGACGAAGTGAAAGGGTTTCTCCTTGGGCTGATACTGGCGAGCATCCTGGTGGAATTGTTGTATTTCATGATTCGCGAGTCTCCGCAACACTGGTGGATTCTTACTTGGGGCCTCTTCATGAGCTTCTTTGTCGTCATGGCGCAGCTCGCCCCGGTTGTGCTGTTTCCAATCTTTTACAAATTCGAGCCGCTGGATAACGAAGACCTGCGGCGGCGTCTGGTTCAGCTCAGCGAGCAGGCTGGCACGCGCGTGCGTGGAGTCTACCGCTGGAACCTTTCGGAGAAGAGCAAGAAGGCAAACGCTGCCCTCACCGGTTTGGGCAGCACGCGTCGCATCATTCTGGCGGACACGCTTCTGGACAACTATGCGCCGGAAGAGATTGAAGCTGTCCTTGCTCACGAACTCGGACATCACGTCCATCGGCACATCATGAAGAGCATCCTGGTGCAGGCTGGAATCACTTTGTTTGGTTTCTGGGTAGCGAACTTTGTGCTTCATTTTTCGGTCGATCATCACATGTTCGAGGAGTTGTCTGACTTCGCCAACCTGCCCTTGCTGGCGATCACCGCCACTTTGATCTCGCTTATGCTCATGCCGGCGCTGAACGCCTACTCGCGCTACAACGAGCGGCAAGCCGACCGCTACGCCTTCGAATCCATTACCAGCATCGAGCCCTTCATTTCCTCCATGAACAAACTGGCGCAGCAAAATCTGGCGGAGCGCACGCCTGCAAGATGGATCGAGGTGCTGTTTCATTCGCACCCGGCAATCGCGAAGCGGGTCGCGGCGGCGGAGGCCTGGAGCCGGTCGCAAGGAGCGACTCCGCCAGCGTAGGATCTGAACGCGTTTTAAATCGGAAAATCAGCGATTGTGTTTCAGGATTTCGGCCACGCGACGCAGATCTTCTTCCGTGTCTACTCCCACAGAATCATAGGGAGTTTCGCCCACATAGATCGGGATTCCGTTTTCCAGAAATCGCAACTGTTCCAGCCGTTCACTCTTTTCCAATGCTGATTCGGGCTGGCGCACAAAGAAATCCAGCGCCTGCTTCCGGTAGACATAAAGGCCAAGATGTTTACAGTAATTCGGCCCAACCCGATCGCGATCAAAGGGAATTGCAGCGCGCGAGAAATACAACGCACGGCCGCTCGCCTCCGTCACAACTTTAACCGCGTTAGGATTATGCACATCTTCCGGTAAGCACGGAGTCTTCACAGTTCCCACCAAAACCGCCGAATCTTTCATTACGTCGAGCAGCGATGTAATTTGTTCCGGCCGCACGAGAGGTTCGTCCCCCTGGACGTTCACGTAAACATCCGCGGCAACTGACTTGGAGACTTCATGCACGCGTTCGGTCCCGCTGCGGTGAGCCGCAGAAGTCATCTGCGCCTTCCACCCGCGCGTGCGGCACAGTTCAAGAATCTCCTCTGAATCCGTAGCGACAATGACGTCCGCAAGAAGGATCGATAGCCGAACCGCTTCATAGACCCATCCCACCAGCGGTTTGCCCGCAATCTCGCGCAACATTTTTCGCGGCAGCCGCGTCGAGCCCAACCGCGCTGGAATTACAGCAATCGCTTTCATTAGAGCCTAGTGTCCTGTTTCCCGTCGCAACTGGCAAGTGTGAACGCCTCAACCTCAAACGAGATCTTGCAAGGTTGTGTTTAACACTGTTTTGAAGCTTCTCTTGAAATGCGCGTTCGGACGTGGCGCACGGCTCCGATCCGCCGC
>Ga0308309_10002009_pt1 | contig 12099 bp, 13 predicted proteins | sample HubBroMetageWFT5_FD_192491 | JGI IMG/M metagenome (GOLD analysis project Ga0308309, IMG submission 192491) | Warmed and freeze-thawed soil microbial communities from the Hubbard Brook experimental Forest, New Hampshire - Hubbard Brook CCASE Soil... | ecosystem: Environmental > Terrestrial >...
CACCAACGGCGGCACCGGTACGCTCAGCGGACTATCGGTGAGCACACAATACGGCGCCGGTGCGACAGGCTGGGTCTCGACATCGCTCAACACGACGACCGCGCCGGCGACACTCTCGGTCACCGTCACGCCCGGGTCACTCGCGGGTGGGACCTACTCGGCGGGACTCACCGTGTCCTCCTCGGTGGCTGGCGTGTCGCCGCAGACCATCCCCGTGCAGCTCGACTTGAATGGCGCCCCATCGATGGGCTTCAGCGCCAATCCGCTCACGTTCACCCAGTACGGGAACGGCACCACCCCGGCCGCCGCGCAAACGACGACCGTGATCAACACCGGTAGTGGTGCCCTCGGCACCGTGACCGGCGGGACAGTGGTCTATGGATCGGGCGCGACCAACTGGTTGACGCTTGGCTTGAGTGGAACCACGATCACCGCCCAGCCGAGCACCACGGCAGTGCCACTTGGCTCCTTCAGCGCGACCGCATCGTTCTCAGCGACCAATGCCAGCAACAGTCCGCAGACGTTGACCATCAACCTCACGTCCGCGGTGACGTTCACCAAGATCGCCACCGGGGCGGTTTTTGCTTGCGGGCTGACGACGGGCGGGACGGTCTTCTGTTGGGGCGACAACACCTACGGCGAGCTGGGGATCGGGACGACGAACTCGGGATCGTATCTGGCCACCTACGTGCCCGTTCCGACGACCACCGGGCAGTCAGTGCTCGACGTGGTCGCTGGCCAGTATCACGTCTGCGCGCTGATTACTGGTGGCAAGGCGTACTGCTGGGGGAAGAACGACCGCGGGCAGCTCGGGATCGGCTCGACGACGAGCCCCATCACGTCGCCCACCGCCATTACCACGACCACCTTCTCGCAGATCTCAGCCGGCGGGATGCACACGTGCGGCATTGAAAGCACCGGGCCGCAGAACTATTTCGCCTGCTGGGGTGACAACACCTCGGGTCAGATCGGTAACGGTTCCATCGACGCCACGGCGCATACGACTCCGGTCATCAATGGCAACAGCTACGCCTACATCAGCGCCGGCTACAACCATACCTGCGTCCTCACCAGCACGACCAACGGGTTGATCTACTGCTGGGGCGATAACACGTACGGTGAGCTCGGCGACGGAAGCACCACAGGTTCGGCCTTCGCACAGACCGTAACCTTGGGTAAGCTGGCGCCGGTGAACGCGAAAGCAATCAGCGCCGGTCAGTTGAACACCTGCGCCATCGACGTGAATGGCGGTGTCTGGTGCTGGGGCGACAACAATTACGGGGAACTGGGTCTCGGTTCGGGATCGACGATTCCCGACAGCCTCCCCAATCAGATCCCGTCGCTCATGCTGACCTCGATCAGCGTTGGATCGCAGACCGTCTGCGGGATCGGCACCACGGGAACGTACTGCTGGGGCAGCAATGATTTTGGCCAGATCGGCGACGGGACGGTGGGCGGCACTGGCGCCGGGCCGACCTCTCCTCAAGGGACACCCGGCGCCACTGTCGGGTCGATCGCTACGGCGGGTGGCGGCGGTGCGTTTACGTGCTTCGTCGTGTCGTCAACGTCGATCGCGTACTGCTCCGGACAGGATGCCAACCAGCAGCTCGGTATCCCGAACAATACGAGCCCCATCGGCACCCCGGCGCAGGTGTTCGGCCAACCGGCCGGCGCTGGGGTAACGCCCGCGCGCGTCGGGCCGCGGCCGAAGCCTGCGCGCCTGCCGTCTCGCACGCCGAGGTAGGGATGGCGGCCCTTTTTTACCTACAGCGATATCACGTCAAGACGGAAGCCGCGTTCACGGCGCCCGATCCCTGGAACCAGAACCGCCCCGCACCGTTTACGGTCGAGGACTATACGGTGGCCATCAGCGGATCGACGATTCGGCCGGATTATAAACCGCGGGTCGATTACGTGCGCGGCATTCGTTCCAATCTCGACGGAGTCGAGCGCTTGCTGCCCGAAAGTCTCTCCGCGCTGTGGCGCGACAAGCGCGTGCCCTCGGAAGCGTTGCCGCGACTCCTGCATGAGATGGAACCGACGTTGGAAAATGGCGATCACCTGGTGCTCAACGAGATCAAGGAAGATGCGGTCATGCGCGTCGTCGCCTGGATCGGGTTCGGTTTCGTGTCCGTGGTACCGGTCGCCGCGTACCTGTACTCACCGGACGGGTTTCCGCTCTCGTTAGCGGCGCCTGTCGCACTAGGGCTCGCCGGATTCGGCTGGCTGACTCTCTACCGCAAGTTCTACCGGAAAAAGTGGCGGAGGGCTCGCCAGACGAAGTGGATCCTGGCTCGGATCTGAGGCGCCGATGACCAGCGTGCTCCGCGTCGGCGGCCAGACATACGATCTCGGACCATCCGAGATGGTCGACGGTCTCTTTGCGACCATTAGTTACCGGCTGGAGCCCGACGGCCGCGGAAGCCGCTATCCGATCGTCATGAATCGCCTCTATGCCGGCGTCGCGATGAGCCCTTCCGATGCTCCCGCCGTGAAGCGCGAGCTCCAGGAGATCGACGCCCGATTGGCCGCGCTGCCTCCGGATCGCGTCGTGTGGAGCCTCTCCAATCTCCGCCGCCGCGACGACAGTCTACTTCCGGTCAATCATGCCGCCCGCAATGTGCGCGACTACTTCATCGCCAATGGTCGGCCGCTCATGACCATTCTCGACGAAGCGGTGCACTTGGGTCAGGACCGCAGTGAGCCCGTCGCGTTAGCGAGGTCGGACGCGAAAGATCCGTACGGAGGAGCCAAGTTTGCGCTGATCGCGGGGTTCCTGTGGACCGCTGTGGGATACGTGTTGTTGCGCGACTGGGTTCTCGCGCCCTATGGGTCTGATGCCACCCAGGGACCGTTGCTCTGGCCGGCGGGCATTTGCATCATGGCGGGCGGCGTGCTCAGTGCATTGAGGGCACGTTACCCCAAGTTCCACGCGTGGTGGAAGGCCCACGTCTGGTTTTCGACTGTAGTGATCGTGTCGCTGCTCGGATCGTATCTGGCCATGGGTATCCTGCTCAAGCATCGGTAACCGGCCTCAGAGCGGCTTCTCCCACGAGGCCACCAGTGCCTTGGCCTGTTCGAGACCCATGCCGCTCGTCTCTCGCACCAGCCGAATCGCACCTGTCCTGTTCCCGCGCGCGAGCTCGAGTTTCGCGGCTTCGAATCCGGACGCGAATCGCTCATCAGTCACTGAGGGCACGGCCGCGGGTCGAGGGGGAGCGGCGACAGCGTCAGCGAGCCGATTGCCGTAGGACACCGTTATTTTCGTGCCTTGGCTTCTTGGGTCGTGATAGGAACTGACGGCTCCCCACGCGAACGGCCAGTCGGTCGAGTGTTCGAGTAAGGCCACGTCGTCGGACAGTTGGGCCACGTGAAACGTGTCGCTCGTCTCGTGCTTCGAGAAGAGATGCTGGAGCAGGCGGTCGTGAAAATCCTTGGCCGCGGCTTCGATCTTGTCCGAATACGAGTCCCAGGTCTTCGGGCCAGGTCCATACAGATTGACATTGATGTCGACCGACACGAGCACCTGAGCGTTGAAACACAGGCCGAGTGATATCGCTCGGCCATCAATCGTGCCCCCGGGCAAACGGTAGGTGATCCACGGCGGGGCTCCGCGATCCAGTCTCGTGACGGTGCGTGAGGCAGGGTCAGCCTGAAATGCCTCTTGGGTGAGGCTCGCGGTGATCACCAGGCCGCTGGCGAGGCGAATGGTTCCGTCCTGTTGGTCAATTTCCATAGGCACGTAACATGGAACCCGTGGCTCACCAGTAGTGAGGAGCCGGGGTATGCTTGTGCCCACACTCACACCCGGACCCGCGACATGAGGCTCCCTCCGAATAAGCTGGTCAATCCCAACGGCCCTGTGAAGGTGCATGGCCTCAAGCCCGTCCCCCCACCGTTGGTCGGTCCTTTTCTGCCGCTCGGCGGCGACTACGCCGATGTACTGGCGTATTTCGTCGAACGCGGGCGGCCAACGTATCAGTTCACCGGCATGCCGGTGACCAAGGCCCTGGTGGCGATCGAGCTATGGGCGCCGGTCGCGATTACGATCCTGCCATTTGTCTATCTCTTCTTGGACGCTTCCCTGGCCAGTCAGTCGTGGTACTACGTCTCCGTGTACCTCAACAACGGGGAGCAGGTAGACAACCCGAGCACTGGAGCGGTTACTGGATCACCCGGGCCGATGACGCTCATCTCGAACGATCTCACCCTACCGCCGAACGAGGGGATCATGTTGGCGTCTATCCCGTCGTCACAAGGCTGCACCGTCTCGAACGACCCAGGCTACACGTTTCCCGGTTTGGCCAATTCGATGCTGCAGCAGGTCACCTTCGGTTCGGCACCGGCTCTCGAGCCGTCGTGGTGGTAGCGCCAACTTCTGGCCAATCGACAACCACCGCCGATCCCACGGCAAATATGACCGAGTCGGGCGTTGCCGTATTCAAGAACGCCCACGCGGATCCGTACAGCGCGCCGAAATCGACGTCTATGTCGACGTTCACGACGGCGCGCACAGGCCACTCCGGGTGTCTGACCCGGTAGCGGAGGAGGCGCCCGCTTCGCGTTCGGCCGAACCCCCACTCATGTTCCTTCGTCAGGAACGCGTCGCCGCCAAACACAGGAAGCGACGTCTCCCGCGAGGCCGACACCGCGAGCCGATGCACGCCGCCGCCGAACTGCCAGTCGAACTGTGCCCGCACCGAACCATCCGCACCGGGGTCGACCCGGGCGGTCAAATGGGCCGCCTCGTACGGTTCGTTGTAGAGAAGCCGCGCCACACCGGCCACTACTCGACTCGGGACGAACTCGCGAACGAACATCACGCCACGGTCCGAGCCGTGCCGCACGTACGTGCGGAGGTTCACCTCGGGAAAACTCCGGTAGCCCGGTACCGGCATGCCAAGAATGCGTGTGTCGAGAAACCGGAACGCCACGAGGCTGACGTGCGCAACGCCGCCCCATAGATCCGGCTCCAGCGCCGGGTGCAGATGGGGTGCGAGCGCGTCCGCGGGAACCACGTACGTGACGAGCAGCAGATCGGACCAACGGGCGGTGAGGAACGTCATGCGTCGTGTCGGTTATTGCGCCGTGTGTCCGGTTCTCATCAACGACGCACGTACGACGTCCCGTGGACCGAGTCCTCCGTGTCGCGGATGTCGATCAACAGGCGAGACGGCCGCGCGATGCGGAATCGTTGTCCTGTGCCCGGGCCGTTGGATACCGCGATCGTCCAGGCCGTGGCATCGGCGTCGACCACGCGCACGGTCGTCCGAACCAGGATGCCTCGATCAAGAGGATAGAATACCGGCACCGTGGTCGAAAGTCCTGGCGCGAGCGGCAGCGCTCCGATGACCATATCCAACTCCGCGCCCGCGAATGGCGCGACGGCGAACGTCGTGTCGACGGCACGCATCGTCGTGCCGGAGTCGACGACACCGTGCACGTGCGCGCCATCGTACGCGAGATGGGTCAGCCCTCGCCGGTTGTGACGTCGCTCGCTGACCGGGTAGAACGTCGCCGCATCGAGGCGGAGCGAGTCGACACTGGTGACAGTCTGCGGCCGCCGCCGATACGTGACCACCAACTCCCACACCGCACGCCCCTGGGCCGCGGTCATCGAGCGAAACGACCGCTCCATGGTCCCTGCGTCGCCGCTATCCATCGTCGTCACCTGCAACGTATCCTCGAAGGCGTTCGGCGGGAGCGACGGCAACGGACCCGGTGACGACTGGGCGACAAGCGCCGAGGTCGGCCACGACCCGCCCGGCTCCGTACTGGTCCGAGACACGAAGGTCACCGCCACGCGCGAGAGCGCATCGGGGTGGGCGTAGTGCGCGTAGGCGAATCGCGCCACGCTGAGCGCGAGCGCGTCGCGATCGGCGGCCGATAGTTTGTCCGCCGCCTGGTCCACCATCGATACGGTGAGCGCGCCGCCCGCGATGTTGACGTGGACCGGCATGTTGAACTGCGTATGCAGCGCGGCCCCCAACTGCATCACATCGTTCAGCTGCGTTCGCACCTGCTCGCACGCGGCAAGCGCCAGGCAGAGGACACAACCGGACACCCATCGTAGCCGCCGCATAGTGGGCACGAACGTAGCTCCGGCGCGCGACATTAGTTAGCCCTGGCCAGAATCCATTTGGTCTGGTCCATCCTGCGTCGCCATACCTTGTAGATGGCGCCATAAAAAACTCGTGGTCCTAACAACACGAGTAGCACCGCGCTTGGAATTCCCACGGGCAGCCCTCCGAGCATGACGGCAAACCCGATGCACGCCACGATGGCGAGCGCAAGCCAGATTCCGGCAATCCAGACCGCCACCGTAAATGTCTTGTTGCTCCATTGGATCCCGAAATCACCGTCTTTGCCACTTTTTAACGTTGGCTCCATCTCGTGCAGCAACCGTGGCAGCGATTCCGCCTTGATACTCCCCGCACGCCACGCGTAATACAACGAGTCAGGCAGGTCGTGTTGGACGCCACTCAGCTTGGCATGGATGCCGTGCCGGCGTTGACCCGCGGCGCCCGGGGACGTGGACACGTAATAGTCGAGCGAAAACGTGTCGCGCCGATTCTCGTGCCACGGATCGTCCGCGACGAATGTGGCTTCGGTCGGTGTGGCGAGGCGCGTCATGCCCGGGCCAGAATCCATTTCGTCTGCGTCATCCTGCGCCGCCATACCCGCCAGACGGTGCGATAAAACAGGTGCGCGATGATCAACGGGAAGACCGCCGCGAACGGAATCGCGAGCACCAGCGGCATGGCGTAGCCCCTGACTTCATCGATCCACACCGCGTCCGCGGCGACTATCCACACCACGAGGATCCACACTATCGCGGTAAATGCCTTGTTGCTCAACCCAATCCCGTAATCACCCTTTGTGCCCTTCTTCAACGTAGGCTGGAGCTCGTGCAGCAGTCGTGGCAGGGATTCCGCGTTGATGCGCCGAGCGCGCCAGGCGAAGTACAACGCATCGGGCAGGTCGTGCGCGACGCCACGCAGCTTGGCCCGGATCCCGTGCCGGTAGGCGCCTGCTGGCTTGGAATTCGGCCGCACGATGGTGCCCGGGGTTACGTAGACGTAGTAGTCGAGCGCAAAGGTGTCCCGGCGATTCGCATTCCACGGATCGTCCGCGACGAAGCTGGCTTCCGCCTTCAGCTGATGAATTTCCCACTTCGTCGACACGCTGTACTCTAAGTGAGCCGACTCACCATATTCACCGCTTATGGAGGGTACATGACTACTGGTAATGCCAATCTGACATATCATGTTCGTACCGGCAGACTCACAGGTACGGTGGGCGGTAAGGTGGTAAACAGCTCGGTGCTGCTGCCGACCGGAGGTGCCCACGGGACGCATGCCGGGCGATATCTCATTGCGCCTTCGCATACCGATGCGCGTCTGGGATTGTGCGCCGTGCTGACCGTCGTGCGACCCGCCGCGGTGACGATCGATTTCTCAACGTCACCCGCGCGCAATGCGCTGGCCGAGGTGACGATCGATTTCTTGAAGTCGCCGGCGCTCAACTCGCTGGCGGCCTTCCGCCCGGGTAATGCCGTCACCATCACCATCACCCGCATGCCCGCGCCGAACGTGCTCGCCGGGAAATCGCCCGCGTTCGTCATGCATGGTTCGCAAGATCTGATGGAGGCGATTTCAACGGCTGGCGGCGGATTCCTCGACATCGTCGCGTAGAGTGGAAGACGGCGGCGATCCGGACAACTCCTTCGCGTGGGGCAACGCCCTGATGATGCAGGGACGCTTTGCCGAAGCTGTTCTCTGCTACGAGCAGTGCCTCCGACTTCGGCCCGATTTTGCCGAATGCCAGAGCAACCTCGGCATGGCGATGGCCGAGCAAGGCGAGCTCACCGACGCGGTAGGTCGCTACCGCCAGGCGCTCTCCATCAATCCGGATTTGGCCGATGCCAGCTACAACCTCGGAAACGCCTTGAGGGAGCTTGGCCGCTGGGATGATGCGGAATCCAGTTACCGCCGGGCATTGCGCTCGCATCCCGATTGGCCAGAGGCGCATACGAATCTGGGGTTGATCTCGGTCGAGCAAGGCAACTACGAAGCGGCGGTGGCCAGCCACCAAACGGCGCTGCGTCTCAATCCGGTCTTCGCCGAGGCGCACAACAATCTGGGGATTGTCCTCGAACGGCAGGCCAAGATCGATGAGTGCCGGTACTGCTTCGACCGAGCGATCGAACACCAGCCGGACTTTGCGCAGGCCCACTGCAATCGGGCGCAGATCTGTCTGCTGGAAGGCGACTTCGCGCGCGGTTGGCGCGAGTACGAATGGCGGTGGAGGGTTCCAGGGTTCCGCCCGATTCCCGCGCCCGAATGGGACGGCGCACGGCTCGACGGAGAGCCGATTCTGCTCCACGCCGAGCAAGGGTTCGGCGATGCGCTGCAGTTTATTCGGTATGCCTCGCTGGTGAGAGACATCGGCGGTCGGGTGATCGTGTCCAGCCCGCCTGAGCTATCCCGCCTCCTGGCCACGAGCCCTGGCGTCGAGCAGGTCGTGACCGATGGCGACGCGTTGCCGCCGGTCCGCCTGCACGCCGGACTCATGAGCCTGCCCCGCATCTTCGGAACCTCCCTGACGAATATCCCCGCGGACATTCCCTACCTCTTCGCGGATCGGGAGCTCGTGGCGGCCCGCCATCGTGAGGTCGGAGGGGCTCCCGGCTTCACCATTGGGATCGCGTGGCGAGGCAACCCGCGCCACCCCAACGATCCTCAGCGATCGATACCGCTCGACCGCTTCCTGTCGCTGAGTCGCAATCCCGGCGTTCGCCTTGTCAGCTTACAAAAAGGCTACGAGGGAGGAAGCGTCTATCCCACTGCTCTGGGCGACTTCATGGACACCGCGTCGGTGATGATGAACCTCGACCTGATCATTTCGGTGGACACCGCGGTGGCGCATCTGGCCGGAAGCCTCGGGCTGCCAGTGTGGGTCCCGCTGCCATTCTCGTCTGAGTGGCGTTGGATGTTGAACCGTCAGGACAGTCCTTGGTATCCGACGATGCGTCTTTTTCGCCAGGCCCGGCCGGGAGAGTGGGGTGACGTGTTTGAAAACATGGCGAACGAACTCGCCAGAAGAGGAGGACAAGCATGAGCGCGACGAGGATCGACGAACTACTGAAAACAGAATGGCCGCCCACAAAGCGCCAGCTGGAACCCGCCAGCGTCCCAGGCCCAGAGGCCTTTGTTCTGTGGGACTGTCGGCTGACACCCGGCTTTCCGGCTGAGTGGCCGTTTCCTCGTCTTCACACCCCATGATGGCAATGTGAAATTCGAGCGACTGGCTCAGGACCGACGAGTTGCCGGCAAGCAGGGTGTGCGACCACTCCGTCCGGACGAGGTTCACCTCTTCGATGAATCCAAGAAAGTGTTCGCGGAATTCGCCGACGCGCCGAGCGAAAGGGCAAGAGAATCCTATCGCTTTTGGATCGGGAATAACGGAGTCATCGCTGGTGAAATTCGTCCATCCCATACGGCGTTTTTTGAATGGCTGAGATAACAGAACGCGAGTTTGAATGTCGGATTTCGGTTCGCCTGGAAGACGAAGACGACATCTGCAGGAAACTCCACAAAGCGCTGCCAGCATTGAAATGGCAGACTGGCGATTCCTCGTGGGACAAGATTCGTGTGTGGGGGCAGACAGCGGACGTCTTTGTCCGCGTGTATCGGTATGAAGAGCCGGGGCCGTTTAGCTTGACGGTCCGGCTCCGAAGACCGGAAGGCAGCGCCGAGGGCGAGTACCACGCCCTGCGCGACACCGTGCTCCTTGCGCTTGAAGCAACGTTGCTGCCGGGGCCTTAGTGGAGTTGGTTGTGGAACGTGAGGGGATCGCCATCGCCTACGCGGTCACCGGAGAGCGGGACGCCATACGTGTGGGAGTCCATGTGCATGCCGGTCACGCGATCTTGGGACACCGTGAACGAAATGCGGTCATTCGGCGCCGACGCAAAAGCGAAGCGGCCATCGGCCTGTTTGAGGAGGCGCCGCGGCGACTCGCCGAGCGGCTCGATCATCAAGCGGCCGTTCTCGTCGAACACACGAAAGGTCCGGCGATACTGGGCAAATGAGTCGTGCAGTCCAGGTGTCAATCGGTCGAGCGTGAGCACGAACGTCCCCGAGAGCCGCCGGCGCTCCGCGCTGTCGACCGGAAGATCTTGGACGGGCGGCACGACCGGAGACACGCTCGGCGGCGGCAGCGCGGGAAGACCGAGCGCGGCACGAGCGACCGCACGCGTGATTGCATACGCGTTCTGGTCCTCGGTATTCGTCAGGACGACGATCGTCAGATGGTCCTCCGGAAAGTCGTACAGACTCCCGCTGTAGCCGAGGAGCGAACCGTGCTGGCCAATGCGCCGGTGATCGTCCTCGTGATTGATCGTTACGGCAAACCCATACTGCGCCTGCGGGTCGTTCGGAACCATATGCGCCGCCGCACCCTCCGCCGTGGTCATCTCCGCGAACGACTCCGGTCGAATGAGCCGTTTATCGCGGATCGCGGACCATAGCGTGTAGAGATCGCCGACTGTGCTGCAGAAGCGAAGGTCCGCGTTATATGCCATGTCGGTCTCATTCGCTGGCGCGTAAAACAGTCCGTGTTTCCGATACGGGTGCGCCAGGCCACGCACGACGGTCTCGTCGTCGCAGTAGGTGGTCGATCGAACGCCGGCTGGTATGAAGATCTTTTCCCGGACGTAGTCCTCGAACGACTGGCCGGTCACGCGTTCGACAATCGTGACCAAGAGGGAGAATCCGGAGATCGACCAATCCCATTTCACGCCCGGCTCATTCACCCATTTCTTGCCGGCGTACAGGGCCATCACCTCGTCCAGCGCCTTGGGCTGGCGGCTGGTGGCTTCGATCGGGTCGCCCAAGTAGTGATAGTCGACAATACCCGACGTGTGGTTCAGCAATTGACGGATCGTGACGTGGTGCCCCTGCATCGGGAATTCCGGCACGTACTTGGAGATGTCATCGTCGAGTGACAGCCGACCCTGTTCGACTTGCTGGAGAACCGCAATTCCTGTAAACGGGAGCATCGGCCCGACGATATGGTAGACGGTCTCATCGTGCGCTGGCACGGCGAGGCCGAGATCGGCCAGTCCGTAGCCTCGATGCAGGATGACGGTGCCATTTCGCGCGACGAGCACGGATGCGCCGACGACACGCTCGCGGGAAATAACGCGGCGTACGACCGAATCGAGACTGGCGGCGGACACTTGGGCGCCGGATCGGTCGGCTGCGCCGACCAACAGGACGAGAGTGAGCAGAAACGCGCGTTGCGTCATGGCCCAAGATACGCCGGCACATGTTCGGTCGCCATCACGTTCTTGCCATGGCCATGACCGAGGGATAAGATGAGCGCGCCCAAGCTGACGCTTGTCCGCCTCTTTGAGGAGACGCTCACATGCCGCACCTGACGCTCGATACAGGGAACACCGGCTTCATGCTCCTCTGCTCGAGCCTCGTCATGCTCATGACGCCCGGCCTTGCCTTCTTCTACGGAGGGCTCGTCGGCCGGAAGAATGTCCTTGCGATCATGATGCAAAGCTTCACGTCGATGGGGTGGACGACGGTGTTGTGGTGGGCGTTCGGCTTCTCGATGTGCTTCAGTGGCGATCTCAAAAGCGGGACCGACTACTTCGGGATCATTGGCAACTTCCACTGGGCGTTCCTGAACGGGATCTGGCTGAATACGCCATCGCCCTCGAACGACACGATTCCGTTGTTCGTGTTCTTCGGCTATCAGATGATGTTCGCCATTATCACGCCGGCACTGATCACCGGTGCGTTCGCCAACCGCGTGCGGTTCCCGGCGTATCTGCTCTTCCTCACGGCGTGGCTGATTCTCGTCTACTTCCCATTCGTGCACATGATCTGGGGCGGCGGGATCATGGCCAAGTGGGGGGTGCTCGATTTCGCGGGCGGCATCGTCGTGCACAATATCGCGGGCATCGCGGCGCTCGCCTCGGTGCTGTACGTCGGACGCCGGAAGGTGCAAGATCGTGGGCCGCACTCCATCCCGCTGGTGGCGCTCGGCACCGGCCTCCTCTGGTTCGGTTGGTACGGTTTCAAC
>Ga0308309_10002011_pt1 | contig 12095 bp, 9 predicted proteins | sample HubBroMetageWFT5_FD_192491 | JGI IMG/M metagenome (GOLD analysis project Ga0308309, IMG submission 192491) | Warmed and freeze-thawed soil microbial communities from the Hubbard Brook experimental Forest, New Hampshire - Hubbard Brook CCASE Soil... | ecosystem: Environmental > Terrestrial > Soil...
ATTGTCGTTCACCAGGTAGCGCCCGATGCCACCTCCAATGCCGCTCTGGAGCTGGATTCCCTGCTCCGAGCTCTGCAGGAAATCGGCGAGCCCCGTGTAGAACCAATTGTTCCAGCGCAGCAGGCGCTCCACGTTCAGGTTGAGCTCGTTGCGCGTGGAGGGCGACCTGCCGGTGCTTGAGGACAACGTTGAATTATAAGCGGCGCTTGTCGACCAGCGCTCGCGGGGGTAGTTAAGGGAAGAACTGAAATTGTATTGCGTGGACTGGTTGCCCTTGCTGTAGATGACACCGAGTCCGATATCCCCGTTGAAGCGTTGCCAGATAGTATCGGAGGTTTGTTCCAAATCTATGATCCGAGTCTTGTCGATCTCGACTCTGGTATCGGGAGGCTCCAGAATTTGGATTTTGACTGGGCGTTCGCCGGAAGACTCCGGCGTGGAGAGTGTGCCGGTATAGACGACGCCGTCTTGTGTCTTGACGATGAACAGTTGCTTGCTCTCCACATGATCGACCTTGATCCATTCCACGGATAAAGTATCGAGGATGTAGTCGACCTTGATAAAGAGGGTATCGGAGGCGAGGCTCTTAATCTCGCAGGTGATGCGGTCACCGTTTTTCATGATGATGACGTCGCTTTTTTCACGCGCAATCAGTGGCACCGCAATCGAGAGGGCGAGCCACAAGACAACAGCTTTAGGTTTCATACTGGATCCCCTGACCGTGGGTTGTCTGTTCCGATTGAATTAGGCTGGCTGAAATCTCCAACGGGAATCAAAGATCCGCGAGTTGGTTCGGAATCAAGCGGCCGCGTTGGAATGGAGTGTTGATCATAACTTTCCGGAACAGGAAAGAATGTGAACTTCATTTTTGCTGGATCCCTGAGGGATCTCATCCGGCTTCACTATTTTCGCGCGATGTACTCGGCCACGCTTTCTGCATTACGGTGAAGAGAAATGCTGTGGTCAGACCGAACAGTATCAAGCCGTTCAATGCTTCCAGGACCCCCATCAGTTCCCACCGCGCCTCCAGGTTAATACTTGCGTGCCCGTAAGTCGTTAGCGCACCCAACGAATACAACACAGCCGTTTTGTTATCTTGCAGGGCTCCAAGAAGGCGGTAGGCGACGGCCCAGAGAGCTCCCTCAAACGCGTGCAAAAGGGTCGTCCAAAGAGCGGTCCCTCCCATTACCATGATCGAAGCGAGGGAGAGGGTTCGAACACCGCGCATATCGCTAAGCCTTAAAGTGACTCTCTTGTCGAGCAGTGCGAGGCCATACGCGTGGATCACGACTGTCAGAAGGATGAGCGGCAAACCCCAGACCCAATCCATTCCCCAATTAATTACACTATCAGGAGCCATCAATGGCCTCGATTGTCCTTTTCTGCAGACCGATGGTTCACCCCTGGGTGAACGTTACTTCCGGAGAAACCTGGGAGCTCACGTGCCTGTAATTCCCTTATTTCTATGAATCCCCGCTACCGGCGGAATCCCCCGCCACCATAACTTCGACCTCCGCCGCCACCTCCGCCCCAACTGCGGCCGCCGCCACCATATCCGCCCGAGCTGTGATTACCGCTCTGGTAGTGTTGACTCTGGGCCGAACCGCTCTCTCGGTTTTGTTTTTCGGAGTCGAGATTTTGAGAGGACCAGCCGCCGGAGGAGCGGCTTTGATTCATGCTCTGTTCATGCTGCTGGGCGTTGGCCTGGCTGGTTGGATGCTGTTGCTGATAGTTCGACTTATCTTGCTGCGCCGTGGCCTGGCTATTGGGATGCTGTTGCTCATAGCTTTGAGCGTTTTGCTGGGCTTTCTGCTGGTTCTGGGTCGTGTTCACATTGCTCCAGCCGCCACTGCCGTTGGACTTCTGCCAGCCAGAGCCGGTGTTCTGATACACATTGCCGTCATGTCCGGCGTACATATCGCCGCTGGAGTTTTTGCCAGCGTAGGAACTTCCGTAGGCGCTGGAGGAGGCGTATCCCTTACCACCCTGGGATCCCTGTCCGGAAGCGACTGTTCCATTTGCCGTTGAGTAATGCTGTGTCGTGGCGGATTTGTTTCCTTGGGAGACGTAAGAACTCCCCCATTGAGCAGTGGGACTCGAACCCTGATGAGTCGCACCATACGATCCGGTGTACGGATTGTATGCCTGGCCCACGGTCTGCTTGCCATAGGCAGTGGATGCGGAAGCGGTTCGCGTCGATGTTCCGGTGTACGGATTGTAGGACGCTGTACGCGTCGCCGAGCCATACGCTCCGTAAGTCGTCTGAGATACGCCGTAAGCCCCTGTCGAACTGTGGTAGTAAGACGTGCCATAGGCTCCATAAGCGCCGTAGCACGTGGGATACGGGTGGTAAACGGGGTAGCCATAGGCAGGGTAGCCAATGTAGGGCGGATAGTAGTAACCGCTGCCGTTGGCAACAATGGCTCCGACGGCCGCGCCCATGACGAACGCACCGAGATAGCCTGCCGTGTAACTGGACTGCACGTTGCCGCTCGAAGTCGTGACCTGCGTAACGTAGGTGACGTTGTACACCGGTGAGCTGGGAGGAATTGTATAAATCACCTGGGGGACGGAATTCGCCGTCGTCCACGGACCCTGCGGTGTAGTGGACATGAACCAAACCCCCTGCAAGCACAGATAGTAGACGTCGCCCACTTGAATCACTTTGTCCGGTGTATTGGTGGCGTACTGCAGGGTTGTGCCTTCAATCGGTGCGAATTGCGGGCTGCCCGTATAATCTACTTTTGCCTGGGCCGCGGCGGTGGCGGGATTCAACTCCATGACCGTGGGAATTTGTGCGATCAGCACCGCGTCTTTTGCCTGGGAGGTGCCGGGCACGGAAGCGAGTATCGCGCTCGCCGGGTTTGAGAGAGGAATGTTGGCAAAGTCCGGCGGCAGGTTGAGCGATGCGAATGTCCACGGCCCGGTCAGGCTTTGCGCACTGAACCAGCGGCCCGCTGCAAGGTAGTAGTAGGTTTGCGTGGCGCCATAAACAAAGACGGGAGAATCGGTGTTGTTGGCATAGACCAGTTGCGTCCCGGGAATCGCAGTGTACGTCGGGCGCCCATCGAACAAGATCACTTCGGCGGGAAACTGGCTGTAAAAGACTTGCGGAACAATGGCATTGGCAACCTGCGGAGGGGGAACCGCCTTCTTCACGTCTGCGAATTTACCGGAGTCGGGTACCTTCTCGAATGCCTTCGACAGTTTCATAACCCTCGACCACGGCCCATGCAGATCGCCCGCACTCAACCAGATATTATTCAGCAGTAGGTAGTACTGGGAATTGTTTTTGTCAAAGAACAACGGCCACATCGTGTTGACGACAAACTTCAGGTCGGTCTTCGGAATCTCGGCCAGCACCGGATCACCATCCACACCGAGGAGAATTGCGGGAGTGTAACTGACAAAAATAAAAGGAGGATCATTTTTCAAATTTACCGTTTGGACCGATTGCGGCTTTGGCACGTAGGCAACGACGCGTTCCAGTCCAATCGTGAACGTCGGGGGAAGGAAGGATCTGACGAGTTGCGTAAGTTGCGCCGAACTTGCCGGATCCTGGGATGGGAAATAGGCGTTCAAAACCTGCATGCCATAGATGATCACCGTGTGGGTTTCGGTGTTGACATTGGTGGTGCCTTCGAATTCTGCGGCGCCCACGATTTCTTTACCACCTGTGGGAGTGAGCTGAAAGGCCTGGCGCCACTTGATATCGGTAAAATTCTGCCAATCGTCCACCTGGGGCTGGTAGACGATGATTGATCCGCCCGAGTTCACGTGCTTCCGGGGCCAGCCGGGATCCTGCGCCCTTGCGCAGGAACATGCCATCAGGAAAAACCCAAAAATTCCGATCAATCTCTTTATGTACCGCATGACTATCTCCTTCTTTGCTGCAAGAATTCAAGAAACTTTCTCCTCATTGTGCGGCTCTTTTCACTTCCTGATGCTGGCCTGCTCCAGTGTGAGCTTGTATGCGACGTAATATTTGGCGCCTGAACCAGCAAACATTCCGGCCGGGAACTAGTCCGCGAGAAAATGGGCGGTTTTCTTTCCGCCTTCTTCCGTGTAGTACACAGTCACTTTCGAGCCTTTTTCCACGCCTTTGCCTGTGCCTTTGCCCGCATCCTCCAGCGCTTTCCCGGAGAGCTCAAACGTCTTCTCCGTTCCATCGGCAGTCTTTACCACGATTGTTTTGGTGTCCTTGTCGAATTTCGTGACGGTTCCCTTTGTGGCCTTGAAGCCATCCTTGCTAACCTTCCCCACTTCCTTCGCACTTTCATCCGCGCCTTTGCCGGTGGTCCGCGCGACAACTTCCGTTCCTTCCTTCAAGCCGTTAAAACCATCTTTGGTTCCTTTCACGCTGTCGTCGCCCGTGACCTTGATGGTGTGCTCCGTTCCGTCTGCCGTCTTGACCACGATTGTCTTGGTGGAATGATCCACTTTCTTGATCGTTCCATGGAAGACGCTCACCAAATCCTGCGCCGCGCAAAGACCCGCCGCGAGGATCGTGCATACTGCCAATTGTCCGAGTTTTCTCATGTTTAATCCCCTCTCTCACTTAGCTAAAACTACAAAACTCTTGCGCGAGCAACGCTGCAGACTTGAATCCTGCTTGAGCCACCTAAAAAGTAAATTCCATTCCGACGACGGGGCCCTTCTGCTTCAAGCTGAGACCAATCCGGTCGGTACTTCCGTTGACGTCCAGGCGTGAAGCAAGTTGGTACCCAGCATTGAGGCTAACGTGTTTGCTCACCGTTACTCCCAAGGTTCCGGCGGTTGACACAAAGTTCCCATAGCCGAAAAAGTACATTCCGTAGACATTTCCTTCGAGGAACACTCTTGGGGAATTTGTCAGATACAACCGAAATTCCGGGCCTGCGACCGGAATTGGCGCAAGCAAGGAGCCGCTCGAGCTCACAGTTTGTTGCGTCCCGTTTACGGTTCCGGTTCCCGTTATCTTGGCCGACGTATTGAACAGGTCCATCTGGACACCGATCGCCAGGTGTCCGCGCTTCCGTCGAATGATGTCGTACTGGTAGCCCGGTGCGACTAGGAACGCGTGCAGGTCGCTATGCGACACAAAGCCGGCCTCGTAGGTCTTCCCCTCAAACGTGATAGTGCGGGGCAGGGTGGCTTGGCGGGAGGTCCAGAAGGGGCTGATCGCAACGTAGAAGTGGTTCTTGTGAGTGAACTTCCAGTCCACCTTTCCGGAAAACGTCGGGTACGTGTCAAACCCAAGGTCCGTATGAAAATTGATTGGAACGTCGGTTCCCCCAGTACCGTGAATGGTTCCTGTAGGATTGGAGTAAAACCAGAAGGCGTCAACCCGAATTTTGTATTGATCGAACTCTTCAGACTGTTGCGCTCTCGTCGGTAAGGGAGCGAAAAAGAACAGGAGTAAGAGCGACAGAGGGACGAGCCTCCAATGGTTTGGTGAATCCTGGAATTTCGTTCCAATTAGCATCGTTTCACTCCTCCAGAGGGCGAAAACCAAAACTCTTGGTTTCACAAAAGGAATTCCGCGCGTTTCCAATAGCTTTTGTGTCACGTCGGATTCATTCTTTCTGTTCCACCGCTCATCAGGACCCCAGCGACACGTTCGGTTGTAGCCGCAAGCTCACGCTTACGTATAGAGTCATCATGGCTCCCGAAGGCCCAGGGAGTAATTGTCAAAAGTGACAGCCTGTTGCGTGTCCCCTGGGAACAGCTTCCAGTTCATTTCTTCTCCAGGGAGAAATAGAGGTTCAAGGCCAATCCGACCGAATTCACCTGCCGGTTCGGGTGCTTACCCGTGTTGTTGTCGTGCTCGAAGTAGATATTGAATTGAACGTGCTTGCCTACGGGGAACAAACTGCCTGCATAGAGAGAGGTGGTGCTCCACTTGCTGTACTGACTTTCATAAAACGGCTCGGCGGCGACATACGGGATGAAGTGATAGGAACGGATCGCAAAAGTACGGTCCAGCGTTAGTTTGTTCCGATACCGCCAGGTGAAAATTCCACTCTTCCAATCCAGATCCGCCCGGTTCCGGTCGGAGAGGGAAAATCCCGCATTCAACGGAAAGTTTGAAATCACTGCGACCAGCATGCGGTTTTCCGAAGGAGCATCCGGTGCGGTGATGTATCGATAGCCGACTTCGAGAACCAGTAATCTTGACTTCGAATCGTCCAGGTCGAAGGCTTTGACTTTCTTGAGTTTGATCAAGGGCTTTAAGTAGAGCTGAAGGCTGGGACCGATTGTCGCTTGTGTCGGATCGCCGCCCTCTCGGTCATCCTTGGCCTCGAGATACGCGCGAAAAGTGGAATTCAGCTTCAGATGCACATCAATCTCCGGCAGAAATTGAGCGTCCTGGGGATGAGCAAACGGCGAGCCCAGGCAAATCAGAAGCGCACCGATCCACATTCTCACGCGATACCGCATCATTTTTCGAGCCACCGGAGCAATTAGACCCTAGCGTTCAAGTAGGCCACCCCTCGATGTGAATCGGCCCCCCAGATTGCCAAATCCCCGGCACGACTTGCGGCCGCATCTTTCTCGTTCAAGCTGGGCTCATTTCGTCACCATTCTCAGGATGCTAAGGGACCAAATTCCCAGTCCGGAATGAAGCGCAACAGCCGGCCAAAGGCCAATGCCGAGAAACCCGGCACGGAAGCGCGCGGAGAGAAGAATCAACACCACGCAGACATCATAGAAAAGTAGCGCCCAGATCAGACCTATCGCGACGCGACTCTGACTCTCCTTGTGGGTCAGCCAACAAGAGATTCCCAGGGCGAGCAGAGCAACTCCGCCAATTCGACCCAGGACGAGCCCGCCAGGATCGGCGAGCTGCTGTCCCGTAAGAACGGAGACCGCCAGAGAAGGAGATGCCACCAGTGCAAGGCCGGCTAACGCTTCGACCGCAGCTTTCAAAATGAGTAGGGTCTTCGTAACAGCCCTCCCTACTGCTTGGTGAATGGATCCGAGCCGGCCTAAAAGATTCCTGCTCTGCCCTTGCGAGCCGACGATTCAGGGAGGTAACCCCCGCTCACTTGATGTTGTAGGTGGCACCAACCACCATGCCCGGCATGTTGACGTCATAGACGAATTGGGCATTTCCATTCGGGCGGTAATTCACGTGGAGATAACGATACCCAGCCAGCAAGACGACCTTGCGGCTGATCCTGTAGCCCAGCAATCCCCCAACTTGATAATCCGATCGCGCGTCGGCTCCGCCAGCGTCACCGCCAATCGCTACAAAGGCCTTCGGTGAAAGTGCGAGTATAATTCGCCCGCCGGCGACAGCGTCCGCCCAATCCGCCGACTGGGAAATCCCGCTGCCGATCTGGTTACCTCCTGCGAACGCCCTAAGCTCTGTGTTCAGATGCCAGTAGCGAAATCCAAACAGCGCATCCACTTTCACTTTCTTCCCGTCGGCGATTCGATAGCCAATCTTGGGCGTGAGCATGGTTTCCCTCATCGTCGCTTTGATGGAAGCGACGTTGTCGGTAATGGGAATTCCCTTTTCGTCGGACAGCTTCATCCACATGAAATCGACGGGCATTATTACCCGCCTGTAACGCGATTCAAATGCGCCCATCGCGCCAATATTGAGATAGTCGAAAATATCGCTGAAACTTGCGTGGACGCTCACATCATGGCCTAGGACTCCAGCGGTTCCGTGAACACCGGCGAACCAGATATACGGGGTGAAGGCGAAGTGCCAGCCGTCATTCGCACTCGCTTCTTTGTCCTTGTCTTTATCTTTCCCCGTGGGTTGCGGCGCAGATGTGCTCATGTCCGCTAGCACCTGGGCGCTCGCCCGGGGCGAATAAAGCAATGCGGCCAATGCGAAAATCACTAAACCTGCCCTTGCTGCTTTGAAGTAAGAGCCCATGGAAACATCCTTTCTTTTTATCGCATGATTCTGCGCATGAGCGGGGCACGGGTGAAATTGTCAAAAGTGACAGGATGACAAGAGCCCAAAGAGTGTTGTCACAACCTCCTTTCCGTTGATAAGCGTGCGGTTGGGGATCTTTAACTCTCGGACTGGAGTTGAAATCGTTCTCCCAAGAACATGGGCGGTCCTTGCGAACCGCCCTCCGTGAAGGACATTCCTGTTAGTTGCTTGGGCCTTTGGCCGCCGCCTGCGCCTCGGCCATCCTTTTCCCCATCTCCGCCTTGATTGCGTCAAGGTTAAAGCTCGCGCCCCGCTGCATCGGCGGGAACTCGAGGAAGGTTTGGATTTCCTTTCCCATTACCTGCTGGACGAATACGAAGCGCCAGAATTGGAACTTGAACCAGTCGAAGTATTGCTGCGCCCCGTCCTTGGTTCCGTTGCTGGGCCAGCCCGTACGCTCGAAAGGATCGAGGCGCAGGTTGGTGATGTAAGGCACGTCAGGATGGGTCTTTTCACCCAACCAGCCATTGGGTTGGTCGATGAAGCGGAACTTGTAATCGTCAATGCGCACCGCGCCGACCGTGCTTTCGCCGAGATAAAAAATTTCATGACGCGCAGACGGACCTTTGCCCGTAATGGCGGCCATCTGGTTGTAGCCATCCAGATGGTTCTTGTAGGTCCGGTCACCGATCGTTTTGCCCTTTAGCAACTCTTCGGTGATGTTCGGATTACCGGCCGCGGCAACGAAGGTGGGAAGCCAGTCCATGCCAGAAAAGATTCCGTTCTGCACTGAGTCCGCCGGTACATGGCCAGGCCAGCGCAGGATGCAAGGCACGCGGAAGCCGCCTTCGAGGACTGTCCCCTTGGACTGCGCGAACGGTGTCTGACCGCCATCGGGCCAAGTAAAGACTTCGGTGCCGTTGTCGGTGGTGAATACGACGATGGTGTTGTCGTCGTCCCCAATCTCCTTCAGCTTGTTCATTACGATTCCGACGTCATCGTCCAACTGGGCCATGCCGGCTTCTTCTTCTGACCAGCCATTCTCGGAGTTGCGCAGCGCTTCATACTTCGGGGAGAGGTGCGTGACGATATGCATGCGGGTCGGGTTGAGCCAGACGAAGAACGGCTTGTTATCTTTCTTGGCTTTGTCGATGAATTTGAGGGAGAAGTCGCGAATCTCGTCATCCACGGTCTCCATGCGCTTGGGATAGAGCGGGCCGGCATCCTCAATCTTCTGTTTGCCGACAACGCCCCAACGTGGTTGATCGGTTGGGTCAGACTTGTCAGTGGACCAGCAATGAACCATGTTGCGCGGGCCGACGACATTCAAGAGATTCTGTGGATAGTTGGGATGCGCAGGGTCTTCCATTGCATCGAGGTGATACAAATAGCCAAAGTATTCGTCGAAGCCATGAACGCAGGGCAGGAACTCATTCTTGTCGCCAAGGTGATTCTTGCCGAACTGGCCGGTGGCGTAGCCCATCGACCTTAATATCGTGGCAATGGTCACCGCTTCGGCAGGCAAGCCGACCGACGCGCCCGCCTGGCCGACCGTGGTCATGCCCGTACGAATCGGCAGTTCACCGGTGATGAAGTTCGCGCGACCCGCCGTGCAACTCGCCTCGGCGTAATAGTCGGTGAACAACATGCCTTCCTTGGCCATCTTGTCCAGGTTCGGAGTCTTGCCCGCCATCAAGCCGCGATGGTAAGCGCCGATGTTCCACATGCCGATATCATCGCCCATGATGACGACGATGTTGGGTTTCTTCTGCTGCGCGAAAACCGGGGAGGCCAAGGCCAAACCCAGAATCGTGAACGCTGTCACCAAAACAAGACCCAGCCTTCCCGTCCCCTTCATAAAACACCTTCCTCTTTTTCGCTTGCTAGAAAAACGATACGGCCCATTCCGCACCTGAAATACGCGACGCAATTTCACAGGTCGGCAGATGCTGCTCCGCGGGACCACAGAACGTAATTGTCAAAAGTGACATGCTAAGCCGGGCAGACACACTCCTGCACCGGGGGGCGACCGACTTGAAGTTAGGATTTGCCGTTGGGAATGTCTTACGAGGACGAAAAACGCGAGACGAATGGGCGATCCGCAAGGGCATCATTCATCGCCGCAACCAGGTCGGTTTCCATGAGCACTTTCACAACATAGCCGAGTCCTCCCACGGCAAAGCAAGTCGCCAAAATGTCGGAGTCCTCGTGAACCGTAAGAAATACGATCTTGGCCCTGTTGCCGCGCTTCTTCAGCTCCCTCGCGACGTCGATTCCGCTCAACCCGGGCATTGAGATATCCAGGACGACGATATCAGGCGCAAGGGCCAACGTTGCATCGAACGCCGCGTGCCCATCGGTCACCATGGCAACGATCTCGAATTTTTCTTTCAAGAGGGCAGAGACGGCGCTCAAGACTTGCGCAACATCATCAGCCAAGACAACGCGGCGGAGCGTCATGGGAGCTCACCCCCCGGCTGTGAGTCAGTTCCAAGTGATGTACTCGGTGTTAAGAACAAGTTCCGCGTGTAGAGTGATCTCCCCCCTGGAGCTGTTTGACTTCACCTTGCAGCAGGACTTTCACCACCACGTTGCGCGCAATCCGAGCGGTTGCCTATTGGTAGTAATTACAATGAGGGAGGAAAATTGCGGAAACTAGATGGAGATGATTCTGTGTTTAATGGCGTACTGTACCAAATCGGCATTGGTTTTGAGTTGCAAAAGATCCATTACAGCGTACTTATGCGCAGCAACCGTGCGTTTGGTAATTTGCAGGATGGAGGCCACTTCCTTCATGGAACGCCCTTCCGCCAGGAGTTGAATAACCTCACGCTGTCGAGGCGTGGGTTCAGCAACATGTTGACGCGCTTTGGGTTCACGAAGGGAGATTTTGGCCTGCCCCTCTGCGGCACTGGGAGTCACATAGGTACCGCCCTTGAGCACCTTTTCAACCGCTTCCATAAGTTCGAAAGCCGCTGCTTGCTTCAGCAGAAATGCCGAGGCCCCCGCGCGAAACGCTTCGCCGATGAGGTCGGGATCCTCATTCATGGTCATGAAGACAAATTTCACTTTCGGCATGGTGGGTTTAAGGTGCCGGGCGGCGTCCAGGCCATTCAGCTGTGGCATGGCTATGTCCAGTACGATGATGTCCGGCTGCAACTTGGGGGCCGCTTTCAGAAGCTCTCGTCCATCGCTCACCATGCCCACAACTTCGCAACGAGGTTCCAGAATGCCCTTCAGGGCGTCAACCAGCATCTGATGATCATCCGCTAGAAGTACGCGGGGGCGTATCGGGGTTTTACGCTCCGGCGGCATATGATTTTACCTTTTCCTCCTTCACGGGGACGGCAAATGGCACCTCAGCCAAAATTTCTGCCCCGCGATTGGGCTCCGACTTTACCAGAAGCCTGCCTCCCACGAGCCGAAGCCTCTCGGTCATCCCGATCAACCCGATTCCAGCGGCAGGATTCTTGATGGCGGGGTCAAAACCCTTACCTTGATCGGAAATGCAAAGGCTGATGCCATTGGCGTTCGTATGAAGTTCAACTTGCGCTTCCTTCGTGCCGCTATGTTTGATTACGTTGCCAAGCGCTTCCTGAGCAACTCGAAACAGGCACAAGGCCACGTCCTTCGGGACGTCGATGGGACAGTCGCACTCGGCGAAATGAACTTCAATCTTGTACTTCTCACTAAAATCTTTACAAAGACCATGGAGGGCCGGCACCAGACCCACGTGCTCGAGTTTGCTGGAATGGAGTTGATGGGAAAGGGTGTGAATGTCCGAGGACATCTCCTTCGTTCCCCTTAGCATCTCCAGCACGCTATTCCGCTGCTCGACTTCCTGCGGTGACAATTTTTTCCATAGCTGTCCCAGTCCGATGCCGAGGAGCGCCAGGCGCTGGCTGAAATCATCATGAAGCTCCCTGGCAATGCGGGCTCGTTCTTCCTCCTGGGCGCTAATCAGGCGGCCAGTCAACGCGTGCAAGGATTCCTCGGCGCTCTTGCGGTCCGTAATGTCGATGCACGAACCAACGTACCCAAGGAAGGTGCCATCGGATTCAAATCGGGGCACGCCGAAATCAAGCAACCAGCGGTACTCTCCATCGAAGCGTCGCAGACGGTATTCCATTTCGAAGTCGACGCAAGCGTCAAACGACGCCGAGTAGAGCCGCAAACAGTGGTGACGGTCGTCCGGATGCACCCCCGAGAGCCACCCTTC
>Ga0308309_10002012_pt1 | contig 12092 bp, 5 predicted proteins | sample HubBroMetageWFT5_FD_192491 | JGI IMG/M metagenome (GOLD analysis project Ga0308309, IMG submission 192491) | Warmed and freeze-thawed soil microbial communities from the Hubbard Brook experimental Forest, New Hampshire - Hubbard Brook CCASE Soil... | ecosystem: Environmental > Terrestrial > Soil...
AGAGCCGCCTGCTCGCCTTGCAGCTTCGAGATCCCATAGGGATAACTCGAACCCACCGGCCGGGTCTCGTCGTAGAGCTCATTCTCCGTGTAGCCGTAGACCGAACAGGAAGACGCGTAGATATAACGCTTCACCCTCGCCATCTTGGCGATGTATCCCAGATATGCGGGCGCCGCGGCGTTGAGCACAAAATTCTTACTGGGCGAATACTCCGCCATCGGGTCGTTGGAAAGACCGGCGAGGAACATCACCTGGTCATAAGGCTTGAGATCTTCGACGCTGAGGTGGAAGATGTCTTTATTCAAAATACCGATCTGGCGCGGCAGATGATTGCCGAACCAGAACAACTCCACCACATCCACGTCGTAGCCACGATCCAGCAGTCTCGGTATTAACACGGAGCCCAAGTACCCCGCGCCTCCAGCTACCAACAGTTTCATTCATCCACTCCCGAGCACACTTTGTACTTCTTAGAAATTCTAATTCCACGGCCCGTATATCTTGACGCCCATCTTCATGCGGGTGGTCCACCGAATTCCCTATTGGGGAACTCGTTCGCAAGCCGATTGTGTACTTAACGATATTAGAATGATACACGTGTCGCATGCACCGGGAGGATTGTCTTTCTAGGCATCCCCATAAGAAAAATTAATCGAAGTCAAAACTTTATGAAGAACGTCTCCTGCCCGACCAAAAAGACATGTCTTCCACATACAGCTTGCTTCTCGCGACTAATAGGCCTGCCTGATGGTGCGTGCCCGTTTCGCTGCAGGTGAAACGGTCCTTGTTAGCTAAGAACGCACTAACGGAAGAAAAGTTGCGTTGAAAAAGATCAAATCTCGGAATCTGGCCTGACTCTTTACGGTTGGGCGGTCGATAGGGCGCACTCTCCAAATAGGTGGCAGACCAGGCACCCAGGGGGCAGATCCACTTCCACCTTGAGCGGCGCGGCGGCGGGAACTGGCCGAAGCGGGAGTGGAACCTTCTTCTTCGAGGAAGCACCTGATTTATAATCGAGGCGCTAAACGGCCAGAGATACAAAAGGAAATGATGCGTGTCCCCGTCAGTCAAGGGGAGAGCTGGATTCCGCATTGCCGATCGCGGTGTGTGACCGCGATTCGGAGAGCGAAGTTTTTTGGAGAATTGATGAATTCTGCGAAGTCTGTTGGCGTCGCCAGGGTGCGCGCACGGGACGGAAGCACGACCCTTTGTGTGTTCCTTTTGTTTATCCTCTGCAGCATCAGCGTTCCTGGCCAAACGAGATCGCAGACGTCGGCTCCTCAATCTGAGCTGGCGCGTCAGAACATGGCGCGCGTGGCGGCCTCGACCGGGCAACTGGTCACCATTCTGCACCGCGACCCCGGCATCCTGATCGAGTTGAAGCACTGGCTCGCCAAAGACGCCACCGATCACGGGCAACTGATCGCCGATCAGGATCTGACGGACGAGGCCATATTCGACCGGCTCGAGATCGACGTCAGTTTCCGCGCCGTGGCCACGATGCTGGTTCAGAAATACGGTTATCTGCAGCCGGCGGTCAATCCGGAATCGCCACTGGCCAAAGAGCAGGAGTTGCTTACGGCCGAGCGGGTGAAGTGGCTGGCACAGGAAGAAGAGGAAGAGCGCGCGAATGCGCGGCACGACCAAGCCAGTGGCCTGCAACAAACGCAGGGTTGCGATCCGCGAGTGAACACCAACTGCCCGTCCTCTCAGACCGGAATTTATCCTTATCCCTCGGCACAGCAACAGCAGGGGCAGCCAGGGGTGAATCAAAATCCCACGCAGGTGCCGGGACTGCAAACGCCGCAGACTTATCCGGGTCCAGCAAATCCGTATACTCCGCCCCAGCCGACGGTCCCGGCAAATCCGCAGAACGACTTACTAAGGACCAGCGGCCAGGATCAGATTCTGATGGAGCAGGCGGGGCAGAACGGCACGACGAGCGGAACTCAGAATCTGCCGGGCGACCAGAACGCATTGGATAACGGCTATTCGCAGCGCGCCAACCAGAATCCGTTTCAGAACCAGCAATCCACCGTGCCGGGAGTGGACTTCGACAACTGGTCGCTGAGTTCTGATCTCGGCAGCGATGGCTCAAACCAGAGTTCCTACCAAAGTCCTTATCCGAGCACGGCGAACAATTCAGATCAGAATCTGTACGCGTCCGGACCCTACGGAGCCGCCTACACGACGCCCTATGGAACGAATCCGTCGGCGTCGCGTTACGGCTTCCCTCCCAGCAATGCCACAGCCTATGACAACTTCGTGCGCGCCCGCGAATCGACCACTCTGAACCAGCGCCTGGTGCAGCGCCGCAATCCCTACGACGATATTCCCTCTCTGTACGACATGTACTTGCAGGCGGCGGCGCGACCGCCCGCGGTCGAGCGCTTCGGCATGCAGGTATTTCTCAACGGTACGCGCGACCTGCAACTGCTGCCCACCGATCTTCCGGTCGGACCGGATTATGTATTGGGGAGCGGCGACTCTCTCACCGTCGATTTGTGGGGAGGAGTGGCGCGCCGCTTCTACCGCGTGGTCGACCGCGAGGGCCGCATCGATCTGCCCGAAGTCGGTCCGATCATGGTTGCCGGAAAATCGCTGGCTGAAGTGCAGGAGTCGGTACAGAAGACTCTGCGGACTCAGTTTCGCGACGTCTCCGCCGACGTGTCATTGTCGCGCCTGCGCACCATCCGGGTTTATGTGGTCGGAGATGTTCTGCGTCCGGGCGCTTATGACATTGGCTCACTCTCCACGCCTCTGAATGCATTGTTCGCCGCGGGCGGTCCGACGGGCCGGGGCTCGCTGCGCATTCTGAAACACTATCGCGGAAACGACCTCGTACAGGATGTCGATGTCTATGATCTGTTGCTGCATGGAGTGAAAGGTGACATTGAGCGGCTGGAAAATGGCGACACCGTGATGGTTCCACCGCTCGGTCCGGAAATCACTGTGGAAGGCATGGTGCGGCGTCCTGCGATCTATGAGCAGAAGGACGAGACATCGCTGGCCGATGCCCTTGCCCTGGCCGGCGGCCTTCTGCCCACCGCCACGCTGCGGCACATCGAAGTGCAGCGCGTCGTGGCCCATCAGAAGCAGACCATGCTGAGCCTAGATATCCCTCCCGACGACAGCACCGAAGCGGCCACAAAACAGATGGAAGCATTTCAGATTCACGATGGCGACAAAATCCGGATCTTCCCCATCGCTCCCTATAACCAGGATGCGGTGTATCTCGAAGGTCATGTGCTCCGGCCGGGGAAGTACTCCTACCGCGACGGCATGAAGGTCACCGATCTGATCGGCTCTTATAAAGATCTTTTGCCGGAGCCCGCGGCGCAATATGGCGAGATCATCCGATTGACGCTGCCCGATTACCGGCCCGAGGTGCAGAGCTTCAATGTGGCCGAGGCTTTGGCCGATCCGGCGAAAGCGCCGGCACTTCAACCGCTCGATACTGTCCAGATTTTTGGCCGGTACGATTTTGAAAATCCGCCGCAGGTTTCGGTGCTGGGGGACGTGCGCGCTCCGGGCACTTATCGAACTTCAGGAGACATCCATTTAAGCGACGCGATTCACCGTGCGGGCGGGCTGTTGGCGGACGCTGCGACTGGCGATGCGCAAGTTTTTCGTTACATGCCGGACAGCACGCTGAAGATTCTGAACGTCAAGCTGAGCGGCGCGCTCGAGGGCAACCCGGCGGATAACATCATGCTGAGTTCGCGCGATCGCGTGCTGGTTCACCGCAACGCCGCGGCCTCCGATCCGCCGACTGTTTACGTAAAAGGAGAAGTGGCCCGCCCCGGGCGTTACCCGCTCACGTCAGACATGCGAATCTCTGATTTGGTGCGCGCGGCTGGCGGTCTCAAGCAAAGCGCTGACACCCAGAATGCTGATCTCACGCACTACGTCTGGAAAGACGATAAACAAGTCACGGGCGAGCAAGAACCGGTCCTGCTGGCGGATGCGATGATCGGCAAACCGGGCGCGACCCCAAATTCGAGCAATCCGGAATTGAGCAACGGCGATGTGCTGACCGTCCGGCAAGTGCCGGGCTGGGAGGATCTGGGCGCGTCGATCGCAGTTCGCGGCGAGGTCGTTCATCCGGGAACCTTCGGAATTCGGCCGGGCGAAAAATTGAGTTCGGTCATCGCGCGCGCCGGCGGTTTTGGTCCGCTCGCTTATGCCTACGGCACCGTGCTGATGCGTCCGGAAGTTCAGCAACTCGAACAGCGCTCCTATGGCGAACTGATTCAGCGCGTGCGGGAACAACAGGCGACTCTCAAGCTGACCGCGACCACGGCCACCGATCCCGATCAAAAACTTTCGGCGGAATCAGCTTTGACGCAGTGGCAGAGTACGCTGGACAGCCTCACCTCCAGTCCCCCAACCGGCCGGGTCACGATTCAGATTTCTTCGAACATCCACACTTGGGCGAACACGTCACGCGACGTGACAGTGCGGGCTGGAGATATTCTGATCATCCCCAAACGGCCCAGCTACGTGTTGGTGCAGGGCCAGGTCTACGGCCCGACGGCTGTGGGCTATCGACCGGGCAAGAGCGCGAGATGGTATCTCATGCAGGCCGGTGGCGCCACGAATATGGCGAACAAGAGAGGCATCTTCGTGATTCGCGCGGATGGAACCGTAATCGGCACGCACGGTTCGCTCTGGCTCACCGGGGACTCGCTGAGTGTGGCGCTGCAGCCGGGAGACATGGTCGTGGTACCGGAGCGGGCGCTGGGTGGTCCGCCGATCTGGAAGATACTGTTCCAGAATGCGCAAGTCTTAAGCTCCATCGCGACCAACGCAATCCTGGCTACGGCCTACTAAGGACTCGTGTGTGATTCGTCTTGTGAGTCTTTGGTCGAGGAGAGCGATCTGTTTTCTGGCGAGCGCCGCCTTCGCCTTTGGACAGTCGACCGCATCGTCGCCGGCTGCGGATCAGGACTCCACGCGTCCGGTGGCGCAGCAGGCGGCTGTCCCGGCGCAAACTTCCGGCACGGCTGCGCTTCCGGATAATCCCCAGCCGAATCATCCGCAGACAGCGGATTCCGAGCGCGATGCCTCGGAAAATAGACTGCTGAATCTGCCGCGCTCTGTGTTACACGACCAGATCGGCATGTGGACGAGTCCAGCGCACATCAAGTTGTCGGACGCCACCTGGCTGGTCCCTCTGGGAGGCTTCACCGCGGCGTTGTTTGCCACAGACAGCACGACCAGCCGCGATCTTTCCACGGTACCCAGCACGCTCAATCGTTACCGCCACATTTCTGATTACGGCGTCTACGCCATGGCAGGAGGCGCAGGCGGACTCTATCTTCTCGGCTTGATCACCAATAACCAGCACCAGCGCGAAAGCGGACTTCTGAGTGGAGAAGCCGCGATCGACAGCCTGATCGTTACCGAAGCGCTCTCGCTCGCGACGGGGCGCGAGCGTCCACTCATCGACAACGCGAATGGACACTTCTTTAAAAGAGGAACGTCGTTTCCCTCCGACCACGCCGCGGCGGCATGGTCAATTGCAGCGATGCTTTCGCACGAGTATCCCAGTCCGTTTGTGAAGTTTCTGTCGTTCGGCGCGGCGGGGGTCATCAGTGCATCGCGCATCACAGCCAAGCAGCACTTCACTTCCGACGTGCTGGTCGGCGCAGCCATCGGATACCTGACCAGCGAGTTCGTCTACCGGCAGCACCACGATCCGTCATTGACCGGCGGAAGCTGGGAGGTGCCTGCGGTGCGTCCCGAGCGGCCCTCGCACTGGCAGGCCAAGAATATGGGATCTCCTTACGTGCCGTTGGATAGCTGGGTCTATCCCGCGCTGGAACGTCTGACTGCGCTCGGCTACATCAGCAGCGGCTCCGCCGACATGCGTCCCTGGACGCGCATGGAGTGCGCCCGCCAACTCGAAGAAGCGCAGGACCGCATCGACGAAGACGAACCGGGCGGGATTGAAGCGTCGCAACTTTTCGGAACGTTGCAGCAGGAGTTCGCTCCCGAGATCAAGCGGTTAGGCGGTGGAGACAACGCCGACCTCCGCCTGGAATCCACTTACACGCGGAGCACCGAGATCGCCGGCAAGCCGCTCACCGACAGCTACCACTTCGGACAGACCATCTTCAATGACTTCGGCCGCCCTGAAGAGCATGGCTTCAACAATGTTTCGGGAGCTTCGGGCTGGGCCTCGGATGGTCCTTTCGTCGGATATGTCCGCGCGGAATACCAGCACTCTCCTGGCGCTCCGGCGCTTCCCCTGGCCGCGCGCCAGGCGATAACGCTGGCGGACTTCAGCCACGACATTATTCCGCAGCCCTGGCCGGTGCCGCCCGATACGCCAACCGCCTCGATCAGCCAGGCGCACTTGTTGGACGCCTACGTCGCTATGAACCTTTCCGACTGGCAGATCTCCTACGGAAAACAGAGCGTGTGGTGGGGACCAGACGAAGCGGGTGGAATGATGCTGAGCGATAACGCCGATCCGCTGCTCATGTTCCGCGTGAACCGGGTTACACCCTTCAAACTGCCCAGCGTTTTCTCGATACTCGGGCCGATGCGGGTCGAGTTTTTCCTAGGCCAGTATTCGGGATATCAATTCATGTTCACTCCCGAAGGGCTGGTCGGCCAGTACGGTCAATCGCTGCATCCACAGCCCATCGTCCACGGAGAACGATTCAGTTTCAAGCCCACGCCCAATTTTGAGTTCGGCATGTCGCGTACCACGGACTACGGCGGTCCAGGCTATCCGCTGACTGTGCACACGTTTCTGCGCAGCGTGTTTTCGACCGATCAGACCATCCCGGGCGCGGCTGATAAACCCGGTTCGCGACGCTCCGGCCTAGACTTTAGTTACAGGATTAAGAACGCGATGATGTTCTATGCTGACGGTTTCACCGAGCATGACACCATTTCGCCCATCGTGGGGCCCGATGTCGCGGCCTGGCTGGGAGGGATCTACCTTCCCAAGCTGCCTGGGCTGCCGAAAATGGACTTCCGCGCCGAAGGGATGTATACCGATCCTCCCATCGGAGGAAACGTCGGCTCGGGTTTCTTTTACTACAACCCGACCTGGGTTTCAGGCTTCACCAACGCCGGCCATCTGATGGGCGATTGGGTGGGGCGGGAGGGTCAGGGTGTTCAGGTGTGGACCTCTTATTGGTTCACACCGAGGAATAAACTACAATTTGAGGTAAGGCACTTGAAAGTCAGCCACGAGTTTATTACGAATGGCGGCACCTTGGCTGACGCGAGCGCCCGCCTGGATTTGTGGGCACGCTCGAGCTTCAGCCTATCCGCCTTGGTGCAGTATGAAACGTGGAATTTTCCCGTGCTCGCGTCGACCAAACAGTCGAACGTGACTTCCTCGGTGCAGCTGTCGTTCTGGCCCAGGCACCATTCGAAGGGTTCGGATCAGGGTTCCGAGTAGATTCCGAGTAATGAAGAGCGCGCGAGTGCACTCCGAATAACAAGATGGCGACCAGAGAAATTGCAAAACGCGATCCCCGATTCGCCGAACCGGAAGGCGACGCGGAGTTGATCCTGGAGGCGGTGGAAGAGCCTCGGGAAAAACACAGGATAGTCGCGCAAGTTGCACTGCTCTGGGAGCACCGCCCATTTCTGCTGCGCTGCGCCGCCATCGGGCTGGTTGCCGGGGTGATCATCGCTCTCATCACTCCAGTGCGCTACAACTCGACGACGCGGCTCATGCCTCCCGACCCGGCGGGATCGAGCATGGCCTCGATGCTCTCAGCTTTGGGAAAAGTTGGCGGCGGACTGGGCATGGTCGGAGGCGATCTGCTGGGACTGAAAACTTCCGGAGATCTTTTCGTCGGCGTGCTGCAAAGCCGCACGGTTCAGGACGACGTCGTCAACAAGTTCGATCTGCGCAAGGTCTACGGCACTACCCAGCAGGAGAGTGCGCGGAAGCTGCTGGCCAGCAGAACGGAAATCGCCGCCGACCGCAAGAGCGGGATCATCACCATCACGGTGAGCGACCACGACGCGCATCGCGCCGCGGCTATTGGCGCGGAATATGTCGAGGCCCTGAATCTCGTGGTCACCACGCAGAACACCTCTTCCGCGCACAAGGAGCGGGCCTTTCTGGAAGAGCGGCTGACCCAGGTGCAGCAGGAGCTGGAAGTCGCGGAGAAAGACTTCAGCCAGTTCGCCAGCCAGAACACCGCCATCGACGTCAAGGAACAAGGCAAGGCCATGATCACCGCGGCGGCCGAGGTGGAGGGCCAACTGATCGCCGCCCAGACCGAACTGGAAGGGTTGCGGCAGATCTATACCGAGAACAACGTGCGCGTGCGCTCGGTGCAGGCCCGCATCGACGAATACAAGCACCAGCTGCAGAAGATGGGCGGCAAGATTCCGAACGCCGCCGACGGCGCAGCATCAGGCGACGCCGCGTCCGGTAGCGCCGCATCCGCTGACACTTCATCTCGTAAACCCGGGGCGGGCTCGTCGAATCAGGATTTATACCCATCCATTCGCCAACTGCCGCTCCTGGGAGTGGCGTGGAGCGATCTGTATCGCCGGACCAAAGTGCTTGAAACCGTCTTCGAGACGTTGACCGAGCAGTACGAACTGGCCAAGGTGGAAGAAGCCAGAGAAACGCCCAGCGTGAAGGTTCTCGATTCGGCGGATGTGCCGGAAAGAAAGTCGTATCCACCGCGAACGACGATGTCCCTGTTCGCCGCGTGCCTTGCGCTCGGCGCCGGTTGTGTGTGGATATTGGCGCGCGAGCGCTGGCAGAAGATCGATCCGCAGGACCCGGGAAAGATGCTGGCCGAGGAAATGGCACGCACCGTCGGGACCAGCATCAGAGGAGTGGCTCACCGGGTATTGACGCGATCTGGTCGAGAAAAAGAAGGCGAATCGACTGACCAGTCGTAGGGCACCCGTCGTTGAGCACACGTCGTAATGCAGCCGTCGTAAAGCAGACGTCGTAAAGCAGACGTCGTAAAGCAGCCCATGGAGAAAGCGTCCCCACCCATATCCGAGTCATCGCATGGCTTGCCCCTGGCGAGTCCCGACGCCGATGGGAACTTGGACAAGAATAACGACAGCAGTTCCGCGCCCACCATTTCGGTGATCCTTAACACCCGGAATGAAGAGAACAATATCGCGAACGCCATTAACTCTGTGCGGTCGTGGGCCAACGAAATCGTCGTGATGGACATGCAGAGCGACGACGATACAGTGCGCATTGCCGAGTCGCTGGGCGCCAGGGTCTTTACCTTCCCTCGCGTCATTAACTTCGACGCTGCCCGAGTCGCCGCGGTGAAGCATGCCACGAGTGATTGGATTCTGCTGCTGGACGCCGACGAAGTGATTCCCTTTGAGCTCAGCCAGCAACTGCTGCACTTAGCCGAGACGGGCCGCGCTGACGCCTATACGATTCCCCGCCTGAACTATTTTTCTGGCGCGCCGATGCTTCATGCAGGCTGGGGTCCCGACGACGACCGTCAATTGCGCTTCTACCGGAGAGGGACGGTTCAACTCAACGACATACTCCACGCCCATATCGCTCCCCTCCCCGATGCGCGCGTCGTGAACCTTCGCTATAGTCCCGACGTTTGCATCGTCCACTTCAACTATCGCGACTCCAATCAGTTCGTTGCGAAGCTGAACCAATACACCAGCCTGACCGCATTTCAGAGAAAAGACAGCATGCGTTGGCGAGACAAGTCCCTGGTATTCATCCCCATGCTGGAGTTCCTGAGGCGTTACGTAACCAAGTCGGGTTATCTCTCGGGCTGGAGAGGGTTCTATTACGCTTTCATGATGGCCGCTTACCGGATGACTCAAGCCGTCAAGATCAGGGAAATGCAATTGCACTGCAACGAAGAAAATAGTTCGGTTCGTTATCAGGAGATTGCCCGAGGGATTGTGGCGCGATACCAGTCCGCCCAGAACGGTTCGGATGCTGCTTCAGGAGAGAGGCGTGGAAGCTCAGCAGAACGTTGATTTCGTCGTCAACACCTTTGAAAGAACGTATCGCGAAGTACTGGCTCCGGGATTTATTGAAGGCTTGGTTGCCGGTCATCGCTATCCCTTTGCGCGGCGCGTGGCGCTGATCAACAACGTCGAAGACCGTGCCCACGCCGGGAAAATGGCGCAGAGCCTCCGCGAAGCGGGCGGGATTACCGAATTCCACTTCGTTTCCGATCTGCTGGAGAGCACGTTACGCGCCGCCGGACTGGCGCGAAAAGACATCGAACCAAACGTTCACTACACCGACTGTTCGCTGGTGGCTATGTTTCTGCCGGGCAGCGATTACGTTGTGTATTCCGATGCGGATGTACGGCTCCTGCAGGCCTACGACTGGATCACTCCGAGTCTCGCTCTCATGAAGACCGATGCACGGATCGCGGCGGCGAATGCGCAATGGCCGCAACCCACATTGGCGGCGGAGGCGCGGGAATATGCAGGCGAGTTCGGCATCGGCTACGGTTTTTCCGATCAGCTCTATCTGGTGCGGCGAAGCGAATTTGCACGCCCCATCTACCAGTTCCGGGCGCCGATTTCGCTGCGCTATCCGATGGCGGAACGGGGACGGATCTTTGAACAAATGGTGGACTCGTACATGCGCGTGAAGCGAAGAATGCGAGCGACCTGCACGTCGGTTAGCTATGAGCATCGCGGGGAAGAGGCTGCCTCCCATCCCCGGTTGACTGGACGGACTCGACTCGGAAAACTCCGAAACCAACTGATTCTGCGCTCGATTCGATTATTGCCAGGGCGACATCCCAGCTACCACATCTAACAGCGCGCCGAAACCTCCCCTCTCGATCCGGCCGTTCCCAGGGCTTCGAATTTTTCCTCAGGCAAAGGAGTTTCGGGATCTTGAAGACCTCGAGTTCGCTCGAGCGGCGCGGGATTTCGATGATACCGCCGCGCAGGATTCGATGAGTCGTAGGCGGTTTTCGGTTAAGCCTGACGGAATACTCGGAACGTGGCTTTCAGCTCCCGCGAATAGCACAGGAATAGGGCGCTCCCGTAGAGCAAAGCGCAGAGCAATGTATATCCCGCAAGCGATGCGAGGTTGCCCGCCGGCCGCCAGTGCTGAAGCGCTGCAACCGGCAGGGCGCACACGGCTGCCAGGATCCAGGGCGGCAATACAGGGCGCCAAATCTTCAGACCAAGGGCACGCTGCGCGATCGGGAACAGCGCCAGGTTGGAAAGCTGTACTCCGATGGCGGCCCAGCCAACCCCCGCCGGCCCCAGCCACAGCACCAGGGGCGCGCCGAGTGCCCAGTTCAAAACCGCCCATAGCGCTATAAAGGAAAACGTAAGTCGGGATTTTCCCAGGGCGTTGAGCAAACCCAGCACCGGCACGGAGGTGGGCGCCAACAAGTTGGCAAACCAGAAAAGATAGAAGATAGGCACCGCCGCCAGCCACTTCACTCCGAAGACAACGCTGGTAATTGAGTGAATCAGAATCAACGTAATCACCGCCACCGGAGCGGCCACGCTGTTGGTGGCGAGGATTGCCCGTTCGACGAGCTTCGCCAGTTCTCGCGGTTCGTGCTGCAGCCGAGAAAAGGCGGGCAGGTAAAGACGCTGCAGCACAGCGAGCAAGGTACCCGAATAGCTTGCCAGCATGCTGGACCAACTGATGAAACCAATTCCGGCCACTCCTACCAGATAACCGATCATCAGCGGAGTGAGCGAATCCTTGAACATTGAGATGATTTGGGAGGACTGATAAAACAATCCAAATCCCAGGTGGGTGCGGGCCCGCGGCCAATCCCAAGTCCAAAAGATCTTCCACGGTTCTACCCAATACGCGGCCAAAGCCCCAGTGAGCGAACGGCCCAGCAAGGCCACGGCAAAGGCCATGCCTCCCCAGCCGAGCCAGGCAAAGGTAACCGAACTGATGTTGAAAACCGCGGCTTGCCAGATTTCGATCGCCGCCAGCCGCGAGAATGCCAGTTCGCGTTCCAGCCGGATCTGGGGCACGACCATGAACGACGTAACAAATAGAGACGCCGCAGCCATGCGAAACAGCCAGACGTAGTGGTGGGGTAAGTGGTAGAAACGCACGATGAAGCCCGAGCATGTCCACAGCAAGCACACCAAACGGCAAG
>Ga0308309_10002016_pt1 | contig 12080 bp, 9 predicted proteins | sample HubBroMetageWFT5_FD_192491 | JGI IMG/M metagenome (GOLD analysis project Ga0308309, IMG submission 192491) | Warmed and freeze-thawed soil microbial communities from the Hubbard Brook experimental Forest, New Hampshire - Hubbard Brook CCASE Soil... | ecosystem: Environmental > Terrestrial > Soil...
GGCGGTTGCCGTTCTGGCTTCCGGCCTGAAGGTCCAATTGCCCGGCATTGACGGCACCATGTCGGTAAATTTTCTTTTCATCCTGCTGGGGGTGATGGAGCTCAGCCTTTCCGAGACCTTAGTCATCGGCTGCACCGCGACTGTCGTTCAAAGCCTTTGGCAAGCGCGTAACCGGCCGGATCCAATCAAAGTTCTTTTCAATGTGTTCGGGATGATGGCGAACGCTACCGCCCTCTCGTACACCAGTTATCACTGGCTGGAACCGAAAATGGGCAACAACAAGCCCATGCTGTTGATGCTGGCGGCCCTGGTTTTTTTCCTGGCCAACACTTTGCCCATATCGGTGGTCATTGGGCTGACGGAAAACAAGACAAGCCGCAAGGTTTGGTCGGAATGCTACTTCTGGTCATTCCCTTACTACCTTGTGGGGGCTGCCGTAGTGGGGCTGGTAGGGATTGTTAACCGGCGGGCTGGCTGGCAGACTTCCCTTCTCGTTCTGCCGGTAATTTATTGGGTGTACCGGTCTTATCGTCTGTATCTCGGTCGCCTCGAAGCCGAGAAAGAACGGGTCGAGGTTGAGAAGCGCCACGTGGAGCAAATCGCCTCGCTCAACATGCGGACGATCGAGGCCCTCGCCCTGGCCATCGAGGCTAAAGACCAAACCACGCACACCCACCTGCAGCGGGTGCGGATCTACGCTGTCGAAATCGCTAAAGAACTTGGCCTATCGCCGGATGAGATCGAAGCTTTGCGAGCGGCTGCGTTACTGCATGATATCGGCAAGCTCGCCGTGCCGGAACACATCATCAACAAGCCGGGCAAGCTGACTCCGGAAGAATTCGAAAAAATGAAAGTGCATCCGATCGTGGGCGCGGAGATTCTGGAGCGCGTGGCCTTTCCGTATCCTGTGGCGCCCATCGTGCGGTCGCATCACGAGCGCTGGGACGGCACCGGGTATCCCGCGGGCCTTAGCGGCGATGAAATTCCCATCGGAGCGCGGATTTTGACGGTTGTCGATTGTCTCGACGCGCTGGCCACTGACCGGCAATATCGCCCCGCGATGCCGCTTGCTCAAGCCATGGATACGGTGAAGGAGCGCTCCGGCACCTGGTTCGATCCGAGGGTTGTGGAGGTGTTGGGGCGGCGCTACGTGGATTTGGAACACATCGCGCAAACCAGTCAAGAGGGTTTTGTGCCCGAGGGGTTCTCGAAGAATCTCCGTGTGGAGCGCGGAGCGGCGCCAGCCACGGGGTTTGAAAAGTCTATCGAGACGACGCAAGGGGACAACGACTTCTTAACGTCGATCGCGTCCGCGCGGCAGGAAGCGCAGGCCATGTTCGATTTGAGCCAGGATCTGGGCAACTCTTTGAGCTTGAGCGAGACGCTTTCGGTGTTGTCCATGCGCCTGCGCAAGCTGATTCCATACGATTCGATTGCCGTGTTCGTAAATCGGAACGGCTGGTTGCTGCCGGAATTAGTAAGCGGCGAAAATTTTCGCGCGCTGTCATCCCTGAAAATTCGCATGGGCGAGGGCTTGTGCGGGTGGGTGGCAGAGAATTGCAAGCCAATCATCAATGGCAATCCTCAGGTGGAACAGGGCTACACCGCCGATCCCAAGCTGGCAACCATGTCTTCGGCGCTCGTCGTGCCATTGCAGGGATTGAACGGCGTCGTGGGCGTGCTCGCCATGTATCACGTTTCCGAAGACGCGTTTACGCCCGATCATTTACGAATTTTGCTGGCGGTCGCTTCCAAGGTTGCGCTGTCGGTTGAGAATGCCCTGAAGTATCAGCAGGCGGAAAGTTCTGCCACCACAGACTTCCTTACCGGCCTGCCCAACGCACGCTCGCTCTTCATGCACCTGGCGCAGGAAGTGACGCGCTGCCGTCGAATGAAAAGCTCGCTTGCTGTCATGGTCTGCGACATTGACGGCCTGAAGAAGATCAACGATTCCTTCGGTCACCTCGAAGGAGACAAGCTGCTGCGCGAGTTCAGCGCGCGCCTGAAGGAGGCTTGCCGCGGCTACGACTATGTGGCTCGTATGGGCGGCGACGAGTTTGTGGTTACCGCGCCGGGACTATCTCCCGAGGATGCTGCGGAGAAAACATCTCGCCTGAACCAGGCGGCGATTGAAGCCGGGCGGCATACCTGCGGCCGCGATGTCATCTCGTTGAGCGTTGGCACGGCATTTTGTCCTGAGGATGGCTATGACGTGGAGGCTCTATTAGCGGAAGCGGACCGCCGCATGTACACCGTCAAGCAGGAACATCATGCTCAAGCCGCAAGCAAACAGGACGCTCTGGCTCAGGGGGCTTCGGGTAACTAAATGCGCGGCCTGAAATGGAAACTCGCCGGAAACGCCCTAAGTCTGCTGGTAACCGTGCTTCTGGGCGGAATGCTCTCTGCCACACTAGTGCGGCTCGCGCCCGGATTCAATACGGATGAGCGGGAACTCGACCCACACTTGAGTGCGGAAAGCGTGCAGGCCCTACGCAATGCCCGGCATCAGGATGGCAACATCTTCCACTTTTATTTCTCGTACATGCAGCGGGCCGCAAGCGGTGATTTAGGAACTTCGCTCGCCCTGGGCCAACCGGTGCGGACTTTGCTGCGGGAACGCATCCCGCTCACCTTGCGATTGCTCACGATGGGGCTGGCACTGGCCTGGATTTTGACTATAGCGCTATCGCTGAGCGCGGCCTGGCTGCGGCTTTCGATCTACGACACTGTAACCACGGCAGTCAGCGGAGCCTTGCTTTGCATTCCTGCCGCGGTGCTCGCGCTCCTCTCGGTCTTGTGGAGTGTGCCAGGATCACTCGCGATTGCTCTGATCGTATTTCCCCGGAGCTACCGTTATGCGCGAAATCTATTGGTAAAAGCCTATTCCCGGCCACACATCATCGCAGCCAGAGCGAAGGGACTCGGTGAATCTCGAATTCTCTTCTGGCATGTGGTGCCGGTAGTCGCGCCGCAGTTACTGGCTGTGGCCGGAGTTTCAGTGAGCGTCGCCGTGGGCGCGGCCATCCCGGTGGAAGCCTTGTGCGGATTGCCTGGTATTGGCCAGCTTGCGTGGCAGGCCGCACTGGCGCGCGACCTTCCGCTGCTGGTGAACATAACAATCATGGTGACGCTCGTAACCTTGCTGGCAAATTCCGGCGCAGATGTAATCGGATCTATGGTCCGGGGTTCCGAAACAAGGCAGGAAGCGTGAGCTTCTGGCGAAAGCTGGCGTGTGTGCTGCTGATGCTGACGCTGGGTGCGTCGGCGGCCGCGAACTGGCTCGCTCCGGCAGGCTATGCCAAGCAATATCGCGAGGCGACGGATGCGCCTCCCTCGCGCGACCATTGGCTGGGGACTGACGAGATCGGGCGCGATCGCTTCGCCCGTGTGCTTTACGGAACACGAATCTCACTAATGTTAGCGCCGGCTGCAGCCCTGCTTTCAACACTGATGGCTGCGTTTATCGGAGGGCTGGCTGGCTATCTCGGGGGAGCCTGGGCGCGCATGGCGATGGCGATGACCGATCTTTTCCTATCGCTGCCCTGGTTGTTTTTGCTGATCACGGCGCGGGCGTTGATGCCTTTGAATGTCTCTCCGCTGGTGTCGGTAGTGGTTACATTTCTGCTATTGGGCCTGCTTGGCTGGACTGCCGCCGCCCGCGTTCTATGCGCCAGCGCCGCATCGCTCCGTGCTTCCGACTTTGTGCGGCAGGCGCGAGCGGCGGGACTTCCCGGCCAGAGATTGTTTTGGGTGCATGTCGTGCCGAACCTGAAACCAGTGCTCTATGCGCAGTTTTGGATCTCGATCCCGGTCTTTATTTTGAGCGAAGCCAACCTTGGCATTCTCGGGCTGGGCGTAGCTGAGCCGATGCCGTCGTGGGGCAGTCTGCTGAGAGAACTGGAAGGGCTGGTCTCGGTACGCGAGGAGCCGTGGAAGTTTGTGCCATTGATTTTGCTGGTGATTGTTGTCACATCGTTTCAGCTTTTGCTTTCCAAACAGGAGGAAGTAGCCGCATGAGGAGAACGAGCTCCAATCCAAGGTCGAACGCAACCGCCAAGGCTTGCCAGAAGGCGATCGCCGTTACAGCGTTCTGCCTGGGAACTCTGCTGGTTCACGCTTTCGCGCAGGGTGGGGGCGAGCTCCGATTTTGCCTGCGTCAAGAACCCAAGACATTCGATCCACTCAAGGTTGAGGATGAGTCATCGTCCTTTATCCGCTACCTGACCGGCGGTGTTCTGATGCGCATCAACCGCCAGACGCAGGAACTGGAGCCGGAGTTGGCCTTGTCCTGGAAAGTCTCGAAGGATGGCCGGCAGATTTCGTTTCGCCTACGCGGCGGAGTTTCATTTTCTGACGGGACACCGTTCACCGCGGATGATGTTGCGTACACAGTCCAGCAATTGATGGATCCGGCGTTGCATTCGCCTACGGGAGACGCTTTCCGGTCGGGCACCGGCAATGTCGAAACCAGAGTCCTTTCGTCTACTCAAATTTCAATTACGTTTCCCGCCCAGGTGTCCGGGCTGGATCGCTTGTTCGATCAAGTGGCGATTCTCTCGCAGCACTCGCCGAAGAAAGAAATGGCGGTGCTCGGCGCATTTGTGGTCGCCGACTACAAGGCGGGATCCACGGTTTTGTTGAAACGTAATACCAACTACTGGAAGACGGACGAGCAAGGACGAAAGTTGCCGTATCTCGATTCGATCAAGCTCGATATCCAGCCGAATCGGGATGTGGAGATGCTTCGCTTCAAGCGCGGGGAACTCGATCTGATCAATTCCCTTGACGGGGACAATTTTGACAAGCTGGCCGCGACCTCGCCGCAGCTCGTACACGATGCGGGGGCGTCGCTTGATAGCGAGCAATTGTGGTTCAACGAGGTTGCGAAAGCGCCGATTCCGGCCTACAAGAAGAACTGGTTTAGTTCGGCGAACTTCCGGCGCGCGATTTCAGGAGCAATCAACCGCGAAGACTTGAGCCGCATCGTCTTCCACGGCCATGCCCAGCCCGCTGCGGGGCCGTTCTCGCCCGCGAACAAATTCTGGTTCAACGCAAAGCTCAAACCACAAACATATAGTCCCGAAGCAGCTTTGAAGGCACTCCAGTCCGAGGGCTTCCGGTTGGAGAATGGCACCCTGAAGGATAAGGACGGAAATGCGGTCGTGTTTTCGATCATTACCAACGCGGGCAACAAGGTGCGCGAGCGCATGGCAGTGCTGATTCAGGAAGATCTGCTGAGAATCGGCATCCACGTAAACGTCGTGACACTGGACTTCCCTTCTCTCATCGAGCGCATGACCCAGAGCTTCGACTATGAAGCCATTATGCTCGGCCTTACAAACGTCGATCTGGATCCGAATGGCGAGATGAACGTCTGGCTGAGTTCATCAGACAACCACCAGTGGAACCCGTCGCAGAAAACTCCGGAGACGCTCTGGGAAGCAGAGATTGACCGCCTCATGCATGCGCAAGCTTCCGCCAGCGACGCGAGAAAGCGCAAGGAAGCGTTTGACCGCGTGCAGGAAATTGTCGTCGAGCAAGAGCCGTTCATCTTCCTGATCAACAAAAATGCGCTCTCCGCCGTCTCGACAACGGTGCATGGCGCGGCGCCGGTAATCTTGTCGCCGCAGACATTCTGGAATGCCGAGCGCCTGACAGTTTCAGGAAGTCGTTAGCCGCCGGTTTTTTCACGGATTCCGCGGATCTGAAATCGAACGCTGAAACGTCAATGACTATGCCCCTCGACACGCCGCAAAGTCAGATTCTGCTGTCGGCACGCCTTACGGTGCGCTATGCGGGCAAGTCGCCAGTCCTGCGTGACGTTAAACTGGAAATTCGGTCCGGTGAGGTTTTGGGGCTGGTGGGCCAAAGCGGCTCCGGAAAGAGCACTCTGGCCCTGGCGATTCTCGGGCTTCTCGAAAAGCGGACTCAAGTCGAAGGTTCTATCGCGTTCCAGAATTCCGACCTGTTGCAGCTCTCCGAGGGCGACCTGCGTGCTTTACGTGGCCGATCCATCGCCCTGGTGCTGCAGAGCCCGCTTTCTTCGCTGAATCCCGCCCTCAAAATTCGAACCCAGCTCAAAGAAGCCTGGCGGGCGCACGCTTCCGGCGCGAATTTAGACTGCGCCAACGCCATCTGTGCTTCTCTGCAGAGCGTCTCTCTCCCCACCGACGAAGACTTTCTGCGTAAATATCCTTCGCAAATGAGCGTCGGACAGGCACAGCGCGTGCTGATCGCCATGGCCGTGATGCACCGTCCCGCGCTGCTGATCGCGGACGAAGCGACCAGCGCACTCGACGTAATCACGCAGCACGAAGTTCTGGCGCTGTTTCGCGAACTGAACCGCTCAACCGGAATGGCGATTCTCTACATTTCTCATGATCTTGCATCCGTGGCGGGCATTTGCGACCGCATTGCCATTCTTCACCAGGGCAAGATCGTGGAATGCGGCGCGACCGAACAGATTTTCTCCAACCCACAGCACGACTACACGCGCCGATTGATGGCCGCGTTGCCCCGGCTCGTGCCCGCGAACCAGAAAACCGAAACCAAAGCCGAAGCGGCCGTCGCTCGCTAACCCGACCGGCGTAATGCCGATTCCGGCTGCGGCTTCATTCCACAGCCAATTAGAATTTCACTGCAGCAGTGGGTAACCGCCTCTGGAAACCAAAGTACTCCCACAAAGATTACGGGACACTCTGTCCCGCGCCCCTGTGGATGGGACAGACTGGCCCGATAACTCATTCCTTAGACAATCTATCTCCTTTAATCTCAACCAGTTACCGATGCCCGATTGGCAGCGGCCGTGCTTCATAGCGAGTGGGTCAGAACAGATTTGCTGCAAACTCGTTCGTGCGGTCAGGAAGGGTGAGATTTTATGTTGCAGAAATTTAAATCGAAAAGCGCAGGTCGTGGCGAACGCCACAGCGCGGCTTGGGGCAAACGCGTAAGCGCGCTGCTCCTACTTCTGGTCACGCAATCCGCGTTTGCGGCGGAGCTCCCTGGTCCACACAGTACGGCAAGCAAATTCGCGTCTGATCTGGCGCCGGTGGTTCAACGAGCACAGCACGGCGCGACAGCTACGGAAACGGTCAGGGTTATCGTGCAATACAAGCAGATACCGCAGCTGGAGCAAGAAGGCAGGCTACATGTTCTCGGCGGCAACCTGCATCACAGGCTGCACATGGTCAAGGGCATCGCAATGACAATTCCGGTCAACGCCTTGCCGGCGCTTGAAAGGGATCCCGAGATCTTATCGGTAAGCCTCGACCATCCAATGCAGGTAACGGATGACACCACCGACGACGCCATCGGAGCGGAAACTGCGTGGAGCTCCGGTTTCACGGGAACGGGCATCGGTGTGGCGGTCATCGATAGCGGCATTAACGACAGCCACCCCGATTTATGGAGTGCCAACCAGACCGCTTCGCGCGTTGTTTATCACCAGGACTTCACAGGCACCACGAGCACCAACGCCGGCGGCGGAAAGTACGACTTGTACGGTCACGGGACGCATGTGGCTGGCATCATCGGCGGCAACGGCTACCTTTCAGGTGGTGAATATCAAGGCGTCGCACCTAACGTCAATCTGATCGATCTTCGTGCCCTCGACGCGAACGGCGCAGGCAACGACAGCACGGTCATTGCCGCCATTCAGCAGGCCATCGCTCTAAAGAACACCTACAACATTCGGGTCATCAATCTGTCTCTGGGGCGCGGAATCGGCGTCAGCTACACGCAGGATCCCCTCTGCCAGGCCGTAGAAGCGGCTTGGAAGGCAGGCATTGTGGTGGTAGTGGCCGGGGGCAACTTCGGTCGTTTGAGCTTCCAGGGAAGCAATGGGTTCGGCACCATCACCGCTCCCGGCAACGATCCATATGTATTGACCGTTGGCGCGACCAAGAACAACGGATCCTCTTCTCAGGTATCCGAAACGAAAGCCAGCTATAGTTCCAAGGGACCCACAACGTATGACCATGTGGCAAAGCCGGATATTATGGCGCCGGGCAGCTATGTGGTCTCCTTGTCGGCTCCGGGCGCAACCCTGGAGGGAGCGTTCCCCAATGAATTAGTCAACGGGACCGATGGCAAGGCTCACTATTTCTCTTTGAGCGGAACCAGCATGGCAACGCCGGCCGTGGCGGGTGCAGTCGCTCTTCTGTTGCAACAGCACAGCACCCTTACTCCCGATCAAGTGAAAGCACGTCTGATGAAGACGGCATACAAAATGGGGTTGACCTCGACCTCGGCTTGGGTGCCGCACCTGAACCAAACCTTCACCGATGCCTATGACCTGTTCTCCGTAGGGTCGGGATTGCTCAACGTGCAGGCCGCTCTTAGCAACAATGATTTGGCTCCTTCCACAGTGGGAGCTGCGCTTTCACCGACGGCAACCTACAACATGCTGACGGGTGTCGTTTCGCTTTCGAATGGAAACTCGTCCGTGGCAGGAAATTCGGTCGTGTGGGGCAATTCGGTGGTCTGGAGTAATTCGGTCGTGTGGGGCGCTTCGGAAGTAAACGGAACGTCGGTAGTCTGGGGCGCTTCGCTACCCTGGAACAGCAATCTGTTAAGTGCCTTTAGCGTGGTGTGGGGAGCCAGCGTCGGGAATACCTCGGCCACAAGCGTGGTGTGGGGAGCTTCGGTGGGGAATGCTGACGCTGCCTTCACCGATGCCGGAGACGATGAGCAATAGCCGTGAGTAACCAACAAGAGAGAAAGGAGAAGATCATGAAACGCAACAACACACGGCTAACGCAAACATTCATCGCAGTGATGGCTCTGGCGGCGACTGCAAGCAGCATCTACGCCGGCCTCACCAGCCACAATCTGCATACAACGCTCGCCCTGGCCCTTATGGCCCTGGCGGCGGCGACCTCGCGCATGAAGGTCAAATTGCCCGGGATCGACGGCAACATGTCAATGAACCTGCCGTTCCTTCTGATGGCAGTCGTGAATTTGAGTGCGACCGAAGCAGTGGTAATTGCGGGCGTATCGACCGTAGTGCAGTGCTGGCCTAAGCTTGACGCGAAGTTCAAGCCGGAGCAGATGCTGTTCAACGTCAGTATGATGACATTCGCGACCTGCATGGCGAACCTGATCTGGAACGCCGGCTGGGTGGGCAGAAGCGCATGGGTTTCCGAACCTCTTATGCTGGCTTCCGCAACCGCCGCTTTCTTCGTGGGGCAGACTGCGCCGGTGGCCGGCATTATCAAAGTGGCCGAAGGCGCTGCCATGCACCGCGTCTGGCTGAGCATCGTACAACTGTCTTTTCCCTACTACATCATCAGTGCGGGAATGACCTCAATGGTAAACGTGGTCAGTCATCATTTTGGCTGGCAGGCTGCGTTGGTGGTATTCCCAGTGATGTATGGGGTCCACTACTCCTACCGGTGCTACTTCGCTGGTCCGGCGGAGGCTTCACGCACCACACCCTTGGTCAGAACGGCCAGCGTGGGAGCATAAAAAGAGTGGTCGCGACACAACCACTGGTCGCGACCTAAAGCCCGCAAATCATGGGCAATCAAAATGGCGTTCCGGTCACCCGGAGCGCCATTTTGCTTACTTTCTTCTCTATCCTTCCGCTGCCCGACACGAATTGTACAAACTCGTGACAAATCTCTGACAATCGCAGGCTGCATCTGGCCTAGTATCAGGTGGATCCGCGTGACCTGGAACTACGGCCAGCGCTGGACGACCTTGCTCCATCCCATTCGCAATACCTCACCACAAGGAGAAAATCTCATGCAGCGTCGCTCCCAAGTTGTTCTGGCTTCGGTCGGACTCATGCTGGCTCTGGTTGCCAGCTCCGCCATGGCACAATATCAACCCACCAATCTGGTTTCGGATCTCGCCGGTAAGGCAAAACACACCGATCCTCTGCTCAAAAATGCCTGGGGACTCGCGTATGCACCAAGCCAGGCCTTCTGGGTCAACGATGAGGCCAGCGGTTGGTCCACTCTTTACGATGGTAAAGGGAACCCGCAGACCTTGCAGGTAGTTGTTCCTGCCGCGAACGGAACGGGCCAGGGAGCGCCGACTGGCATCGTCTACAACGGCTCGCAGGAGTTCAAAATTCGCTCGTGGACCTCTCTCTTCCTGTTCGCCACACTGGATGGCACCATCCAGGGTTGGTCGGATTTCAATCCCGGCTCGACCTTGATCGGAGCCACTGTCACTGGCGCGGTTTACACAGGAGTGGCGGTCACCAGCCACGCCTCGGGAAACTTTCTGTACGCTGCTGATTCAGCCAACAACAAAGTCGATGTCTTCAACGGAACCTTCAGCCTTGTGAACTCATTTACCGACCCCAGCATTCCCGCCGGCTTTTCGGTCTTCGGAATTCAGGACATCGGCGGAAAGGTCTATGTTTCGTTCGCCAGCACAACGGGAGCAGCGGGCGGCTACATCGACATCTTCACTGAAGCCGGCACGCTGGTGAAACAATTCACCCATGGCGCGCCGTTGAACCAGCCCTGGGGCTTCGCCGTAGCACCCGCGAACTTCGGGCCTATGAGCAATGCTCTGCTCATCTCCAACAATACAAGCACCGGCACCATCGTTGGCTACAACCTGTCCACCGGCAAGTCTCTGGGTTTGCTGAAGAATTCTGCGGGCAAAGCAATCCGGATCCCAGGACTCTGGGGTATCGAGTTCGGCGGCGGATCGGCGTTGAACGGACAGAAGAACTCGCTCTACTTTACGGCTGGTCCCAGTGACACGGACGGCTACTTCGGAGTGATCAACTTTAAGTAAGCGTCCTGGTCTTGAAGAGGAGTCATATGTAGCACAAAGGCCGCCCGTCATACGGGCGGCCTTCTGTTTGTTTCGACAATTTGGTTGGCGGTGATCTAGTTGGGCATGGCTTAGTTGGGCATAACTACGGTGTCGATCACATGGATTACTCCGTTCGATTGAAATACATTGGGGATCGTCACCATCGCTGTGCCTCCCTTCTCGTCTTTTAGTTCGATGTGGTTGCCTTGCATGGTAGCCCACAGCTTGCCGCCCTCGACGGTTTTAAGCTCAGCCGTTCCGTTCCCAGCCTTGATCTGCTTCTTCAAGTCGGCAGCGCTCAACCTGCCGGCGACCACGTGATACGTAAGCACCTTGGTTAGGGTGGCTTTGTTCTCGGGCTTCAACAGAGTATCCACCGTTCCGGCGGGCAACTTCGCGAAAGCTTCATTGGTTGGCGCAAACACCGTGAACGGTCCGGCGCCTTCGAGCGTGTCCACCAACCCGGCAGCCTTCACAGCCGCAACCAAAGTAGTGTGATCCGCAGAATTCACTGCGTTTTCGATAATGTTCTTCGTGGGATACATTTCCTGCCCACCGACCATCGGATTCTTCATTCCCGCCAAGGCCGACGTCACGGTAATCGCGACGATTGCCAACACAACCGCAAATTTTCTGTTCATTGTCCTCATCCCTTCAAATTGATTTGTTTTGCGCGCACTTACAGTACGCACAGCATTGGAATTCGGATGGGTGAGGGTTCTCGCGTCCCGCTTTTCGGAGAGGCGTCTCCGTCACGAGCTGAAATAGAATGAAAGCTATGGCTGAATCCCAATCCATCGTGAGGCGGATGGAGCGAGAGCAAAGCGGCGACCAGGTAAACATTCGCACTGCAGTGCCTGCCGATGTCGAAAACATTGCGCGTCTGGTGAACGATGCATTCGGCCCCGAGCGCTTCTTCGTTGACGGGGACCGCACCAATCCCGGCAAGGTACGTATTCTTTTTCAGAAGGGAAAATTCCTGCTCGCCGAGGAACCAAAGATGCTGGTTGGGTGTGTTTACGTGGAGCTACGCGGCGAGCGGGGATATTTTGGCCTGCTGTCGGTTATTCCGCCGCGGCAGCGAGGCGGTCTGGGGTCTCGCCTGATGGAGCTGGCCGAGAACTATTGCCGGGAGGCCGGCTGTCTTTTCATGGACCTGACAATGGTGAATCTTCGAACCGAACTCTACGGGTACTATCGAAAACACGGATACTTGGAAAACGGAACACTACCTTTTCCCAAAGAGCAGCATGCTCCGAAAGTGCCCTGCCATCTGGTAAAGATGTTCAAATCTCTCGCGTAGT
>Ga0308309_10002017_pt1 | contig 12077 bp, 9 predicted proteins | sample HubBroMetageWFT5_FD_192491 | JGI IMG/M metagenome (GOLD analysis project Ga0308309, IMG submission 192491) | Warmed and freeze-thawed soil microbial communities from the Hubbard Brook experimental Forest, New Hampshire - Hubbard Brook CCASE Soil... | ecosystem: Environmental > Terrestrial > Soil...
TTCCTCTAATCGCGCAAGATCATTCTTCTCCGCGGCGGCGTACGCATCGCTGCCGAGCAAGAGTCGCAACGGAGGGTTCCGTTCTTGCGTCAACTGGACGATCGCCTGCGCTGCCTTTTGGGGGTCACCAGGCTGCTTGCCGTTGTAGTTTCGCTGAAATCTTGCGGTAGCTCCAACCGTCGAATCGTATTCAGGATGACCTTCGCTCAGTTCGGTGGAACTGCCCGCGAAGTCCGTGCGGAACCCACCGGGTTCAACAATTGTGACCTTGATGCCGAGCGGCGCCACTTCGCGCGAAAGCACCTCGGAGAAGCCTTCGACACCCCACTTCGCCGCCGAATAAGGCCCGCGTCCCGGAGGGCCAATCCTTCCGCCCACCGATGAAAACTGAATGAAGTGGCCTGTTTTCTCTTCACGAAAATACGTAAGAGCTGCCTTGGTCACAATAATCGTTCCGAAGAGATTCGTTTCGATCTGTGCCCGGAATTCCGATAGAGGCGTGTCTTCGACTGAGGAAAGATTGCCGTATCCCGCGTTGTTAATAACAACATCCAGCGTGCCAAATACATCGACCGCGGCCATCACCGCGTTTGCTGCTGCTGCTGCTTCGTCGGTCACATCCATTGCTAAGAGCTTGACCTGATCTCCATATCGTTCCAGATCAGCCAGCGACTTAATGTCCCGAGCTGTCGCCAACACTTTATTGCCCGCAGCGAGGCCCGCTTCAACAATTCCACGACCCAGACCACGAGAGCTGCCGGTGACTAACCATACCTGCGCCATTTATCCTCCTGTATCGAAGCGACCCCCGGATATTCTGGAGAATCTTCTCAAACTCAGGATTGGATGCGCGATGGGTATACGAACGGACTTGTTAGTTACGGAGGAAATCGCCAAATCTTCAGATCTCAGGGCGACTCCCTTCGAGTTCGAGAGAGCCAAGAGGGTTGAGGCGGCGCTCTCAATTCTCGAAGGGAAATGGAAGATCGTTATTCTGAACCGGCTCTTCGCGCGCCCTATCTGGCGATTCTCTGAACTTGAACGCGCTGTCCCCGGCATTTCACAACGTATGCTGTCGCAACAGCTGCGTCTCCTTGAGAAGTGCGAGTTGGTGAAGCGAACCGTCATCCTCAATTTCCACCAAAGGTGGAATATGAACTCACCGAGTTTGGGAAAACGCTCTGTCCGGCGATGAAGACGCTCGTCGATTGGGCGATGACCTTCCCCAAGACCCGCGAAACATCCCGGTATCAACCGAGAAAGGCTCGAAAAGCCTTTTAGTCTTTTGAGCTTGTGATTGGGGAAAGTGCGGGAGGAGCCCTTCCTGCACCTTTCCTCTTTACTGCCTGCGGTTCTTCGATGACGAGAAGCGCGTTTATCGGTACCTATATGGTGAAACTTGCTACAAACCGACTTTTGGCCGCGGTGAGACTGGTTTCTGTGCATAACTTCCGGGTTGGCCGTATTCGGGCAAAATCCAAGAGAGGGGGCGCTAAGTGTTTGCCAAGCGGCCAATTAGGAAAGCGCACGCTGTCAGTCAAGACAACCCCTACGGCTTCGTTTCCTGGATCAGGACGACGTTTGATTCGGAGTGTACGCGGAGCACGGCGAGCTTACTCCCATCCGGTGACCAGTGGAACGAAACAATTTGGTCGGACTTGAAGTTCGTGATCTGATGTCCAGCCGAACCGTCGAGCGGCTGCACCCAGACGTTATCCACTCCGTTCTCGCGAATCGGATATGCAATGGCCTTTCTGTCGGGTGTGAACTTCACGCCTCCTGAAATGCGCGAGTTAGCATCGAGCAGCCGGGGCGATGTCGGTGATTCGAGATTCAACAATGCGATCTTTCGCGTACCCTCCTGTGTCTCTTTATTTACAACCTCGACCACGTAAGCCAATGACCGTCCGTCGGTGGACATCTCCATGTTCCCCCACACAATGAACCCTGGGAAGTCACTGCTACGCGGAAGTGCTTCAGGTTTGCCTGAAGCATCCAGCGGCACACGCTTAATCCCTTGAGCGGATGCGTCGTAATAACCGCAGAAGGGAAACGTAAATACTTGAGTGCGGTGCCCTACTGGCGATCAGCACAAAGGCAAGTCAAAAAAGTGCTAGGTGAAGCAGGTTGGAAGCAGATGATGGAGTCGACGATTTTTACGGCCGCCCTTGCACAGCACAGATACTCCCGCCGATAGGAAACGCTGTCCCGCTCCAATTGGTGAAGGACTTCCGGAACAGCCGATAGTCCACTGCGAGAGGGACCCACACCGGCTTGGAGTCTCCGTTCAGTGAACCTCAGTAGCGAGCGCATCCGGATAGCGTGGGAGCAAGAAGTTCGCTGGCGTATTTCGCTGGAATTAGAGACTTTCCCGCAGATCCTAGTCCTTGTCACGTGGTAGGGCTAGCTATCCCGCGTCGGGCCAGATCATGGCCCTCGGCGCTCGGCACCCTCACGATCAAACAGTGTTCATAACACCTTGCACGCTTACTCGCGAGGGCTCCGTATTGCTCTGGTCCTCTGGCGATGCACCTTTGGGGAGCGGGATGGTCGCGAAAATGCGGGTCCCGGAGCTATCCGACTCGATATTCATCGTCCCTTCGAATTGACGCAGGCGCATACCTGCTATTCCAACACCCGAGCGTCCCGATTGAATCTCAGCCATCCGTTCGGACGACATGCCCTTTCCCTGGTCCCGGATATCCACCGTGAAGCGTGCGATTAGGACCCGCCTTACTCACCACGAGGTTCGCTGCCATCAGAGTGCCCTCACATAAGACCGCAACTAACCGCCTTCGTGGTTAACTCCTCGGAATATCCGTACGGTTCCACCAACCACCACCGAGAGATTGAAACAAGGCGGCAGTGTCGGCATACCGATTCGACTGCGTCTGCACAAGGTTAATCAGGGCCTGCTGATAGGCTTGTTCCGCGCTTAAGAGCGCGAGGTAGTTGGCGTAGCCCGATTCAAGCTGTTTCCTGGTCAGGTCGAGGGTGATGCTGGCGGCATCTTTGGCGGCTGCTGCCGCCTTTAAGGCGTCGGCGTCCTGCTGGAGCGCATTCAGCGTGTCTGCGACATTCTGGAACGCCGCGAGGACTGTGCTGCGATACTGTTCGTCGGCCTGCGTATAAGCGGCTCGCGCGGCTCGCTCCCGATGCATCAGGGTGCCGCCGTCAAAAATGGGCTGGGTGACGCCTGCTGCGACATCCCAGAAGCCGGTGCCTCCTGAGAACAACCGGCCGAAGACCACCGCCATGCTCCCCGCATCCGCAGTCAGGGCAAAACTTGGCAGGCGGTTGGCGCGTGCGATTCCAATTTGGGCGCTGGCGGAATGCAGGTTTTCCTCGGCCTGGCGGACATCCGGGCGCTGCTCGACGAGTTGCGAAGGGAGGCTTACCGGCAGTTCCTGCGGGAGTTGCAAGCTCGACAGCTCAAACTTTTCGGCCAAATCCTGGTTGGGAAATCCGCCGGCTAGCACAAGCAGCTGATCGCGTTGTTGCGCCAACTGCTTGAGCAGCGGAGGCAAAGTGGCGGCGACTTGCGCCAGCTGCGATTCCTGCGCTGCCACATCGAGCTCGCTGGCATATCCCTTCGCATACTGCTCCAGCAAGATCTTCAACATGTTGGTATTGATGGTGATGAGTTCCTGGGTCGCTTCAATCTGTCCCCGCAATGAGGCCTCTTGAATGGCTGCGGCGGCAACGTTTGCGCTCAGCGTGATATGGGTCGCTGCCAGGGCAAAACGCGCCTGTTGTTCTTGTGCTTGCAACGACTCCACGGTTCGCCGGTTAAGACCGAACACGTCTGGGACAAAAGAAACGCTTACCTGCGGCGTGTAGAGGGTGTAAGTCAAGGCGCTGGTGTTGGTGACAGGGGAAAGGTCAGCTGATGACTTGGCATGAGTCGCCGAAAAACCGCCGGTAACGCTGGGATAATAAGCCCCCCGCTGGGCCAGCATATTTTCTCGTGCAACTATCAGTGCCGCCTGCGCCGCCTTCAGGTCGGGATTGGCTTTGAGAGAGCGCTCAATCAAATCGTTGAGCGACTTCGAGTGAAACAATGTCCACCACTCGCCTGGAATGTCGTGCCCCTCAACTAAGTGTTGCGCTTCACCACCGGCAACGTTGCTGGTACTGCTCGTGGCCGTGATTGGAGCGGGTGTATAGCCGGAAACGTCCGGAGCAATAGGCTTCTTGAACCTCGGCCCGACCGCGCATCCTGCCATGAGCAGCAGGGCCGAGGCTGCGATGAAGCTGGTGAGGCACGATTTGCGTGTGCGAATCATACGAATGATTTCCTTAAGGCCTCCGGTGCATACCAGTTCCGTTAATTGAGCCAGTGTTGCTGTTGCCGGAGTTTGCCAATCCACCAACGACCGCCGGGTTCGATTCGCGATGGCGCACATTAGTGGGTAATGGGTTGAGCGATGCCACGTTGGGCCGAACACTTGTGGACCGAACGGGCAGGGCGTGCTTGTCTGTTTCGTTCTGGATTAATGCACTTTTTGCGGCAACACCAGATCTAGCTGAGGCCGGCTGGCGGAGGCCGGCCGCGTTCCGAGGCAGGCGACGTTTCTGGCCGGTCGGAAGTTGCTTCGGACGACTTGCCGCGTTCCCCGTTGCAGGGTTGCGCGGGTGATTCTTGTTAGAGGTGTGCTGCGGCGGGACCGCATGACTTGTCTCCTGCGTTAACGCGGAACAACCCAGCGTCAGAATCAGAAACAGAAGGCAGGTGACCTTCATAGTAAATCCTCTGACTCCACGTGCGGGTGCTCGTCGCGACCTAGAAATATCATTCTCAGCGCGGGCACAGCGAGAAGCAGCATGACGGGGCCGAGCAGCATGCCGCCGACGATCACAGTGGCCAGCGGACGCTGCACCTGGCTGCCGATACCCGTGGAAATTGCCGCGGGAAACAGGCCGATACAGGCTGAAAGTGACGTCATCAGCAGTGGGCGCATGCGGGTTGAAGCGGCGCGGTACATCGCGTACACCGGCTTCAGGCCCTGAAGTCGTTCATGATTGTAAAAAGTAATCATCAGGATTCCGTCCATGACGGACACTCCAAAAAGCGAGACGAAGCCAATGGCAGCGGAGATGCTGAAATTCTGCCCTGAAAGATAAAGCGCGAGGATGCCGCCCACTATCGCGTCGGGGATGCCTGCGAGCGCCAGAAAGCAGTCGCGCAGGTTATTGAACAAGGTGTAGAGCAACCCGAGGATCAGCACGAGGCTGACCGGCACAATAATTTCCAGGCGTTTCTTGGCTTCCTGCAAATCGCCGAACTCGCCCGCCCAAAGCAGCCGGTATCCCGAGGGAAGTTGCACGTTCTTCGCGATTCGTTGCTGCGCCTCCTCGACCGTGCCGCCAAGGTCACGCCCACGGACACTGAACTTGACGGGGATGAAGCGCTGCACGCTCTCGTGATAAATCCAGGCGGCTCCGGTATCCAATGAGATCGTTGCGAGTTCGCTTAACGGTATATAGGCGTTGGCGCCGCTGGCGGTGGTATACGCGACTTTGATGTTGCGAATTCTGTCGATGTTGTCGCGGTATGCCGGTGTATAGCGGACGACGAGATCGAACTGCCGCTCTCCCTCCAGTACCTCTGTGGCTACGGCTCCGCCCATTGCCGCTTGAATGACCGTGTTGACATCTCCGGAGTTGAGACCATAGCGGGCGGCTTTGGCGCGATCTACTTTAATGTTCAGATTGGGCTGTCCCAGCACCGGGAAGATACCAAGGTCGGCGATGCCACGCACCTGGTTCATCTCGTCACGGACCTTCTCGGCGAGTTGCGTCAAGACTTCGAGATTGGGGCCGACGATTTTGACCGAATTGACGCCTTTGACGCCCGAAATGCCTTCTTCAATGTTGTCCTCAATGTATTGCGAGAAATTGAAGACAACTCCGGGCAACTCGTTGTTGAACTCGGCTTGCACCTGCTCAGTTAGCTTGTCCTTGGTCAAGCCCCGCGGCCACTCGTCGAACGGCTTCAGCGGTGCGAATAACTCGACATTGGAGAATGGGGAAGCATCGCTGCCGTCGTCTGGCCGCCCGTGCTGAGCGACCACGGTGAGGACTTCGGGGTGTCGCAGCAGAATCTCGCGCATTTTTTTCGAGGCCGCCTCGCCGTCTTCGAGTGAGAGCGTGGTCGGCATGGAAGCGCGAATCCAGAAGTTTCCTTCTTCCAAGTGCGGAAGAAACTCGCTGCCCAGCCGCGGCGCTATCAGCACGAAGGTCCCAATCGAAAGGGCGAGTTCAATTCCCACTACCAGGGCGCGGTGGCTCAGCGAAAAACGCAGCGCAGGATCGTAGATACGGTGCAGGAAGCGTACGACCAGGGTTTCGGCTTCCTTTACGCGCTCAGGCAGGAGCATAGAAGCGATGACCGGCGTGATGGTAAATGTTGCAATTAGCGCCCCGGCCAGCGCGTAGCCATAAGTGCGCGCCATAGGCCCGAAAATCTGGCCCTCGACTCCCTGCATAGTGAACAGCGGCACGAAACCAGCCACGGTGATGAGTGCTGAGAATAGAACCGCCTTGTCCACCTGCAGCGCGCTGACTAGAATCAGCCGCAAACGATCCGTCCAACCATGGGCTGCTGCTGCATCTCCGGGGACTCTCGTCGGATCGGGCCCCCAATGGCCTTCTGTCAGGCGTTGCAGCAATCCCTGTCTTTCTTCCTGGTTACGTTGAAAATTGCGAAAAACGTTCTCGACCAGGATCACGGCCGAATCCACGATGATGCCGAAATCCACTGCGCCCACCGACAACAGGTTCGCGCTTTCCCCCATAATCACCAGCAGAATCGTGGCGAAGAATAGGGCGAAGGGGATGTTTATTCCGACAATGACCGCACTGCGCAGATTCCCGAGAAAGATCCACTGGATGAGGAAGACCAGTAGACATCCGAATATCAGGTTGTGCAGAACCGTGTGCGTGGTGATGGAGATCAGCGATGAGCGGTCGTAGTAAGGAACAACTTTGACTCCCGGCGGCAGACTCCCGTCATGATTCAAATTTTCGATTTCCGCTTCGACCTTCGGGATCATATCGTTGGTCTGTTCGGTTCGCCTCATCACCACGATCGATCCCACAACATCGCTCTGGTTGTCGCGGCCTAGGATGCCGAGCCTCGGCCGGTAGCCGATCGACACCTTCCCGACATCCTTCACCAACACGGGGACGCCGTTTTCCTGGGCCAGAACCACATTCTCGATGTCGTCAACCTTGTAGCCCTGGGTTAAATCGTCATTGCCGCCGTCATCCATCAAGCCGACACCCCGAATGTTGACGGATTGTTGGCCAATGCGGATTTCGCGTCCGCCCACGTTGATGTTTGCGTTGCCTAGCGCGTTCAGGATTTGTGGCACAGTCACGCTGTAGGCTTCAAGCTTGTGAGGGTCCACCTCAACCTGGAATTCCTTGGTGGGACCGCCCCAACTGTTGACCGCTGCGATGCCGGGAATGGTTAACAAGCGGCGCGCCACGATCCAATCCTGCACCGTGCGTAGATTTGCGACTCCGAAATGCGGTGGACCAACAACCTGATAACGATAAATTTCGCCAGTCGAACTGTTGGCCTGGATGTTCGGAACCTGCCCGCCGGGCAGGTTAACGTTCTGCTGCATCGCGACCGACGCCTGGGCGTAGGCGAAGTTATAGTCGACCCCATATTTGAAGCTGACCCGCACAAAGGAGAGGCCATAAAACGATGTAGAGCGGATTACGTCAATGCCGGGCGTGGTGTAGAGCCCAATCTCTGTGGGACGCGTGTAGTAACGTTCCATCTCCTCGGCAGAGAGACCCGGCGCCTGCGCTGTGATTTCCAGGATGACCGGTGTAGGGTTCGGATACGCCTCGATGTTGAGCATTTTGAAAGCAATGACCCCGGCGCCGACAAACAGCACCAAACCGACCGCCACAATCGGGCGGCGGCTTAGACAAAATGCTAGGAGAGATTTAAACATGTCGTTCTTTATTAAAGTGAAAGCGGCAACGAACTAGTCGCTTGGTGGCGCCGACAGCATGTTGCTGAGAAATACAGCGCCATCCGCTACGACGAGTTCACCGGGCCGCAAACCATCGAGAACTTGAACCCGGTCGTCGTTTCGTAGTCCGATCTTGACGATTCTTTGCTCAAACCGCCGGCGATCGGCGGTTACCCAAGCGGTCATCGTGCCATCGGCTTCACGAACGACACCATTGGCCGGTATGACAGTGGCTTCTACCGCGTTGTGAACGCGAATGACGAAGTTGGCGAGCATTCCGGGACGCAATTCATCGCGGAGGTCAGCAATCTCGGAACGGATGGTTACGCGATGTGTATTAGGATCAACGGTCTCGTAGATCTTTGAAACCTTGCCTTGAAACGCGTGGTCCGGAAAGGCCATCACCTTGACCTGAACCGACTGTCCCAAATGAAAAAGCGGGACGTCGGTCTCGCTGACATTCGCCAGCATCCATTTAATCGCCACGTCGGCGACCGAGTAAGGCGCCGGTGCGTTTCCCGGCTGCACGAGAAATCCGGGCTGCGCGACTTTGTATGTAATCTTGCCGGAAATTGGACTGCGCACCACCAGGGCAGGATCGATCCTGCGCGAAGCAATCATTTGATCAATTTCGGCATTGGTCTTGCCAAAGACGAGAACCGCATCCTGTGCGGCTTTGAGAGCGCCCTCAGCGGTTTGTTGATCTGAGGTTGCCTGCTCCTTTTCTCGCTCCGAAACACCGCCAAGCCCTTGAACTCGCGCCAGTTCCTTGTTCGTCAGATCGAGAGTCGCGGCCGCGCCAATCAGGTTTGACTCGGCCTGGATTAGGTCCGGGCTTTTGATCGTATAGAGGGGTTGGTCCTTCTGAACCCTGGCGCCAAGTTCCCCGAAAGTCTTGAGGATAGTGCCCTGATAAGCCGGGAAGACTTGAACCGACAGGTCCTCGTCAAAATCGATGTTGCCTACTGCATCCTTCTCAACGGGAAACTGGTAGCTGCCCACCGGCTCGATTTTGATCGAGTTCAGTTGACTGGGTGAAAGGTCCAAGCTTGACACATTGGATTTTGCAGATGGTGGCGGCGGCGAATTCGCGTTTGCAGGATGACCGCGACTGCAGCCAGACTCCAGAACTCCGGTGACAACCATGATCGCAGCGGCCGTCACAAACGCCACCAGACTTGTTTTGCCAGTATGAGCCAGATATTTCATAGCTTTCGTTATGTCCGCAGTTCTCCTAGTGGAGTCAAGCCCAGAATGACCTTTTCGCATTCCGTAATCGGCGAGTTTCGCGGCGATGCTGGGAACGCTTCTTGCGGTTAGTCCTCTTTGGCATACCTGAAAGGAATTCAGCAAAGCCTGCACAGACCAGACCGATGTACAAGAGCACCGCGAAGAGCGCTATCGCGATCAGGACGTATCGGTTAAGCGCTTCGTAATCCACTAGCCTCCGATACACCCCGGTGAAAGCGCCACCGCTGGACTTGTACGGATTGCTTCAGCCATTCTGCAAGTACGCGACGGGTATGGGAACCCTATCTCTTGGACTGCAGTGTTCTCTTTCGGCTGGAGACCCTATCTTTTGGCTAGTTCTTGACAGGGCAGTTTATTCGCGCGCGAAAATGGCGCACCATTAGAATGGCGATGAAACCGCCACTCCCCATTTACGTAAGGCCCATGAGAGACCCGCTATCGATCTACGCCGCGGCCAACCGCGTCAGGCTGATCGTTGTCGCTGGCCTGTTGATAGGAGCTATCGCAGTGGTTGACTGGGCGACGAAGCCCTACATCTCTTTGGGATTCCTTTACCTGTTCCCCATCATGATTCTGGGCGGGTTTTTATCGAGGACTCAACTTGTTGGGGTTGCGCTGGTTTGTGCCGTTCTGCAGGAGGCGTTCAGCAATTTACCCGAGAATGAAGCTGTGATCCGTTTGCTGTTCAGTTCGGCGGGGTTTGTCGGTACGGGACTGTTTATTTCTGAGATGATTCGCAATCGCCGAATTACGATGGCGCACGTCGAAGAACTCGAAGGGCAGATCAAGCTGCGCGAGGACGCCGAGGAGCAGTTGCGTTCTCTCGTTGAGAGCAGTCCAGCTGCAATCGTCACAATTGATGCAGCCGGCAGAGTTCTATTGGCCAATGAAGCAGCTCAACATTTGCTCGCCTCCGGAGGCACGCTTTTGCAAGGCCAGGAAATCGGTTCTTATCTCCCAGCTCTGCAAACGGTTCTCAAAACACAGCAGCCGCGGGCATTTCGGACCACACTCCAGTGCACCGGGAAAAGGAGCGATGGAGAGGTATTCTTGGCCGGCGTTTGGTTTTCAACCTATAGCACGATATCGGGCCCGCGCTTGGCGGCGATCGTTGTGGATCTGTCTGAGGACCTGCGAAATCGCGAGGATCTCAGCCTAGACTATCTCTTGAAGAACACGAGAATCCTGATGAGCGCCGTGGCCCATGAGATTCGGAACCTCTGCGGTGCAGTGCTCGTCGTCCATAAGAACCTCTCCAGAGTCAAGGAGCTTGAATCGAACGAAGATTTCAAGGCTCTGGCGAACTTAATCCAGAGCCTGGAGCGAGTCTCGGCATTGGAATTGGGTTCGACCGCATCTCAGAATGGTGAAGTGGTTGAGCTTCCGTCTCTACTGGACGAATTCCGGATACTGATTGAAAACTCCTATCACGAATCAAAGATCGAGCTGCAGTGGGAAGTTCAGGAATCATTGCCATTGGTTTGGGCTGACCGGTACGGACTTATTCAGGTTTTCTTAAACCTGGCGAAGAATAGCCGCCGGGCCATGTCGTCTACGTGGGTGAAACAACTTCGAATTGCGGCACGAGAGGAAAAAGGGACGGTCACAATTCGATTCGAAGATACGGGGACGGGCATCGCTTCGCCAGAAAACCTATTCCGACCGTTCCAGCGCGGCTCCGTGTCCAGCGGACTTGGGCTGTACGTTTCCAGGGCGATCATGCGTAGCTTTGGCGGAGAACTTTCTTACGAACCCAGGTCGGAGGGTTGTTGCTTCGCTGTCGCCTTGCCCCTAGGTGTCATACAGGAGGAGGCGAATGCCTGAAGCCGCGGCGGGCACGGTCCACTTGTTGTTGCTGGACGATCACACCTTGTTTCGAGAGAGTGCAAGTCGGCTCCTATCTGCGGAACCCGGATTCGAGGTGGCAGCCCATTGCGGCACAATTGGAGAGGGTCTGCGGATTCTGGAGCGCACGGCGATCGACGTAGTACTTCTCGATTTCGATCTGGGTGAGAGCGACGGCCGGCAGTTTCTCCGACTGGCTAAGGAACACGGATTCCAGGGAAAGGTTCTCGTTGTGACGGCAGGAGTGGATGCGATCGTGGCAGGGGAGCTGATCCGTTCTGGAATTTCTGGAGTTTTTCGAAAACACGACTCTGCAGCGTTGCTGGCACAAGCAATCCGCGACGTGATGGCTGGCAAAGTGTGGCTTGACCAAGAGCAACTACAAACTGCCCTCAGAACCGAGGTCGCAACTTCACAGGACAATCGAACGCGGGCATTCACGGCGCGGGAACAGCAGGTGCTCTCATGTGTGTTCGAGGGTCTTGCGAACAAAGAGATTGCAGCAAGAATTAGAGTATCGGAGAGCTCGGTCAAAGCAACACTTCAGCAACTTTTCTCTAAGACTGGCGTCCGTACGCGCAGTCAATTGGTGCGTATCGTCTTGGAGCAACATCGAGATCAGCTTTAGTACGACGAACGTAAGAGGGACGGAGATGGCACACAGTGAAATGCGGCCCAGCGTTGTACGACTGATTGTGCTCCTGTCCGTTATCGGCACGGCGACCATCTCTGTACGAGGTTCAACTCCTCCACCCAGTCCGCCAAATGAAGGTCAGCAGATCGGAAAAATCCTCAGTGTGCGCAAGGTCCTGGAAAACCGCTATGTTGGCAGCCGCTATCCCCAAATTCACTATTACCTCCTTTATTTTGCAGTGCGCACTTCCGACCAGACGTATTGCGCTGAATACGAGACTCCTGTACTTGATGAGATCGATGATCTGTTTTCGGCGAAAGACCAAAATGTCGCTGTTGTGCTCAAAAGCAAGA
>Ga0308309_10002018_pt1 | contig 12061 bp, 11 predicted proteins | sample HubBroMetageWFT5_FD_192491 | JGI IMG/M metagenome (GOLD analysis project Ga0308309, IMG submission 192491) | Warmed and freeze-thawed soil microbial communities from the Hubbard Brook experimental Forest, New Hampshire - Hubbard Brook CCASE Soil... | ecosystem: Environmental > Terrestrial >...
GCGGTCGTTGGTTCGAATAAAACGTTTGTCGATACGGTCCTCCGCGCTTTAAGCGACTGGGAATAAAGGATTATAACATGGGGATTCGGAGTAAACGGCTGATCCGCAAGCTCGCCTTTTCGCAACGAGCGCGATAGAGGATGGGGTGCACCAACGGCGATTTATCGCCAATTGACGCGATTGCGTATCCATAGGGGGAGTGTCGTCCCATCCATCGAGACCTTTATGAAAGGTTGTCGCGTCGTCCAAACATCCTCGCATGCGCTCTCAAGTCGTCCGCGTTGGTCCGTCGCCCGGTCCTGGCGGCCCTGCCAATATTTTGGGCCGCCAGGTCATTACCGGGCTCGGATGAGTTCCGATTAGAAGCTCGCTTGTTTACGCGACACGTTTGGTTGTCTTTACACCCGGTTTCGATTCTCCCTGCTCTTTTCGAGGGCCTTGTTCCTTGGCTTGCGTATTGATCTTTTCCGCAAGTTCGGTCAATTTCTCGTCAGTTTCTGTTTCTTCTTCCAGCGTCTGCTCCAGCAGAGAAGCGTGCTTGGTCTCGCCAAGAACTTTGGCGATGGCGCAGACCGCCCCGTATGCCGCCATCTCATAGTGTTCCACTCTTCGGGCCGCGCCGATCAGCCCTGAGTCCAACACCGCGCCCTCAAAGTCTCCCGACATAACTTCCGAACCTTCCTTAACCAAGCCCTCCATGCCCACACATTTCTTACCCTTTGGACTCTCGCCCAGGGCACGGAAGATCTCTTCGAGGCGCTGAACGTGACCGTCGGTTTGCTTTAAGTGCTTTTCGAAGCCCTGTTGCAGTTCCGTGGCAGATGCTGCTTTGGCCATTTTCGGCAGCGCTTTGATCAGTTGGTTCTCGGCGCTGTACAAGTCCTTCAATTCGTCGATATATAGTTTCTTCAAGCTTTCGTTTGACATGTTTCCTCCAAAATGAATTGAGTTCCGGTTAGTAGAAATAAAAGCCCCCGGCTAATCGCGGCGGGGGCGCGGGGCACGCGCTACAAGGTCTCCTAGCCTCCGGATACCGAAGTCTGGTAAGCCTCTCTGCCCGTGTCGATGGCTTCTGCAACGTTTTCTTTCTGTCTGTTAACTACGTCTTTCACTTGTGCTCGGACTTTCTTCCCGGCGGATGCGACCTGATCCAGTCCACTCCGCACCTTGCCAGCGAGTAATTCCTGAGTGTCTTTGCCTGACTGCGGCGCAAGCATCAGAGTCGCAACCGTGCCGACACCTAATCCAGCTAAAAATGCCCATTCTGTTTTCATTTTCAAGCTCCTTAAGAAGTAAAGTGCAACTCCCGGCGACCGCAAACCTGCGCGACGCTTCAGGCACGCTTAGCGAGGTTTGCGAGAAACTTTCAAAAGGCCGCCGGTGGCAAGTGCCGCCGGCGACCCAATGACAGGACCATGCTTAATTCACATGAGCCTAAGCAACTTCGCGAACGCGAGGTTTGTCGCTCTTGTCCCCGGTCGCCTCTCCCGTGGAAGAAATATCCTGTGCGCCCGTGCGCTCCAGGATCTCCTTGGCTTTTTTTGTCCACTCGGAGGCGTCAGAATGAACGGACAAGAGAATTCCGCCATCTTTGACGCGGCCTTCGTATCGCTTGGCTTCGTACTCCGGGATTCCCATGCCGATCAGAGCACCCGTAAGCCCACCCACCGCTCCGCCGACTCCGGCGCCAGCAAGGGCCGCCATAATCGGCCCAGCGGCTATGAATGGCCCCAGGCCCGGAATCGCCAGAGCACCGATACCGAGTAACCAACCCAAACCGCCGCCAAGCAGCGCGCCGGTTCCGGCGCCGGTTGTGGCGCCTTCAGGCGCCTTAGTGCTTTTGTCGTGAGCAAAATCCCTAGTGCCAGCGCCCTCGGGAAGAAGCACTGAAATGTCTGTATTCCGAAAATCGGCCGCCTTCAGTGCGTCCACGGCGTTCTCGGCGCTCGTTCGATTCGGATAAATGCCAAATACTGCTGTGTTTTTACCTGCCATTTTGATTCTCCTTTTGTTTCGTCTGTTAGTTCTTGGGTTTGATATCCAATTGGCTGGTTACGTTGTTTTCGCCCGCCACTTCGGTGGCCTTTGTCTCCACCGTCTTCTTCTCGTCTTCCGATCGCACTGGCCCCTTCAGCGTGACCTGACCGTTCTGGGTGATGATCTTGATGTTGTGCGCATACGTGGAAAGTGATTTGTCTTTCATGATGGATTGTCGTATCTGCTGAGTAATGTCTTGATCAGAACGATTGGCCTTTTGCTGGTCCGCCGTGGGCGCGTCCTGACTCCGATCTCGCTCATTTACCTTGGTATTGTCGGGAGCGGTTTGCTGACCGGCGGGTTCTTGCGCAAGTGCCAACACTCCACTGCCGAGCAGCAGACCGGTGCACAGAAAAGTACGAATAGCAGTTCTAGAAACAAACTTCATTCTTATTCCTCCTGGAAGTGAACCCACACGTTCTGGGAACAGTCTGTTCTTGCATTTGGGCGAAAGTGGCAAATTCAGGGTTCGAAACCGATCGAGGCCGGAGTAGCGATCTAAGAGGCGCACTTCGAAGATGAAAGGGTGATAAGAGAGTGACACACATAACCCTGCGCATCCGGTCGAGACTGCTCACAGTGGAAACCGAACACAGATGGAATGCCTCATTTCTTTGTCGACCCTCTCGAAGACAGTCCGTTTCGATTCCGACTCAGAGAAGTTACAGGAGCTACAAAGACTTTATTGCAGAGGTTGAGCGCACGCTATCGACAGCGCACTGTACGAGCCCGATCAATTCGCTGTAGGTCATAACAATCTGCCGGAACTTCCACAACTTTCTAGAGTCGCTCCGAGAACTTTTTCCACGGTCGGGCTGAACAAAGCCGTGCAGGAGTGGTCCGCGCACTCCCCAAAGTCAGCCTAGTGAATAGCTTCCGTGCGCCTCGCGTCTGGCATTTCGATTGCGACTGCACTGGCGCGCGCGAGTCGCTGTCTGGAGGCTTTGGGTATGAGGAAAAACCGCTTCTGGATTCAGGTCATCACGCTTTGCGCGGGGGCTGCCTTTGGCCTCGCGTGTGCGCTTGCGTTCGTCGGCGCGGTTGTCGTGGCCCTGGGACAAACGGCCGAGCCACCGCCGTCAGCAGACCACCAGCGAACCTATATCGGCATGGTGACCTGTTCTCGCTGTTCCGCCAAACATTCTGCCAAGATTGGGGCCACCGCCACCGACTGCGCACGTGTCTGCATCCGTGACGGGGCCCATTTCACCTTCGTTAATGGGGATCGGACTTATCTTCTCGAAGGAGATCCAGTTGAGCTAAAACGAGTGGCTGGACAGCGCGTGCGAATCGTGGGCGATCTCAGCGGCGGCACGATCACTGTCGCATCGATCGCTGCAGGCACATAACTCGCAGGGAGTAAGTACTGGCGGCGAACGTCGGGCGGGGCTCGGAAGAGCTTGACAAAAAAACTAATCCGGCTAGTCCACAGTCTTTATCGCAGCCCTGAAGCGCTGCGCCACCCAAAATCGACTTTACGCGGCCCGTTCGGCTTCGCTCAGGGCAGGCTGCTGAAGCGCCGCTCTTCCACGGTACTGCCACGCCTGCGTTGCTCTGGATGGCAATCCATCAAGACGGTCACTGGGGCTGAAGCCCGGTTCTTCTAGTCCATGTCTTTATCGCAGCCCTGAAGCGCTTCGCCACCCAAAATCGGCTTTACGCGGCCCGTTCGGCTTCGCTCAGGGCAGGCTGCTGAAGCGCCGCTCTTCCGCGGTACTGCACGCCTGCGTTGTGGTTCCGGATTTTTCCGGGCTGTGGAAAATCTTGTCAATAGGCAGAAATTACACGATTGGGGTTATGTGCTGGCAAGCAAAGGGGAAATAGTTTGGGCAAAGGTGACACTTTCACCCTTTGCCGGTTGATATACTATAAGTGTAGAGTAAAAAATCAGGAAGACATTTGGGCGCGGCCTCCATCTACGGGTGGAATACGGTTGCGCCATTCGTGTTTTGGGAGACTTTTTCGGAAACGAGGCGAGCGATGGGACAGCGCGGGAGTCAGTTCAAGAATGCCAAGGAGCGGGGCGAGTGGGCGGAGGTGCGGTTTTTGTCGCGAGCGATGGAGCAGAGGTTTCGGGTGGCGAAGCTGTGGGGGGATTCGGCTCCGTATGACTTGATGGTGGAACAAGATGGGATCGCGCACCGGGTCCAGGTGAAGTCGACGATGAGGCGGCCGAAGGCGGGAGCGTATCCGTGCCACGTACCGGCGGGAAAGAGGCGGGTACACATCCTGGAGGAGATTGATTTTGTGGCGGCCTACATCATCCCGCTGGATTTGTGGTACATCATCCCGGCGGGAGTGGTGGCGATGCGGAAGGGAAGCATCTGGCTGGCGCCCTGGAATCGGCAGGGCAAGTATGAACGATATCTGGAGGCGTGGCATTTGTTGCGGCGGTGGAGAACGGGACCGTACGCTGGGAAGGGCGGCGGGACCGCGCCTGGAAGCCGCGGAACAAGAGGCGTTCGGAGGGATAAGGACGGCGCACCTGAGGGGATCTTGCAGTCGTCGTCGTCATCGTCATCATCGTCGTGAAGGAGGTTACGGGTTATTGCCCCAGGTTCGTAGTGCGTATCGAGGTCCGCATCGAAGTGCGCATCGAGCTGGAGACCGTGCCGCTTGGAGGTTGCTTGAGGTAACGGAAGAAACGAGGCCCTCCGCGCTGTATCCAATAAGGGGAATTCCAGGAATCGACTCCGGGACCTGGACTCAGCATGCTGAAAAAAGAATGCCGCGCGGGACTGACCACAATCCCGGCATGTCCGCGCCAGACGGCCAGGTCGCCGGGTTGCGGATTCAGCACTCGGCGGAATTCGTCAATCCCTGCGTAGAGTTCGGACGAGGGCGCGTAATCATAGGGAAAGCCGGCGCGCTCGAAGAGACCGTGGACCAGGTGAGAGCAATCGGCCTCGCGACGGCCGGAATGCAGTGCGGCACGAACAATCGTCAGGCCTTCACGCCGAGTCAGCAGCCGGGGCGCAGCCGTCTTGTGCTGACTCTCTTGTGCCAGCGCGGCCGGGATGGCCAGCAGGCAGAGCAGAACGAATGACAGCGCGACTTTGGCGTGAAACTGCATCGTCCATTTATAGTCCGACTTCATAGAGTTGCACAGATCACCGCAGTTCCGTTAGTGGTAAGAAACGTTTTCGATCTCAGATGCACCTTGGAGTGGAGAATAGGCGAGAGTTTTTCCCCAGACGCGGGTTAACGTAGGCATCCCGTTCACAGTTGTCCGCGTTCTAGAGAGCCGGAAATGGCACATGAGGATCAGCGACGGCGGCAGGCCTTCTCGTAGAAGAGATCCAGCCTAAAGCCCGCGAAACATCAGATCTTCCAGAGCCATTCGCCGGACCTGCCAGAAGTCGCGATCCTCGCCATTCACCTTCAGCCGGCACTCGCCTCGGTCGCTGAAAGCCGCGGTCACCTCAAACATGGGATTGCTCTTATCATCCCTCACTAAAATCGCATGGTCAGCGAGGCTGAAGACCACAGACTGCTGCAGTTGCTGAGCCTTCAAGAGAACTGCAAATTCCCCGTTATCCTCCTTCACGGAAAACTCGTAAGGAGAATTGCCGGGGCGCAGGCCATTGCGCGTCTTAACGTCGGCTTCAACCTGCACTCTGAGAGCAGTGAAAACCTTCGGAAGGGAGCAGAAGGAACGTTCGGTTACCCAGTCGAACTTTGCCTCGCCATTGGACGCGCCATTCCCGGCTTTACCGTTGTTTTCCCTGCCATTCTCCACTTTGCCGTTGTCGTCGCTCACGTTCCTCCAAGCACTCGCTGTGATGGACTCTGGATCGGCGTAGATAAGTGTTGGCTCCATTCAGAGAAACAGTAAAAATCTGAACTTCGCAGCCTCATACCTCCGCCGACCCTCTGACACTGTTCGTCTTCGATAGTCCAAACCTCAACCTAGTTAGTAAGGAGCGCTATTGCTCCGCACCTGAGATGCTACATTTCAGGGAATGGTATATCTGCTCAAAAAGGCACGGTTTGAGGCGCATCTGGCAGTGGGCGCTCCCAGTCCAGGCGCCCTGAATCGCTCTGGATTGGCTTCTTAAAGAATGCAACCGGGCTATACTCATTCGCGTCAAAAGAAGTCAACGGCGGCCGTCTCCACGGCTCAGGGCCAGGTCTCAGGCCGCGCAGAAATGCTCCCCAGAGAGGAAAAGTTATGGCAAAGCTAACCAAGCCAACTCGTGATCGGATCTCCACCAGCAAGTTCGCTTTCCCCAAGCAACGCAAGGAGCCGTTGGAGAACGCTTCGCACGTACGCAACGCGGCTGCGCGCTTCGATCAGGTGGAGGGCGTTACGCAGGCGGAACGGCGCGCAGCATGGAAGCGAATTGAGGCGGCCGCAAAGCGCTACGGAGTGGAGTTGAAAAAGTCCGCGTAAGGTGAAGATAGATGCATTGCTTGGGGGCGGCGTGGACTGTTCGACGACGCTCGGGGCCGTACTTTCCCCCATCCCTGCGTGAGATTTTGGCATCTGAGTCTCATGCCAAACGCAGCGCGACTCGAAGTGTCGTCTCCCGTTCACCCCGGCCTACGCACGCCGCCGGAACCTTCTCCGCCCCCGATCAAAGAGCCGCCGAACCCTCCCGAAAGCCCGGATGCCCCGGTACGTGAGCCCGATCCCGACGATCCCGAACAGATTTGAATTGTGGGTCACCTCTACCCTCGGACGCCCGTGGGGTAGCTTCCGATATGCTGCGCTCGCGGTCGCCTCTGGAAAAACTCCGATGTCCCGGTACACTGATGTCCAGACGGGGGGCGAGCGTAGGTTGGGGTAAAGCCCTGCGGCTTGAGGCGAGGGCTGAACCATGACGCTTGAGCACGAAGAACTTCTGCGGGAATTTCAAGAGTTTGCCCGGACCGCTGCTTCCACTAAGTCTGTGATGGAGCATATTGCCCAGCGTCTGCACGAAAAGATGACGCGCTACAACTGGGTGGGCTTTTATCTGGTCGATCCGGCGGACGAGGGCGTTCTTCTTGTCGGACCTTTCGTCGGCAGCTTCACTCCCAACGCCCGCATTCCCCTCAGTTCCGGATTGTGCGGCGCCGCGGCCAGCAGCGGGCAGACCGTGGTGGTGCACAATGTGTCGAAAGATCCGCGTTATCTTTCGGGGTCGCCGTTGGTGAACAGTGAGATCGTCGTGCCTATGTTCCTGAAGCACAAGCTTGCGGCTGAGCTCGACGTCGAAAGCTATTTTGCCGGCACCTTCACCAAGTCAGAACAGGAGTTTGTCGAAGCCTGCGCTGCCCTGGTGGCAAAGCATTTGGGCAAGGGATAATCAACTCGAGATTGAGGGTCGCTAGCGTTGACTCCCAGATAATGCATCCGTAAGATGAAGCGACTTAAAAGTCGGGCGCCTGGCGAGTGTCTTGGCGAGTGCCTTGAATGATCAACCAAACCATCTCCCACTACCGCATCATTGAGAAACTCGGGGGCGGCGGAATGGGCGTGGTCTACAAAGCCGAAGACACCCGGCTGCACCGCTTTGTGGCGCTGAAGTTTCTCCCCGATGAAGTTGCCAACGATCCCCAGGCTTTGGAGCGCTTCCGCCGCGAAGCGCAGGCGGCATCGGCTCTTAACCATCCCAACATTTGCACCATCTACGACATCGGCGAAGATCAGGGACGTCACTACATTGTGATGGAGTACCTGGAAGGCACCACCCTGAAGTACCGGATCGACGGGAAGATTTCAGTAGAGCAGTTGGTGGATTGGGGGGTGCAGATTGCCGACGCGCTGGACGTGGCGCACACCGCGGGCATAGTTCATCGCGACATCAAGCCCGCGAACCTTACCAGTCCGGGGAGCACCGTAGGGACTGTGGCTTATATGTCGCCGGAACAGGCGCGGGGCGAAGACCTTGATGTGCGCACCGATTTGTTTTCATTCGGCACCGTTCTTTACGAGATGGCGACCGGGCGGCAGCCTTTCACCGGCAACACCTCCGCGGTCATCTTCGATGCCATCCTGAATCGCGCGCCCACCGCGCCGGTGCGGCTGAATCCGAATCTGCCGGCCGAAGCGGAACGCATCATCAACAAGGCGCTGGAGAAAGAGCCTGACCTTCGCTACCAGGTTGCGTCGGAGATGCGAGCCGACCTGAAGCGGCTGAAGCGCGAGATCGACTCGGGAAAAAGCGCAGCGGCGAGTTCGGCCGCCAGCGCGGCGGCGAGTGCGGAGCCGACGACGCCGAGTTCGGGTTCGTCGTCGGGCTCCTCAGTGGGTTCGACGTCAGGTTCGGCGAAGGTTCAGGCGGCAGCGACCGCATCCGGACAGACACAGACCTCGAACGCCGCTCCAGCGCTGCCGAGTGGACGCAAGAGCTGGCCTTGGGTTGCTGCGGCGTGCGTAGTCGGAGCTCTGGTCGCCGCTGGAATATTTTTCTATAGCCATCGAGCCCAAGCTCTTACGGCGAAAGATTCCATCCTGCTCTCCGATTTTGTGAACACTACGGGCGACCCCGTGTTCGATGGAACGTTGAGGCAGGCGCTGGCGGTGCAACTGGAGCAGTCGCCTTATCTGAATATATTTCCTCAGGAGCGGGTGCGCGACACGCTGCGCTATATGGGGCACTCTCCCGACGAACGAGTGACTCCGGACCTGGCGCGGCAGGTTTGCCAGCGTGAAGGGGTTAAGGCGGTTTTGAATGGATCCATCTCCGCGGTTGGAACTCAATATGTGGTTGGAGTGGAAGCGGTGAATTGCCTGACGGGAGACAACCTCGCTCGCGAGCAGATTCCAGTCGACAAGAAGGAACAGGTTCTGGGCGCGGTGGGCAAGGTGGCTTCGAATCTGAGAAGCAAGCTGGGTGAGTCGCTGGCTTCGCTGCAGAAGTTCGATGCCCCGGTGGAAGAGGCAACTACATCCTCGCTCGAAGCGCTCAAATACTTCAGCCTGGGTGAGGCGGAGAGAGACAAAGGCAACGAGCAGACTGCGATTCCTTTCTACAAACACGCGCTTGAACTGGACCCGAATTTCGCAGTGGCATACGCGCGCATCGGTCAGGGTTACGGCAACATCGGCGAGAGTGTGCTGGCCATCGAAAATACCAAGCAGGCATTTGAGCGCAGGGATCGGTGCAGCGAACTGGAAAAGCTCTACATTGAAACACACTATTACAGCATTGTGACCGGAGAATCGGACAAGGAACTGGAGGCATTGGAACTGTGGCGGCGAACCTACCCGCGTGACAGCATCCCGGCCAATAACCTCGCGGTTGGCTATGGGGCCATGGGGAAGTGGGGACAGGCGCTCGATGTGGCTCAGGCAAATATGCAACTGGCGCCAGATTCGTCTTTCAGTTACAACGCACTGGCCGTGGCTTATCTCGGCCTCAACCGTCTTGCCGAAAGCAAAGCGATCCGCGAGGAAGAGGTTAGCAAGAAGATCGACAGCGTCGTGGCCCATTCCGATCTGTATATGCTTGCATTTCTTGATGGAGATGCGGCGGGAATGCAGCGCCATGTGGAATGGGCCAAAGGAGGCCACGGTGAGTATGTAATGGCGGAAACTGTTGCCGATGCTGCCGCGTCGGCGGGCAAGATGGGAGCGGCGCGGGCCAGTTATCAGCGGGCAATCGATCTCGCGCGGCAGGGGAAGCTTGAGGAGATTGGGGCGGGGATTCTGGCGCGGGAAGCCGAGTTCGAGGCGGCGATGGGAAACTCCAAGGCAGCGCGCGATGACGCCACGACGGCGCTTTCTTCTTCACACGGCCGCGGCACTCTGGCCTTTGCAGGATCGGCTTTGTCGCTTGCCGGCGACGCGCGAGAAGCGGAAGCTGCTGCCCAGGAACTCGTCCGGGAACACCCAATGGATACATTCATCAACGCAGCCTATGTGCCCGCCATTCGCGCAGGTATTGCCATAAACCAGGGAAATCCCAGGAAAGCGATCGAACTCCTGCAAGCCACCACTCCCTACGAGTTTGGCATTGCGACGGGTGTGCAGTCCAACTACCTGCGTGGGCTGGCCTATCTCAAGCTGCATCAGGGAAAGGAAGCTGCGAACGAGTTCCAGAAGATTCTCGATCATCCTGGCATTTGTATTTTCTCGCTTCCCACCTGCAGGTTGGCCCGTTTGCAACTTGGTCGCGCCCGGGCAGAAGCCGGCGACGCGGGCGGCGCTCGCACTGCCTACCAGGATTTCTTCGCTCTCTGGAAAGACGCTGATCCGGACGTTCCCATCCTGAAAGAAGCCAAAGCCGAGTACGCGAGGCTGCAGTAGTTCCGATTTGAAATTTCTTGGAGACTTGCCGCAGTTCTCTTACCGACGAGTGAGCGTGAATCGTTTTACCGATTGTCCGCCCGGCCACGGGCCCCGGAATTGCGTGTAATTATGCCGGATCATTGGTGGCGCCGCGCTCCCGGTAACGACCCCGATCGTAAGGCAAAGTTCCCGGGTACGTTAAGGATTTTGGTTTTGCTGTGGAGCAGCCGCTTGAAACCACGAAGTACTCCCGGAGCATTCTCGGTTCACACTCAGCTCATCGGCGAGACGCTCGAGGGGAGATCGTCCGGAAATGTTCCGGCCAGAAATGTTCCGTCCTGTATTCCCGCGACCCGCGCGGTGATCCAGCGATTGGGCTCGTGGTGGCCTTTCAGATAGAGCTTCTGATAGTTATCGGTTAGGGCTTCGGTGAACTCTCCGTCGAAGTTCTTATGCGTTACGTTGAGCGTGATGGCGTCGAGCGGCCTACCAACAAACGATTGCATGAAGGCGAGCTTCTTCTCAGCGGCCAAGTTGCGCAGGATCTTGTTGCGCTCGCGGGCAACATGGATGGGTATCTGATCAGGCATGGCGGCGGCGGGGGTACCGGGCCGCGCGGAATAGGTGAAGACGTGCAGGTAGGTGAAGGGCAGATCGGAGATGAGCCGGCGGGTGGCTTCGAATTCCGCATCGGATTCCCCAGGAAATCCGGCCATGACGTCGGCGCCAATCGCGGCAGTGGGCATGGCGGCGCGAATCTTTTCAATCTTCTCGCGATAGTGCCAGGGACGATATTTGCGATGCATCCGCCGGAGCACCGCGTCACTGCCGGATTGCAAGGGCACGTGCGCGTGTTTCGCGATGCGAGGCGAAGAAGCGACGAGCTCGATAAGCTCATCACTCCAGTCCATCGGTTCGACGGAGGAGATGCGAAGTTTTTCGAGGCTGGTTTCCGACAGAATGGCCTGCAACAGATGCTCAAAATCAAGTCCGCAATTTCCACTAACAGCTGAGAGCTGAGAGCCTGGATCCAGATCGCGTCCCCAGCGGCCCAGATTGATGCCGCTGATCACCACTTCGCGGTAGCCCGCGGCTACCAGCGCATTCATTTCGCGAATCACCTGCGGCAACGGTAACGACCGGCTATGGCCGCGGACGCTGGGAATGATGCAGAAAGAGCAGCGATTGTCACACCCGTCCTGCACCTTGAGGTTGGGGCGAGTGCGGTCGGATTCGTGAGTTGTCGATTCGAAGACCGGAGCGGCGAGAAGTTCGGTGTGGGCGAAGATGTCGGAAATGAAGATGGGAGCATCGCCGCTGAGGTGTCGTGTGGGGGTGCCGAGACTCGCGAGTGGAACAAAGGCGATTCGCTCTGCCTGTGATGCAGGCGGTCGGCCGACGTTCGTGATCACGATTTCGGCGAGTTGATGTTTGTGCGAATTACCGATCACAGCGGTTACGCCCGGCAGAGCGGCAATTTCTTCGGGAGCACGCTGGGCATAGCATCCGGTGACGATGATCTTTGCCAGCGGATTCTGGCGCTGTACGCGGCGAATGGCGGCGCGGGCATCCTGATCGGCGGAATTGGTTACGGTGCAGGTGTTCAATATAACGAGGTCGGCTTGCGAGGCTGAGCTTTGGGCCAAGCCGCGCGATTCGAACTGGCGTTCCAGTTCGGCGCCGTCAGCCTGGGTGGCGCGGCATCCGAAGTTTTCTACGTGGTAGGTCGGCACGGAACTATCGTAGCGCAAAGCGCAGCGTGCGCCCAATGTCCCGCCGGCCTTCGTCGGTGCCACTTGGGTCCGG
>Ga0308309_10002020_pt1 | contig 12057 bp, 12 predicted proteins | sample HubBroMetageWFT5_FD_192491 | JGI IMG/M metagenome (GOLD analysis project Ga0308309, IMG submission 192491) | Warmed and freeze-thawed soil microbial communities from the Hubbard Brook experimental Forest, New Hampshire - Hubbard Brook CCASE Soil... | ecosystem: Environmental > Terrestrial >...
GTCGGGGGCATGGGGACATGGTAATGCCTGCCAGCTCGGGAATGGTGGACAGTCACGAACCATCCGCCGTCGATGGAAAATCCTCGGCGGGAACTTTTCGGCTTCCTTCGCGTAGATACCAAAGGCGTCGCCCTCTGAAATCCGTCGAAGGCGCACGAAATTCTCAACTGGAGTTGAAAAGATGCGAGGCCGCCTTGCCGTAATCGTGGTTTTAGTTGTGGCCGTGCAAAGCTGTGCGCAAAAACCTCAACAGTCTCCACCCCCGGGCCAGCTCATTGACATCGGGGGTCGCAAGTTGCACTTGTACTGCACAGGCACGGGAAGCCCGACCGTCCTCTTGATGGCTGGAGGAGGAGCGTTCTCCATCGACTGGGCGCTTGTGCAACCGAAAGTGGCCGAGAAAACGAGGGTGTGTTCTTACGACCGGGCCGGTCTGGCCTGGAGCGATCCGGGACCAGCCGACGAAACCGTCGAGCAAACCATTTCTGATTTGCACTTACTCCTCAACAAGAGCGGAGAAAAGGGACCGTACCTGCTGGTTGGCGCCTCGGTCGGAGGCATCTACATTCAGGCTTACCAACGTGCGTTTCCGCAAGAGGTCGCCGGACTGGTTTTCTCGAACAGCAGTAATCGAATCGGACGTCTCGTAAACGGCAAACCCGCACTCATTTGGGAAATGACGGAGGAGCAGATTCGTTCGACATTCCCGCTGGACGCGTCCGCCAAAGGTCACGCGCCCACCAGCGAGGATGATCCCTTCGACCGCCTTCCGCCGGATTTGCGGGCCGTGCGTCTGTGGCTGGATCTAAAGTTATGGCAAGGATGGGAGCCGACGAAAGAGAAGCCGGATTCCACGTTATCGTGGCGGAAAGAATTCCTCGAGGAATTCGCCGAGACAGACGCCAAGAAATACCCGCTTGGGTCGCTTCCCGTCGTCGTGATGGCGAGCGACCCTGCAGCTCCAGAGTCCGCGCTTCACACCCACGACGAAGCAGGCCCACGTCTGGATTTTCTCAGCTCCAACAGCCTCCACGTGACTGCGACGGGCAGCGGACACGAGATCCATCTTTATAAACCGGAGATCGTCATCGCAACGCTGAAGAGCACGGTTCAGGCAATCCGGACACGAACCCCTCTGTCCCACCCTTAGGCACTGCTTGGGCGGACGGGGGCGTCCGCCCCTACGTAAGTTGCTTAGCTGGCGGCTTGCTCGGAGGGGACTGCGGTGTGGGCTTCGGGCTTGGTCGAGGGGCGGGCCGTCATTTCGTGGCGGGCGAGGTCGAGGTCGGCGGCCAGCGAATCGAGGACGACCATGGGCAGTTCATTGCCCCAGGCCTCGAGTTCGTCTTCGCTCCAACCGCCGTTGAGGCGGATCGCGCCCGTGATGTCTTCGGGAAAAGCCTGCCGGTATCCACCTTCGCGGATGAGGATGTCGCCGATGAGGCGGCCGGTGTGAATCTCATAGACGCGGCGGCTGGACTGGCCTCCGGCGTTGGTCAGGCAAAGATAGACTTCGCCGGTCTCGCCGAATTCGGCCCGATAGTACCAGGCCTGCGGCGCATCAATCTTGGGATGATGGCGGCGAGCACGGGCCGCCGGCGCGAGAGCTGCCATTTCGTCGGCGGGATTGAAATAAAGAATGCGCTGGCAGGAGTCGCACACAATCGTGGTCTGGCCGCTGCGGACCTCGTTATAAGTCTGCGGCCGCAGCATGACCTGGCAGGCCATGCATTTCTGATCGCGCACTTCCGAGATTCCGCTGCCGCGGAACTTTGAAACGCGCTCATAGTGCCGCAGCAGATCTTCGTTGACGCCGGTTCGCAGGCCGGCGCGCTTGGCGTTCCACTCGGCGAGAAGTTTTTCGTCTTCGGCGGTGCGCTGGCGGGCCTGCTCTTTTTCCTTCTCGATCTCGGCGGTCTCGGCTTTCAGTTCAGCCTGCGCGGCTTTGACTTCCTTGTCGCGGGAGTCGGCGTTAACCATCAGCTCGAGAATTTTGTCTTCGGTGGCCGCGATTTCTTTTTCCGCGAACTGGATTTCGTGCAGCAGGGCCTTGTACTGGTCGTTGGTTTTTACGTCGAGAGACTGGTCGCGATACTTGGAGATTTTGCCGCGAAGATCGGCGATGGTGGTGTCGAACTTGCGGCGGGTGGCTTCGTCGGCCTTGATGGCTCCCTGAGCCTTTTCCAGTTGGGCTTTGGTGCCGGCCAGTTTCTGCTCGATCACCGCGACGCGCTTGGGGAACTCCGCAATTTCATCGTGCAGGCGCCGGATTTCCTTATCCGCTTCTTGCAGGCGCAGCAGGTTTTCGATGTCAGGCAGCATCCGTCATTGATTCTGCACTGATTCTAGCACGCGCTGGTAGCGCGGTTTGCCGGGTGGAGGGTTATGCGGTCTTAAGGTCTTAGGTCTTGGGTCTAAGGCCTGAGGCCTAATACCTAACACCCAAGACCTAAGACCCAACCGGCCGGTGCAGGTTAACGCTGGCGCGGTGTACACTCTCCTATTCGCGCACGGTCGGTTCCGCCTTTATTTCTTTCCTGTGAGGTCAACTGGTGAAAAGTCTTGCTTCGCGTGTCTTGAGCCTTGCCCTGCCAGCTGTTCTCTGCGGATTCTCCACCATCAATTTGGTCAATGCGGATCTCGCCAACGCGCAGACCGCGCCGACCAAGCCGCTGACGATTGAGGAGATGTTTCAGCCCGGCGGACTGGGCGGGCGCGGGCCGGAGACGATCGAGTGGAGTCCAGACGGCAAAAAGCTGACATTTGTGCAGCGCGACGAAAAGGGCGAGAAGGGCGAGTTGTGGTATGCGGATACGGCCACGGGCGAAAAGAAGGTGCTGGTCAGCTCGGCGAAGCTGGCGGCGCTGGACCCTGATGTCAACAAGGTAAAGAACGAGCGCGAGAAGGAGCGGCTGACGCGGTATCACGTGGCGGCGTATCTCTGGGCTCCGGATTCGAAGCACCTGATTTTCGATTCCCAGGGGCAGCTCTGGCTCTACGATCTGGGAACCGAGACCGCGGTGCAATTCACGTCGGCGGCCGATCCGAGCGGCGACCCGAAGTTTTCGCCCGACGGCAATGAGCTGGCCTACGTGCGCAAACATAATCTGTTTGTGCGGGACGTCGGCGGTCGCGGTGAGAAGCAGCTCACGAAAGACACGGGCGAGAACCTGTTCAACGGCGACATCGACTGGGTCTATGCGGAAGAGCTGGCGGTGCGCAGCAATTATTTCTGGTCGCCGGACAGCAAAGAAATCGCGTTCCTGCACATGGACGAGAGCAATGTTCCGATCTATCCCATCACTGACTGGCTGCCGACGCATCCGACCGTCGACAACGAAAAATATCCCAAGGTGGGTGATCCGAATCCGGTGGTGAAGCTCGGCGTGGTCGGCGCGGATGGTGGCAAGGTGCGCTGGATTTCATTGACCAGCGATGCGGACACGTATGTTCCCCGCTTCGGCTGGGTGGGCGACGGAGTGATCTGGGCCGAGGTCCTGAATCGCACCGAAGACAAGCTGGATTTGTACTTCGTGGATGCGAAGTCGGGCAGGTCACGCATCGTGCTGACCGAGACGACGCCTGGGGCATGGATCGATTTTGATCACGCGGAAGCGCAATTCCTGAAGACGAGTGCGCGGTTTCTGTGGCCGAGCTGGCGCGACGGCAACATGCATATCTATTTTTATAGCTTCGACAAACAGAATCCGCTCGCGGCCGACGCGAAGCTGGAACTGCAGCTGGAGAAAGGCGATTACGAAGTGCTCGGGATTTCGGGCGTGGATGAAGTCGCGAGCACAGTGTTTTTCGAGGCAAATAAAGATGACCCCCGGCAGACCCATATTTTTTCGGTGCAGTTGGACGGGTCAGGATTCAAGGCGCTCACTGACGCCGAGGGTGAGCACTCCGCGAAATTTAGCGACGACGGGAAGCATTACACGCATACCTATTCCGGCCCGGCGCATGCGACCAGCATTTCACTTTGTGCGGTGGGCGGGCCTTGCAGCGACGTGTGGCACGCGCGGGATACGATTGCCGAGTACGGATTGCGCGCGCCGAAGTATCTAGAGTTCAAAGCCGATGACGGGACAACGCTTTACGGTCGTTTGCTGCTTCCTCCCGACCCGCCGGCGAGCGGAAAGATTCCGCTGATCATCAACATCTATGGCGGTCCGGCGGCACAGATGGTGCGGAAGGGGACGCCGGATGCCTTCGACGAAGTCCTGGCGCGGAAAGGGTTTGCGATTTTCGCTGTCGACAATCGCGGGACGCCGGGACGCGATCGCAAGTTCCAGACGGCGATTCGCCACGAATTCGGCGCCATTGAGTTGAAGGATCAGCTCACGGCTCTCGATCAATTGCTGGCGCAGTATCCGCGACTCGACGCGGATCGCATCGCGATCTGGGGATGGTCAAATGGCGGATCGATGACGCTATATGCGATGACGCATTCCGAGCGCTTTCGCGCGGGCGTGGCCGTGGCTCCGGTGACGAATCAGCAAAATTACGACACGATTTATACCGAGCGCTACATGGGCCTGCTGAAGGACGACAAGGCGGGTTACGAGCAATCCGATGTGACGCAAGACGCCGCCAAACTGCACGGCGCGCTGCTGCTGGTACACGGCACAAGCGACGACAACGTGCACTTTCAGAACAGCATTCAGATGATCAATGCACTGATCAGCGCCGGGAAGCAGTTCCGGCTGATGATCTATCCCAACAAGACGCACAGCATCGCGGGGAAAGATGCACGGGTGCATCTATTCACCATGATCGAGGATCACTTTGAGCGCGAGTTGAAGAACCAGTAGCCGGTTGTCAGTTGTCAATACTTGCATTATTTGCGCCGGCCGGAACCCTTACGCGGAGTTTCTTTCGACGAACTCTCTTTCGAAGAGCTGTCTTTGGAGGAGCTTTCTTTCGATGAGCTTTCTTTGGATGAACTGTCCTTGGAGGACGTATCCTTCGACCCGCTGTCCGATTTCGGTTTGTCGTCCTTCTTGTCCTTCGAGTTCGAACCGGAGTCGCCGGCGCTGGCGGCTGGGGAAGGTTTCTTGGCGTAGTCGGTGACGTACCAGCCGGAGCCCTTGAACTGCACCGCAGGAGCGGTGATCATCTGCTCGACCACGCCGCCGCAGTCCGGACACTTCTTGACCATCTTGTCGGAAAACTTCTGAATTTTCTCGAACTGGTGACCGCACTTCTTGCACTTATATTCGTAAAGGGGCATGAGTTTGAGACGGTTGCGAGGAACAACCCGGTTTCATACTGATTCTAGGGGCGCAGGATTGGTCGCGTCAATTCTGGCCGTTGTTTTTCGACCCTGCATGATCTAGCATTCGCATCGAGAGGTGGCTATGACTCCTGCAGAGAACGTTGCCTTGATGAAGCGCTGGTATCGCGAAGTGTGGGCCGAGCGCAAGAACGAAACCATTTACGAATTGCTTGCTTCCGACGCGGTAGTGAGCGGGCACACGGGCACGGAAATCCGTGGCCCGGAAGACTTCGCAAAGTACGCCGATCAGATACGAAAGGCGTTTCCCGACACCGACGTCGTCGTCGAAGACGCGTTTGGGGTCGATGACAAGGTTGCGGTTCGCTGGTCAGCGACCATGACGCATTCCGGAGAAGGCATGGGCGCGCCGACCGGGAACCCCGTCAAGATCACAGGAATAACGATTGCCCGCATAGTCGACGGAAAGATCGTCGAGGGTTGGGACAACTGGGACAAGCTGGGCATGCTGGAACAGATTGGAGCATATTCAGCCCCGGAGACTGCAATCCTGGCGAAGACCGCAGCGTAGTCTGCTTACCTGATCAAGAGTCTTTCTTGGGCTGGAGCAGACGTTTCGGCGCGGTGTTGCGCCAGGCGGCTTCGAGGGCCTTGCGCAGCGTGTCCTTTTTCGCCGCTTTGAGAATGACGCGGGTCGCGCCGCGCCGTCCCCAGGCTCCGTTCACGGGAACGAACGCGTCGGGATAGTCTTTCGAGAAATAGTGCTGCTCCTCGGGCGAGAGCTTCACCATGCCGTGCGATTTATCGGGATAGCCGAGCGTAGCGAAGATTTTTCCGCCGACGCGGAAGTCCGGATGACTCATGTGGGCGTGTTCCTCGGTCTCGGGCAGAGCGAGGGCGAGCTGGCGGAAGTCTTTGGCGGTCATGGGGATTTCAGAATGCAGATTCCGGGTGCGGAATCCTTCTCAAGCTACCAATCTACAATCTGCAATCTGAAATCTGCAATTCTTCCACGGTGGTAGACTTCCGGCCATGAAAGACGTGGAGTTCGCCGCCGCACCGGCGCTGTATCTCGTCGGCACGCCGATCGGGAATCTTGAGGACATCACGCTGCGAGCGCTGCGCGTGCTGAAAGAAGTCGATGTGATCGCCTGCGAAGATACGCGGCAGACGCAGAAACTGCTCAATCATTATGCGATCGCGACGAGGACGACCAGTTATCACGAGCACAACGAGATGACGCGGTCGGCGGAGTTGGTAAAAGAGATGCAGGAGGGCGCGAGCGTGGCGCTGGTGACCGATGCGGGCATGCCGGGGATTTCCGATCCGGGATACCGGTTGATTGCGCTGGCGATCCGGCATCATCTGCCGGTGGTGCCGATTCCGGGGGCGTCGGCGTTTCTGGCGGCGCTGGTGGCGAGCGGCCTGCCCACGGATTCGTTTCGCTTCAGCGGATTCCTTCCGGCAAAGCGCGGAGAGCGGCGGGCGGCTCTGGAGGCGGTGAAGAGTTCTCCGCGGACGCAGGTTTTTTATGAGGCTCCGCATCGCGTGGTCGAGGCGCTGGAAGATGTTTGCGAGGTTCTGGGTTCGGCGAGGCACGTGGTGGTCGCGCGCGAAGTGACCAAGCTGCATGAAGAATTCCTGCGCGGGCGCGCGGGCGAAGTACTAGCGAATCTCAGTGCGCGCGAGGCGGTGAAAGGCGAGATCACGCTGTTGATCGGAAAAGCGGAAGAGAGGGATGCTCGCGTAGGGGCGGACGCCCCCGTCCGCCCCAGCGTGCGGCACAGAGTCGAGCAGATCATGGCCGAAGAAAAAGTAGACGAAAAAGCCGCGCTGAAGAAAGTGGCTAAGGAGCGGGGAGTGTCGAAGAGCGAGGCGTACCGGGAATTGCAGCGGGGGAAGTGAAAACTCCTGTTAAGCGTCTGGCTTCAGTGCGCTAAACCTAGCCTCGTGGACGCTGCGGCGCAGAGCGGCAACGTCTTTTGGCATGTAGTCGTCGATAGCTATCCAGGCTGCGGCTCCCGTTCTTGAGAAGATAACCGCACATGGAGAGGAGGCAAAGCTACCTTGTTCATACACGAGGATTGCTGACCTCCTGCCGACGGCTCCAAAAATGAGTTGGCGGGATGGAGCTTGAATAATCACGTCTGTGCTCATCGGGTCGCCAGGATTGTTCATGTCGAAGGGGAGGCCGGTCACGTTCGAGAAGGATTCCTTCAAGACAAGAGGGACTTGGCGAACATGTCGTATGACTGTGTAGTGGTCGGCAAGGAGATTTTCGATCTCTGATCGCGCCAGTACAGGGGCACCTCTTGGGATTGGACCGAAGTCGAGGCTGGGCACACTGCGCGTGGCCGTGAACCACGCAATACCAGCGATCAGACTTACTAAGAGGGCCGTCGACACAAAGAGCTTGGTGCGTCTCATGTCACTTTCCTGCCAATTCCCGCTTCACAATCTCGCTGACTGTCTTCCCGTCCACGCGCATGCCGCCGGCGTTGAATCTGGCCATGGCGTTTTTCATGACGGTGCCCATTTCTTTCATCGTGGGGCTGCCCATTTCGGCGATGGCGGCTTTTACTCCGGCGATGATTTCAGCTTCTCCGGCTGCTTTCGGCATGTAGGTTTCGATCAGGACGATTTCGGCGGCTTCTTTGTCGGCCATTTCCTGGCGTCCGCCTTTGGTGAACTGATCCACGGATTCTTTGCGCTGCTTGATCAGCGTGGTCAGGACGGCCTGGGATTCTTTGTCGTCGAGCGGCGCCATTTTTTCGACCTGCTTGAGCTGCAGCGCGCTTTTGACCATGCGCAGAGTGGAGAGGCGGGCTTCGTTTTTCGCCTTCATGGCGGTGACGATGTCTTTCTGAATCTGTTCGGTCAGGCTCATGAATGGATTATAGACGCGGGGGTCCGAGGAACCGCAGCGGAAGTCAGATCCCCCACTCGCAGAACCACCCCAACTCATGTAGGGGCGGACGCCCTCGTCCGCCCCGAGGAGCGAAGCTCCGAGTGTGCCGTCGGTGTAGATGCTCCCGATGATGGGCAAGCTGTCGATTGCAGAGCTACAGGTGCCCAATGCTGCCCATTGCGCTGCGCGCAACCCCGGACGAGAGCCTGCCCTGAGTTGCCGAAGGGGCGTCCGGGGCTACGTGAGTCGTGATTAATCCGCGGCAGATTCTTCTAGCGAAGTCGCTACTAATCGGGTCGACCGTGCATCTGATGCGGGAGGAGGACTACTGCCATGAGCAAACTTGCCATCTGGGCGCAACTGGAAGCGAAAAGCGGCAAAGAGAAAGAGCTGGAAGCGTTTTTGAAATCGGCGCTACCACTGGCCGAGCGCGAGCCGGGAACAATCACCTGGTATGCGATCAAACTGGGACCGGGAAAGTACGGCATCTTCGACACTTTCGCCGACGAGAATGGCCGCAACGCACATCTGAACGGCGAAATCGCCAAGGCGCTGTTTGCCAAGGCGGGCGAGTTGCTGGCGAAGCCTCCGGAGATTGCGAAGCCAGAAATCCTCGCGGCAAAGGTGCCGTCGCGCTAAGGCTGCCTTCGATGTCCAAATCTTAACGTGGCTTTCATAGAGCAGACCCCTTGAGGAGTGCCACAATCCGCCCGCTTCCGATAAACTAGTGGAGCAGGAATAATCCCCTGTTTCTCCATCCTTATTCCCAAGGACTTTATCGGAATGCTGCATAAGAATCGTCTTTTTACTCCCGGCCCGACTCCCCTGTTGCCCGCCGTGCAAACGGCGATGGCTTCGTTTACAGCACATCATCGCACTGCCGACTTCAAGGCGCTGTTTCAGCGTGTGCTCGCCGACATGAAGGAATTCATCGGCACGAAAAACGATGTGCTGGTTCTGGCTTGCTCCGGCACTGGCGTGATGGAAGCTTCGGTTTCGAACCTGACCTCGCCCGGCGACAAGGTGCTCGTGCTGACTGCGGGAAAATTCGGCGAGCGCTGGACGGGGCTGGCCAAGGCTTTTGGCTGCAGCGTGGACGTGTTGGAAGTTCCGTATGGCCAGACTTTTTCGTTGGATGATGTTCGGGCGCGGATGAATACGTCTGTCCGCGCGGTGTATGTACAGGCGACGGAGAGTTCCACCGGCGCGCGGCACGACATTGAGAGCATCGCGAAAATCGTGCGTGAACATGGAGATGATGAGACTCTGCTGGTCGTGGATGCGATCACCGGCCTGGGCACGACGCATCTCGATGTGGATGGCTGGGGCGTGGACGTGATCATCGGCGGATCGCAGAAGGCGCTGATGATGCCTCCGGGGCTCGGGTATTGCGCGGTGAGCGAGCGGGCATGGAAGCACATGGATAAGACCACATCGCCGCGCTACTACTTCGATCTGCGCAAGGAACGCAAGTCGGCGGCGAAGGGCGAGACAGCTTACACCCCTGCGACGTCGTTGTTCGCGGCTTTAGGAGCGGCGCTCGAATTCGTGCGCGGCATGGGCAAGGGCGATCTCGCCAAGGGACGCGAAGAACTGGTGAACAATGCCGAATTGTGCGCTGAGATGACGCGCGCCGGAGCCAAGGCCCTGGGGTTGAAGTTGTACGCGTCGGCTCCGGCTGCGGCGCTCACGGCGATCTGCGCGCCCGACGGGCTCGACTCGGGAAAGATCGTAAAAGAATTCCGCGAGTCGTTCGACGCTGTCGTTGCTAACGGGCAGGGCGAGATGAAGGGCCAGTTGTTTCGCATCGCGCACATCGGCTACTACGACTATCTCGACACCGTCGGCATTCTGGGCGCACTCGAACACGTGCTGGCTCGCGTCACCGACAAGAGCGTCGAATATGGCGCGGCGGTTCGGGCAGCGCAAAAGATCTATGCCCGCGTGCTGTCGGAAAAACGGCAACTCGTGGGTGCCTGAAATCGGGGGCTTGCAGGAGCGCCGTAAGTCCAGGGTGTGAGTCTGCCACAAATTCCAACTTGTTCGGCGTGGCCGCTGGTCCGGCTGGGCCCGAAGTCTTTACCAAGGAAAATTCATACGTGAAAATTATCGTTGCGGAAAAAATATCAGCCCTGGCTATTGCTCAACTGCAGGAGCCGGGCTGGACGGTCCTAACGGCGGATCAACTGGACGGCAAGCTGGCGGAACAACTGGAAACGGCCGACGCGCTGATCGTGCGTTCGGCGGTGCAGGCCGATACCAAACTGCTCGAGCACGCGAAGAAGTTGCGCGTGATCGGGCGGGCGGGCGTGGGTGTGGACAACATCGACCTGGAGGCCGCGACCCGCAAGGGAATTGCGGTGATGAATACTCCCGGGGCGAACGCCGTGGCCGTCGCCGAACAAACTCTGGGGATGATGCTCGCCATGGCGCGTCACCTGTGCCGCGCGGATGCGCTCATGCACGCCGGCAAGTGGGAGAAAAAATCGCTGCAAGGGACCGAGCTGCGCGGGAAAGCTCTGGGCATCATCGGCTTGGGGCGGATCGGCATGGAAGTCGCGCGGCGGGCGCGAGCGTTTGGAATGACGCTGGTGGCGCACGATCCGTTTGTGTCGGTAGCTGTGGCCAAGGAGCAATCGATCCGGCTGGCCTCACTCGACGAACTGTATGCGGCGGCGGACTACATCTCGCTGCACGTTGGATTGACTCCGCAGACCACCGGCATGATCAACGCGGCGTCGATCGCGAAAATGAAAAAGGGAGTGCGGCTGGTCAACTGTGCGCGCGGCGAACTGGTGAACGAAGCTGATCTGGCGCAGGCGCTGAAGCAGGGGCAGGTCGCGTCGGCGGCTCTGGATGTATTCACGGAAGAGCCCCCGAAGAATTCGCCGCTGCTGGCGCTTGAAAATGTCGTGCTCACGCCGCATCTGGCCGGCTCGACGCAAGAGGCGCAGGAGGCGGTGGGTGTGCAGATCGCGCAGCAGGTGAAGGAATATCTGAAACATGGCGTGATTCAGAATGCGGTCAACGTGCCTTCGGTTTCAGCCGAGGAATACGCGCAGATGCAGCCCTACATCGTGCTGGCGGAGCGCATGGGAGCGTTTCTGGCGCAGGTCTCCGAGGGGACGACGGAAGAAGTTTCGATCCGCTACAGCGGCCACATCGCGGAGTGGAAGACGGAACTGATTCGCAACGGTGCGATCAAAGGAATTCTGAACCAGGCGCTCGAGGAGAAGGCGAACCTGGTCAACGCCGCCGCTATCGCCGAAGCGCGTGGGCTGCGCGTGCATGAGTCGCCCAAGACAAAATCGCCGACCGGAGGCGCGGGCAGCGTGCTCTCGATTTTTCTGAAGAGTTCGTCGGAAGAACACATGGTGAAGGGCGCGGTGCTGCATGGAAGTGCACCGCGGCTGCTGCATGTAGATGGTATCGACGTGGAAGCGCCGCTGGAGCGGAATTTGATCTATTTGCGCAACCGCGACGTTCCGGGCGTGATCGGCAAAGTGGGGACGATCCTTGGGGAAGAGTCGATCAACATTGCTGACTTTTCTCTGGGGCGGCTCGTTGCTGACAAGAGCGCTGACACAAGTTCAGATCAGCCGCGCGCGGCGATTGCAGTCGTTCACGTCGATGGGCCGGTGCCCGAAGAAGTGCTGGCGAAGCTCAGGAAGATTCCTGCAGTGCAGCAGGCGAAGGGGATACGGCTCTTCTGAAAAGCGATTTCAGATTGCAGACTTCAGAATGCAGAATTAACTACACCCCACATTCTAAAGTCTTCGAACTTCATTCTGCCTTCTGCAATCTTCATTCTGCAATTGCCCTATGATTCGGCTTCGTCGCGGCGCAGCTTGCGACTCTCGGCGAGCAGCGCCGTAGAGTGCATCAGGTTCTGCAGCGTGACGATGCCCACCAG
>Ga0308309_10002022_pt1 | contig 12053 bp, 4 predicted proteins | sample HubBroMetageWFT5_FD_192491 | JGI IMG/M metagenome (GOLD analysis project Ga0308309, IMG submission 192491) | Warmed and freeze-thawed soil microbial communities from the Hubbard Brook experimental Forest, New Hampshire - Hubbard Brook CCASE Soil... | ecosystem: Environmental > Terrestrial > Soil...
TCCCGCGGCTCATACCCAAGCTCGTATCGCAGCTAATATAAGCGTTTTTTTCGCAGACATGCGGTTCATCGCGCTTGGCTCATTCTTTCGTCGCCGAGCTCAAGCGCGCCTTCTCGATCAGGGCCGCCACATGGCGCAGCTCGATGCCGCGGTCGATCTCCTCGATGCTGCTGGACAAGCGCCGACGCCAATTTGGGTGTGCATCGGTGGTGCCGGGTAAATTCGCCTGCTCGACCTCGGAGAGCACATCCTCAAGCTGAACCAGCATCAGACGAGCACGTGAGCGGCCAAGATACGTGAGGATGGCTTCTTGAAGCTCGATCGTATAGACCGGCTCGCCGCCTTCGGGAAGAAACTCCCCTATCTGGGCGGGTGCAATCAATCCTTCCCGAACGAGCGCGGCGAGCAAGAGACTGCGATCGCGATGGCGCCCGGCTTTCTCTGCTTGCTGAGCATGGCGGTCGGGGTAAAGTCGGAGACGCCGGCGCCAAATGATATCGGTGCCCAGCCAGAACCCTTTCAGAGTCGCGATGTCGTGAGTCGCCGCCGAAGCTGCGGCCAGTGCCGGGTATCGGGTAGGCGGCACAAATGTCCCATCATAGTTGCGCTCGAAAACGAAAATTCGGTACGACAATATATTGGCCGAACACATGGTGTCACGAAAGCCGTCGGGCACAGTGCCGAGATCTTCGCCGACCACGGCGCAAGCGTGGCGCCAGCTCTCGAGTGCGACCAGCCGGATCAACTCCTTGAACGGATAGTTTACATAAGCGCCGGCTTTCGCCTCCATTCCGTTCGGAATCCAATAGAGCCGGTTGAGCGACATCACATGATCGATCCGCAAAATCCCGGCATGGCGCATATTGGCGCGCAGCGATTCAATGAACGGTGCAAAGCCCTGACGCCGAAGCACCAATGGATTGACCGGCGCCAAGCCCCAATTCTGTCCGCCGCGGCTCAGCGCGTCGGGCGGCGCGCCGATCGATGCTCCCGGCGCGACCAGCTCCTGATCGGCCCAGGCTTCTGCCCCATTCGGATCGGCGCCGACCGCCAGGTCCCGATAAAGGCCAATCGAAAGCCCGGCGTCCCGGCCAGCTCGCGACGCGGCTGCAAGCTGCCGGTCGGCCTCCCATTGCAGAAACTGAAAGAACTCGATGCGATCGCGATGCGCGGCCGCAAAGGCAGCTACCTGCGGCGATCGGGGATCCCGCATCGGCGCCGGCCAGCTGTGCCATGAGAACTGCCGCTTCTCACGAAAATGGTGCTCGTGCAAGGCTTCGAACACGGCAAAATCAGCGAGCGACTGCCCCGCGCTCTGCTGAAAGTCTCGAAAAGCCCGTCCGGCTGTGCTGGTCGCCGTTCCGTTCGCGCCGAGCTCCAATGACCGGAAACGGCAAAACAACGCTTCCAGTACCGACCGCTTGCAAGCGGCGACGGCACCATAATCGACGAGCTCGGCCGAGCGGGCTGCCCAATGAGTCGCCCCGAACCACTGGCCACCCATCAACTCCCGTATCGCCTCGTCCTCGGCAAAGCCGGGAACTGCCGTCACGTCGATGTAAAGATAATCGAGCTGGCTGCGGCTCGAAGGCGAATAGGGGCTGACATGCCGAGGCTCGGCGGCGAACAGCGCGTGCAGCGGATTGATCCCGACCACCGACGCGGTGCAACGTCCCGCGGCACGAGCGAGCATCGCGAGATCGGCGAAATCACCGATCCCCCAATTCCGCTCGCTGCGCAGGCCGTAAAGCTGACAGCTCAGCCCCCAGCTGCGCGAGCCCGGCCCGAGCCGGGCGGGAAGGTGGCAGCGATCCGGTGCGACGATCAGATCGGCACGGGCGTTGATGCCCTCAGCCTCGACCTCGAGGCGGTGATACCCGAGCGGCAAACCGCTCGGCAGGACTATTGCGAACCGCTTCAGACTGGAGCTGGCATCCACGGTCACCTGACCTGAGCGCTCGTCGCCATCTGCGAGATGGCAGCTCCAGAAAACTCTACGGCAGCCTGGTGGCAGGCGCAGTAACACCTCTGGGCGCTCATCTTCGGCATGCACCAGATGCGCGGCCTCGAGCCCAAGCGGTAAAAATCGTTGTTGCTCCTCGAGCTGACGTCGGGCGCATACCGGGTCCGATGGCAGGCCGAAAGCAGTCGTCAGCGCCAATAATGTATCATCCGATACCTCTCGGGTTTGTCCCAGCGCGTCTGTGTAACGCGCCTCGACGCCGATCAGTCCGGCGAGCTGAAGGAGGGCGGCGCGACTGCTCATCTCACAGCAATCTATCGTCCCCATGCACTGCAGCGCCGTCGAGCGATAATCCACCAGTCAAGACTGGGACACCGCGCGATGGTATCGGTCGCGGTGCTCGGTCGATGAACAGCGCAAACGAGTGAGCCTGCAGCCGATAAATTTGTCCCGGCTCGTAACGTGCCGCCTCGGCCACGCGCCCGGACGGCTCTGCGGTGTCGACCAGCGGCTCCCAGGACATTGGCGAAGCAAGGATCGGAAAACGAAAGTCGAGCGCCTCGCTGTGCGCATTCATCATTACGAGAAAGCTCTCGTCGATATCGCGCTGGCCGCCCGGGGTGAAGAACTCGCCGGCCGCGCCGCTCAGGACATAGCCGAGGGCCTGCCCTACCGGATTGTTCCAGTCCTCGGTCGTCGCCTCCTTGCCTGAAGGAGTGATCCAGGTAATGTCTTTGACCCCAGCTTCGGACAGTACCTCACCGCGCAAAAATCGCGGACGGGAAAAGACACGGTGACGGCGGCGGAGATGGATCAGATAGCGGACAAACCAAGCCAATTCCTCGTCCGCCGGCCCGACGTGATCCCAATCGAACCAGGAGATTTCATTGTCTTGACAATAGGCATTGTTATTACCGCCCTGAGTCCGCCCGATCTCATCCCCGGCCAGCAACATCGGCACCCCGAGCGACAATAGAAGGGTGGCCAGCAGGTTACGCTTCTGGCGGTCGCGCAACGCGACGACCTGCGGATCATCGGATGCCCCCTCCACACCGTAATTGCAACTATAGTTAGCGTCAGTCCCGTCTCGGTTGTCCTCGCCATTAGCCTCGTTATGCTTTTGGCTGTAACTAACGAGATCCCGCAGCGTAAAGCCATCATGAACGGTAATGAAATTGATGCTCGCCCAAGGTCGCCGGCCGCGATATCCGAAGATATCGGAGGAGCCGGCTACCCTTGAAGCCAGATCGGCGACGAGACCCTTGTCACCCCGCCAAAAGCGCCTGACGACGTCCCGATACTGCCCGTTCCACTCGGCCCAGCCGGGCGGAAAATTGCCGAGCTGATATCCGTAAGGACCGAGATCCCAGGGTTCGGCAATCAGTTTTAGCCCGGCCATCGCCGGGTCTTGTCCGATCGTATCGAAGAACGCGCTGCCCTGGCTATAATCGCCATTTTCACGGGCGAGACTCGGGCAAAGATCGAAGCGGAAACCGTCGACGTGCATCTCCAACGCCCAGTAACGCAGCGAGTCCATGACGAGCTGCAGCACGCGAGGATGCTCGAGGTTCATTGTGTTACCGGTGCCGGTCACGTCGTAATAGAATCGGCGGTCGGCTTGCAAACGGTAATAGGAAGCGTTGTCGACCCCGCGAAACGAGAGTGTGGGGCCTAGATGGTTGCCTTCACCGGTGTGGTTGTAAACGACGTCAAGAATGACCTCGATCCCGGCATCGTGCAGGCGCTTTACCGCTGTCTTGAAACCGGCGATCGACGGCGTCGATAGAAAACGCGGATCCGGCGCGAAAAAGCCGATCGTATTGTAGCCCCAGTAATTCACCAGCCCGCGTTCGAGCAAATGGCGGTCGTCGATCGAAGCGTGGATCGGGAGCAGCTCGACTGCAGTGACACCCAGGCCGACGAGGTAATCGATCATGGCCGGTGAAACGAGCCCGGCGAAGGTGCCGCGATGCGAAGGTCCGACATCGGGGTGCTTGAGGGTGATGCCGCGCACCTGCAGCTCGATTATGACGGTTTCTTCCCATGGAGTTTGGGGCCGCCGATCCTCACCCCAGGTGAAAGCGGGTTCGACCACCCGGCACTTCGGGATATTGCGCGAATTGTCCCGCCGGTCAAAAGACAAGTCCTCACGCGGACTCCCAAGTCGATAACCGAAGACGGCGTCGGTCCAGCGAAGCCGTCCCTGGAGGGCCTTGGCGTAGGGGTCGATCAGCAGCTTGTTGGGATTGAATCGATGCCCGTTCGACGGATCGAAGGGTCCGTAAACACGATACCCATAAAGCAGGTTCGGACGAGCGTCCGGCAGGTAGGCGTGCCAGACCTCATCGGTGTATTCCGGAAGCACGATGCGCGCCTCCTCCTGGCCGCCGGAACGATCGAATAGGCAGAGCTCGATCTTTTCGGCATGCGCTGAAAAGATCGCAAAGTTCACACCCTCACCGTCCCAAGCGGCCCCGAGCGGGTTCGGGCGACCCGGCCAGACTTTCCACGAGGAAGCCATCAGCGACAATTAACCCGGGGTAAAGACCAGTGCACCGAGCGGCGGCAAGTTCAAGCGTATCGAGTGGGGGTGGCCATGCATTGGCTCAGGGTCGGCATGGACTTCTCCCGCGTTGCCGATGCCGCTGCCGCCATACTCCACCGCGTCGGTGTTTATGCGCTCGCAATAGCGCCCCGGCTGTGGCACCCCGATCCGATAATTCTCGCGCGGGACTGGGGTGAAGTTGCAGATGATGACTGCGATTTCGTGCGGATCCCGGCCACGACGCAAATAGGATATGATGCTTTCGGCCGCGTTCGCCACGTCGATCCAGCGGAATCCTTCGGGCTCGCAATCCAGACGGTGCAACGCCGGCGTGCTGCGGTAGAGATGATTGAGATCGCGCACCAGACGCCGGACCCCCTCGTGCAACGGTTCGCCCAGCAGCTGCCAGTCGAGCCCGATATCGTGGTTCCACTCGCGCTCCTGAGCGAACTCGCCGCCCATGAACACCAGCTTCTTGCCGGGATGGGTCCACATGAAAGTGAAATAGGCGCGCAGATTGGCGAAGCGTTGCCAGCGATCGCCCGACATCTTGCCGATCAGCGAGCCCTTGCCGTGCACCATCTCGTCGTGGCTGAGCGGCAGGATAAAATTCTCGTGAAAGGCGTAGAGCAGCCCGAAGCTGAGGTCGTTGTGGTGGTATTTGCGGTGGATCGGATCCAACGACATGTACCGCAACGTGTCGTGCATCCACCCCATGTTCCATTTGAAGCCGAAGCCGAGCCCGCCGACATAAGTCGGGCGCGACACCATCGGCCAAGCGGTCGATTCCTCGGCCACTGAGGTCGCACCGGCCTCCCCGAACACCAGCTCGTTCATTCTGCGCAGGAACGCGATTGCTTCGAGGTTCTCGCGCCCGCCGAAAGCGTTCGGGATCCATTGCCCCGGGTTGCGGCTGTAGTCGAGGTAAAGCATCGAGGCGACCGCATCGACCCGGATCCCGTCGATGTGGAATTCGCGCAACCAGTAGAGCGCGCTCGACAGCAGAAAATTCGCTACTTCGCGGCGGCCGTAATTGTAGATCAGTGTGTTCCAGTCGGGATGGTAGCCCTGCCGTGGGTCGGCGTGCTCGTAAAGCGCGGTACCGTCAAACCGGCCGAGCCCGTGCGGGTCGGTCGGGAAATGCCCGGGAACCCAATCCAACAGCAATCCCAACCGAGCGCGGTGGCACGCATCGACAAAGGCGCGGAAATCGTCAGGCGTACCATAACGGCTGGTCGGCGCGAATAACGAGATCGGCTGGTATCCCCAAGAGCCATCGAAGGGATACTCCGCGATCGGCATCAGTTCCAGATGTGTGAAACCCATCTCGGCTGCGTAGGGGACGAGCTGGTCGGCGAGCTCGCGATAGGTCAAATACCGCCCGTTCTCCGCCAGGTTGCGGCGCCACGAGCCGAGATGGACTTCATAGATCGAGATGGGCGCCTGGCGATCGTTGCGCTTCCAACGCTCCGCCATCCAGCGCCCATCCTGCCACACATGTCGCGACGGCTCGGCAATGATCGATGCTGTGTTGGGCGGCCGCTCAGCCCATTCTGCCTGCGGGTCCGCCTTGAGCGGCAGGAGCTGGCCGTCGGCGCCAAGGATCTCGTACTTGTAGAGATGACCGGGGCGGAGGCCCGGGACGAACAATTCCCAGAAGCCGCCGACATTTCGCATCGGCATTCGCCGGCCATCCCATCCGTTGAAGTCTCCGACGACGCTGACCCGGTGCGCGTTCGGCGCCCATACCGCAAAGGCGACACCCTCGACACCCTGATGTACGAGCGGATGCGCTCCAAGCTTGCGGTAGCTCGCTAGGTGGTTGCCCTCGGCGAGCAGATGAATGTCGATCTCGCCAAGAACGGGCGGAAAAGAATAGACGTCGTAGAATTCGTGTTGGGCACCGCCGCTCGACACACGCAACCGATAGCGGAACGCCTCCTTGCGGTCGGGAATTGTTGCGACAAAGAAACCGTCGCGGTGTGTTTGGACAGCCTTGGCCACAACTTTGCCAGTCGCCGCTTCGATCACCGACACATCCTGTGCGCCCGGCAGCATCGCTTGGACGGATATTCCGTCCGGTGTGTTCTGCATTCCGAGAAATGAGAACGGATCGCTGTGGCGGGCCTCGACTATTGCCGCGATTTGTGGATCAGGCCGCCGCAGCACGCTCGGCCCCCTCCATCTTCGCCAAGAGCCCGAGCACGCCCTTCAGCGGAATGTCGACCCAGCCGGGCCGGTTCGCCAGCTCGTAGGAGACTTCGTAGATCGCCTTCTCGAGTGTGAAAAACGCCATCATCCTGCGCGCCTGACTCTTGCTCGTCGGGTAAGCGACGCAGCCTCGCATCGCCTTGCGATAGGCGGCGCGGAAGCCGTCGACCGCCCGCTGCCGCCAAGCCTCCGCCAATTCCAACATTCGCGGTTCGGCTGCCGGCCGCGCCTCGGCGAGCTGCCGCACGGCGGTAAAGCTGGCGTAGTCGAACGAGCGGATCATGCCGGCGACATCGCGCAGAGGCGAATTTTTGCGTCGACGGTCGGCGAGAGGCCGTGCCGGCTCGCCCTCGAAATCGATGATGAAGAAGTCGTTCTTCACCGCGAGAACTTGCCCGAGATGAAAATCTCCATGATAACGGGTCTTTTGGGCTTCAGCCTCGTGCGGAATCAACGTGCGGATCAGGTGGAAAAGCGTGTTGCGGTCGGCGATGAGCCGCTCCACGAGTTCCTGCGCCGAAGCCGGCAATCCGGCCCGCTCGCGTTCCAATTTGGCCAGCAGGTCGGCGGCGGCCGCCTCGAGCTCGCGTCGCCATTGGCCGATATCCTCTGCCGTTATCGGTTCGGGAGCAAAGTCGGGATCATCACGGCCCGCCTCGGCTAAGGCTCGATGCATCTCGGCAGTGCGAAGCCCAAGCTGGCGCGCCAACGAAAGGAAAAACACGTCGGGATCCGGCAGGTCAGATTCACGCGTCCCGGTCGACAGCGCATCGTCGAGATATCGTGTGAGATAGTCCAAGGCCTGGGTCCAGCCGTCTCCTTGATTGCGAACAAAGCCGAACAACACGCCGAGCGCATGCGTTTGCGGTTCACCGCTGTCGAGATCGAGTTCCATGAGCGCCAAGAGGGGCGGCGTGTTCGCAAACCCGGCCTGCTCGACCAGAAAACGCGACATTTCAATTTCGGGATGCGGACCGGGCTGCAAACGCCGATAGATTTTCAGTATGCTGTAGTCGTCGAAGACGATCGAGCTGTTCGACTGTTCCCCCCCGATGCGGCGAGCTATCAACCGCTCTGGCAACGCGATCTGATCGAATAACGGCGTTTTGCGGCACCGGATCTCGCCTGCCCCTTCGAGCCGCATTGTCGCGCCCTGCCGGATCGCTTCCATCAATGCCAGCGCAAAGCCGTCCTGCGACAGGGCATCGACCAGCGCTCCCTCTCGCCGGAATTGCCTCAACTCGGCGAGTGTTACCGGGACCAGAGATTGGCGCGCCTCGGTATCTGCGGACGACCAGATGGCGGCCAGCGGCAGGAAATAACGTTGCCGCTCGCCGCGTGCGAGTTGCGCCTCCACGACCCCGGCCACGAACGTTTCGGCCGCCTGCCCGTCCTCGGGTGGTCGGGTAATTTCGCAGCGCGCCACCACAGTGGCCGCCTTGACCTTCTGGTCCTTAGCCCCGAACCAGCGTTGCCGCGGCAAGAAAGCCGGGACTGCGTCACCCTCGAGCTGCGGCAGATTGTGTTGACGAAACAGATCAGGCCAGCCATGCGGCATCACCAGCGTGAGAAATTCTGGTGGCGCTGCTCGCAGATTACCGGCCTCGGCGGCGGTAGGCAGGAGCTCGAACCAGTAAAAGCTGTAGCCTTGCAATGTAAGGAGATACGGCAATTCGCCAATTGGCGGAAAGGCGCTGCGCCCGAGCAGTTCGACTGGTTGGCGGCCGCGCCACTCGGACAAATCGAGTTCGACCGCTTGCGGAGTGCGCGACAAATTGGCGACGCACAGGACGATTTCGTCGCCATAGGCGCGGATATAAGCGATGACCTTGCGGTTCGACGGGTAGAGAAACCGCAGGGTCCCCCGGCCGAAAGCGCGTCGCGACCGACGTGCCGCGATGAGCCGCTTGACCCAATTCAAGAGTGACGAAGGCGAGCGGCTCTGCGCCTCGACATTGACCGCCTCGAAACCATAGACCGGATCCATGATCGGCGGCAGGTAGAGCCGCGCCGGGTCGGCGCGTGAAAATCCGCCATTGCGATCGAACGACCATTGCATGGGCGTGCGTACGCCGTCGCGATCGCCGAGAAAAACATTGTCGCCCATCCCGATTTCGTCACCGTAGTAGAACACCGGGGTTCCGGGCATCGAGATCAACAGCGCATTCAACAGTTCGATCTTGCGCCGGTCGTTTTCCATCAGCGGCGCGAGGCGGCGACGAATCCCGAGGTTCAGCCGCGCCCGCCGGTCGGCGGCATAGTAATTCCATAAGTAATCGCGCTCGCGATCCGTCACCATCTCGAGCGTCAGCTCGTCGTGGTTGCGCAAAAAAACCGCCCACTGGCAGGTCTCCGGAATATCCGGCGTCTGCCGCATGATGTCGGCAATCGGGTGGCGATCCTCGGTCGCCACCGCCATGTAGATTCGCGGCATCAGCGGGAAATGAAACGCCATGTGGCATTCATCGCCCGCGCCGAAATATTGCAGCACGTCCTCCGGCCATTGATTCGCCTCGGCCAGCAGCAGGCGGTCGCCGTAGCGCATGTCGAGTTCATGCCGCAGTCGGCGCAGCACCTCATGGGTCTCGGGGAGGTTCTCGTTGATCGTTCCTTCGCGCTCGATCAGGTAAGGCACTGCGTCGAGCCGCATGCCGTCGACGCCGAGATCGAGCCAGAACCGCATCACGTCGACAACTGCTCGGAACACGCGCGGATTGTCGAAATTCAGGTCGGGCTGGTGCGAGTAGAAGCGGTGCCAGTAATATGCTTGAGCGACTGGGTCCCAAGCCCAGTTGGATTTTTCGGTATCGACAAAAATGATGCGCGTTTCCGGAAACTTCTGGTCGGTATCGCTCCAGACATAGAAATCCCGTAGCTTCGAGCCCCGCTTCGCCCGCCGCGCGCGCTGGAACCAAGGATGCTGATCAGAGGTATGGTTGATGATCAGCTCGGTGATGACCCGGATATCGCGTCGGTGCGCATCTCGTATGAACGCCTTGAAATCGGCCATCTTGCCGTATGACGGGTTGATGTTCTTGTAGTCGGAGATGTCATAGCCGTCATCGCGTAAGGGCGAGGGATAAAACGGCAGCAGCCATAATGTAGTGACGCCGAGATCCTGCAGATAATCCAGCTTGCGGCGCAATCCTTCGAAGTCGCCAATTCCGTCATTGCTGGAGTCGAAAAAGGCCTTCACGTGCAGCTGATAAATGATCGCGTCCTTATACCACAGCGGGTCGGATGCCATGGTGCCCGCGATTGTGCCGCTGTCGAGCGCCGGACGCGTCAAATCGTTTAGCAGTGTCATTTGGCTACGGTTATCCCAAAAAGTTCATCCATTAACTCGAACCTCTAATCCTGAAAAAGGGCTGAAATCGGGCCTGCCGAGAAGTGCGCCGCACCGCCCGATTTATTCGCCAATCCCATACGGCCGCCGAAGACAGAAAACCAAAGCGGAATCGATCGCGGGATCGAGATGAAAGCGCTGATGAGCACCGCGGCAAGCGACAGCGCGGCCGTTGAATGCCTCCTCGAGCAAATATGCCGCATCGGCCGAAATTCCCAACTCCCCGAGCGGCAGCTCGACGGCATCCTCGTGCGCGCCGTGCGTGTCGAGATTGACAACGACGATGACGACGTTGACCCGGTCCGAGGAGATCTTCGCATAAGCCAGAATGTCCGGGTCATTGCAGTTTAGGAATCGTAGGTTGAGAAACTCTTGCAGCGCCGGATTATTGCGCCGGAAGCGATTGAGGACAGCGATATCATCCTTGATATTACCCGGGCGGTCCCAATCCCACACTTTGTATTCGTATTTCTCGGAGTGGAGATACTCCTCACGCCCCGGAATCGGAGTGTTCTCGCACAGCTCAAATCCATTATAGATGCCGTAGACCGGCGACAAGGTTGCGGCCAACACCAGACGGATGCGGAAAGCCGGCCGCCCTCCCTCTTGAAGAAAGACCGGCAGGATGTCCGGCGTGTTGGTGAAGAAATTCGGCCGAAAATATTCTTTGGCCGGATACGCCGTCAGCTCAGTCAGGTATTCGATCAACTCCGATTTCGTATTGCGCCAAGTGAAGTACGTATAGGACTGGGTGAACCCGGATTTTGCCAAGGCTCGCATCATCTTGGGCCGGGTGAACGCCTCTGACAGGAAAATCGCTTCCGGGCAGCGCGCCTTGACCTCGCGGATCAGCCACTCCCAGAAGGGCAATGGCTTGGTGTGGGGGTTGTCGACGCGAAAGGTGCGTACACCCTCGCCGACCCAGAACAGGATCGTGTCGCGCAATTCGGTCCACAATCCTTCGCGGTCCGGGTTGTCGAAATCGACATTGACAATGTCTTCGTACTTCTTCGGAGGATTCTCGGCATATTTGATCGTTCCGTCGGGGCGAAAACGGAACCACTGCGGATGCTCGCGCACCCAAGGATGGTCGGGCGCGGCTTGGATCGCGAAATCGAGCGCCACCTCCATCCCGAGTGCCGCGGCGGCACGGACGAAGCGGCGGAAGTCGGCAAGGGTACCGAACTCGGGGTTGACTGCCCGGTGACCGCCCTCTTCCGAACCGATCGCATAGGGGCTGCCTGGATCACCGGGCTGCGCAACCGTGCTGTTGTCCCTGCCTTTGCGGTTGACGCGGCCGATCGGATGGATCGGAACGAGATAAACGACGTCGAAGCCGAGCCGAGCGATTTCAGGGAGTCGCGCGATACAATCATCAAACGTGGCGCCTTTGGCGGGCTCCACCCCTTGGCTCCGTGGAAACATTTCATACCACGCGGCAAAGCTCGCCGCCTTGCGGTCGACGACCACCTCCAGTTCGCGCGCATAACTCACCGCATCGTTGCGCACCGAACAGCGCGCCATTGCGTCGCGAACTTCGGATGAAAGAAGCAGCTCGGCGCGGCCGGCGCTGTCGTGAAGCTCGAAATCGCGCAACATCTGCCGGATACACACCCCATCGCTGGCTCGCGCCGTCGCCAGCGCCGCCTCCACGATCTCCCGCGCCTCGATGAGCTCGAGATCGATGCTTTGGCCTGCCTCCAGCTTCTTTTCGACCTCGTCGCGCCAACTTTCGAAGTGATCGGTCCAGGCCTCGATCGTGTAGCGCCAGAGGCCGGCCGCATCCAGCCGGAAGCGGCCGACCCATCGATCGTTATCAAAAAAGACGAGCGGCGCTTCGCGCCACGCCTCGTCTTCGCGCCGGTATTTCACGACGGCGCGCAGCTTGTCGTGCCCGTCGCGAAACAGGTCGGCCCACACCTCGAACAGCTCACCGACAATCCGCTTGACGGGATAGCGCCCGCCATCGAGCTCAGGATAAACCTCCT